>ERZ761609.227-NODE-227-length-74746-cov-16.838321_pt1 | contig 74746 bp, 62 predicted proteins | sample MGYA00511163_ERZ761609 | MGnify/ENA primary metagenome ERZ761609 (study PRJEB28899, sample SAMN02445070) | bioreactor sludge metagenome | biome: EBPR sludge | place: Australia: Brisbane, Thorneside Wastewater Treatment Plant | collected 2011-12-16 ...
GGCTTAAAACACCTGTCCATGAAGAAGTAATATCGCGTTTGCCGATCGTCAAGGTGGTGTCTGGAGCGGTAATAAGATAATTTGTACTCGTGAAAGTCACGCCGACATTATATGTTCCAGCCCCAGTTGTTGTTGAGACTCCTCCAAAATTTGTTGCAACGGTAGGGTTTACGGAACCAGCCGTTTGCCCATTGGTAAAGCCACTATAGGTAAAAGAACTCAAAGAAGGGGACGGGTTGGCATCCCCATAATTTTTGACCAGAGGAGCAACCCAGACGGCACTGACAGGCCTTTGTGTAATGGTTAGGAAACTGGGGTCTAGCAGGTAATAGGTATAAAAATCATCCGATCCTCCTGACAGGGTAATCGCATGACTCGTTCCGGCATTTGCCGTACTTGAAGCACTGCCTGCAACTGTAGATGTCGGCAATACATCCAGAACAGCGGAAGTATCAGCACCTTGAAATCCGGTATAAAGAAATAAAGACTGCAACGTTGCATTGTCTGGATTGCTATCTCCATAAAAGCGGGAGGTGTTAACGGAAATATTCAAAATATTGGGAACGTATTCATATAAAAGACCATTGCCTGTCCCTGGAATTGCTCCACACGCACCAAGATAAACGCAGCTATTGATTGAAAAATCAGAAGTAATTCCATTGAGGGTGTTCAGAATTGCGTTATCAGAGTAAACAAGCCAACGGCCTGAGGGTGTATTGAGGGCACTCGCTCCAAAATTATTGATAAAATCCTTTCCAGAGGCAAGGGTTATTGGGGTGCCAGACCCCGTTGCAGTTAACTGTCCGTTTAGGATAATGCTTGATGTCTGATCTATATTTCGAACAAGAACAGTTCCTGCCGTAATATCGCCCAATGTAATATGCCCACTGGTTCTATTGGTTTTTCCTGTTCCATCTTCAAGACGAATCTCGACGTTTCCAGTTCCGGCATTGATAAAAGTACCGGATCCCATTTCGATGACAGCGTTACCGGAATCACGGTGCGCATTTTGAACGCCCGCAGACAAGTCTTCATTAGCATATAGATATAAATTACCATTATCGGTCACAATATTGGCGTTCAGAAGAATACTGCGTCCAGCCTGCATCGTAAAAGATCCACCGTTTCCAGATACATTATTGACAGCTAAATCGTTGCTCAAAATAATGTCGTTACTGGCTTGAAGGGTGACATTTTGAGGTGTGGAAAGCAAAGCAGAAATATTGGCCGGCGTAATACCAATCGTTGTGGAGGGTAAATTGGCAAAGCTTGATCCTGATGCTGGCGCATAACTGTTGCCGCGGTAAATAAAAGCCCCCCCTGTTCCGTTAAAATAATCCGAAATACCATCAAGACCAGGGAGACCTACGACCAAATTTCCTTGATCGAGAGATAAGCTCGATCCAAAATAATCATAGGATGTGATAAGGCCATTGGTATTGATATTTTTTCCGCCAGTATAATTATAACCGATTGTGGCATCCAATAGACCATTGGAAAACAACAAATCATCAAACGCATAAAGAAAAACCGTTCCGTAATCTGTTGTACCGCTAATTGAAAAGCCATCCTCCCTTGTTACGCCTAAAGCCAGAACCGCTCCTTCCAAAGAAACACCAGTCAGATAATCACTGGTCTCCAGCATAGACATATCAATATTTTTTCCACCCGTATAACCATATCCCATTGTTGCTTGTAACGTGGGGGTGGTAAATAAACTATCGGCAAAAGAAAATAAATAAGCAGCACCGGAATTTGTGGTTACATTTCCAAATCCATCATCATATCTTGCCGAAACCACCAATCTATTCCCATCCAGAGAGATGCCACTGCCAAACACATCACTGCTGTCCAATTGGGATAAATTGTAATTTTTTCCGCCGGTATAATTGTATCCGATGATAGATTGCAAAGTAGGGGTAGTGAACAAGCTATCGGCAAAGGAAAATAAATAAGCAGCACCGGAATCTCCCCTAGCATTCGCTAACCCGTCATCTCCATAAGCTCCAACGGCCAAACGGTTGCCATCCAGAGAGACATCCCATCCAAAATAATCAGAGCCCCCTGTCAGATTGGTTGGATTATAATTTTTTCCTCCGGAATAATTGCGTCCTATGCGCGATTCAAGAACGCCACCGGAAAAGAGACTATCAGAAAAAGAAAAAAGGTAAACGGCACCGGAATTTGTCAGCACATTGGCATTGCCATCATCATAGGGAGCACCGACAGCTAAACGATTGCCGTCTAGTGAAACTGATTGACCAAATAAATCTCCTCCACCAAGCATTCCAGATAGATTGATATTTTTTCCGCCTGTGTAGCCACTTCCAATGATGCCTTCGAGTATCCCGCTATCAAAATCGCTACTCGCAAAAGAATAAAGAAAAACAGCACCGGAATCCCATAAGCTGTCACCAAATCCATCATCATAAGGCAAACCAATTGCAATTCGAGTCCCGTTGACAGACACGCCGAGCCGGTCACTTGGTGAATCTGATGCGGTATTGAAAGGAAAGGTTACGTTTTTTCCACCACTATACCCTGAACCCAATGTCCCTTCCCACGTTCCTCCATTGAAGACCGCATCAGAGAAGGTATAGAAATGAAAAGCACCTTGATCTAAATTCAAATTTCCTGAGCCGTCATCTCCTTTGGCTCCAACGACCAAACGATTGCCATCCAAAACAACAGCCGATCCAAATAAATCTGAACCTCCTGCCTCGTTAGGACGGGAAAGATTTTTTCCGCCTAGAATCGCGTAGTTATTCCCGATACGAGCTTCCAGCGTCGCCCCGTTAAAAATAGAATCAGAAAAGCTGTAGAGATAAACCGCTCCTGAATTGCTGGATGAATTTCCATTGCCATCATCAGCATAAGAGCCTACCGCCAAACGATTGCCATCAAGCGCAACCGACCAACCAAAATAATCAGAAGCATCAAGGGCACTGTTATTAACATTTTTCCCGCCAGTATATCCGAAACCGATTGTTGATTCTAAAATCCCACCACTAAAAATGGAATCGGCAAAACTAAACAACATAACTTCGCCCGCCGCAGTCGTGCTGTTTCCAAAACCATCTCCTTCACGGACACCAACGGCTAAACGATTGCCATCCAAAGAGACATCCCACCCGAAATAATCGTTAACATCCAGAGCCACATTAATATTTTTGCCGCCAGTATATCCGAAACCGATTGTTGCTTGAAGAACCGGATTTGAAAAAAGAGCATCCGAGAAAGAAAAAAGATAAACCTCCCCTGCATTCGACACTGTGTTGCCTAAACCATCTCCTCCATAGGCTCCAACGGCCAAACGATTGCCATCCAATGAAACGGATTTCCCAAAATAATCGTTCGACCCCAAAATTCCGGTCATATTATAATTTTTTCCGCCCGTATAACCTGCGCCAATTCGGCTTTCTAATATGGCTCCGTTAAAAACGGAATCACTGAACGAATAGAGATAAACCTCTCCAGAATCTCCAAGAATATTGGCATTTCCATCACCCGTATAGGCTCCAACGGCCAAACGATTGCCATCCAGAGAGACATCCATTCCAAAACGATCCCACCGCCCCAACTGGGAAACATCTACATTTTTACCCCCCGTATAGCCATACCCCATAATACCTTCCAGTATTCCGCCACTGAAAGACGAATCTGAAAAAGAGTAAAGGTAAACAGCACCAGAGCGTTCCAGCGTGTTATTAAATCCGTGGTCATTGATGTAGCCAATCGCCATCCGGTTTCCATCCAGCGACAAACCATACGTGGCCAAATCTGCCCCATCGCTCAAGAAGGGCATGTCAACATTATTGCCGCCTGTATATCCGCGCCCCATGATAATGGCCGTCGGATTAAAGGTTGAATTAGCAATGATAATATTTTTAGGATCAAGCAAAACGCTTCCAGCACGCCCATTTCTACCGGTTTGAGCGGTTGAATCGTAATGAAGGTCGCCAGCAGAAGACACCTCGACAAATCCTCCATAGCCTAAATTTAGTCCTGGTATTGCAGAAATATTTCCAAGAGCCATCGTGTCCATATCGGACCAAACAATGACTGTTCCGCCATTGGCATTATTTCCAGCCCCATCTGCGCGTAACAGTGTTCCTCGGTCAAGTGTCACGATTTGAGCATTTGGTAATTCATCCGTTGGCAAGTTTTTCCCACCTTGAAACTCACCACCAATACGAATCGTTCCTCCACTGGTTTCACCAGAAGCATCAATTTTTGAAGAAAGAAATTTAATTCCTCCTGCTGTTATATCAATCTGACCACCGCTTCCGGTTTGACCAATAGCACTATGATGACTAGAGCTTGTTAGGTTTCCAGCTGTCACCGAACGAATTGTTCCACCATCAGTCAGACCATCCACATTCAATTTCGAAGTTGAGGTTTCCCAAGTGACATTAGATGACTGAACGTCAATAGATCCACCTTTGTTAATCAAGCCTTTTGCCGTTATGTTGTCGGCCAACGAGAGTGTTTGAGCTTGAACATCTATCGATCCACCACTCTTCCCATCGGCGTTTATTTCTCCGCCTAACGATATAAATTTCCCTTCGATTTTAACCGATCCAGCGTCTTCTGATATAGAGCCTTTGGCTTCTATTTTACCAGTATTTTGAATTGTTGATTGTAATCCAACAAACCGGATGTCTCCCTTTCGGGACGGTGTGCTTTTTGCCGCTATCTGCCCTTCATTAACAATCAAATTATCAACTATGTTACGAGCAGCAGCGGCCGTGACAAGAACCGACCCTCCATCTGCTTTTATTATTCCGGTGTTTTTAACCATCTGTTTGGCGACGCTATCAGACACTTCAACGCTGATAAGGCCGTCCCCAGCGAAATCGATCGTACTGATGTCACCTGATGCTAAAGCGACTTTTCCTAGTCGCGCTTCAATCATTCCGTGATTTTCGACATGGGGAGCAACAAGACCCGCTAGACCCGCTGATCCAATTGTCATGGCTCCATGATTGATAACCTGTGCATCCGGATTCCCCGAACGTGTTAGCTTAATATCGCCACCAGCCATAAAAGCGGCATCGTCTTCAAGATCGCTGGTTGAAGCAACAATGCCGCCAACATCCACTCGTGAACGGGCACCAAAGATAACACCATTTGGATTAAGCAACATAATATTCCCGTTGGCGGTAATCCTGCCATCTATTTGGGAAGATTTCCCTCCTTGGATTCTGTTAACGGTAATAGAGGAAGTAGAGGGTTGTTTGAAATCAACATGTTCAGAACGCCCTAGATCGAAACTATCCCATTGTATAATCGATCGATTAGAGGTCTGTTTAATTGTTGTTGTGGAACCGGCATTTTCAATTGTCGTTGTTCCCGCAACAACCGAGCCGCCTTTAGGAGAAGCAAAAGCCATATTCGTGCATACCATTGCAACCGCAACAAGAGCGGTTGTGGAGCGCAAAGATTGTAAGGTTGAACGCATTGCTTTTATTTCCATTGTGGTATTAACGAAAATTATAACGGGAAATATCAACGAATATCTCAAGGAAAGGAGGTAAAATAACCAATCGCCATCTTAAAACAATGTTATAAAAAATCAAAACTCTTTTTTTAGGGAAAAGAGGATGCGGCCACCATATTCATGGCCATATTGGGGCGGATTATTGGGGGTCATCGTCAAGGGTATCGCAAAATTACAGCCTATAACCCAAGAGTCATTAAAATTCAAACGAAACCCTGCTCCGGCTGAGGCAGCAGAAACCACAGTCTTATCCAGTGAATCTATATTCCATATTTTCCCAAAATCATAGAAAATATAGGGTTGTAAAGCGGCCTTCCATTCAGGAAGAGTCTTATTGTAACGCAATTCCAGTGATGTTGAAAATCCTCTGTCTCCTGTAATTTCAGACGGGTCATAGCCTCTTCCCACATATCCTCCGCCAAATCCGAATTCTTCGGATGACAAAAGAGGATCCCAAGCATATTGGCTTGCGAATGAAAAGAGGAGATCAAAGTTATTTGGAATAGCTTGGAGTCTTGTGTAAATAAATTCAGCTTTGAGAAAATCACTATGGCCTTGCAAACGAGAAAGATCAGGAGATCCCGTCTCGCGAGCAGCTAAAATATCCAACCCTTTAGAAAGGCTGCCTTGTATAAAATTAAGACCATCATGACTATCTGAAAAACTATAACGGGAGGTCACTCCAACAGATCTGATCCGGTCACGAAAAAGGGGATCACCTAATAAATCTGTTCCAACGTTTTTATATTCAAATTGTCCACTAACCAGCCATGTTTTGTCTCTTTGGCGAATAATCGGATAACTTATTTGAGCGGATAAATTCATCGACTTTCCTTGAACATCCAGATCATCAAGGCTACCCCCAGGTTCTGTTCGATTAATTTCCGAAGATAATCGTAAAGTTGTTCCAGAAACCCCGAATAACGGCAAGTGATATGAAATATTTCCCTGTTTCATTTCCTGACTGGATGTGGTCATCGTTCCGCTCAAGAAAAGTTCTGAATATGGGATGCCCACATGATTAAAACCCGTCCCCAATCCCCATTGCCCTGATCCGATATAGTTAGAACCGTAGTTATCAAAAGAAAGATAAGGGCTAGGATCAGACTCTTTGTTAGAATTTCGAATCAGACGTAAATTCAAACCAGAAAGGTCAGTTGCTATTAAAGTATCAGATTTGGAAAGAACAGCGGATGCATTTAAACCGTGGTTATCATTCAGGATCAACATCAAACGCTCTAATTTCTTTGTGTTAAGCGGGCGCATGGCTAAAACTTTTGTAGCAAAATCATCTAGGATAGAACTCTTCGGGAAAGAAGGGTCGATGTTAACTTTTGCCACAAACCCTTCAAGAACAACAAACGTGATATTGCCATTTTCGATGGATTGTTCGGGAAGAAAAACTTTTGAAACCGTATAGCCTTCATCCAGATAAAGTTGCTGGATTTGCAACATAATCCCGTAAAGCTGTTTCAAATCGATAGTTTTTCCCAAGAGCGGTTGGTAGAAACGGCTTAACTCTTTCGCAGAAAAAGCCCGCGCACCTTTAAGCGTCAGGCTGTTTAAAACAAATGTTACATTAACCATGTCGGGCGGCAAATCCGGTTTGCTGCTTTTCAAAGTTATTTCAGGCAAAAGATCAGAAAGAATTTTTTCGGCGATGGGGGGGCGATCCACCCTGCCGGGATCTGCAGAAGGCGCGAGAACTTGTGCGTGACCGACAGGGCTCAAACAACACAAGCCCACTAAAAGAGCGGGTATAAAAATTAACACCTTATTTATGACCACGCGCATGTTGTATTATAGCCCTAAAATACCCATAATATGACAATGGTTATGTTAATTTTCTAAAGTTGTACCAAGAGCTTTGTCAGATTCAAACAAAGCCTTTCATTGTTTATAAGGTTAAAATTTACGTTAGGCAAGATGACAGACACTTAAAAAGCCTGCATCAGAAGAAATCAGGATCACAAATTACAACGAAAATCCTTCGCCCAGATAGACGCGACGGACATCTTCGTTATCAACGATTTCTTCTGGTGATCCTTCGGTCATGACCATGCCGTCATGAAGAACATAGGCACGGTCAACAATCCCGAGTGTATCACGGACATTATGGTCGGTAATCAGTACCCCGATATTACGGGTTTTAAGTTGGCTGATAAGCGCACGAATGTCTCCGACCGCAATCGGATCGATACCAGCCAAGGGCTCATCCAGCAAAACAAAATGGGGGCGGGAGGCCAGCGCACGGGCAATTTCAACGCGGCGACGTTCGCCACCGGAAAGAGCAATAGCAGGCGTGCGGCGCAAATGCGAAACAGAAAATTCAACGAGTAAATCTTCAAGCAAATTTTCCTGATCGTCTTTACTCAGGTCTTTTTGTGTTTGCAGAATAGACCTCAAATTATCTTCAACCGAAAGTCCACGAAAAATAGAAGCTTCCTGAGGCAAGTAGCCGATACCAAGCCGAGCACGCCGATACATCGGCAAAGTCGTAATTTCTTGCCCGTCCAGAAGAATATCGCCGCCATCGGGTTGGATCAAACCGGTAATGATATAAAAACAGGTTGTTTTACCGGCACCGTTCGGGCCCAGAATGGCGACGGCTTCCCCGCGTTGTACACCGATACTGACATCGCGCAAAACTGGACGTTTTTTATAAGATTTGGAGAGGTGCTGGACAGACAACCCACGTGAAATAGCATGCAAATGCTTGCGGGAATGAGTAAAGGGAATGGGGGGCGGCGGCGATGTCATGAAGAGGTCTACTTCTTCTTACCGGAAGACGGATAGAAAATGCCTTTAACACGCGGACGATTTTTCTGCCCCGTTATGGTACTGACCTTGGTAGTTAAGTTCATTTTGGCGTAATCACCTTCTAACCAGTTAAACCCTTGCATAATCTTAACATTCCCGACCAGTTCTGCAATATTTGTCGCGCTGGTATAAATACCTTTATCACCACTGGCTTTTTGTTCGCCTGACGTTGTAATCAAAACGGCACCTGCTGCTTCGGCACGTTCAAGCGTCTGACCTTTTAAGGTGACAACAATATTGTCAGCTTCGAGAGTATCCTTCCCTTTGGTCACTTTGGGGCGTGATCCGGCCTTTCCGGATAATTCTACTGTTCCGGCAACCAGATCATAAACGGCAAGATCCCCTGTGGCGACATCACTCTGTGACGTCAGAACGACATGCCCTTTGGCGGTCACTTTGGTCAGATCGCTGGTGCTGTTATTTGCTCCAGCATACTCCGCGGTTAAAACATCGCCTTTGACCGACAAGTCACCTTGTTGGGCGAGTGCGTTACCACGCGCTACATAGGTTTTTGCGGTTTGATTCCATTCCAGAGCACTATCTGCCGTAATTTCCAGAGGCAAGGCAACCTCTTCAGCATAACCCGAATGGCTGGACAATGTGCCAAACAGCATAAAGCCTATCAGGGTAATAAAAAACAGTTTGGACAAGGGAAGAAGTTTCATTTTTTTTCATTCTCCACGGCAAGGTCTTTTGCGGGGGCAGGGACAGGATCTTTACTTGTATTCTTTATAGGGTCTTTTGCTTGACGCAGGATCAATTTGGCAGGCCCTTTAAAAATCACTGTATCTGTTTTCCCATCGGCTTCCAAGCCTTGAGCTGAAATTTCTGCGGAGGGGCCGTGACCAGTCACGGCACGGTCAGAGGACAACATTTGTTGATTCACATCAATATTCATGTGATCGGATTGGATTTCATATCCTGTATCGTGGTTCATCTGAACCGAACCATCCAGTTCCAGCACACCTGATTTTTGATTATAAGCCCCTTGCTTGGCCTTGAGAGCCACCCAATTTCCACCTTTCAGGCTAATATCCGCGACAGGCTTGTCCAGCAGGATTTTATCCATATTTTCGGAGTTTTGAGTGGCTTTATCCGCAGTGATTGTATAGGGCTGATTGTCACTGTCTTCGGACTGGAATTTCGGATTAACCAGTTCGTTTCGGCTGGCAGTCTGGGGAGAAATTTTCTCGCGTGGCACAGCCTTTAACGGAGCTTCCCGATCAGACCAGACCATTAACACCACAACAATGGCCAAAGCCACAATCGGCAAAAAAAGACGCATACTGCGGACAAGACGAGAATAACGCTTGGTTCTTTTGGCGAGGACAGCAATGTCCTCATCGCCTCGGACGAGACGGTCAAGAGAAGGCGCGGCATGGGGAGGGTCTATTGTCATGTCGATCTTATACCAGACCGGCTTTCAACAACTCCTGAATACGGATCAGCCCAACAACAATATTTTTATCATTGGTCACAACCAAAGAGGTGATGGGGGAAGCAGCAGACCCAACCATAACGTCCAGAGCTTTAGCCGCAAGAATTTCAGCATGAACGCTGTGTGGGGCTTTGGTCATGATGGATTCGACTGTCTTTTGCAGCAAATCTGGCCCCATATGGCGTTTCAAATCACCATCCGTTACAATACCAAGCAAGGCACCGGCATCATCGATAACAACAACCGACCCAAGATTTTTCTCTGATAAAGTAATCAGAGCATCGGACATCAAAGTGGACGGGGACACCAAGGGTAAATCATTCCCCTTGACCATTAGATCGGACACTTTGCGGAGTTTCTGACCAAGCTTCCCGCCCGGATGCCAGACGCGGAATTGATCGGCAGTCAGACCGGAGCGTTCGAGTAAAGCAACCGCTACCGCATCACCCAAAGCAATCATTTGCGTTGTCGATGTGGTGGGAGCCAAACCATTCGGACAGGCTTCCGGAATTTTTGGAAGCAATAAAACAATATCGGCATGCTCTGCCAAGGGGCTGTCAGGATTTCCAGTCATTGCAATCAAAGGAATATTGAATCGCTTGGAATATCCGATCATATCGGACAGTTCGGCATTCGCGCCCGAATAAGACAACAGAATAATAACATCATCTTCGGTAATCATACCCAAATCGCCATGACTGGCTTCACCCGGGTGAATATAATAGGACGGTGTGGCTGTCGAAGCCAGAGTTGCAGCAATTTTTCGTGCAACATGCCCGCTTTTGCCAATACCGGCCACGATCAAACGACCACGGCCTTTATCCTTCATTGTTTGAATAACAGTGATAGCGGAAATAAATTCACCGTTCAAGGATTGGGATAACGCGCGCAATCCCTCGATTTCTGTTGCCAGAGTCCGACGGGCAGATAACAGGTCTTCATGGTCAGATGAAGGTAAGAAACCTTGTTGTGTCATAGCTTGAGCCATTCTCGTTGTCCTTGGAGGATTTATGAATTATGGGCAAAAATATCAATCTCTGGCCAACCGGTCAAATCGAGTTCAGCCCGTGCAGGAAGAAAATCAAAACAGGCCTGTGCCAGATCTTTACGTCCCTCACGTTCCAACATCACATCGAGTTGGTCGCGCAATTTGTGCAAATACAAGACATCATTGGCGGCATATATTTTCTGTTCTTCGGTCAACACGCTTTGTCCCCAATCGGATGATTGGTGCTGTTTGCTCAACTCGACGCCCAAAAGCTCCTTGCACAATTCCTTGAGGGAATGCCGATCGGTAAAGGTGCGAACAAGGCGGGAGGCCATTTTCGTACAATAGACGGGCGTACAGGTGACGCCCATATAGGCCTTGATCGATGCAATATCAAATCGCGCAAAATGGAATAATTTCGGGATAGAAGAGTCTTGAAGTAAGCGCCGCAAATTCGGAGAACTGTAATCCGACCCCACCGGAAATTGAACCAGATGGGCGTCTCCGTTCCCGAAAGAGAGCTGAACCAGACAAAGCCGATCACGAGTCAGGTTGAGCCCCATTGTTTCTGTATCAATTGCCACCGAGCCGCCAAAAGCTAGATCGTCAGGCAAATCATGTTGGTGTAAATAAATAGTCATGGTGTTGGAATATAAGGTTTTTACTGATTTTTCAAGAAAAATGGTGCCCTGAAGAAGACTCGAACTTCCACGTCCCGGAGGACACAAGCACCTGAAGCTTGCGCGTCTACCAATTCCGCCACCAGGGCACTGGAGCAAAAAACGTATAAAAGGTAGGCGGATACATCTATCCGAGGCCAAAAAACTTGTCAATTCAAATATAACTGGGTTCGAAACGTAAAATTGACGTTTTTTAGCTTTTTTTTAACTACAATTTTGACATCATGGGTCAGGGAAAGATTCTCTAAATCCCCAAAAGCCAATAGGACAAGTTATGAAAATACTAATTGTTGATCGGGACGAAATGACCGCCAATATGATTAAGTCTCGAATAGAGCCTTTGGGGCATACAGTAAGCATTCATACCGAAAAGGGAGAAAGCCTTGATAATATAGTTAGTCAGGGTTGGGATGTGATTTTTATGGATCCTGCTCCAGTTATAAATATCAAACCCATGGCCATGAATATTCGCCGCAACGTACGCCGGAATGTCCATTTGGTTTTACTGTCCGACAGCCTGAATATGGAAGAAGCCGTCAATGGTGGATTTAACGAAATTTTAAGCAAACCGATCAATCCGACAGTCATTGAAGGCATTATCGAACGTGCGGAATACATGAATAATTTGATGCGTCACTTATCAAATGATGACATTGACTTCCCGAGCGCAGGGGGAGTCATTGCCAAATCGGCTTATAACCAGCTATTTCTCTCTTGTATTGATCGTGCTGGACGCTACGGAGAAACAGCACACACGATTCTTATAAGCTTTGAAAACTATAATACGATTGCTGCAAATGATGGAACCTATGATGCAGAGATGATTGCTGCCAAATTGGCACAACATCTCGTGCGTATTCGTCGCCAATCTGATATTATTGCACAGATTCGTTCAAACGAATACGCCCTTCTACTGTTACGCCCCCTCAACGAGTCAGAACCCACCGAAGCTGCTAACCGTTTCGCGGAGTATCTATCTAAATGCACAGATCTGCCGACCACACCCTATATGGACATCGAAATTGGTATCAGGCTTTTAAGCTTGCCTCAGGGCGAGAAGATCATCGAGCACAAAGTGACTGTTCGTCAGGAATAAGGAAAAACCCGTGTCGATTGACAACCATGCTGATTGCGGGGTGTCTTTTATTTGGCTTAAGTGCTTGCGCGATAGTGGAAGGGGAACAACCCCAAAGCCCGTCCGTCAGGGCAGCAAAAGCCTGTATGAAGCAGCTCAAACAAAAAATAACTGAAAGTCCGGAATATTATATTGGAGCATGCACCAATACCGGTGTTTGGATGGTTGAACGCCGCGACCTGCAATCGGGTCAAAAACTGGCTGAATATGATTTCGTTAACAAAATGTATGCCGGACAGGAAACGGGTGGAGGATTTGTCTCTGTGGATTCTCTGGGCGGTACAGTCGAGCAATCGTTTCAGATTACCCAAAAACAACTGAACGCAGCACTTCTAAAGGCCAGATAAGAACAAAAAGGCAGGATACAGACATTATAATAAATGTAACAAAAATGCAGATGGGGACGAATGTCCAGTATGAAAAAACCTGAAATTCAGGAACGATATTCCAGACGACAAATTTTTAGGATGGCTCTGACTGGAGCGGTAGCGATGTCGTCCGTATGGGGAGCAACGCGGATTTTTTCAATCCTGCCATCAAGCGCAGCCGTTATATCGGATCAGGAAAGGATTATAAAAGTGACGAAACCGGACGAACAATGGAAAAAAGAACTGTCTTCGCAACAATATAATGTGTTGCGTGAACAAGGAACAGAGCGTCCTTTTACCTCTCCTTTGCTTGAGGAACATCGCAAAGGCTTGTTTGTGTGTGCCGGATGTGATTTTCCTCTTTTTACGTCAGGCAGCAAATATGATTCAGGGACAGGCTGGCCGAGTTTTTATCAGGCCATCGCAGGCCATGTGGAGACCAGTGATGATTTCAAACTGATTTTACCCCGCACTGAATATCATTGCGCCCGCTGTGGCGGGCATCAAGGCCATGTCTTTAAAGACGGGCCACAACCGACAGGTTTGCGCTATTGTAACAATGGCTTGGCTATAAAATTTGTTGAACAGGACGTGGAATGAAGAAAAAAATCGTTCTTATAAGTGCAGTGGTGTTGATGATGTTCGGATGTTCTTTAAATGAGGCGAGAGCGGTAAACCTCCCTGATCCTGTGGTAGACGAGCGTATAAATGCCGATGAAACCGAACGTAAAATCGTTGTTGCAGGGGGGTGTTTTTGGGGCATAGAGGCTGTTTTTCTGCATTTGAAAGGTGTCAAAAATGCCGTCAGCGGGTATGCTGGAGGAGAATCCGGAACAGCCGCTTACGATCAGGTCAGTCGGGGCAATACTGGCCACGCCGAAGCCGTCGAAATCACATATGATCCGCAACAGGTGACCATGGGAACAATTCTTAAAATTTTCTTTTCCGTGGCTCACGACCCGACCCAACTGAATGCCCAAGGACCCGATCATGGCACCCAGTACCGTTCGGCCATATTCTATGAGGGGGATGAGCAAAAAGAAGTGGCGCGTCAATATATTGACCAGATTGACGCAACCGATCTGCTGGGTAAGAAAATTACGACAACATTGGAGCCTTTGGATCAATTCTATCCCGCCGAGTCCCATCATCAGAATTATGTCGCGTTCCACCCCGACAGCATGTATGTCATAGTTCATGATGCACCAAAGCTGGTGGCCTTCGAAGGCAACTTTCCTAATCTATATGTGAAATAAGAGAGAGTCCGCGTCTTTGAAAGAAATCTTTTTTGTCACGGGTGTTTTTACCTATTTTTCATGCTAGGGTGATAAACATAGGTTTGCATAGTCTATTTATAGGTTTTTTTGTCCATGACGTCTTCTGCCGCCGAACTGGTTGCGCAAATTCATACATATTATCCAGATGCCGATCCACAACCGATTGTGGACGCGGTGGAGTTTGCTAAGCTCAAACATGAAGGCCAGACCAGATCATCCGGAGAGCCCTATTACACCCATCCGCTGGAAGTAGCAGGGATTCTCGCTGACATGAAAATGGATACCGTCACAATTATCACGGCGATCCTGCACGATACATTAGAAGACACCAGCGCGACTTATGAAGAGATTGAAAAAAAGTTTTCTCCCGAAGTTGCTTCTCTGGTCAATGGCGTCAGCAAGCTAACTAAAATTGAGAGCCAGACCGTTGAGGGCAAACAGGCCGAAAACTTCCGGAAACTTCTTTTGGCTATGTCTGAAGACATTCGTGTTTTATTGGTAAAACTGGCTGACCGCCTGCATAACATGCGTACACTTCATCACCTTGCAAAACCTGAAAAACGGTTTCGCATTGCCCGCGAAACGCTTGATATTTATGCCCCGCTTGCGGAACGGGTGGGTCTGCACAAATTGAAAGAAGACCTCGAAGACTTGTCGTTTTCCTATATCAATGGTGAAGCCAGAGACAGTATTACCAACCGTCTGTCATTTTTGCGTCAGGAAGGCTCTGACCTTGTCAGTAACATTATCCGTGAACTGACAGGTCTGCTTAAAGAAGCGGAGATTAGCGGTCAGGTGACGGGGCGTGAAAAAACCCGCTACTCCATCTGGAAAAAAATGCAGCGTAAGAATGTGTCGTTTGAACAGCTTTCGGACATTATGGCGTTTCGCATTGTCGTGGACACATTGGCGGAATGTTATCATGCGCTGGGGGTTGTCCACTCAAAATATCCGGTTGTTCCCGGGCGATTCAAGGATTATATTTCGACACCGAAACCCAACGGATATCGGTCGATTCACACAACAATTATTGGCCCTGAAAACCAACGGATTGAAATCCAGATCAGAACACAAAACATGAATGCTGAAGCTGATTTCGGGGTGGCGGCACACTGGGCTTATAAACAAACCGATGTAAAATCAGCGATTGTCGAAGCCAAAAAATACCGCTGGATGCGTGAGCTTTTGGATATTCTGGAACAAGATCAACGCCCTGAAGATTTCTGGGAAAACACCAAATTGGAATTATTTCAAGAGCAGGTGTTTGCTTTTACGCCCAAAGGCGATTTGTTTGAACTTCCAACCGGATCAACTCCGATTGATTTTGCTTATGCTATCCACTCGGATGTAGGCAACAGATGTATAGGCGCGAAAATTAACGGGCGCATTGCGCCATTAAACACCAAATTACAAAACGGCGATCAAGTCGAAATTGTAACCGCCAAAACACAAAACCCGTCTCCGACATGGGAACGCTTTGTTGTAACAGGAAAAGCCAGATCACATATCAGACGTTTTATCCGCCAGCAACAGCGCGGGGAATATGTGACATTGGGTAAAGCCATGTTGCAAAAAGTTTTCAAGACTGAAGGCTATGAATTTACAGACAAAGCCGTCAACGGCATTGTCGACCAGTATCGGGAATGCGAAGAAGTTGATGATATCTATGCGGGTGTAGGGGCTGGAAATATTGTTGCCCGTGATGTCTTCCGCAGTATTTTTCCTGCTCATAAGTCCGAACAGGAATTGGCAAAAATTACATCACCGGAAGATATTCCAACAATTAAAGCTGCTCAAAACCAACCGCGCAGCGGTAAATTGCAACCGATGCCGATTAAAGGGTTGATCCCCGGTATGGCGGTTCACTTTGCGCGATGTTGTCACCCGTTACCCGGCGACCGGATCGTTGGGATTGTGACAACAGGGAAAGGCGTTACGGTTCACACGATTGATTGTGAAACGCTCGAACAATTTGCCGACACGCCGGAACGCTGGATTGATGTATCGTGGGGCGAGGGGCAGGATAATCCGGAAAATCGTATCGGGAGGTTAATAGTCACGATTGCCAACACGCCCGGTGCGTTGGGAACGCTTTCGACTGTGATTGGCAAAAGTGGTGGAAATATCACCAATTTAAAAATTACCAGTCGTTCGGCTGACTTTTGGGACATGTACCTTGATGTAGCAGTGACAGACACCAAACATTTGAATAATATCGTCGCGGCTTTGCGAGCAACGCCACAAGTCGTGAGTGTCGAGCGAGCCAGAGGAAGATAAGAAAAGAAGAACAACATGTTTGGCCGTCGAAATAAAAGAACTTTACTGAAAAATATACGCGAAGCACTTTGGCCAACCATGGGTTGGAAAAGAACTTTCCGCTATGTGCAACATCGTTTGGTGCGCATTAAAGATACGACTAGCTCAATTGCGCGTGGAATGGCATTTGGTGCAGCTATTTCTTTTGTCCCTGTTCCTGGGACACATATTTTCTCTGCTGCGGCCTTATCATGGCTGACTCGTGGAAATGTCTTAGCCAGTGTTGCGGGAACCTTGGTTGGAAATCCGTGGACATTTCCGTTTATGTGGTGGGCAGCCTATAAATTGGGCGACTGGGTCTTTTATGTTCTTGGTCTACCTGTCCGTGAAATGCCGGAGCATTTTGAACTTAAGGAATTGATTCATGAAATCGAGACTGATCCGCTGGGGTTATTCGTGCCATGGGTATCTGGCGGGTTTATTTTGGCCTTTTTGTCATGGCCTATTTTTTACCTGATTTTTTACCGTCTGGTACGTCAGGCCAGAATTAGACAAAAACAATGGAAAATGCACCGTCTTCATAAATTTGGGCGCAAACTGACGGAGCCACCCAAATTATGATAATTGGCATGGGCAGCGATTTGATTGATATAAGACGAGTAGAAAAGACCCTCGAAAAATTCGGGCAACGCTTTATTCAAAGATGCTTTGCGCCGGAAGAAATTGCCAAAGCCGAGCGTCGCCGATCTGCCGGAACGCATATTGCCACCTATGCCAGACGATTTGCGGCCAAAGAAGCGTGCTCGAAGGCTCTGGGAACGGGATTTAATCACGGTGTTTATATGCGTGATATTGCGGTGATTAATGACCAAAATGGAAAGCCGACCCTGCGCCTGACCAACGGAGCCAAAGTCAAGTTGGATCAGATCACCCCGACAGGAAAAACCGCCCATATTCATATCACTTTGACCGATGAGCCACCTTTGGCGCAGGCTCATGTAGTGATAGAAGCTATATAACAGCGGGAAAACGGCTAGGAAAGGCTGGATTTCTACGCAAATATTGGTTAAGACAAATCCATGAGCAAAGAAGAACCCAAAACTATGACCCTTGAAATCCAGGAAGATGTTTCCTCAAAAAAAGAGGAAACTCTCGGTGAAACAGCCCGTACGATTATTATCGCCTTGTTACTGGCAATGATAGTTAGGACGTTTTTATATGAACCGTTCAATATCCCATCTACCTCGATGGTGCCCAATCTTTTGGTGGGAGATTACCTGTTTATCTCTAAATTCTCATACGGATACAGTCGTCATTCCTTACCTTTCGGCATAGGAAGTTTTGATGGACGTTTCATGGCGAAGCCGCCGGAACGTGGTGATGTTGTTGTTTTTAAATTACCGACAGATACAAATATTGATTATATCAAACGTGTGATTGGTTTGCCAGGCGACACCATCCAGATGATAAACGGGCGTTTATATATCAATGATGTTCGTGTGGAACGGAAGGTTGTGGGAATGGTCGAGTACAGCAAAGAAATTGCGGGAAAAGCAAGGGCAATGGAGTATATCGAAACTCTCCCCGGCGGTGTTCAGCACACAATTTACGAAGAATCCGATAACGACATGCTGGATAATACCGATAAATATACCGTACCTGAAAACCATTATTTTATGATGGGCGATAACCGCGATAATTCCCGTGATAGTCGCGTATTGGATCTGGTGGGCTATGTCCCCTACGATAATCTGGAAGGCCGCGCCGAAGTTATTTTCTTCTCGACGGATGGATCGGCCAGTTTGTTGGAAGTCTGGAAATGGCCGTGGGCTGTTCGTTATAACCGCCTGTTCACCAGAATTGGCAATGGAACAACATTGAAAAAAGGCTCATGAATGAGTAAGCGTTCACCCGAGATAAACCAGGAAAATGAAGAGCTGACAATGAGGCTCAAAGTTTTTCAGGATCGTTTGGGGTATTATTTTAAAAATCCGGATCATTTGAGTCACGCCTTGACTCATGCCAGTGTGACCGAAGAAGACAATTACGAACGCCTTGAATTTTTGGGTGATAGGGTTCTGGGTCTTGTGGTTGCTGAAATTCTTTATCGATGTTTTCCCTACGAAAATGAAGGCTCTTTGGCGCGGCGCCATTCGGCTTTGGCCTGCACTCAAACTCTGGCACAAATCGCCAATGATCTGGATTTATCTGAAATTGTTCGGACATCGGCTTCTGAAAGTGCGTCTGGCGGACGCACACAGGAAAATCTTCTGGCTGATTGTATGGAAGCAATCATCGGGGCTGTTTTTCTCGATCATGGCTATGTTGCCTGTCAGGAAGTCATCACATCTTTATGGGGTGATAAAATCTACACGCTGGTTCAACCGCCTGTGGACTCGAAAACGGCGTTACAGGAATGGGCGCAAGGACGAAAATTGCCTATCCCTCAATATGAGATTATTGAACGGGAAGGCCCCGATCATGCGCCTGTTTTTACTATTCAGGTTTCTTTGGAAGGCTATGATCCGGTCACAGCAACCGGAACATCCAGACGCGCCGCAGAAAAACAGGCAGCACAAACTCTTTATGATTTTTTGAAAGATAAAAAATAATATGACCGAAACTCAACAAGACCGCTCCTGCGGCTATGTCGCTGTGATTGGCGCACCGAATGCGGGAAAATCAACGCTGGTCAATCAATTGGTTGGATCAAAAGTATCGATTGTTTCTCCGAAAGTTCAAACCACACGTAATCGCATTATGGGCATTGTGATAAAAGATCAGGCACAAGTCATTTTGGTGGATACACCCGGCCTGTTCACGGCGTCAACCCGATTGGAACGGGCGATGGTATCGGCGGCATGGTCGGGTGCAGACGAAGGCGATATGGTGGCTTATATTTTTGATTCAAAAAAGAAAGGGCCCAATGAAAATGATCGCAAAGTACTGGAACGATTAAGTCAGATTGTTAAAGATCGCCCTGTTTTTTTATTGCTGAATAAAGTCGATGCCATTGCCAAACCAAAATTATTGGAATTGGCTGTGATGATGAATAATTTATGCCCGTTTACGGCCACTTTTATGATTTCTGCAAAAACAGGGGATGGAGTGGAAGACGTATTGAAAGAGTGCGTTCAACATTTGCCGAAAGGAATCTGGTTGTATGATGAAGATCAGATTTCGGATATGCCGATGCGCTTGCTGGCGGCCGAACTGACAAGAGAACAAGTCTTTTTACAATTACATGAAGAAGTCCCTTATGAAATCACGGTTGAAACCGAAGTCTGGGAACCGTTTGACAACGGCAGCATCCGTCTTCAACAGACCATTCACGTGACGCGTGACAATCTCAAAGCCATCATTCTTGGTAAGGGAGGAAGTCGTCTGCGTGAAATCGGAACATGTGCCCGTGTTGAGCTTGAAAAGATGTTGGATACAACTGTTCATCTGAAATTATTTGTCCGCGTCACGACAAAATGGAAAGACGATCCCGATTATTACTCGGAATGGGGTCTTGATTCCGGTGCATAACTCCAAAAAAAGAATCAATTGCGTCTTCGCTGTGGATAAAAGCGAAAAACGAATCAGGGATTCTTGAGCTACGAATCATCCCTTTGATAAGGTAACTTCAGTTCCAAGAAAATTCGTAACAAATTTTATACCCGTTCGTTACGAAATGGATCAAAAACTGGAGGAGAAAATAAGATATGAGCTGGACTGATGAACGCGTTGCGCTTCTCAAAAGATTATGGGGAGAAGGCAAGACAGCCGCCGAGATTGCCAAGCTGATTGGTGGTGTCACAAGAAACGCAGTGATTGGAAAGGCACACCGTCTGAAATTATCAGGTCGTGTTTCTCCCATTCAGGAAAATGGTGAAGGAGCAGTTGTTGCCCGCGCACCACGAAAACCATCCGAGCCGAGGACAGCGCGGACAATCAACAAAGTAACCAGCCGTGATATGATCGCTCCTGTGATAATGCCGAAAATCGAACCGGATTTTTGTATTGGCGAAGGGGTTCAGTTGATTGAACTGAAAGAAAAGATGTGCCGCTGGCCAGTGGGTGACCCGAAAGAGGAAGGGTTCAAATTTTGTGGCGGTCAGGCATCCGAAGGAATGATATATTGCGATCACCATTGCCGCTTGGCTTATCAAGTCAATACCAAGAACAAAATGCGCATTGATGATTTGGCCAAAATCGATACAGATGTTATTCGTAAGAAGGTAACGGCTGCTTAAATCGTCAAGAGATTACCACATCTTATAAAGAACCAAACCCGCTTGATAACCATCAGCGGGTTTTTCCTTGCCCACAATTACGCATTATGTTAATGAAATTACGAAAAGGGTATTTAGGAATGACAAACAGAGTGGGTAATTTAGACAATAGCAGAAATAAAAAAATTGATGCACCGCCAACAAGAGGAAGAGAAGTTTTTGTAAAAATGTCCATGCCCACACTCCTGACCAGTGCGGGCACATTGATAGATGAACCTCGTACAGGGAAGTATATCGCCGTAGGATTATTGGCAGCTTATACCCTTCCTGTTCTGTTTCGAAAAAGTATGGGTTATGTTGCGTTATCCGTTGGTTCTGCCAATGCCCTGAATAATATATCAATGGTCGTAAGCCCTTTTGGGTTTAACGTTATGAGCCTCGGCGCGATCTTTCTATCGACAAAAAAAGAAGTCAGATCAAGTGCCTTGATGGCAGGGGTTCTCGCGATGACATTTAATTCAGTGATCACATCGGTTGTCTTAGAGGTCGATCGTCTGAGCTTGCTGAATGATTGCAAAAAAGGCGTAGAAGTTAGAAGGGAAGGGTTTGAATGCCCTAAAATAGAACCGCCCAAATCAGATATGATCCCGCGTTAGAGGGCTATTTAACGCTTGGCCTTAAAAAATTCTCTAAGAATCTGCGCACACTCTTCTTCCAATAGCCCACTGACAATTTTTGGTTTGTGATGCAACGGGGCGTGGGAATAAAGATTGACCGAAGAGGTCAATCCGCCGCTTTTGGGGTCGGCTGCCCCGAAATAGACAGTTTCGATCCGTGCAAAACTAATGGCCGCTGCACACATCGGGCATGGCTCAAGACTAACATACAAATCATACTCTGGGAGCCGTTGTGCCTGAACAGCCAGACAAACAGTGCGAATAACCTGAATTTCGGCATGGGCAGTGGGGTCACATAATTCGATGGTACGGTTTCCGGCACGTGCTTTGATCTCGCCGCTCTCGCGATGAACCAGAACCGCGCCGATGGGGACTTCATCGCGCAGGGCAGCACAACGTGCCTCTTCCAGTGCCGCTTGCATTCTTGTATGGTAAATGTCATCACTCATAAAACTGTTCTAATGAGAAATGCGGAAAAAAGCAAAATGGATATTAACAATCCCGAACGGGGCGAGCGGATCGCTAAAGTCATGGCAAGGCTGGGCGTGGCCTCTCGGCGTGATGCCGAACGGATGATCGAAGACGGACGTGTCCAACTCAACGGCCAAACGGTAACAACACCGGCAACTTTTATCACCGAAGGCGATAATTTGGTTGTAGATGGCAATAAACTTGGAAAAAAAGAACAACCGCGCCTGTTTTTGTATCATAAGCCGTCAGGCTTGATTACGACAGCCAAAGATCCGGAAGGCCGCCCGACTGTTTTTGAAAAAATGCCCAAGGATTTACCGCGTTTGATTAGTGTTGGACGACTGGATTTGAACACTGAAGGCTTGCTTCTTTTGACCAATGATGGCGGATTATCACGCTTACTGGAACTTCCATCGACAGGCTTGAAACGGACATATCGTGTGCGTGTTCACGCAACGGGGCGCGGTGGTCAGGCCGCCCTTGCCGAAAAGCTGGATAAATTACAAAAAGGTTTGGTTTGGAACGGTGTCCGTTATGGCGCAATCCACGCCTATATTGATGATCAGCAAAAATCTGATAGCACAAATGTTTGGGTGACCATGACTTTGACCGAAGGAAAAAATCGAGAAATCCGTAACGTGATGGAGGCTTTGGGCTATCAGGTCTCGCGTCTTATTCGTCTGTCTTACGGGCCGTTTGATTTGGGGACACTCCAACGCGGAGATTTGTTTGAACTGCCTCAACGTCAGGTTAAAGAAAAATTACCGGCAGATATTGTCAAACAAATATACTAGAAAGATTTTCGGGCTGAATATCAATGCGGATTATTGGCGGAACATGCAGAGGCCATCCTCTAAAAACACCACAAGGTCAAGACATCCGGCCAACCACAGATAAAGTTCGCCTTGCAATATTCAACGCTCTGTTTTCTCGTGGGGCAGTTGTGGATGCCCATGTTCTTGATGGATTTTGTGGCACGGGTGCATTGGGTCTTGAGGCCTTGTCCCAAGGGGCTGCCAGCGCATTTTTTTGTGATGTCTCGCGTGTTTCCCTTTCTCTCGCACAAGATAATGCCCGTGCTTTGAAACTGGATAAAACCACCATTTTCAAACAAGAAGATGTTACAAAAATTGGTACAAGGCCGCAAGCAACAGAAAAATTTGATTTGGTTTTTCTTGATCCGCCCTATCGAAAGAGTTTGATCGAACCAACTCTAATCAATCTAAAAAACGGAAATTGGTTGAACGATGGGGCATGGATTGTTCTTGAAAGTGAAAAGGAATGGAGATGTCCATCCGCTTTTGGGACAATCGATTTTGAAAAATCCTATGGCGAAACCATAGTCAGATTCATGAAAATCTAAAGCGTGTAATAGACCAGCATGGCTCCACCGAACAAAATGCGGTAAATAGCAAAGGGCATAAAACTATGCGACCCAACAAATTTGACCAAAAATTTGATAGAGGCCAGACCCGCAAAGAATGACACAATAAACCCGACGGCAATCACCAGAATATCTTGCGGTGTCAAAGAGGTGCCGTATTTAAAAATATCAAGAAAAGTTGCGCCGAACATAACCGGAATAGCCAGAAAGAATGAAAATTCTGTGGCTGCTTTGCGATCAAGTTTGGCCAGCATCCCGCCCATAATGGTTGCGCCGGAACGTGAAGTGCCCGGAACAAGAGAGACTATTTGCGCGCATCCGATCATAAAAGCCTGCTTGATAGAAATATCATCGATTGTTTGTGTAGTGGCTTCAGGCTTGAATTTTTCGATAACGGCAATGGCAACCCCACCGACAACCAGAAAGATTGACACGATAAGGGGCGAAAAGAGCTTTTCTTCAATAATATGATGAAAGGAAAGGCCGATCACGGCAGCAGGCATAAAAGCGACAATAATTTTAAGGACAAAATTTTGTTGTTTCTTCTCGTTCAGATGCAAAGCCACGTCAAACAGACGTACACGATAAAGCCAGCAAACCGATAAAATCGCGCCCAATTGGATAACAACCATAAACATTTTGGCGATTGGTATATGAAATCCCAACGCATCTCCGGCCAAAATCAGATGTCCTGTTGAAGAGATGGGCAAAAACTCGGTAAAACCCTCTACGATTCCAAGAAGAAAGGCGTGAAAAAATTCGGTCATAATACCAAGTCTCGTTTCATTATTAGAGATACAATTCTGCGAAGGCACAAACTGCCTGATTGCCATAGCAAAGACAAGGAAATTTTCTCTCGATTTTTGACATTGCGGGGTTTGAAACCGCTACATATCTTTCTTTGTTAAAGACAAAGGCTTCAAAAACGGCAACATCCTGACCAATATGCCATCACGAGTTATAAAATGATGTTTCAACGCCGCACCCAGATGAAGAAGAATCAGGCTGATTGCAATCCACGCTAAAATTTCATGAATATTTGCAAAACTGTGGGAAACTTCTTTTTTATTGACGATTTCGGATAAAACCGGCAGAGGAGGCCATTCGAACAAACCAAACCAGATCGTCGGAAAACCTCTGGGGCTACTTGAAACCAGAGCCCATCCGGTGAGCGGCAAAGCAATCATCAAAAAATAAAGTCCGGCATGGACGGCGTGTGCTGCAAATTTTTCCCAGACTTTCATGTCGGAAGGCAGCGCCGGAACGGGGTGCGTTAATCTCCATATCAAACGGAAGAGACTTAAAACTAGAACGCTGAGCCCCAGTGATTTGTGAATCATATAAGCAGTCTTACGATAATCGGCAGGAAAATCTTCCATCGTCAAACCCAGAATGAGCAAGCCAATAATGGATAAGCCGATCAGCCAGTGCAAAACAATAGCAACGCGCGTGTAATGATTGCTCATAAAAGACCCCAAAATAAAAATAAAAATAAAACTATGCAATGAATATCAACGAAGTGACAATTCACCACTGGTCGTAAGTGTAGAATTCGGGTACTCTAAAATCAAGATGCGCACACTTTTTCATCTATGGCTTCAGCCGTCTTCCCGTAAAATCCGAATCATACTATCGGAAAAGGGATTGGTATTCGATCTCAAACTGGAAAAAGTTTGGGAAAGGCGGACTGATTTTTTGGCTCTCAATCCTGCGGGGGATGTTCCGGTTCTGGTTGAAGAAGATGGAACGACCCTTTCGGGGAGTTGGGTCATAGGGGAGTATCTGGAAGAGGTCTATCCCGAGATTAACCTTCTAGGCGCGGATTCCTCACAACGGGCAGAAACAAGACGCTTGGTGTCGTGGTTTGATATAAAATTTTCACGGGAAGTCACCGACAATCTGGTCGGAGAGAAAATGATGAAACGGTTTTTACGTTTGGGAGAACCAAACGGGACTGCCATTCGGGCGGGGCATGCCAATATTCATTACCACCTCGATTACATCAGCTTCTTGTGTGAAAAACGGAATTGGCTGGCAGGCGATCATTTTTCCCAAGCAGACATTGCCGCTGCTGCCCATCTATCGACCGTGGATTATATTGGGGATGTTCCATGGGATCAGCATCAGGTTGCCCGTGAATGGTATGCCCGCGTAAAGTCCCGCCCTAGTTTCCAAGGTGTTTTGGAAGAAAGACTTCCCGGTCATATACCGGCCAAACATTACGGCAATGTTGATTTTTAAGCTATTTACGGGATAGGAGCAAACTTCTCTTGCCTTTTTCGCAAGTGCAGCATTATATAATAATAGATTATTGGTTCTGCCCAACGAAAATCAAGGATTTGATTTCGGACAGCACATTACAAAGAAATTTAAAATCAAGAATGGCGAAGAAGAAAAAGTTATTTTGTTTTGGCTATGGTTATACAGCCCACCATTTGGCGGAAGCTTTGCGGGCATTATCTGTTTCAGGTGAAGAAGAATGGGTTGTCGGCGGAACGACGCGGACGAAAGAAAAACGGGCAGCCATGAGGGCGCATGGCTTGGAAGCTTACGTTTTTGATGATGACAAGCCTCTGGGCGATCCGTTTTCCATGATGGCGGGGACAACGCATCTCTTAATTTCGACGCCTCCGGGTCAGGAAGGTGACATTGTCTTCGAACATCATGCCGAAGATATTATCCACATGATGCCGGAACTGGAATGGGTTGGATATTTATCAACGACCGGAGTGTACGGCGACCGTGACGGTGCATGGGTCGATGAAATGTCACCATCACGCCCATCCACGATTCGCGGGACACGCCGCGCCCGTGCTGAAAATCAATGGATATCCCTTGTCCACGGTCATAAACTGCCAGTCCATATTTTCAGACTGGCGGGAATATACGGGCCAGGCCGTTGTGCATTGGATTCTATCAGATCGGGCATAGCCCGCCGTATTATGAAACCGGGTCATGCATTCTGTCGCGTCCATGTTGATGATATTGTGGCAGTACTAGTCAATTCGATGCATGCGCCCAAAGCGGGGGAAATATACAACGTTGCGGATGATGAGCCTGCGCCAAGCCATGAAGTCATTGCTTATGCCTCCCGTTTGCTGGGTCAGGAGCCTCCCCCATTGGTGCGTTTTGAGGATGCGAATCTGGCACCGATTACCATCAGCTTTTACTCGGAAAATAAATCCGTACGCAATACCAAGATCAAGATAGATCTGGGTGTAAAGCTTCTTTACCCCAATTATCGAGTTGGGCTTGAGTCTTGCCTGTTAAAGGAAAAAGCCTATGAAGAGTCTGGGGACGCGCATCCGTGGATTGCGGGTGTAGGGCCGGAATTTGCTGGACAGCTAACATCCTGAATAAATATGAAAAACAATAGTGTTTTTTATGTCACACCTTTTTCTGATTTATGATTGCTTTGCTCCATTTGCTTGAAAAAAGACTGAGGAAGAGGAATATAGCACCTGTGTCTGTCTGGATTCCTGAAAAACAGCGACACACTCGTGTGGTACTGGTTCTCAGGAACTTGACTACGGAATTCAACACTAATTGGAGGAATATTCCATGAATAAACTTATGCTCGGCGCTGCTGCTGTTGCTCTGACCCTTGCTGTTTCCCCAGCAATGGCACAAGATGACTCAGGCGTTAAATTGAACCTCGGTGGTCATTTTAAAGGCTACGTAAACTACACAAACGAAGATGACGTTCGCGATGTGGACATCCTTCGTAACACAGAAGTACACTTCGGTGGCGAAACAACATTGGACAATGGTTTGACTGTTGGTGCTCATATCGAAGCAAAAGCCGATTCAGGCGATAGCTTTGATGTTGATGAATCTTATGCTTACTTCGCTGGCTCTTGGGGTCGCGTAAACTTCGGTTCTGAAGACGGCGCTGCTTACTTGTTGCAAGTTGCTGCTCCTTCTGCAGACGACAACATCGATGGTATCCGTCAATACATCAGCCCAACCACTTTTGGTGCAGCTGACTACGACAACGACCTCAGCACAAAAGCAGACAAAATCACTTACTTGTCTCCAGTATACTCTGGTTTCCAAGCTGGTGCATCCTTCACTCCTGAAGCTGGTGACGATTCACGTGATGTAACAGGGAACTCCGCTGAAGGCGTTCAAGATACAGATGATGTATGGGAATTGGCTGCTCGTTATGAAGGTATGGTTAGCAACGTAGGTGTGATCCTCGGTGCTGGTTATGCTGATGGCGGCAACGATGTAGACGAGTGGAATGTTGGTGCTGATTTGGATATCGGTGCTTTCGGTCTTGGTGCAATTTACACCAACCTTGACGAAGACAGCAACGACACAGACACATGGGTTGTTGGCGGTGATTACACTGTTGGCCCATACAAACTCGGTCTATCTTACCTGAACGAAAACGACGATGATGATACAATCGACCTCGATCGTTACACCGGTGGTGTTGTTTACACCTACGGTCCAGGCATGACCTTCCGTGGTTCTGTTGCTTACACAGAAGAAGACGAATCTGATGAAGATGCAACAACTGTAACAGTTGGTACACAAATCAACTTCTAATCCTCACTGGATTTAGAAATGAGAGATTGAAAGGGCGGGACTTTCCCGCCCTTTTTTCATAAATTTTCCAGAGTGTTAATTTTTAAAACCAGAAACTTTTAAACAGAAAGCAAATGGGTTTTAAGAGTGTCGAAATCATTGGCAATGACGCTGAATTTTTCAGGACGCGTCAAGAGATCTGCCAAATGATCCGGTAACGGTGGTCGCACACCGATGGCGCGGTGAACCACATCAGGAAATTTGGCAGGATGTGCACACGCCATAGCAACACAAGGGCCTTGATGCTCAAGTCCGGACGTATGAAGGGCATGAACCCCAACCGCAGTATGTGGATCAATGATAATGCCGGATTCGTCATAGACCTTCTTGATCGTAGCAACAGTGTCGTCATCGGAGCACCTGCGGGCAATGAAGTTTTTACGCGCCCCGTCAAGCGCATCCTCTTCTAAAGTATAATGACCTGTTTTCCGAAAGGAGGCCATAAGCTGATTGAGCCGATCTGAATCGCGCCCCAGACAATCATAAAGGAATCGCTCGAAATTGCTTGAAATCTGAATGTCCATACTTGGGCTATGGCTCGGAACAATATCGTGGAGCTTCATCTCTCCGCTTTCAAAAAAACGGGTCAGAATATCATTGCGGTTTGACCCGATCACCAAAGATCCAATATTTGCCCCCATTTGTTTGGCAACCCACGCAGCATAGATATTGCCGAAATTTCCGGTGGGGACAGCAAATGCGGGTGTTTCACCAAGTTGACGCGCCGCATCAACGTAATACACACTTTGGGAAATAATACGCGCCCAGTTGATTGAATTGATCGCCGACAGGTTTTTGGCCTCTCGTAAAGATTGATCGGAAAAAGCTTGTTTGACCAGATTTTGACAATCATCAAATGTGCCTTCAACGGCTAGATTGTGGACATTATCTGCAATGACACTGGTCATTTGACGCCGTTGGATTTCTGAAGTGCGCCCTTGGGGGTGAAGAATGGTAATAGAGATATTTTTACGCCCTTTACAGGCTTCGATAGCGGCAGATCCGGTATCACCTGATGTTGCGCCGATAATTGTGATTGTCTGTCCATTTTTTTCTAAAACGTAATCGAATAACCGACCGAGTAACTGCAAGGCCACATCTTTGAATGCCAAAGTCGGGCCATGAAAAAGCTCCATCAAAAAAACATCATTGCCGATCGGCTTTAACGGGGCAATGTCGGGATCAGAAAAGACATTTTGGTTATAAGTATCCGCGATAATTTTTTTCAGATCATCTTCTGGAATTTCTTTGGCGATAAAAGGTGAAAGAACTTTCAGGGCAATGTCGGAATAAGTATGATCTGAATTGATATCATCAAGAAATGGCCAGAAAACAGGAACGAATAATCCACCATCCGAAGCAAGACCAGATAAAAGGGCTTGAATAAAACTTGATTCGGTGGCTTGCCCGCGAGTGGAAATATAACGCATGGAAGTTCTCCTTGAATACGAAAGACTATAATATAAACCAACACAGAATGAGATAAAAAAAGGTGCCACATGATAACAAGGGCACCTGATTTTTTTATAAGGGAATGAAAATCCCGATGAGGTAGGCATATTTTATTTTCTTGAGACAAAATCTATCATAAATAAATTTTTACACAAACTTTTTTTAATAGCAAGTCACGGATTGGAAATTAGTACAACCCACCAGTGCCCTGCATGGAAGAAGACCCATTTTCTGGACGGGGTTCTAAAAGCTCACTAGCAGGAAGGGGTTCATCAAGAACTTCGAATTGTGCATCATGTTGTGATTCTTCATCATCGTAAGAACGGTATCCGCTATAAGATGGAGGAACTGTTCCAGGCTCTGTTCCAGAAAGAAACGGTTCCCAGATTGCATTGGGATCACCAGCATAAGTGCGCTGGCCTGTTTTGGCGTTGACTTGCACCATGCGCACACCGGATGGCACACGAAACGGTGTCGGGGAAACTTGATCGAGTGCTTTCTCCATAAACTCCTTGAAAATGGGTAAAGCGACAGAAGATCCGGTTTCTTTTTTACCTAAAGGTTTTGGATCATCAAATCCTGTGAAAACGCCGACCACCAAATCAGGAGTAAAGCCGATAAACCAAGCGTCTTTAGAATCATTGGTTGTCCCCGTTTTACCGGCCAGAGGGCGGCCAAGGGAGAGAAGCTTTTTGGCAGTTCCGCGTTGAACAACTCCTTCAAGAATAGAGACCATCTGATAAGTAGTGCGCGGGTCTGCAATTTGTTCGCGCGTATCGGGAAGGTCGGGTGTCGATTGGTTTTCCCAACGCACCAATGGTCCACATCCCACGCAAGGACGAGTGTCTGATTTTTCAATGGTCTTGCCGAAGCGATCTTGCACGCGGTCAATAAAAGTCGGAGAAACTTTTTTCCCGCCATTGACAATCATACCGTAAGCCGTAGTGAGTTTCATTAACGTTGTTTCTGTTGCCCCAAGTGCGGCAGATAAATAAGGCTTCATATTTTTGGAAACGCCGAAACGATTGGCATATTCAACAACAGATTCAATGCCGATCTGTTGTGCCAGACGGATCGGCATCAGGTTGCGGGATTTCTCGACTCCGACCCGCAATGGCGTCGGGCCATAAAATTCACCGGAATAGTTTTCAGGACGCCAGACATTTCCGGCACTATCAGTAAACACTATAGGGGAATCCAGAATAATAGTTGAAGGGGTATAGCCTTTATCCAATGCCGCCAGATAAACAAATGGCTTGATTGCAGAACCGGGTTGACGCTCGGCCTGTGTCGCGCGGTTAAACTCACTGCCATCAAATTTCCACCCACCTTGAATGGCGAGAATTCGTCCAGTATTGGGATCAAGAGCAACAATCGCACCCTGAACAGCGGGAACTTGACGCAATAAATAAGGAGTCTTATCAGCCTGTTCTTTATCTTCTGCTTTTTCTGCCAGAATAAGGTCACCGGCCTTTAAGGGCTTGGATTTGCTCCATTCGATTTCTTTATCACCCAGACGGCCTTTGCTGCCATCGCTGAAACCGATTTCAACACGGCCAGCAGAAGTATCCAGAACCATTCCGAGCCGCCATTGCGCCAGCATTCCGACAGGCCCCGGTGTATTTTTAACAACGTCTTGCCAGTTTTCAGTCGTCCCCAGACGGGCAACAGAACCCCGCCAACCGTGGCGGCGGTCGTACTCCATCAAGCCGTTTTGCAAAGAAGTTTCGGCAATGGATTGTAACCGTGGGTCAAGGCTGGTGCGAACAGATAATCCTCCACCATACAAAGCATCAGACCCATAATCCTTAATCAACTCACGACGGACTTCTTCGGCGAAATAGGGAGCATCAACGACATCATCATCCTTGACCGGAACAACCACTAAAGATGTTTCTTTTGCCAGTTCGCCTTGTGCCTCGGTCACATACCCTTCAATAACCATGCGGTCAATCACCCAGTTACGACGCGCCACTGCAGCCTCGTGCTTGTGAACCGGATGGTAATTATTAGGGGCTTTGGGTAAAGCTGCCAGAAACGCAGCCTCAGAAACATTTAGCTCGTTTAATGGCTTATTAAAATAATGTAAGGACGCAGCCGCAACGCCATAAGACCGTGCGCCCAGAAAAATCTGGTTCATATACAGTTCCAGAATTCTGTCTTTCGAGAGAACCTGTTCCATTTTATAAGCAAGGATGGCTTCCTTGATTTTACGGGCATACGAAACTTCGTTGGTCAGAAGAAAGTTTTTAGCAACTTGTTGTGTAATGGTCGATGCTCCCACCGGACGACGACCTGTCCCAAGATTTTTCAAATTGGTAACAATGGCACGCGCCACCGCTTTCGGGTCAACGCCTTTGTGCTTGTAAAAATCCTGATCTTCGGCGGATAAAAAGGCTTGTTTGACGATGTCTGGAATTTCACTGATCGGAACGAAAATCCGTTTTTCTTCGGCAAACTCAGCCAGAAAACGTCCATCTCCGGCATGAACGCGGGTGACGACGGGAGGGCGGTAGTCTTGTAACTGCGAGAATTCAGGTAAAGTCTGACCGTATTTGTAGAAAATAGCACAAACCAAAACAACGCCAGCAGCAGCCCCGATAAAACCGAGGGAAATAAGAAATAAAAAGAAGCGCCCGAGCCATTTCATGGCCTCGTTTATCGCACAAGACAGCTATTCAGAAAAGAGGTATAAAGCAAAGCATGGAACTAATTTTACCTGATGACTTGATTTCGTTTAATTTATTCACATCCACCCACCCGATCGAGGTGGATTTATCCTATGCCAACGCACAACACCCCGAAAATTTATTCGGTCAGATTTACCATCCAAAGGCCAGAATGTGGGGGCATATCGATCTGGTGACGCTCACCCTTTTTGCGGCACTAATTTTACGAAAAAACCATAATTGGACATTGGTCGTAAAAGATTGCCTTCGCCCAATAGAAGCGCAGCAAAAAATGATTGAAACAGATATTGTGCGCACTCATCCCCATTGGTTGGAAGAACCGAGATTTTTATCAAGTCCGGGTCAGGGCGGCCATCCGCGTGGCATGGCGGTCGATATAGCTGCAAAAGATGCAAATGGACACGATATTGATTTCGGGACAGCGTTTGATGCTTTTTCAGATCGGCCTGATGCTGAAAATAATCCAGCCCACCGTGAATACGTGAATTTGGCACCTTCGATAAAATCCAACCGTGAATGTTTGAATCAGGCCATGGCAATTTCCGCTAGTCGGATGGGCAAAGAACTGGTTTTTTTATCAACAGAATGGTGGGATTTCAGATTTACGGCCGAATGGATCAGCAAATTTGAACCGATTTCGGAGGTCCGGCTCGAACAGTGGCAAAAAATGGTATCAGCCCCGATACCGATACCGGAAGACAAGGCCAAAGACATTCATTTAAGAGTTTTTGACCGTTTGGATAAACTCGGCGATTTTTAAAGCATCTTTTTGACCCAAACAAGCCTCGACTCCACTGGACACATCAACTGCATCGGGGGACAATAAGGATAAGGCGTCACGGACATTACCAGCATGTAACCCGCCGGACAGCATCCACGGTTTTGAAAATTTCCGTCCCAGAAGAATAGTCCAGTCAAAACTCTGACCATTTCCTCCGGGAAGAAGCGGATCAAGCTTTTCTGCTGAACGGACGGCCTTGGCATCAAATAACAACCAGTCTACAATCGGCTCATAAGCAGAGACAACGCCAAGATCATCGCGGGTTGCAACCGGAAAGGCTTTAATAACCGGCAGATGGAATTTGCTTTTGATTTCCTGAACGCGTACAGGCGTTTCTGTTCCGTGTAACTGGATCATATCCAGTGGAACAGCGGCGATGACATGGTCAAGCCAAGCATCATCGGGATCAACAAACAACCCGATCATACGCACACCGGTCGGAGCATTGCGGGCAAGAATTTTGGCCATCTCAGGATCAATAAAGCGGGGAGATTTCGGATAAAAAACCAACCCGATAAACCGCGCCCCATGCGAAAGCGCGACATCAAGATGTCTTTTTTCAGTCACTCCACAAATTTTAATCTCTGTCATATATCCTGAACCAATCTATATTCACGGAAAATCGTGTGAATAGTTTGTGATTTTGAGAGTTTTTCAGTATAATAATCAAGAAAGCAAGAAAAATATAGAAAGCTATATAAAACCGGAAGAGAGATAAGGGTAGAATGGCACTTGATCTGGATGGCGAATTGGACGTTCTGGGGGTTTCGCGAAACCCCGTATTGGATATGAAATATGTTATCCCTGAAAACGCACCGGTTCTACCAAGCATCGTCAGCGGTGGCCGTGATGCGGAATTGCTGGTTGATATCGATTCAAATGCTGCAGTGCTGTATAATCAGCCATTACCTGAAGAAATTGAATGGGTTGAATATGATATGGATTTGGCCTTGTTAACCTTTGTAACCTATAGCGGAAAAGTGCAGGGTTTGGGTATGACAATCCACAAACCATTTCGCAAATACTTAGGTAAGGCGGACAAGGTAATGATGATCTATATGGAAGATGCCAAATTCCCGCGGGACATATACCCCGCCAAATTGATTGTAAGATATACGGGCATTTAAACCCGAATAATATTAGGTAATTTATGGTGTAATACTAGTAATACTAGAAGGAGTGGTTATGAATAAAGCACAGGCATTGGCAGAGTTAGGGACAGCTTTTTACAACGATCAATATAGGACAATGAACCCGCAAGGGATTTTAGATAAGGCGTCCGCATCTGCAAACTCGGCTATTGCCGCCAAAGATAAATTGGCGGATTTATCAGAAAAAATGGACAAAGCTCCGCGCGTAACAGAGCTTTTGACTAATGTGGCGAATAAATCAGAGACGGTAAAGCCCTTTGCCGAAGCAGTCGTTAAGAAATTAAAGCAAGACCCAAACTTGATACAGCATTTAGAAGCTGATTTAGCAAAGGATCCAGTAGCAGCACAAAAATTGCAAGAATCTTTGCAGGGAAATCAGGCTCAAGCAGCACAAATCATTTTGAAATATGACGGTAAAAATTTAGGCACCCTTTTAGGAACCACGCCAGCAGCAGCTCCTGCCACCATATCAACACCAGTCGCGGCAACGGTAGCGGCACCCGCTGCGGCGACGACTGAAAAAAAACCAGCAGCAAGGTCAACACCCACTGGGCAACAGCATACAAAAGCTCCTGCTTCTGCCATTTCGGCAGCGACACCAACAACGGTTGTGACTCCTACCGTAGCGCCAGATATTGAAATCCCCCCACTTCCTGCTGGAACCTTCTCGGTTGATGCAATCGGGCAGAAGATTTTTGCAGGATTGGCAACAAAAAGTGATGCAGATATTTCCCAGTTCTTTTCGACAAAAGATACGATTGGAAAAGATGGAAGAATTGCACAGTTGGCTGGAGGAATTGCAGATGCTGCTCATGATAAATTTGGTGTATCGGAATCTGTGACCAAAGGCTTCGAAGAAAGAATTGCCGGAGATACGGCTCTTCAAGGAAAAATTGCAGAAAACCTCAAAGGACATCCCGGATTTGTAAAGTCTTTGGCAAAAATGGCCAGTGACGAGAGTGAAATGCCTGACGCCATGAAAACAGCAGCCAAAAAAGAAATGGAAACTCTTATGGAGCGGCCAGAACTTTTGGCGGATGATAAATACGTCAAGGGTATTCAGTCGAAGCTACAAATGGGCGAAGGTATGGGCAAGCTGGGTGGCCTCATGCAAAATATGTTCGGGATCGACATGAAGGGTGCTATGGGCAATATCGGCGAATTTTTCCAACAATTGATACAAAAAATCATGGATTTTATTGGCAATTTGACTGGAAATCCGAAAATGGGACTTGCCAGTAACTTGGGTCTCTCAATGGGAGGTAACCTTCACTCGATCTATGAAAAACCATCTATGGCAGCTCTTCCAACTAACGGTCAATTGTTTCATGACGTGAAGCATGGGGATCGGACGGTGAGGGAAGCTCGTACAATTAAGGTTCAAGGTGCAGATGGAAAAATGGTTGATGTTATCCCGACGGATGGAGCAATACGCTTGGAAACGGATCAGGCTGGAAATGTCAAATTGCGCACGGCCAGTTCAATTGAACCAGATGGCAGCGTAAAATATACCAAAGATACACATCTTTCCCCACAAGGATTCGATCAATATAAGGCAGAAGTTGCAATGCGGGGAGCTGCAGTAGGGGTCAAAGATGGATTGCCAGCGAAACTTGAAGCCCAGACGACCTATTTTGACCCAAAAACCGGATCGGAAATGCCTCCTCAAGGACAACAGCCGCGTCCACCAGAATCAACTGTCAAACAGGATTTGGGCGGGATAGCACGGACAGCGACCAACCAGATAGGAATGGACATGATAGGTGGTGGTTAAGAAAAAATTTCTTAACGCGCCAAATCTTCCAGATTTTTATAAAGTTCCAAAGCGTCGGGGTTCGCAAGAGCCTCGACGTTTCTAACAGGGCGGCCATGAATCACTTCCTTAACCGCCAGCTCGACAATCTTGTTGCTTTTGGTGCGCGGAATATCTGTGACCTGAATAATTTTCGCCGGAACATGGCGGGGCGATGCACCGGAACGAATCCGTTTTTTAATTTGGTCTTTTAAACCATCATCCAGAACAGCCCCGTCTTTCAGACGCACGAACAAAATAACCCGTTCGTCATTGTCCCAAAGCTGCCCGACCGCAATGCTTTCCAACACGTCGGGAATCTGTTCGACCTGACGATAAATCTCGGCTGTTCCGATCCGAACCCCGCCCGGATTAAGTGTGGCGTCCGATCGACCTAGAATAATAAACCCATCATGTTGCGTACGTTCGATCCAGTCTCCATGACACCACACATTGTCAAAACGGTCGAAATAGGCTTTGTGATAACGCTCGCGCCCTTCATCATTCCAGAAATAAATCGGCATCGACGGGAACGGCTTTGTACAAACCAACTCGCCGCTGCCCGCCCCACTGGGTAAGGGTTGTCCGGCATCATCAAAAACATCAACCGCATACCCAAGTCCGGCACATTGAATTTCTCCACGCCAAACGGGGGATAAAACATTGCCGATCACAAAACAGGAAACAATATCTGTCCCGCCTGAAATCGAGGCCAGATGAATATCAGATTTGATGGTGTCATAAACGTAATCAAAACTTTCGTGAACCAATGGCGAGCCTGTCGAAGTAATGGTACGAAGTGTAGAGAGGTCATATTTGTCCTTGACTACACATCCTTCGGCTTTGAGCGCATCAATATATTTAGCACCAGTGCCGAACAGGGAACAGCCATGCTTGGATGTATAATCCCACAGACTATAGGGGGTGGGATAAAACGGCGACCCGTCATAGAGCATCAGACACGCACCGGACGCCAAAGCCGAAATTTGCCAGTTCCACATCATCCACCCGCAGGTGGTGAAGTAAAAAACGCGGTCATCTTGTTTGATATCACAGTGCAGCAAATGCTCTTTCATATGTTGCAACAAAGTGCCGCCATGGCCATGGACAATACATTTTGGAATACCGGTCGTGCCGGAAGAAAACATTATAAACAACGGATGATTAAAAGGAAGACGCACAAATTCAGGATCTTGTGCAGCAAAACTCGCAACAAAATCCTGAAGAGTAAGGCCATTTTTGATGCCCGATAAATCCGGACTCTCCGCAGCAAACGGAACAATAATCACGCGCTCGACAGAAGGAAGGCTTGGCAAAGCTTGCGCAATTTTTCCAAGCACATCAACGGTTTTACCGTTGTAAAAATACCCATCGACGGAAATAAGGATTTTAGGCTCGATCTGCCCAAAACGGTCAATCACGCCTTGCACCCCGAAATCCGGTGAGGCAGATGACCAGATAGCCCCCAATGAAGCCGTCGCCAAAGCCGCAATCAATGTTTCGGGAAGATTGGGCATATATCCGGCGACACGGTCACCCTGACCGATTCCGGCATCCCGCAGGGCTTGTTGGAAAGACGATACGGATTGAGCCAGTTGCGCAAAAGTCAGAAATCGCTCCCGTCCCAATTCATCACGGAACATAATCGCCATACCGTCATCGCGACGTTTGAGCAGGTTTTCTGCCCAGTTCAATGAGGCCTCGGGGAAAAAATGGGCATGTTCCATTTGATCGCCATCAGTCAAGGATACCGAGCCCTTGTCCCCGATAATTCCCGCATAATCCCAGAATTTCGACCAGAAAAGCCCGACGTCTTGCAAAGACCAATCATGCAGGGTTTTATAGTCAACATCACCCGCAAACCCGTTCTTCTTGGCAAAAGCAATAAGATGCGAACTGGCTTTAAGAGAAGCGGAAGGCGCCCAAAGGCAGATAGATTCTGAAACCATAAAAAAACCTGTAACTTTTTTGTCAAAACAACCGAAACACTCTAGGAAGAAAAAGACTAAGATGCAAGATTGGACAATTCATCCCGTTCGCGTATGCTGCATGGAATTAGGAATAAGTATTTAGGAACACCCCCATGATATTGAAAATCTCTTTAAGCATTCTCGCAATTTTGGCCAGCATACCGTGGGTGAATTTGCCGGCACAGGCGCAAACGCTTAAAGACGGCGTTCCCAGATATGTGGTGGTCAATGTGATTCCGGAAAAGGATGCGATTTCCCCCGGAGAAACGCTTACTATTGCGATTGAACAAAACCATCAGGATGAATGGCATACATACTGGAAAAACCCGGGAGATTCCGGTGAAACAACCAGCGTAATCTGGACACTTCCCGAAGGATTTACAGCCGGAGAGATCGATTTTCCCAAACCTCATAGAATAGCCTACGGGCCTTTAATGAATTACGGGTTTTCCGGCAAGAATATTTTACTGACCTCGATCACAGCTCCTGAAACCATAACATCTGGCGAAGTCACCTTAACCGCTGATATTTCATGGCTGGTGTGTAAGGACATTTGCGTTCCAGAATTTACCAAAGCAACCTTGGTCTTGCCGATTGCAACAGCGGCAAACTTGGGACAAGAAACCGATCCCGACCTGTTTATTGCAGCAAAAGCAGCGATGCCGGAAAAAATGGTTTGGCAAGGAATGATCGAAGAGCAAGATCAAACCCTGAAACTGACCTTTGATGCAGATGACACCTTTATTCCCGAACTTCAAAAGGCCACCGACTTGTTTTTCTACCCTGAAGAATGGGGAATTCTGCTCAATCCTGCTCCTCAGGAAATTGCAGTTAAAAACAACCGCCTCGAAATTCTTGTCCAACGTGACACGCGCCCTCTATCGGCTTTGAGGAATTTGAAAGGCGTTCTGGTTTATCAGACCAAAGAAGGGCAGGAAAAAGCACTCGCTCTGGATGTCGCAATCAGCGGCGGCAATATGAAAGCGGCAGCTCTTCTACCGACAACGGCCTCGCCGGATAATTCAGATCATGAAATTTCGGGGGAAACAGTCACAATCATGCAAGCTATTTTTCTGGCTATTTTGGGGGGCATGATCCTGAATTTGATGCCTTGTGTTTTCCCTGTCTTGTCGATGAAGGCTCTAAGTTTGGTCAAGATGTCGGCTAAAGAACAAAAATATGCGGCCTTTCATGGCTTTTTTTATACGGCGGGAATTCTTGTGTGCTTCGGGGGAATTGCTGCGGCCTTGATTGCACTGAAATCCGCTGGGGAAGAAATAGGCTGGGGATTCCAGTTACAAAATCCGGTGGTGGTTTTACTCTTGGCCTATTTGCTGTTTGTCATGGCACTTAATCTGTCAGGATTTTTCGAATTCAAAGGACACTTGTTCAGCAATATTGGCCATAAACTGGCCGCCAAACATGGCTATTCCGGAACATTTTTCACCGGTATGCTGGCAACAATTGTGGCCACACCCTGTACCGCGCCTTTCATGGGCACGGCTATGGGCTTTGCTTTGACCCAAAGTCCTGTTGTGGCAATGACAGTCTTTTTAGCACTTGGGGTGGGCTTGGCTCTACCATACTTGGTTTTATGCTTGGTGCCATCCTTGCGCAAGGCACTTCCAAAACCAGGGGCATGGATGGAAACATTCCGGCAATTTATGGCCTTCCCTCTCTACGCATCTGTTGCATGGCTGGTGTGGGTTTACGCACAACAAGTCTCGGGCAACTATGGCGTGATGCTGGCTTTGTTTGGCTTGATTATGATTGCTTTTTCCGTCTGGATTGCACGCCACACACCCAAACATCAACCGATGAAGTCTGCCATTCACGCTCTGTCTTATTCCTCTTTGGCTTTGGCATTGCTGATCGTGGCTTTAAGCGCGATGAAACCGTCTATGGTCAACGGACTTGAGAACACCGTAGAAAATGCTCTGACCAATCATCACGCATACTCGACCAAGGGCTATGAAGACGCGCTCAGCGGGGATAAACCGATTTTTATCAATATGACGGCGGCATGGTGTATTACGTGCAAATGGAATGAACGTGTTGCCTTGGCAACAGAGGTCACATCAAAGTTGTTTACAGACCATGAGGTTATAGTTTTCCAAGGCGACTGGACAAACCAGAATGCCGAAATAACGGAATTTTTGACAAAGCATGGACGAAGCGGAGTTCCGCTCTATGTGTTTATCGGCGCACGTGATCCTGAAACAGGGAAACGTCCCGAACAGCAAATTCTTCCGCAAATTCTAACGCCAGCACTGGTTGCTGAATTTGTGAGTGGAAAGCGCGATTAAATAACAGCGTAATATTTCAACCAAAACGGAAACCCAAGGAAAGGACAATCCGATGAAGACTTTTATAATGGCCGCGCTTGCAATGCTGGCTCTAACCGTCCCTGCAATGGCAGATCACCATGGCGAAGCCGTGGGAGACAAAATGATGCCTGAAATGAGTGCCCCTGAAACAGACAATTCTGAAATAAGCACCGTGGCAGAAGTTGGAAAACCTGCACCGGAATTTATGCTCGATGATGTCAATGGCGAACACGTTATGTTGTCGGCGTTGAAAGGCAAAACAGTGGTTCTGGAATGGACCAACCATGAATGCCCGTATGTCAAAAAACATTATGACAGTGGTAACATGCAAAAACTTCAAAAAGAAGCCACGGATGACGGCGTTGTCTGGATTTCAATCGTATCTTCTTCTGAAGGCAAGGAAGGGTTTACAACCCCTGAAGAAGCCAAAGCAATTATGGCAGAACAAGCCGCACATCCAAGCAATAAGCTTCTTGATACCAACGGAGTTATTGGACATTTATATGGTGCAAAAACCACGCCCCATATGTTTGTAATCGATAAAGACGGTGTTCTGGTTTACGCAGGCGCGATTGATGACAATAACAGTTATAAGCCCGAAAGCCTTGAAGGAGCAAAGAACTACGTTCGTGAAGCTCTCGCGGCTTTGAAAGAGGGTAAACCTGTTGAAAATGCGACAACACAATCATACGGTTGTGGCGTTAAATACTAGAAAAGATCTATTTCTCTCGTAAAACCCGATGTTAAGACGCGCAGTCTTCATCGGGTTTTTTCATGGAAAAGGAGCAGGCTGATAGGGAATAAAAAAACCTCCCAAACAGGACATAATCTATGCCATACTTGAGCCTCTTGATTCGTATCGCATCGGATAGCACAGACATGCCCGCCAAAGTACCGTTAAAGAAAACAGTCAAAGCCCCCCCCCCGACCCGCAAAAAAGCGGTTGCCGGAACTCGGAAATCCACCTTGTCCCGCAAAAAAGAGGGTAATCCTTCCAAGACCGCCGGAAAGAAAGATGTATCCTTGCGCTTGGTTGTCGGGGAAGACGGCAAAATCATGTACGCGACGTCGGCCATGCTTAAAAAACTGGGCATGAAGGAAACTTTGGTACGCAATACAGCTTTGCGTGATATTCTGGAATTTGAATGCCCGGAAGACGCTCTTCATGACCGCCCGTATATGGGGATGTTTTCCAAGAAATCTGAAGATATTGGTGATGCGTGGACAGCATCGATTGTTCCAGGAGAATACGCAGTCAAGTTGACCTATGAAGGAACTTCTTTTTTAACCAATCTACGCTTTGACCGCATAGACCTGCCCGCAAAAAAATCTTATCTGGTCGTATCCAGTGAAGAAGTGGCTGTTCCCGATTTGGAGAAGATTCTCGAAACCATTCAAAAGTCACCCGCAAAAAAAAGTGCAGAATCAAAAGAAGTTGCAAAAACAGCCACCAAGGATGAGCGCACCATCTGGGAAAAAAACAGCCATGTATTTCAATCCATGGGGCATGATTTTTTGATTATGATGTCTACGCGGGGAAAAATTATTGAAAGCAATGAAGTTTTTCTTCTGTCCTTGGGTTTTGATGCGCAAGATATTCAAGGAAAATCCTTTCTTGATATGATTTATACCGAAGATCGCCCCTATGTTCAGCCGGTGTTTAAAACTTTGGTATCCAGCAACAATGAAGATGGAACCTCTCCGCTTGTCGCGTGCGAATGTCGTATTATTGCCGCCGATCAGTCGATGCGTTGGCTGGATTGTCGTTTAAAAGTCGAAGGTGACCATCTTTTTATGGTTGCCAGAGATCTGACCGAAGAAAAAGCACATGAAGCTGAATTGCTGCGCCGTGAACAGCAATTATCCGAAGCCCAGTCAATCGGCCGTATGGGGCATTGGACATGGCGTATAGGGGATGAACGCTTGGAATTTTCTTCGGAAATTTTCCGCATTTTTGAACAGTCACCCGAGGACTATATCCCAACGATTGACAGCGTCAATGATCTGTTACATCGCCGTGATCGGGGAAGAATGGCACAAGCCTTCCAGCGTGCCATGATTGAACAGAAGAATTACGAAATGGAATTTCGCATTGTTCGCCCAAGCGGAGAAGTGCGTTTCATTTTGCTGCAAGGCCGATGTGAGCAAGATGAAGAGGGCGATGTGGTGTCCTTGTTTGGTATCATGCAAGATATTACCGAACGCACTCAACATGAACGTGAGTTGTGTGAAGCCAAGGAATCTGCCGAACGTGCTTATGCAGCAAAATCACAATTTTTGGCCAATATGAGCCATGAACTGCGGACACCGCTCAATGCAATTATTGGATTTTCCGAGATGATCGAACGCCAGATGTTAGGCCCGATCGGAACGCCAAAATATCTGGATTATATCGGCGGGATCAGGGAAAGCGGCGAGCATCTTCTTGATTTGATTAGTGATATTCTGGATATGTCGAAAATCGAAGCCGGAAAATATACGCTCGATATAGAAGATTTCAATCTGCATAAAGTTTTGCGTTTGGCCGTTCATATGATTGAAGGACGGGCTTTGGATGGCAATGTAAAAGTCATTTCAGCGATACCGGAAGAGACAGATCTTCAAATGAGCGGTGACCGCAGAGCGATTATGCAGATGGTTTTGAACATTTTGTCGAACGCGGTTAAGTTTACGGACGAAGGCGGTCAGGTTCGGATTGAGTGCGAAGCAGACGACGATTCGGTCACGATCAGCGTGCAGGATACAGGAATTGGCATTCCGGCCAGCAAATTGCGTTATGTGACCAAACCGTTCGAGCAAGCGGCAAATCAGTTCACGCGGAATCATGAAGGATCTGGCTTGGGCTTGGCGATTACCAAGGAATTGGCTGAATTACATGGCGGGGCTTTGGTTATCACATCTCAAGTCGGGGTTGGAACATGCGTTCGAATCACGTTGCCGCTTCAGGCAGTCACAACATCGGTCTCCTCATTAAATTAAAGCCCTCTAACAATTGAAAACTTTCGATACGAAGCGGAAAGTAATTTATTTTCAAAGTTTAACTTAAGTTTTTTTTAAGCGAAAGAAATTTAGTAAGGGAGCATTAACTATTATCAGGCATAAATACGGGAACGGCAACTCTTGCCCGATTTCTCCGAAAAATAAATTTTTACATTCCTAGATAGAACCTTTGAAATATGCGCATCCTTGACGACATTTACCCTGATGATTTCTTGACTGAGAAAGATGATGATTTCTCAACTGACCTTTATGAAGAAGGTGAGGCCGTCGCGTTAGAGGATTTATTGCATCTGGTTCAAGAATTTTCAGAATTAAATAAACCCGATTTACGTCCTGCTCATTTTGAAACCGATGAAGATGCGCTGGTTTGGGGGCTGTCTGTTTTGTGCGAGACAAGATTGGGACGGGATTTGGCCTATGATGCCCGATTTGAAGATTGGTCAATCGAAGTGGATGACATTGAACAAGCCTGCCACATCATTGATCCTCAATTGCGGATTTTAATTTTGCCCCGTTTCTCAGTATCTCCTCCAACACTGGCGCGGTCACAAAACGACCGTGCCGCCTTTATTCTCGAATTGGCACGCGGGCTTCGCGGAATCTGGCATGATATGACGGGCGTACGGGAAAATTTTGACCTGACTGCAGACGATCAGATTTTGATGTCCCGATTACGCCGCGCTGACCATGATTTATGCGCTTTGCGTATGGCGTGGGATTTGCGCGAACAAGGTCTCGGCGGCCTATGGCGTCAGATCATCGCCTCTCAATTGGGTGATTTGGCGATGATCGCAAGCGAGCTTTGGACAAAATCCGAAGATCAGGACGAACAACAGGATATGCCACTTTACGGCTTCTCTCATTTGGTATTGGAATGGTTGAAAGATGCAGGTCTGGTGAATGCTACGGACAGCAGAACCCTTGACCTGATGGATGCTCGCCTGCAACGCAGCGCCCGCGAAGTCTGCGGCAGCGATCAGATATTGCCCGCAGAATTGATGACATTATCAACCCTCCCTTCGGAAGGCGCATACCTTGCTCCTATCGCAAGGACTTTGACCTACACCATGGAATGCAGAGATATGCCCGATCCGGTCAATGAAGCCTATTTCCGTCAGATTCTTGAAGATTGCGAATGGACACGCACCAACCCACTGGTCTTTTCAGACAGTGAATTGGAACGCAAATTCTTCCCTACAAAGGTTGACACGCTGGCATAGTGTCTATTATTGATGAGGCAAAGTCTTTGCCTGCCGCTACTTTAAGCCATTCCCTTTGAACAAGAGCATCCCGTGAGGAGAGATTTGACATTCTCATGCAAGCAGAATAACCGACTTTGCCTTGGGCGCGATCAGCAATATAGGCAATGGCAATTTGCGATGCATTGGCACAATCACCTTCGCGGCCAGCTTCCTGAACAGCTTCTAAAAAGGCGGAAGCAAGCTCATCGGGAATTTGGTTGTTATAACCATTGAGAGCACGAATAACTGCGCCGACTAACTGGAATCTGTCGCTAGTAGCAATATCAGAGAAAGGTCTGTCTGCAGTATTTGTCATGAGTAACCTTATAATTTAATAAATAATCATGGCAAGGTAAGTGAATATGAAAATATTAGCAAGAAATATTTTCATTGCTAAACCTGTATAAAGGCATCCTTAGCAACTACAAAATTCCAGTATCGATTCATGTTGTGTAGGAACGGCATCAGGCTTCTTATCTTTTAAACGTTTAATTTCTACGGAAACAAGCCTTACAGCTTCGCTTGTGTTCTGGCTAAGGTCAGAAAGAACCTGTTGCAAAACAGCGGGGGGGCATGTTTGGGCAGACTTTGTGACTGCAGCTAAAAATGCATGTTTAATGGTATTTTCGGGAATCCCATTTTCAAATCTTTTAATCCAAAAACGTACTTGCTTAGGAAAATCGTCGGCCGTGCTGTGAGCAAGAGCGGAAAAAAGCTTAGTGTGTGATATTTGCATACCTGTCATGATTTCTCCTCATATCTAATGATAAAGAATATGTAGATAAATATGAAAAGTTATGCAAGCCCTATTTTAAATATTTTTTAAATTCTGAGAAATAATCACAGCGACTTTAAATGTAATCCGGCTATCTCCGATCACCCAAACCCTCTCTCCCGTCATCTCCTCTCCCACAAACACCATTCCTGTCTTCCCCGCGCAGGCGGGGATCTGGTTTTTTATGGTCTTGGCTATAGAGCCAATGAAAAAATATCCTTGGAGATTAAATAATTTGCATGTAAAACATGGGGTTATGAATGCAGCTGTTGAGCTTTTGCGGGAAAAAATCCCTTTTGTACAAAGTATGTGCCAAGCCATTGGCCATTCGATCATCAATGTTGTGCAGGCATTGGGGTCAATTACGATGTTTGTTCTCCAAACGCTGCGTCATTGTCTGACCCCGCCCATTTTTATCAAACATGTTTTGCGCCAATTTATTGATATCGGATACTATTCCTTGCCGGTTGTGGGCATGACCGCCTTGTTTACCGGAATGGTTCTGGCGTTGCAAAGCTACACGGGGTTTTCCCGCTTCAATGCTGAAAGCGCGATTGCCTCTGTGGTGGCTCTCTCGATTACGCGGGAACTCTCTCCGGTTTTGGCAGGCCTTATGGTTGCGGGTCGGGTTGGTGCAGCGATTGCTGCAGAAATCGGAACAATGCGCGTCACAGAACAAATTGATGCCCTCTCGACTCTCTCGGTTAACCCGACAAAATATTTGGTGGTGCCTCGGGTCATTGCCGGAACAATCATGCTTCCGATTCTGGTGTTGATCGGGGATATTATCGGTGTTTATGGCGGCTATATCGTTTCAACCCATGTTTTGGGGTTCAGCTCTGGAAGTTATCTCTATCAAACATGGCAAGTCTTGGAAAACATGGATATTATTTCCGGTTTGGTGAAAGCGGCAGCCTTTGGATTTTTGGTAACCTTGATGGGTTGCTACCACGGTTATAATTCGGGGCGTGGAGCGCAAGGCGTTGGGCGGGCAACAACCAACGCAGTTGTAACGGCATCCATTTTGATCCTGATCTTTAACTATCTGCTGACACAGGTTTTCTTCTCATGACCATCCGTAATAAAATTGAAATGAGAAATGTATTCAAATCCTTTGGAACAAAACATGTTCTTCAAGGCATTAATCTGGATATTCCGGTCGGTAGTTCAATGGTAATTATTGGCGGTTCCGGAACCGGAAAATCGGTGATGCTCAAATGTGTGTTGGGTTTAATTCAAGCCGACAAAGGATCAATCAAGGTCGATGGACAAGAAATGATAGGATCTTCGACACGCGCTCGTGAAGAGATGATGAAAAAATTCGGCATGTTGTTTCAAGGGGGTGCATTGTTTGACTCTCTTCCGGTTTGGTATAACGTCGCGTTTGGTCTCATTCATGGCAAAGATATGGGCAAAAAAGATGCGCGTATTCTCGCAATTGAAAAACTCGAATCTGTCGGAATGGGCGAAGCCATTGCTGATTTGTATCCTGCGGAACTTTCAGGTGGCATGCAAAAACGCGTCGCCTTGGCACGTGCCATTGCTACAAACCCCGAAATCATTTTCTTTGACGAACCGACCACGGGTCTTGATCCGATTATGGCCGATGTTATCAATGAATTGATCGGAAAATGTGTAAAAAATTTGGGCGCAACCGCCTTGACCATTACCCATGATATGGCCTCGGCCAAAAAAATCGCAGATCATATTGCTATGATCCATGAAGGCAAGATTGTTTGGACGGGCCCTGTCGAAGATTTGGAAAAATCAGGCAACCCCTATGTCGATCAATTTATTCATGGTCGCGCCGATGGCCCGATCACCGATCCCCAGTCCAATCTTCTAAAATCAGCCTAACTTCCACTTCGACCCTTGGGGAGAGTCCTCAATGACGATTCCTTTGGCGGCGAGCTCATCGCGGATTTCATCAGATCGTGCAAAGTTTTTGTTTGCTCGTGCCTTTGTCCGCTCAAGCAATAAGCCTTCGACCCACATCGTATCAATATCAGCGGATTGAGTCGCTTCACCAAACCATTCGGCAGGTGTTTGGTTCAAGAATCCCATCAGTCGAGCTCCAGCTACAAAAGCTGCTTTGCTTTCGGGTGTTTTTTGATCTGCCGCAGCTTTGGCCAGAGAATTCAACTCAGCATAAGCCTTTGGAGAATTCAGATCATCGCATAAAGCCTCTATGAGAGACGAAGGAATTTTAACATCAATGTTGGCCACATCGGATAACTCATCCAGAATACGGTAGAATTTATCCAGTGATTTATGTGCCATTGCCACACCGTTTTCCGACCAGTCAAGCGGTTGGCGGTAATGAGCTGAGAGCAAAACAAAGCGAATGACTTCACCAGAGATTCCTTGCTCGATCAAATCATGAGCCAATATAAAATTGCCCAGAGATTTGGACATCTTCTCGCCTTCAACAGTCAAAAAGCCATTGTGAATCCAGTATTTCGAGAAAGAAGCAAGATCATGAGATCCATGGGCGCAGCAACTTTGGGCAATTTCATTTTCATGGTGCGGGAATTTCAGATCAGCCCCGCCCCCGTGAATATCAATTGGCAATCCCAGATGTTTTTCTGCCATGGCAGAGCATTCGATATGCCATCCTGGCCGCCCGAATCCCCAAGGGGAGTTCCAACCGGGTTGATCCGGTGTTGACGGTTTCCACAACACAAAATCGGCAGGATCTTTTTTATAAGGCGCAACTTCGACACGCGCCCCTGCAATCTGGTCATCACGGGAACGGCCTGACAAACCGCCATATTCAGGGAAGGACGGGACATTGAAGAGAATATGGCCGTCTTTCTCATACGCGTGGCCACGCTGGATCATATTCTCGATTAAAGAAATCATTTCAGGGATTGTTTCTGTGGCGCGAGGCTGGATGTCGGGGAGAGCTACGCCGAGGGTAGCCATATCTTCGTTATAGATCCTTTCATATTTACGCGTAACAAACTCAATACCCTCTCCGGCTTCACGTGCCGCCGTGATAATTTTGTCTTCGATATCTGTGATGTTCGAGACGTAGGTAACTTTTTGATACAAGCTACGCATGACCCGTGCGAGGAGGTCAAAGACCACCGCCATTCGGGCATTGCCAATATGAGCATAACTGTACACAGTCGGTCCACAGGCATAGATTCTGACATGATCCTTCTCCAGCGGCACGAAAGCCTCTTTCTGCCGCGTCAGCGAGTTATAAAATCTGAATGTATAATGGTCTGTCATGAACGCCTGTCTCCGCATTATTAAGCGGAAAACAGCCTAGCGTCTCTGACGACTTCTCGCAAGCACTCTTGCTGCTTGAATTTTTTGTTGTTTCATAGCCCCAGCAACAGCTGTACCAGCCACCAGACTTGCCACAACCAAAGAAATCGTTATTGTAAAAGTCATCATCAAAGTCCTTAAGTTGTACACTCGGTCAAACCCGTGGGGATTTCGGAAACAAATCCTCAAGTCTCCAGAATACCAGATAAATAGCTGCCAAAAGGTTAAAAACAAGGTACTTTCAAAAAGGATTTTGACATTTTTGATCAAAAGTCTAGTCTTCAATCTGGTCTAAAACCTGCCTGAGATGATAGAAAAGAGAATGTAAATGCCTGTATCTTCGATCAATACCAATGCCGATTTGATTTTAAAAAATGGGATTGCCGTTCTCCCCGGCATAACTACACAAGCCGATATTGCCGTTAAAGCTGGAAAAATAGTGGCAATCGGCGATGTCTCGGGAATAAAAGCCGAAGAGACAATTGATTGCACAGGGCTTCACATTCTCCCGGGCTTGATTGATACACAGGTTCACTTCAGAGAGCCAGGGGCAGATCACAAGGAAGTGTTGGAAACGGGGATGAAGGCCGCTGCGATGGGCGGAATTACAACTGTTTTTGAAATGCCCAACACCAATCCTTTAACAACAACGCCGGAAACGATTGCCGATAAACTGTCTCGCGCCGCAAAAAACCCATGGGTAAATCATGCGTTTTATTTGGGTGGAACGGCACAAAACGCAGCCAATCTTGGTGAATGGGAAAAGCTAGATGGAGTTTGTGGAATTAAGATTTTCATGGGAGCCAGTACCGGAGATTTGCTATCGGCAACAGATGAAGAAGTCGAAGCTGTCCTTGCCCATGGTCGTCGTGTTGTTGCGGTACACGCTGAAGACGAAATGATGATGAATGAAAACAAAAAGACCATATTGGGAGACAGTCACGATGTTTTACTGCATCCGGTTTGGAGATCCGCCGAATCTTGTTTGTCGGCAACAACACGTTTGGTCAGATTGGCCAGAAAACATATGCGCCGTGTTCATGTGCTGCATATTACAACCGCACAGGAAATGGAATTTCTTGCATTGAATAAAGATATTGCAAGTGTCGAGGTTTTGGCCAATCACTTAACCTTGCACGCACCGGAATGTTACGAACGTCTGGGGAGTAAAGCTCAGCAAAACCCGCCTATTCGAGAAAAAAATCATCAAGATGCACTGTGGAAAGCAATCTCCGATGGCACAGTAGATATTGTGGCCTCTGATCATGCGCCGCACACCTTGGAAGAAAAAGCAAATGAATATCCGGCAAGCCCCAGTGGAACACCAGGCGTTCAAACTCTCGTACCGATTATGCTGAACCATATTAATGAAGGTCGCTTGACCATCGAGAAGCTTGTTGAATTGATGTGCTATGGCCCACAACGCATTCACCGGATTGTGGGCAAAGGACGGTTGGCACGTGGGTATGATGCGGACTTTACAATCATAGATGTAAAGAAAAAACAGACCATAACGAACGCACAACAACTTTCACGCACAGCGTGGACTCCTTTTGACGGGATGGAGGTAACAGGATGGCCAGTTATAACAATCGTAAATGGTAAAATTGTTGCGAGGAATGGCCAGCTGGGTGACGGGCAGGCAGGGCAGATGGTAAAATTCGAGGAGAACGCGAAATCGTTTTAATAATATCTTTAATTATATATTGTACGTTTTTGTTCCGATGCTATCATGGCTGTCCGTTAACTTAAGGCATAACAAATCTATACGAATCTAAACGAAGTCTTAATTTTGCCTGTGTATTCTGATTGATTGGGGAGAAAGGAAACTTTCTCATAGGCATTCACTGTGGGTAAAGACATACGAATGAGATCCGACGCACAAACGCAATATTCATCCGTGCCAAGAGCGGACAAATTGGGGAGAAAATCAGGCTTGTTTACAAGGAAAAATACATCTTCAAAAACCAGTACCAGTATGTGGCGCAGTCGTCTCAGTTGGAAGATTGTAATGGCGGTGTTTTTGACCATCATGACTGTTCAGGCTACGTTGATGGTGCTGACCTTGAAAAGCTATCAACAAGAACAATTATTCGATTTGAAAGAAGACGCGCGGAGGACATTGGTTACAGTTGCTTCTGACAAGGTCATAGACAGATTATCTCCACCATACACGGTGTCACAGATGAACCGATTGGTTTCTTTTACCTCTATTTCAGGGCTCGCGGTTTATTCGATCGATTTTCAGTTATTGGGAATAGGTGGTGAGAATGCGGTTACGACATTATTTTCTGAAAGCGACTTATCAAAAACGTTTTTGAGTAACGATCAACGGAATTATGAGGTGGTGTTTCGTCCTAAAGATATTGACGGACTACCGTATTTTATAGTCGCCCGCCTCGATGCCAGCAAAGCAGCATCAAATGTTGCGTTTTATGTGCGCCAAAACATTCTGATTATGTTTTTGATGTCTGCTCTTGTAACAACCGTTCTAATGATTGCTATTGGAAAATGGCTTTTGGAACCGATCCTGTTTCTCAGGGATAATGTAAGTCTGGCCATTGCAAATCCGGAAGCGCCGAATATCGAAGTCTCTCCGTATGATGATAAGGACGAAGTTGGCGGAACAATTTCCGCAACGCAGGAGCTTATCAGACAGAATGCGAAAAACATTCGTCAGGTTAAGAGTGCAGCTCAAAGCCAGATTCATAAACTGGCGTATTACGATACGTTAACGGGTCTTCCAAACCGGACTTTGTTTATTCAAAAATTATCCGAGCACGTGAAACTGGCGGCAGAAAACCAGAAAGAAATGACACGTTTGGCAATTGTGGCTTTTGATTTGGATCACTTCAAAGACATCAATGATTCGATGGGGCATAATGTCGGTGATGCTATTTTGTCCGCCGTTGGTAAACGTTTGCGCTCATCTTTGCCGGAAAGTGCTGTTGTGGCACGATCAGGGGAAGATGAATTTGCCGTGACATTTCCGCTGACAATTGGCTCGATTACAGCCAAGGATGTGGGCGATAAAGTGCGCAGCATTATTACGCATGAACCTTTTCGTGTATTCAATGAAACATTTCAGGTTAGGGCATCAATTGGTGTTGCAACATTTCCCGATGATGCTCTTGATCCCGATCAGGTTTTAAAAAATGCGGATATCGCTCTCAATCGCGCCAAAGAAGAAGGTCGTGATTGTATCCGTGAATATCTTGAGGATTTTGATAAGGCAGTTCAGGCCAGATTCCAGATGTTGCGGGATTTAAGAAATGCGCTTGAAAACAAAGATTTGACCTTGTATTTCCAGCCCCAGCTTGACTTGAAATCTGGTCAGGTAATTGGTGCGGAAGCCCTGATCCGCTGGTTCAAAAAAGATAACAGTAAAGAGGGTGGAAAATTCATTTCTCCGGTCGAGTTTATTCCAATCGCCGAACAGTCAGGTCTGATTGTACCGATTGGCGAATGGGTCATGCGTCATGCTTGCCTTGAGGCAAAGAAATGGCACGATAAAGGAAATATGATTCGTATAGCGGTCAACGTCTCGGGAGAGCAATTCCAGCAAAGTGATATTGTTGCTCATACTCGTAAAGTGATAGAGGAAACAGGAATTAACCCTCATTTACTGGAACTGGAAGTCACAGAAAGTGCTTTCATGGAAGACATCCAGCAAACAGTGAGAACTTTGAAAGAGCTGCATGCCTTGGGTGTCGAATTGGCAATTGATGACTTTGGAACGGGATATTCCTCTCTGTCTTATTTACGCCAATTCCCGATTGACCGTCTAAAAATTGACCAATCATTCATTCGGAATGCATTGAACAATCCTGATGATGCTGCAATTGCTAGAACAATTATCGGTTTGGGGCGCTCATTGAATCTGAAAATTATCGCCGAAGGTGTGGAAACCAAAGAACATGAGACCTTCTTGATAAATGAAGGATGTGATGAGGTTCAAGGGTATCGTTACTCACGGCCAATTCCTGATTATCAAATGATGGAGTTTATCCGCCTTTATACAGGTCGATTGGATTACTTTGAATAGGCCAATTGTTTTGGATAGCCGATTAAATAAATTACAAATCATCTGTTTTCCACGAACAGAACATAGGTTATGATGCCCTGCGGTCGCCCGAACGGGCTACTGGGCAGTTACATATGAACATGAGGGTGTCATGATATTCCATTCTTCAAAGGCCTTTGGGTCTATCCGGAAATTTTCACATAAATCAATGAAAGGGCATATTGGCGCTGCTGTTGCTTGGATGATGATTTTTGGTATTTTGGGTGTAACAAGTGCACAAGCGGAAGGCAATAAAACCCCGCCAATGCCAGCACCACTGGAAAACCTTGTCGCACAAGGTGCGCAGGCACGATATTTGGGACGAGAATTCGGGCTTGATGGCTGGGTCACCATTCAAAATGGTGAAGAACAATATTTTTATGTGACGGCAGACGGTCAGGGAATGCTGTTGGGGATTTTGTTTAATAACAAGGGAGATTCAATCACCTTGCAACAAATTAACACTTTAAGAAAAAAAGAAGGCCCTGCAATTGACCGTCTCGCCGGATATTCCCCACCACCGGAAAATAAAGAAAGCGCGAGTGAAAGTCCTGTTTCTGCTGCCCCTGATTTATCAAACCCGCAAGAAGTGTTGAAATCTGTCACAAAAAATAAGGCAGAACAGCTCTTTCAAAGTGCAGAATCGGCCAACTGGATTGCCTTGGGGAATGAAAAAGCTCCGGTCATTTACACGTTTATTGATCCGGAATGTCCGCATTGCCATGATTTGATACAAGATTTTAGAACATCAGGATTCCTTGAAAAAGGTTTGGTACAGCTTCGCCTCATTCCAGTGGGAGTATTAAGTGACCGGAGTTTGAAGGAAGCGTCTTACCTTCTGGCATCCCCTCAACCTCAAAAAGACCTGTACGACCATCTGGATGGAAAAGCTGACTCACTTTTGGTGGATCGTAATGCGAATACACAAGGGGTACAGAGAAATATGCAGGTCATGCAGGACTGGAAACTGGACGCAACTCCATTTTCCGTATATAAGGATATGAGCGGTCAAATTAAAGTGCTTCAGGGACGTTCGGCGGATCTAAAGAAATTAATTACAGAGTTGCGATAAAATAAAGTTTCGGCTACAAGGCGTGCTTATGGAACAACGGTCAGCATTTTTGTTACAAGTTTTGGAAAAACTCGCAGCGCCCTTAGTGGCGGCAATCAGCGAGGTTTCTGTGCGTCAGCAAATGAGTCCGGATCCCGCTCAGCATGGTAGTTTAAAGCCCGAAGCGGAGCAGGTGGCAGGTCTTTTGACCAAATCCACACAAATGAGCATCTCACTGGCTGATTTTGTTGACTTGAAATTGCCTGAAAACGAAGCGGATTCGCTTCGTTTGGCATTAACCAGCCTTGCCTCTCCAATGATTGCCAATATTTATCGTCTGGCAGGTCGTTCACCAACGGATGCCGAAATCGAGCGTGTCACATCAGCTTTAAATGCTGTTATCAGTTACGCCGACGGATTTGCTCCAGCGGCAGATGCTACAGGACGCTTGGCGCAGATGGAAAATGATTTCGCTCCGAGCGATGCCTCCCAAGTTAGTATTTTATACATTAGCGCTCTGTTACCCGCGATCAACTCTGTGATGTCCTATTCTTTTGGCGTTCCTGAAAAACGGTTGGTTCAGGACGTAGGCGAACGCCTTGTGCGGGAAGCCAAAGTGCTGCGTACCAGAATGTTTCCGGCAATGAATGATGAAAGGATGACCGCAAAGGCAGATTTGGCTTTATTGCGGATCGTGGCATCAATCTACAGCCAATGCCACTTTGCCGAAATGGCCAAGCTGATGGCAACAGAAGAACAAGCCCGTCAAGGGATGGCACCCGCTATGACCAGCCTTTGGCAAGCATTTATTTTGCGCATTCAGATGATTGAGGTTTTGGGGGCTGTATTTATCCCGGGTATGAACGGAGAAGCACAAGCTACCTCATCGGGTGGATCGGGTGGAAAATCCCCCAAAATTGATAAATCTGCTGAAAAAGAAATGACGCCAGTTGCCGAATTAAAAGCAATGCCGACAAAGGATAGTGGTAACTCTACCACATCAAGTCCAATGTCATTCTTTGTTAAGAAAAATTCGGCATAACAGAAACTTGACATCATGATAGACAAGAGGGCGGGGAAAGTAAAAAAATGAGTAAGATTTTAGCAGCCTGTTTGATGTTAGCGGCACAGACATATTCAGTGCCACCTGCCGTTATGGTTGGGATTTTGCAGGTTGAAGGTGGAAATGTCGGCCAACAGGTTCACAACACCAACGGATCTTATGATCTGGGGCCGATGCAAATTAACACCATCTGGATTCCTCAATTGGCAGAATACTGGGGGGTTGATAGTGGGACAGCCGCACGTTGGGTCAGGGATGATGCGTGCACCAATATGGGGGTCGCCGCTTGGATTCTGCGCGGCCACATGGATGAAACAGGCTCTTTGTCGACAGCGATTGCCCATTATCATTCCAGAACACCGAGCAAAGGTTATGGTTATCGGGCAAAGGTTATAGAATCAATGCGCAAAAATGGGCTGATTAAAAGCGCATCCCGTTAAGTCCTCAATTTTTTTAAAAAAATGAAATATCCTGTCAAATACGGCATTAAGGTGCTTGTTTCGAGTCAGCTAAACCGCTAATGTGTTATGACTTTCATCGGTCTCCGAGTGCTCGGGGTAGGTTTTTTTGGCAAAAAGGGTGTTTAGGCACAATGTTACGTTCCATTTTTCTGGTATTTTCTTTATGCGTTTTGTCGGTAGCATTGTCTGCCTGTGAAACCTACTCTCCTGTTAAGGTTAAAGACCCTCAACTAGTGGCTCAACCTGATAAAGTCTCCATGATGTTGGCTCAGGCTGCAGACCGCGCATCTAATGCGCTTGAAACTTTGGCGGCTGTTGAACAAAAACGGACACCGGAAGCTGGTGTACCGGCTGTTGGAAACGTTCCGGCTGAATTGCGCCGTGCGGTAACTATCAACTGGGTAGGCCCTGTTGATTCGATAACAAAAATGTTGGCAGATCGTTCCGGATACAAATTCGTAACATTGGGTGCAGCACCAGCGACACCGGTCGTTGTTGAAGTAAATGTAACCAACAAACCGGTCATAGAAATTTTGCGTTCAATTGGCTTGCAATTGGGTCCACGGGCAAATGTTCACGTTAACTCGGTCGACAAGGTTGTGGAACTGAGCTATTCGCCTGTCACAGGACTGGGCGACGTCTCCAAGGAATTCTAACGATATTATTCGGGGTAAAAGGGCATGACCCAGCATTTATATAAAAACAATAAAGCCGGAATTTCAGGACTTTGTGCCGTAGTGCTGTTGTTTACTGGAATATGGACATATCCGGTTCAGGCTCAATCTCTTGAGCTAACAAAAACACCGGAAGAGGCTACAACCAGAAATTATGGTGTTGAAAACTCAATCCCACAACCCATGGAAGCTCTGCAAGAAATTCCGGGCTATGTTGAAAAATCCGGAGAAAAAGGCCTTCCAGTCGATATTCGCCGTGAAGCTATGAAAGAAGCGGCTCTGTCATACGGCGCACGAGGTGGATTAGCCGCCAGAAGCTATGAAATACGTAAGGAATTGGATGTTCGAGCCAGCTATCTGGACAAGGTTTTCAATTTTCGTCAGCTTTTGATTGCGGCACCTTCCGGTTTTATGATCGAACCCCCGATTATTTCTGAATCCCTGAATGCACTTTTGATTGAAGGGGATGGTCAGTCGGCTGCAGTATCCGATGCGATCTATCGTATTAATGAAAATGTAAAAATTGTCTCCGCTCCCAAAAACTGGAGAACATATCTCGAAAGAGGTTGGGGGAAAGTTGAAGAGCCTCCTGAAATTCTTCGCCCGAAAAATGAGGAAGAGCGCATTTTCTGGCGTGATCTTGTTAAAAAGGGCTGGATAGAGGGCTATTCGCAGGGCAGTGAAGTATTTGAAGAAGATTTGAATCGTCTGGCCGCAGATTTTGATGGCATGGTTCGCTACAGAAAATTGTTAGCTCAAGGCATGGTGTCAGCGCCCTTTGCACAACAAATTGATCGCGGTGTAACGGGAGAAGCGGAAACCATGAGAATTGGTGACCGCGCTGTTGTTATCACTGGAACGCCACAGCTCATTTCAGGATCTCAAACATGGCAGCCCGCAAGCCGGTAAGTCTGGTCAAGGGAGATCAGTCTCTCGTTGAAACATGGCCTGATGAACCTCACCGTTTTTCCGAAGAACATGTTGATGCCTTTTTGCTCTTTTGCGTAAAAAAAGGGGCATCCGATATTTCTATCCAGACAGATCGTCCGGTTTATACCGAGGTGCATGGTATTTTGTATCCATCCACCTATCGGCCTTTGGATGCTGCGGATATGAATGCCTTTTTGACCAAGATTTATGGAGCAGACGCTTCTGCGCGTTTGGCCTCTGGTCGTGATTTGGACATCTCGTATGAAATTCGCCCTGATCGCTATTCCCGTTCCCGTTTTCGTGTGAATATCACGGCGATTTTGGCGCGTGGTCGCGATGCCGCCCAGATTACAATGCGGGTTATGCCTGCAGAACCTCCACGCATGGAAGATCTGAATATTGAGCAACCAATCATTGATGGCTGGGCTCCCCGTCAAGGAATGGTGGTTATTACTGGTCCAACGGGTTCGGGTAAAACAACCCTTCTTGCCGCCGGAAACCGTATGATGATGGAACGCCCGCAAGGGTGTGGTAAAATGTTGACCTATGAAGCGCCAATTGAATTTACCTACGATGCCATTCATTCTCCCAGATCTTTGGTATCCCAGACTGAAATTCCACGTCACTTACCCGATTTTGCTCACGGCGTTAGAAATGCGTTGCGTCGCAAACCCCAGATTATTCTAGTGGGGGAAGCTCGTGACCGCGAGACTATTTCCGCAGCAATTGAAGCAGCGCAGACAGGTCACGCTGTTTATACGACAACGCACACCACGGGAGTGGCCTCAACAATTCGTCGGATGATTTCTGCATTTGAAAAAGAAGAGCGTTCGGAACGTGCCTACGCATTGATGGAAACCATGCGTATGATCGTAACACAAGCATTGGTTCCAAAAGTCAATGGTGGCCGGATTGGTGTTCGTGAATGGATGGTTTTTCCGGATGAAGTACGAGAAAAGCTTTTGGACATGGATTTCGATCAATGGGGCGTAGAAATTCAACGGATGATCCCGTTTTATGGACGGACAATGAATAAATCTGCTACGATGGTCTTTGAAAAAGGACTGATTGAAAAGCGGTTCTACCTGATTTTGACGGCTGGTGGCGGTTCGGGCTAGGATTTCCTGCCATTGAGATTATTAACCTTCTGAATAGACTTTCGCGTTAGACTGAAAATATGGCCAATCAAATATCGGATATGCAAGAGCAGATGAATTGGCATTGGAGAAATTCAATGCGGCCAGTTCGTTTTTTTGGCTTTGATGTTCGTGCGATTATTCCATTTTGCATACTTTTATTCTATGCACGGATCTCAACGCTTGTTTTATGTTTTGTGGTAACACTTTTCTTTTGGTTGTTGGAGAAAAAAGGGTTGACCTTTCCTGCAGCGCTCAGATCGTCCCGTTTGTTTCTTTTTGGCAATTACCGCCCTGGATTAACAAAGTTTCGCCATAGAAAACTAAAAGATTACGGGCGTTAAAGGAATCGCTTTATAATTCTGCCCATATTCTGGTAGATTGTTTCTTGAGTTTTAATGGCTTGGAACGTATGTTAGGAAACTATGGCATTTTATTGTGCCGATTTTAATTGGCTTGTGGAGAAGTTAATGTTGCTAAAAAATATAGCGTTCAGCGCAGTTGTATCGGTTGGCTTGATAGGGTTTCCTATGATGGCACAGGCTGGGTTTGATTGGACACCTCCCCCTCAAAAGGTTCAGGAATTAGGTTCCGCCACTGTGGCTGCTTCTGGGATAGCAGAGTCCATGACGGATTCAGGGCCTCTGACTCCGGATCCTGATGCGGTAGAAACGCTTCCTGTTCCTGTAACAAATGTTGATTCTCAGGAATTGCCCCCTATCGGTATATTAGAGGTGGAGCAAGACACCGCTGCGCCAATGCAAACAACAGAAGACGAGTCTGCCCCTGTTTCACTGACATCTGAAGAACAAGAATTACCGCAACCTCAAAACACTGAAAGTGTTTCAGCGCCACCCCCTGTTGCGGATCTGCCAGTTCTGGAAGGGTTTGGTAAAGAGATTCCTTTGGCCTTGGCTTTGCGTGATATTGTCCCGTCACAATATGCCTATGCGTTTAACAACAGTGCTGATGCTGGTCTTTTGGTGTCGTGGCGCGGTGGTAAACCATGGCAAGATGTCTTGAATGATGCGTTGGAGTCTCATAACCTGATTTCGGCAGTTCAGGATCAGATGCTGGTGATCGGCACTCGGCAGCAAGCCGCCCCTGAAGTGGTTGCTCCTGTTGAGCTTGAAGTAGCAGAAGAAAAACAGGAGCAAAAAGTTCCTGTTATGAAATCGGTATTAAAACACACTTGGAAAGCGCGTCCTGGTTTTACTTTGAAAGAAGTTGTAGAAGACTGGAGTAAATTAGCTCAAGTGGAAGTTGAATGGAGTAGTCCTTATGACTACCCGATCAATAATGCTTTTTCCTTTGAAGGGACGTATGATGAGGCTATTGCGAATTTGTTATCACAATATTCTCGTGAAACACCGCGCCCTAGGGGTCGCCTTTACCCGAACTTACCAAATGGCCCTTCGGTTTTAATGATCAACTAGAATAGTGCCAGAATATTGAAAGAGCCCTTCGGGGCTTTTTTTGTAAAAAACCTTGACGTCCCTCCACCAATCCCCTATAAACGCCCCATTCCTGTCCCGGACTACAGGTTTTCTTTAAGGAGCTTCCTTGGAAAATAATGGGTTAGCCCACCTGTACAGATAGGCCAATCGTAACACAGACTAGGTCGTAAGATTTGGTGTGTGGGTTGGTTTAGATTTGTAAGATGTTTTGGACGGGCGGCTTCACAAGAGCCGCTTTTTTATTGGCTAATAAACTAAGGAGAACAGCGATGAATCGCGCTGAAAAACAAACAGAGATCGATGCCTTGAAATCGACTCTCGGCAGCACTGAAATCGTGATTGTCAGCCACAATACTGGCATGTCTGTCGCGCAAGTGACTGAATTGCGTCAAGGTCTTCGTGCTCAAGGTGCCCGTTACAAGGTCACCAAGAACACATTGACAAAAATCGCAATCAAGGGAACTAAACACGAAGAAATCAACGATATGTTGACAGGGCCAACCGGACTGTCAACCACAACTGAAGAGCCTTTGGTTGTGGCCAAAACCATTTATGATTTTGCTAAAAAATTTAATGGTAAATTGGTAATTGTCGGCGGATATTTCGGCGAAATGAAGCTTGACCCTGCTGCGATTGAGACATTAGCAAAATTGCCAACACTCGATCAGATTCGCGGTCAATTAGTCGGTCTTATTCAAGCACCGGCTGCACAATTGGCACGTTTGGCCAATGCCTACTCGGAAAAACAGGCTTAATTCTGTTTTTTATAAAAATTCCGAACCTGCCCTGATAACAGGGTCGTTTCGAAACTGAATATCGTAGCTAATTTTTGCAAAAAGGAGATTAAATTATGGCTGCTAACTTGGAAAAACTCGTAGAAGACCTTTCGGCTTTGACTGTTATGGAAGCTGCTGATTTGGCAAAACTTCTGGAAGAAAAATGGGGCGTTTCTGCTGCTGCTCCTGCCGCTGCTGCAGTTGCTGCTGCTCCGGTTGAAGAAAAAGACAGCTTTGACATCGTTCTTGAAGCCGCTGGCGACAACAAAATCGGTGTGATTAAAGTTGTACGTGAAATTACCGGTTTGGGTCTGAAAGAAGCAAAAGACCTTGTTGAAGGCGCACCAAAAGCAGTTAAAGAAGCTGCTGCAAAAGGTGAAGCTGAAGAAATCAAGAAAAAACTTGAAGATGCAGGCGCGAAAGTCTCTCTCAAATAGTTTTGGATTTCAAACTGAATATTTTAAAACGCCCCCGATTATCGGGGGTGTTTTTTTTAAGTATTTTGGATCGGGTTAACTATTTCCTAGAAAGAGCTTTGCTAGAATGGCACGTGATGGGGATGATTCAGACATACGGTTACAATCGTGATAAATTTTGCGAGAGAGCATTAAAAAGCGGCGCAAAATTGTATCATATGCCTTACGTGGGGTTTACTGACGTTGATCTGGCAACGGATATTGCGGTGATCGGGGATAATTCAGCCTCAAAAGTTGTTGTCATGTCATCGGGGTTACATGGCGTAGAACTTCCGGCTGGATCGGTTGCTCAACAAATCGGCCTTGATGCAGTAGGTCGTGCGGCAAGCCACCACGATCTGAGCGATACAAAATTTGTTTTTGTTCATGCCCTTAATCCCAATGGGGCATATTATGCCTTGCGCACAGATCAAGATCTGGAAGGAGGAAGAAATATAGATCCCGCTCGCAATTTTATCAATTTTGCGTCTGCCGATTTTATTCCCACGCAGGCGAATACAGCCATTTCCAATGCGTTTGATAAGGCCAATTTATCATCGCCATCCCTTGGTATGATGTGGGGGCGGCTGCTTTATACAGCTTTCGTGAAACAAGGGCAGGCTGAATTCAAACGAAATTTTGTGCAAGGCCAATACACAAATCCCTCATTGCCCTATTACGGGGGGCAAAGCCCATGCTGCGCACGCACGACATGGCAAGAAATTATCACAACAGAAATTATAAAACCAGCCGTCAAAAAAATCTGGCATTTTGATTGCCATACCGGAGATGGGCCTTTCGGGGTTTTACAATTATACCTCGACAAATCTGCTGGAGAAAAAACAAAGAATCTGGCACAAAAATTGATAGCGCCGGATAAAGTACGGGTCACAGACGAATATTTTGCCAATGTTACAGGAGATATAGGCGAGTACTGGAAGACATTTAACTTCCCTCCTGAAATTGATGTTTATCCTATAACCTTGGAATTCGGAACGACACAGGCTCATATACCGGGCATTGATATTCTGGGGGCTATTTTGAACCGAACCTTGCTGTCTGAAAAATATAATGATGACCATGCAAGTAAAGATATAATTATCCAACGCATGCGTACAGCCTTTTGCCCCACACAACAAGGTTGGGCTCAAGCAGTTATCACCCAGTCACAAGATGTGTGGAACAAAATATTACATAATCATTTAAATTAAGAAATAGATCTCATCAATTCTATTGTTTAAACGGGCTGTCAAGCAAGATATGACATAAGAACAAATGTCTCCCTGAACCAAAAAAGTTAAAAATTTGGAAATTTTTACTAGACTCAAGCCATTTGATAAGGTAGAACCCCATACCCAACAGAAAAATGCGTATTTTCTGTTGAGTTTTATTTGCGGACCCATAAGGAAAAAAGTCGAGCTTCATTCAAGTATTGTCGTTTGTAATCATCTGGCAACGCCGCAAGCCATGATTGATACAGATAGACGGGTCGAATGAAAATCAATTTTTCCGAAATTGTTGAAAACTGAACTCGTATTTGTTTCAGACTGTTAAGGGCCAAAACATGAAAAAAACTGTGACTGCAAAAAAAGCGTCTCCTGTTCTCTCTCCTTCTGCCATTGTTGATAATTTTACCGGACGCAAACGTATTCGTCGCTCCTTTGGTAAAATCCGCGAAGTTGCCGCGATGCCGAACCTGATTGAGGTTCAAAAAGATTCTTACGAACAATTCTTGCAAATGAATGTCGCTGCTGACGATCGTAAAATGCAAGGTCTGCAGGAAGTTCTGTCGACTGTCTTTCCGATTAAGGATTTTGCAGACAAAGCAGAGATTGATTTTGTAAGATACGAATTGGAAGATCCTAAATATGATGTTGAGGAATGTTACACCCGCAGCATGACATTTGCTGCGCCATTGCGTGTCACCTTGCGTTTGTCGGTCTTTGATGTGGATGAAGAAACCGGTTTGAGGTCTATCCGCGATATTAAAGAACAAGACGTGTATATGGTTGATATGCCGCTGATGACTCGTAACGGGACATTTATTGTCAACGGAACAGAGCGCGTTATTGTCTCCCAAATGCACCGCTCTCCTGGTGTATTTTTTGACCATGATGGTGGAAAAACTCACGTTTCCGGTAAATATTTGTTTGCCGCACGCATTATTCCTTACCGTGGCTCATGGCTTGATTTTGAATTTGATGCAAAAGACATCTTGAATGTGCGGATTGACCGCCGCCGCAAATTGCCGGTCACGACATTTTTGCGCGCTCTTTATGGTGCGGAAACGGAAAAATATATTCTGGAATGCCAACAAAACGGCCGTGAAATTGATCCTTTATTGGTTCAGGGAATGAGCAACGAGGAAATCCTCGCGACGTTCTATAAGAGTGTCAATTATACCCACGACAAAAAGGGATGGAAAACAGCATTTGATGCCGAGCGTTTCCGTGGTGTTAAGTTGATCTATGACTTGGTTGATGCAAAATCTGGCAAAGTGATGACCGATGCTGGAACAAAAATTACGCCGCGTCTCGCGCGTAAATTGGCCGAAGATGGCTTGAAAGAAATTATCGTTCAAGAAGAAGTTCTTGTCGGTTCTTATCTGGCAAGTGATGTCATGGATATGAATACCGGTTTGGTGATGTTCGAAGCAGGGCATGAATTGACCGAAGAAGACATTGCAACCTTGTTGGAAATGGGTGCGACAGAGCTGCCTGTTTTGGGGGTCGATCACTTGAATATTGGCCCATACATTCGCACCACAATGATGGCGGATAAATGCGATACACGCGAAGAAGCGCTGATCGATATTTACCGCGTGATGCGTCCGGGTGAGCCACCGACAGTCGAATCGGCAGAAGGTCTGTTCCACTCGTTGTTTTTTGATCCGGAACGTTATGATCTCTCAGCGGTTGGTCGTGTGAAAATGAATGCGCGTCTTGATTTGTCCGCAAGTGACGAGCTGCGCGTTTTGACCAAAGAAGACATCTTGTCTATTTTGAAATATCTGCACGAACTCAAAGATGGTCGCGGCGAAGTCGATGATATCGACAACCTTGGCAACCGTCGTGTGCGTTCGGTTGGTGAATTGATGGAAAATCAGGTTCGTTTGGGTCTGATGCGGATGGAACGTGCGATTCGTGAACGGATGTCTTCTGTCGACATCGACAATTACATGCCCCATGATTTGATTAACTCCAAACCGGCTCAAGCGGCGGTACGTGAGTTCTTTGGATCATCACAATTGTCCCAGTTTATGGATCAAACCAACCCATTGTCCGAAATTACCCACAAACGTCGTTTGTCGGCACTCGGTCCTGGCGGTTTGACCCGTGAACGTGCGGGCTTTGAAGTGCGTGACGTGCACCCGACCCACTACGGACGGATTTGCCCGATTGAAACACCTGAGGGTCCGAATATTGGTCTGATTAACTCGCTGGCGACCTTTGCCCGCGTCAACCAGTATGGTTTCATTGAAGGGCCGTACCGCAAGGTTGTTGATGGTAAGGTAACTGACGAAGTCATTTACATGTCCGCTATGGAAGAAGCTAAATACACGATTGCACAGGCGAATGCTGAGCTGAGTGACGTTGGTGAATTCACAAACGACTTGGTATCTTGCCGTAAAGCTGGTGAAAACTTGATGTCGATACCAGAACTTATCGAATATATCGACGTGTCGCCGAAACAGATTGTATCTGTTGCTGCGGCGTTGATTCCATTCCTTGAGAATGATGATGCGAACCGCGCCCTGATGGGATCGAACATGCAACGTCAAGCCGTTCCTTTGTTGCGTTCTGATGCACCATTGGTTGGAACTGGTATGGAATTGCCGGTGGCGCGTGACTCTGGTGCTGCTGTTACGGCGCGTCGGTCAGGTGTCGTTGTTGAAGTGGATGCAAACCGTATTGTTATTCGTGCAACGGAAGAATTGCGTTCTGATGAACCTGTTGTTGACATCTATAAAATGATGAAATTCCAACGCTCTAACCAATCGACTTGCATCAACCAGAAACCTCTGGTGAAAGTGGGCGATATGTTGAAGGCGGGAGACATCATTGCTGATGGCCCATCAACGGAATTTGGAGAATTGGCTCTTGGTAAAAACGTGCTGGTCGCGTTCATGCCTTGGAACGGTTATAACTTCGAAGATTCGATTTTGCTGTCCGAACGGATTGTGGCCGATGACGTATTTACATCCATCCACCTCGAAGAATTCGAAGTGATGGCGCGTGATACCAAATTGGGACCTGAGGAAATCACACGTGATATTCCGAACGTCGGTGAAGAAGCTTTGAAGCACCTTGATGAAAGCGGTATCGTTCACATCGGTGCCGAAGTTGGTCCTGGTGATATTCTGATTGGTAAAGTCACACCAAAAGGCGAAAGCCCGATGACACCGGAAGAAAAATTGCTGCGCGCAATTTTTGGTGAAAAAGCTGCAGATGTCAAAGACAGCTCTTTGCGTCTTCCTCCGGGAACGCAAGGAACAGTTGTTGAGGTTCGCGTCTTTAATCGTCGTGGTATCGATAAAGATTCTCGTGCACTGTCGATTGAACGTGAAGAAATCGATCAATTGGCAAAAGACCGTGATGATGAACGTAAAATTCTTGAAGACGGATTCTATTCTCGTTTGAAAGAATTGCTCATTGGTCAAACCGTGGCAACGGCACCAAAGGGTGTAACTGAAATCAAGAAAGGCGCAATTATCAACGGAGCAGATCTCGAATCAATCGAAAAACGCGGTATGTGGCGTCAAATCGGCATCGAAGATGAAGCGGCTATGGCTGAAATCGAAGCGGTTGGAAAAACATTTGATGACGCCGTTGATAACGTTAAGCAGCGTTTTGAAAATCGTGTTGAAAAACTTCAACGTGGTGACGAATTGCCACCGGGTGTCATGAAGATGGTTAAAGTCTTCGTGGCCATCAAGCGGAAGATCCAGCCAGGTGATAAAATGGCGGGTCGCCATGGAAACAAAGGGGTTGTTTCGCGCATTATGAAATGCGAAGACATGCCGTTCCTTGAAGATGGGACTCCTGTTGACGTTGTTTTGAACCCTCTTGGTGTTCCATCCCGTATGAACGTTGGTCAGATTTTGGAAACCCACTTGGGTTGGGCGTCGGCATCTTTAGGTAGGCAGATTGGTGAACTGGTTGACAGTTTCTCTAATCCAAAGCACCCGAACGCGGTCGAAGTCGACAAGTTGAAAGCCAAACTCAAAGATGTATATGGCGAAGGTGAATACAAAGCAAAAGTAAACCTGCTAGATGATGGTCAAATCATCGAAATGGCAGATAATTTACGTGGCGGTGTTCCGATGGCTACGCCGGTCTTTGACGGTGCTGAGGAAGCGGATATTACGGAATTGCTGGAAAAAGCAGGTCTGAACTCCTCTGGTCAGGTGACTCTGATTGACGGTCGTACAGGTGAACCATTTCATCGTCCGGTAACGGTCGGGTACATGTATGTCTTGAAATTGCACCACTTGGTTGATGACAAGATTCACGCCCGTTCGATTGGTCCATACTCTTTGGTTACGCAGCAACCTCTGGGTGGTAAAGCCCAGTTCGGTGGTCAGCGTTTCGGAGAGATGGAGGTCTGGGCACTTCAGGCTTACGGTGCAGCTTATACTCTGCAAGAACTCTTAACCATTAAGTCGGATGATGTGGCTGGCCGTTCGAAAGTTTACGAAGCGATTGTTCGCGGCGAAGACAATTTCGAAATCGGCGTACCGGAATCATTCAACGTTTTGACCAAAGAATTAAAAGCTTTGTGTCTGAATGTTGAAATGAACCAGACCGACGAAGAGTAATAAATCAATGACTATGGGTTGCGGATCGCGACCCATAGGCTGCTAGAGAAACCAGAATTCAAACCCGTTATACGGAGCAATATAAAATGAACGAACTGATGAACCTCTTTGGACAGCCAACCGGCCTCCAGAATTTTGACTCGATCCGCATTTCCGTGGCATCGCCAGAACAAATTCTGTCTTGGTCTTTTGGTGAAGTCAAAAAACCGGAAACCATTAACTACCGGACATTCAAACCTGAACGTGATGGTTTGTTCTGTGCCCGTATTTTTGGACCTGTAAAAGATTACGAATGCTTGTGCGGTAAATACAAACGTATGAAATACAAAGGGATTGTCTGTGAAAAATGTGGCGTTGAAGTCACATTGACCAAAGTGCGCCGTGAACGCATGGGGCATATTCAACTGGCTTCTCCTGTTGCGCATATCTGGTTTTTGAAATCATTGCCATCCCGCATTGGCTTGATGATCGACATTACATTGAAAGATCTTGAACGCGTTTTATACTTTGAAAACTATATTGTGATTGATCCTGGTTTGACGGCTCTGAAACCATTGCAAATGTTGTCCGAAGAAGACTACATGGACGCGCAGGAGGAATATGGCGAAGAAAACTTCCGTGCTGGCATCGGTGCGGAGGCCATCAAGGAAATTCTTTCTGCAATCAACCTTGAAGCCGGAAAAGAGAAGGCCGAAGAAGAACTCCGTGATTGTTCTTCCGAAACCAAACGTAAAAAACTGGTCAAACGTTTAAAATTGATCGAAGCGTTTATTTCTTCTGGAACACGCCCTGAATGGATGATTCTGGACGTTGTGCCTGTTCTTCCTCCTGAATTGCGCCCGTTGGTACCTTTGGATGGCGGACGCTTTGCAACATCGGATTTGAACGATCTGTATCGCCGCGTGATTAATCGGAATAACCGTTTGAAACGCCTGATGGAACTGCGCGCGCCGGATATTATTGTCCGCAACGAAAAACGTATGTTGCAAGAAGCCGTGGATGCTCTGTTTGATAACGGCCGTCGTGGTCGCGTGATTACCGGTGCAAACAAACGCCCTCTGAAATCCTTGTCCGATATGCTCAAAGGGAAGCAAGGTCGTTTCCGTCAGAACTTGCTCGGAAAACGCGTGGATTACTCCGGTCGGTCTGTCATCGTGGTGGGGCCTGAACTGAAATTGCATCAGTGCGGTCTGCCGAAGAAAATGGCGCTTGAGTTGTTTAAACCGTTTATTTATCACAAATTGGAACTTTACGGATTGGCGACAACGGTGAAGGCCGCCAAGAAAATGGTCGAACGCGAACGCCCCGAAGTTTGGGATATTCTCGAAGAAGTGATTCGCGAACACCCTGTTCTTTTGAACCGTGCGCCGACATTGCACCGTTTGGGGATTCAGGCGTTCGAGCCAACCCTGATCGAAGGCAAAGCTATTCAGCTGCACCCATTGGTCTGTACCGCGTTTAACGCTGACTTTGATGGTGACCAGATGGCTGTTCACGTACCATTGTCTGTCGAAGCGCAGTTGGAAAGCCGTGTTCTGATGATGTCGACCAACAACATTCTGTCACCGGCATCGGGTAAACCGATTATCGTGCCGTCTCAGGATATTGTTTTGGGTCTGTATTATTTGTCGATTGCGATGGATAAGCAAATCGGCGAAGGCATGATCTTCCGTGATATGGGTGAAATTCATCACGCTTTGCAAGCCAAAGTCGTGTCGCTTCATTCGAAAATCAAATGTCGTTACGACACGGTTGATGAACAAGGTGAACCAGTAACGCGTCTGATTGAATCAACACCGGGTCGTATGATGTTGGCGGACTTGTTGCCAAGAAATAAAAACGTTCCAGTGAGTGTTTTGAATACGACTCTGACGAAAAAAGAAATCTCGAATCTGATTGACGTGGTTTACCGCCACTGCGGTCAGAAAGAGACCGTAATTTTCTGTGACCGTATGATGAAACTCGGATTCCGTTATGCTTGTATCTCTGGCATTTCCTTTGGTAAGGATGACATGATTATTCCTGAAGCCAAGGTCAAATTGGTGGCGGATGCCGAAACCAAGGTCAAGGAATACGAACAGCAATATATGGATGGACTTATCACCAAGGGTGAAAAATACAACAAGGTCGTTGATATTTGGTCACGCTGTACCGATGAAGTTGCTGATGCGATGATGAAAGGAATTTCCAATCTCTCCACCGGCATGCCGAATGCAGTTTACATGATGGCTCACTCTGGAGCGCGGGGTTCCGCAGCCCAGATCCGTCAGTTGGCTGGTATGCGTGGTCTGATGGCAAAACCATCAGGTGAAATTATCGAGACACCGATTATCTCCAACTTTAAAGAAGGCCTGTCGGTTCTTGAATACTTCAACTCGACCCACGGAGCTCGTAAAGGTTTGGCGGATACGGCGTTGAAAACGGCGAACTCTGGTTACCTGACACGCCGCTTGGTTGATGTTGCTCAAGACGCGGTTATCTACGAAGCAGATTGTAATTCAGAACGTGGAATCACGATGCGCCCTGTGATGAATGGTGCGGATGTTGTTGTATCCTTGTCTGAACGCATTCTGGGGAGGACAGCGGCAACCGACATTGTTGATCCATTGTCTGGCAACTTGATTGTATCCCGCAATGACTTGATTGATGAAGTCAAAGCGGAAGCAGTTGAAACGGCAGGTGTGGACTCTGTCCTTGTTCGTTCTGTTCTGACCTGCGAAACCCAAATTGGCGTTTGCGCCCGTTGTTATGGTCGTGATTTGGCACGTGGTACCGAGGTTAACATCGGCGAAGCTGTTGGTGTTATGGCCGCCCAGTCGATTGGTGAACCTGGAACACAGCTGACGATGCGGACATTCCACATTGGTGGTGCGGCTCAAAAAGGTGCTGAAAAATCATCTTTTGAGGCAACAATTCCGGCGGTCATCGAAATTCGCCATCACAACGTGGTTAAAAACTCCGATGGCATTAATATCGTCATGGGACGGAACACTGAAATTGTATTGAAAGACGCAAAGGGTGCTGAAAAAGCAATTCACCGCCTGCCTTATGGCGCACGTCTGTTGACCGAAGAAGGTGCAAAAGTCAAACCTGGCGATAAGTTGGCTGAATGGGATCCGTTCACTATGCCAATCATCACCGAAAAAGACGGTGTTGCCCATTATTTTGATATGATCGAAGGTGTTTCGATCTCCGAGAAAATGGATGAAGCAACCGGTATTTCTTCGAAAGTGGTCATTGACTGGCGTTCTCTGCCAAAAGGTGGTGATCTGAAACCTCGTATTGCCCTGTTGGACAAAAAAGGTGAAGTGATTACTCTGCCAAACGGCCTGCCTGCCAATTACTATTTATCGGTGGATGCAGTTCTCTCCGTTGAAAACGGTCAGGAAGTCAAAGCGGGTGATATTGTGGCGCGTATTCCACGCGAAACGTCGAAAACGCGTGACATTACCGGTGGTCTGCCACGTGTTGCCGAGTTGTTTGAAGCCCGTCGTCCGAAAGACGCAGCCATCATCTCTGAAATCGAAGGTCAGGTTGAATTTGGTAAAGACTACAAAGCCAAACGCCGTCTAGTTGTTCGTCCAACGGATGCCACACAGGAAGCCGCTGAATATTTGATCCCGAAAGGTCGCCATTTGGCAGTTGCAGAAGGGGACTACGTTCGTAAAGGTGACTCACTTCTTGATGGTGCGATGGTGCCTCACGACATTCTTGATGTGATGGGTGTTGAGGCTCTGGCCGACTACCTTATCAACGAGATTCAAGACGTTTACCGCCTGCAAGGTGTAAAAATCAACGACAAGCATATTGAAGTCATTGTGCGTCAAATGCTGCAAAAAGTTGAAATCACCGGCGTTGGCGATACAACCTATCTGGTTGGTGAGCATGTTGAACGTGATGAGTTTGCAATCGAACTTCAGAAATACCTTGATGAAGGAAAACGTCCACCGGAAGGTCGCCCGATCCTGCAAGGAATTACTAAAGCGTCTTTGCAGACACGATCCTTTATCTCGGCGGCATCCTTCCAGGAAACAACACGTGTCCTGACCGAAGCGGCCTGCCAAGGGAAATCGGACAAGCTGCATGGCTTGAAAGAAAACGTAATCGTGGGTCGTTTGATCCCTGCCGGAACGGGCGCATACGTCAACCAATTGAAAAAATTGGCTGCAGGGCGCGACAAACTGGCGATTGCAGCCCAACAGCAAGCAACCAGTGCCTTGGAAGAAGCTGCAGCCCCTGTAGACGATTTCGAAGCACAACTCGCCGAAGCCGCAAACAGCTAATCGTAAGTCTAATAAAGAATTCAACCACCCCCAAAGCCAGTTCGGGGGTGGTTTTTTATGATGAATTTATAGAATTGAGCGTAAAGCCATTTAGACGCATCGTCCTTCCGTTGAGGCATTCCGTAAAGAATGTAGGCACGAACGGAATCCAGAACAGCGAACAGCTTTGCTGCGCGCAGAATCCTATTTGGGGCTGTAAGAGAAGAATTGATTGACCTCTCTTCCACTCTCTTGCCAGTTTCCGTTAGAGTCTACTGAAAAACAGGATAATTGATATTGAACAGGGAGATTTATAAGACCAAAGCTTACAATACGTTTTAAGGAAGCTTCACGGTTATCCTCGTTCGAACCACTAACAACGCAGCGCCCAATTTGTTTGCTACGATCAGCTTCTGATCCAGAGTTTGTCCACTGGGTATCATCAATCGTTCCCACAACTTGGATGAAGTTACCCGTTTTGTACAAGAGACAATGTTGGCCTGACTTGATTCTATCAGAAATAATTTTGAAGGCCTCAGAGATCGGATCAGAAGCACCAAAGCTAACCGACTTACCACAGGTAGCAATCTTAAATCTATCCACATAACTTCCCGCACTTCTCGCAGCCAAACCGGTATCTGCCGCCAAAGTTGACGAAGTAAAGGCAGCTGTTAATAATGCCGGCCACAATTTCTTACTCATGATAAACCCTCTTCATGTCATGTTAATTTGCACGAAATATATAACAGGCGTTATAATATGTCAAATAAAAAACCTTTATTAGCCGAAATAAGTTGACATAATAAAAGAACAATATAGCAAAAAACCAAAGTCTGTAATTGACGAGGCTAGAATTTGTCACAATAAGACCGTTTCTACTTAAGTGATTCAAATGATTCAAAAAAAATTAAAAAAGTATGAAAATAACAATTGACTCGGAGTGGAATCGCAGAGTATAGTCCGCGAACTTGTTTTGGATGTGTCGGCAGTATCCATCTGGCAAGTAATTGAAAATAAATAAAAAATCAGTTACTTGTTTTGGTTAGACGCGACACTAAAAACCCTCTCGGGGGTATCCGTGGAAGACAAAATATTGATAAGGGAGCGTAAATTCCTTGACTTAAATGTTTTGTCGCGGTACGACACCAACCATCCACAACATTTTAATTATTTGAGATAAAAAAGGACTGAAGGGCAGCAGCATGCCAACAATTCAACAGCTTATCCGTAACCCGCGGGAAAAACAGGTTAAACGCAAAAAGAACCGGGCTCTGAAACAGAACCCTCAGGTTCGTGGTGTCTGTACCCGTGTGTACACAACAACTCCGAAAAAACCTAACTCGGCTCTGCGTAAAGTTGCCAAAGTGCGCCTGACTACGGGCGTCGAGGTTATTTGCTACATCCGTGGTGAAGGTCACAACTTGCAAGAGCACTCTGTGGTTCTCGTTCACGGCGGTCGTGTTAAAGATTTGCCGGGTGTGCGATACCGTATTGTTCGTGGTGCGCTGGATACCCAGGGTGTTAAAGATCGTAAGCAGTCGCGCTCGTGCTACGGCGTGAAAAAGCCTAAGTAACTGTATTTGAGAGGATTGAAGACAAATGTCCCGTCGTCATAGTGCTAAGAAACGTGAAATTCTTCCCGATCCAAGATTTGGAGACACCACGTTGTCAAAATTTATCAACATTATCATGACCCGTGGTAAAAAATCGGTCGCAGAACGTATCGTTTATGATGCGATTGAGATGCTCGACAAAAAAGCCGCCAATGATATGGATTTGAATGCGGATCTTGCAAATAAAAGTACCGGCTTGGCCATTATGCTTTTGGCTTTGAAAAAAATAGGCCCGACAGTTGAAGTGAAATCCCGTCGCGTTGGTGGTGCAAACTATCAAGTGCCTATCGAGGTTCCTTCGGTTCGTGCTGTGGCCTTGGCGATGCGCTGGCTGCGTGATTTTTCTCGTAAGCGTGGTGAGAATACAATGGCTGAGCGTTTGGCTGCAGAGGCTTATGAAGCGGCTAATGATCGTGGGTCTGCAATTAAGAAACGTGATGATACGCATAAAATGGCTGAAGCAAACCGTGCTTTCGCCCATTATCGTTTCTAGGAATTGAACGGAATTTAAGGACAAGAGATTAATATGGCCCGCGAATTTGAACTCCAACACTATCGTAACTTTGGCATCATGGCTCACATTGATGCGGGTAAGACGACAACCACAGAGCGTATCTTGTACTACACCGGAAAATCTCACAAGATTGGTGAAGTGCATGACGGTGCGGCGACGATGGACTGGATGGAGCAAGAGCAAGAGCGTGGGATCACCATTACCTCTGCTGCGACAACCTGTTTCTGGACGGGGCCTTCCGAGGGTGCGGCTCCTGGCGAAAAAATCCGCTTCAACATTATTGACACTCCTGGTCACGTGGATTTCACAATTGAAGTTGAGCGGTCCTTGCGTGTTCTTGATGGTGCTGTTTGTTTGTTGGACTCTAACCAAGGGGTTGAGCCTCAAACAGAAACAGTATGGCGTCAAGGTGATAAATATAAAGTGCCTCGTATCGTCTTTTCTAACAAAATGGACAAAATCGGCGCAGACTTCTATCAATGTGTGGAAGATGTAGATAAGCGTCTTGGGGCAAACCCGTTGGTTGTTAATCTGCCGATCGGATCTGAATCTGATTTTGCGGGTGTGATTGATCTTCTGAAAATGAAGGCAATTGTATGGGATTCTGACAATCTGGGCGCAACATTTCGCGAAGAAGAAATTCCTGCTGATCTTCTGGATAAAGCCAATGAATGGCACGCAAAAATGGTTGAAATGGCCGTCGAAATGGAAGACGAAGCTATGGAGGCCTACCTTGAAGGCAAGGAAATAGATATTCCGACCTTGAAACGTTGTATCCGCAAAGGGACATTGGCTTCGAAATTTGTGCCGATGCTTTGTGGTTCTTCTTTTAAAAACAAAGGCGTTCAAACTCTTCTAGATGCCGTTGTTGACTTTCTTCCTAGCCCGCTCGATGTTGGAGCGGTTAAGGGTAAAAAAGTTGATTCTGATGATTCAGATAGCCGTGATTGTGCTGATGAAGTGCCATTCTCTGCTTTGGCTTTTAAAATTATGAACGATCCGTTTGTTGGCTCTTTGACCTTTGCCCGCATTTACTCCGGTAAATTGGAATCGGGGTCTTACGTTCAGAACTCTGTAAAAAATAAAAAAGAGCGTATTGGCCGTATGTTGCTTATGCACTCTAATAACCGTGAAGAAATCAAAGAAGCTTTTGCTGGTGACATCGTGGCGATTGTTGGCCTGAAGGACACAACAACAGGTGACACTCTGTGTGATTCTTCCAAACCTATCGTTTTAGAGCGTATGGAGTTTCCTGAGCCTGTGATTGAAATTGCAGTTGAGCCAAAAACAAAAGCTGACCAAGAAAAAATGGGTCTTGCCTTGCAACGCTTGGCTGCTGAAGATCCGTCTTTCCGCGTGTCGGTTGACCATGAATCGGGTCAAACCATCATGAAGGGTATGGGCGAGTTGCACCTTGAAATTCTCGTTGATCGTATGAAGCGTGAATTCAAAGTGGAGGCAAATGTTGGTGCTCCTCAAGTGGCTTACCGTGAGACAATCACCAAGGCGGCTGAAATAGATTACACCCACAAAAAACAATCCGGTGGTTCGGGGCAATATGCTCGCTTAACTTTGGTATTCGAGCCAAACGAAGCAGGAAAAGGTTACGAATTCAAATCCGAAATTGTTGGTGGTGTTGTTCCTAAAGAATACATCCCGGGCGTTGAAAAAGGTCTTTTGGCCTCTCAAACAACCGGCATTATTGCTGGTTTCCCTGTTGTGGACTTCAAAGTTCGTCTCACGGATGGTGCATATCACGATGTTGACTCATCTGCTCTTGCGTTCGAAATCGCTGCCCGCGCAGCCTTCAAAGAAGGGATGCAAAAAGCAGGCCCGCAATTGCTCGAACCAATCATGAAAGTGGAAGTGGTAACACCTGAAGAATATATGGGTGACGTGATCGGTGATTTGAACTCACGGCGCGGACAAATCAGCAGTATGAGTGACCGTGGTAACGCAAAAGTTATTGCTGCAATGGTTCCTCTCTCGAGCATGTTTGGTTATATCAATAACCTGCGTTCTATGTCTCAAGGTCGTGCGCAGTACTCGATGGTGTTTGACCACTACGCTGCTGTTCCGGCCAACGTGGTTGAAGAAGTTAAGAAAAAAGTTGCGGCATAATTTAGACGCATAATTTGAATTAGAAAAAGGAAAAGACGATGTCCAAAGAGAAATTTGAGCGGAGCAAGCCGCATTGCAATATTGGAACGATTG
>ERZ761609.228-NODE-228-length-74719-cov-11.344945_pt1 | contig 74719 bp, 71 predicted proteins | sample MGYA00511163_ERZ761609 | MGnify/ENA primary metagenome ERZ761609 (study PRJEB28899, sample SAMN02445070) | bioreactor sludge metagenome | biome: EBPR sludge | place: Australia: Brisbane, Thorneside Wastewater Treatment Plant | collected 2011-12-16 ...
AATCGTTCTAGCGTTTCGACTTTGCCCGCTTGATCGAAGTTACGAAAATTGCCATTAGCTGATCGGCTTCGTCCTGGAGGGTCGCTAATTTAACCTCGGGAACGATGCCGCTTTCTATCAATAGATCAAACCAGTACATCGTTTCGTCCAATTCCTGATCTGCACTTTCAAGTTTGCTAACGAACTCCGCCGTTGATCGAGCCCGGTGCCCCTCGCGATACTGTGCCCCAACCTACGTTCCGCTTCGCAGTACTTGCCTTCCGATGATCTGAGCTTCCGTATCCTTCGGTAAATATCTGTAAAGAGTGATGATTCTTAACGCGAACTGCTTAGTGCGTATCCGAAGATCAAACGGCTTATTCAAAGTGCCTTCATCGTTCATCGTTCCTAATTCCTACTTGACCACATATATACCCGCCGAGCGGGCCGGGATCGTGGCCTTGACCTTGCCGTCATTCACCTTGAGATCGCTGAGAGAACCGAGAGCGTCCCGCAGCGTGGCATCGGTCGCGATCTGCTTGCTGATGAACGAGATGTCAAAGACCACCTCAGCCGGTATTGTATCGTTGTTGAATATCACGACGGCGGCCTCTTTATCAGTGAGGCGTGCATAAGCATATTGCTGCTCGGCGTCGAAAAGATCTAGGGAACGGCCGCGTCGGAGCGGTTCGATCGCTTTTCGGAGCGAACCCAATTTCGCAAGGTGGTTCCAAACGTCGTTCTCATCGGCGGTGCGTCCCGCCGATGTGAAGGCGTTACGAACATCGCCCGGAAAACCACCGGGAAAGTCACGCCGATTGTCGGGATCGGCTCCGCCCGGCATAGCTATCTCATCGCCATAATACAAGAGCGGAGTTCCGCGAGACGTCATTATCAGTGTCTGGGCGAGTTTCAATCCGGTCGTCGTTGCTCCCGGCTCGTTCATGAACCGCGGCATATCGTGAACGCCAAGAAACGTCACGAGCACGTTTGGCTTCGGATAAAGCCAGTCGCGGGCGAACATCTGGTGGATCTCGCGGATCGGCTTGCCCTGGGCGAACGCATTTCTGATCGGATAAAAAAGTCCAAAATCGTAGAGTGTATCGATCTCGGGATCGATACCGTCATGGCCGCGCCGGCCTTTTTGAAAATACGACAGGAGTACCGGATCGCTATCAAAAAGCTCGCCTAGGATATTGACCTTGGGAAACTCGCGATGTACGGCCGAGCCCCATTTCGACCAAAACGAACGCGGCACGTGTGGCAGCGTGTCCATCCGGATGGAATCAAAACCAACCTGGGCGATCCACCAGAGCGAATTCTGGATCAGATATTTCTCGACCTCGGGGTTGGTCTGATTGAGATCGGGCAGGATGTCGATGAACCAGCCGTCGATATTCCGCCGCTGCGTTTGAAAGGTCGCACGCGGGTTCATCGCGGTCCATTTCTGCCAGTTATTGGATTCGTGTTTATCGACCGTGCCGTTGAACCAATTCGGGGTCGGCGGGTCGTTCGCCCACGGATGATAAGGGCCGGTGTGATTGACCACCTGATCCTGCAGCACAACAAAGCCGGCCTGATGCGCTTTTCGAACGAATTCACGGAGCTTTGCCATATCGCCCAAATGCTCGTCGACGCCGTAGAAGTCGACCGCACCATAGCCGTGAAAACCGGTGGTCGTGGGCATTTCCGGCGGGTAAGTTTCAAGCGTATCTTCCCGGTCGGCGTTGTCGTAAACGGGCGTCGTCCAGATCGCGGTCGCACCGAGCGATCTGATATATGCGAGCTTCTCGATTATTCCCTGCAGATCTCCGCCGTGATAATGGCGGCCCTTCTTTCGGTCATAAAGCCCTTTCGACTTTTGCGGATCGTTGTTCGTCGGGTCGCCATCGGCGAAGCGGTCGGTAAAAACGAAGTAGATCACATCGTCCGGCATGAAGCCATTGTAGTTACCGAGGCGCGGCTGCGGCGTGAAAACCTCGAAAGGCGCATTAACGCTCCCGCCCGAGGTGACGACACGAAGCTGATAATTGCCGGGCCTAACGGTCTCAGCCAGCCGCAGATCAGCGAACAGATAATTTCCGTTCGCGCTCGTCATGAAGTTCGAAGCTGTGATGCCCGGCGTTGCCGATTCGATCCTTGCACCGGCGAGATTCCTGCCCTTGATCAGAACACGAACCGGGTCGATGGTGCTCCCGACCCACCAACTCGGCGGATCGATCTTTTCGACTCCCGGAGCCTGGCCGGCTATGAGGACAGCCGCAAAGCAAGCAAATAAAAACGAACCGATCTGATTTCGAAGAGTAATTGTCATAAATTCGGTTCCGCCAAGCGCACCGCGGCTATCTAGGATCGCTGTCTGCCATATGTTTCGGTCAATTCAAGCAAACGTTCCGTGATCTCCGCCGTCAGGGCGCCGGCCTGATATCTCCAATACCAGTTTCCGGAATCCGATGCCGGCAGATTCATTCGGCCTTCGGTCCCGATGCCGATCAAGTCCTGGACCGGAGCGATCGCAGTATCGGCAACCGAGGCCCATACGGCCCGGATCATATCCCAATGTATCTCACTGCCGTCGGTACAGAGATATTTGAGGCAATAATCGCGCTCGCGTGTGATGTCCTCGGCATCGCGGGTCGAACCTGCGCCAGCCTGCGAGAGCCACCAACCGACGGTGGTGTCGTTATCGTGCGTGCCCGTATAGGCGACACAATTCTGCGTGTAGTTGTGCGGCAGGTCATGGTTCTTTGCGTCACCGCCAAACGCGAACTGAAGTATCTTCATCCCGGGGAATCGGTACGAATCTCTTAGTTCCTCGACATCCGGGGTGATGACGCCGAGGTCTTCGGCAATGACCGGCAGCCTGACAAGATGCTGTCGTAAGGTCGAGAACAGTTCCTTTCCGGGAACATCGACCCAGCGGCCGTTCTCGGCCGTCTCATCGCCGCCCGGAACTTCCCACGAAGCCGCAAAGCCACGGAAATGGTCGACGCGGACGATATCGACCGTACGAAGCGTGAACTCGACGCGTGCGACCCACCACTTAAAGCCGTCCGCTTTCATAGCATCCCAGTCGTAGATCGGATTGCCCCAAAGCTGCCCTGTCTCGGAGAAATAATCCGGCGGGACTCCTGCCACAACCCGGGGGCTGCCGTCGGCGTTGAGTTTGAAACGCTGTTGATTGCACCAAACGTCTGCCGAATCGAGAGCGACAAAGATCGGGATATCGCCGATGATCATCACGTCGTGCTTATTGGCATATTCCTTGAGGAGCCCCCATTGCCGGAAAAACAGGAATTGGTAAAACTTCTCGGCCATTATCTCGTCGAAAAGCTTTTCTTTGATCACGGTCAATGCCCCGGGCTCGCGCAGTTTGAGCGGCGCCGGCCACTCGTACCACGGCTTCTGATCCTGAGATGTCTTGATGGCTCGATATAGGGCATAATCATCAAGCCACCAACCGTTCTCCTGCAAAAAGGTCTCGAATTTCCCGCGCAGATCGACGCTCGTCGTGTGTTGAAAGCCCACGTAAGCAAGCGGCAGCAATTTCGATTTCCATTCGTATACCGCACCGAAATCGACCTTGTGGGATGGAAACTCCGGCCGGTCGGCGATCTGTCCGGCCGTCAGAAATTCATCCTCGACGAGTTTTTCCGGAGAGATCAATAGAGGATTGCCGGCGAAAGCCGAAAAGCACTGATACGGTGAATCGCCATAGCCCGTAGGCCCGAGCGGCAATATCTGCCAGTACGTCTGCCCGGCGTCGACCAGGAAATTGACGAACGAATACGCATCCGGCCCGAGGTCGCCGATGCCGTAATCGCCCGGCAAAGAAGTCGGATGAAGCAGTATGCCCGATGCTCGTGGAAATTTCATAGCTGCGTTCTTAACGCCTTGCCGCAAAACACTCGTAAGCGATCACCGTCCGTGCCGGCAGCACTAAATTGATGGTTCCGTCAATTCCGCCGTGATCACTGGCCGGGACCGTTTTTGCCCCGCCAACTGGACGGCAAACGTTGTTCCCGAAAGGCAGACCGATAAGGCCGGCATCAAATTTCGAATTTTTCGACGTCGCAGATCTGTTCACGCCGACCACAAAGATCTCACCGTCAACCAGACGGCCGAACAAATAAACACCGTCGCTATATTCGATATCGACCGTGCGGCCTTCCCGCAGGGCTCGAGAACCTTTCCGTAATTCGATCCAGTCGCGCACTTCTGAAAACAACCTTTGTTCTTCCGCCGTTCGGCCGTCCCTCGTAAAGGCATTTCGCTGGTCGCCGCGGAAGCCGCCGGGGAAATCCTTTCGGTTGTCCGGGTCGTGGCCGCCGGTCATGGCGAGTTCATCGCCGTAGTATATTTGCGGAATTCCGCGGACGCTGAGCATAAATGCCATGTGCATCATCGCACCTTCGAGCGTCGCTCCCGGCGTTGACATAAATCGATCCACATCATGGTTCGCGGTCAGCGTCGTCACACGATTCACGTTCGAATAAAGCCCGTCATATTTCATCACGTCGCGGAGTGCCGATGCCGGCCTTTTGCCGGTGAAAACATCCCGCGAGGCTTCCCAAAGATTGAAGTCGAAGACACTCGGAAGTCTGGTATCGATGCCGTCCCAACCTGTCTTACCTCCCTGAAAAAACGCAAGGTGTGCCGAGTCCATCTCGAGCACCTCGCCGACGAGGTAATAATCGGGATACTGCTTCAAGATCGCCGTCGACCAATCCCGGATGAAGGTGCGCGGCATGTACTGGATCGTGTCCTGACGGATGCCGTCGATGCCCGTCATCCCGATCCACCACAGAGCGTTCTGTATCAGGTATCGCGAGACCTCGGGTTCGTCCTGGTTGAGGTCAGGGAGAAACTCATTGAACCAGCCGCTGATCAGATTTTCGCGTTCGGCTTTCGAAGCATTGGGCGACATGACCACCGAATCGTTAAACGTATTCTGCGAGAACCGCGAGAACCAATTGGGGAGCGGCGGCCGCTTTACCCATTCGTGCTGCACGCCGACGTGGTTCGCCACCTGGTCCTGTATCACCTTGATACCGCGTTTGCGAGCCTCGCTTACAAGCTCGCGAAGGTCGGCCATCGTGCCGAAGTGATTCTCGACGCCGTAGTAATCAATGGCATGATAGCCATGATAATTCGTGTAAGGGCACCACGGCTGGGCACAGGTGTTCGGCTCGTCCGGGTTGTCGTACCAGGGCGTAAGCCAGATTGCCGTGATGCCCAGTTCCTTCAGATAATCGAGCCGCGAAATAACGCCGCGAATGTCTCCGCCGTGCCATCCGCGGGGATTCTTACGGTCAACGTCCTTGTTGTTCCGCTCGTCGCCGTCCGCAAAGCGGTCGGTCATTATCAGATAAATAATGTCGTCGTTCGTCACGCTCTGCCGCGATTCAGTTGGCCGAAACGCTTGCGATATATCGAATCGGATCTTCGAACTGCCGCTTTTCGCCGATAGATCGAAGACGTATTCGCCCGGCTTGGCGTTCTTGCCGATCGTCAGATCGAAGAAGAGATGGTCGCCACGGCCATTGACCAGGACGTTCGATATTTTCAAAGATCGGTGCGATGTACGGATGGTTGCTCCGAACAATTCATTGCCGCGTACCATCACCCGAACCGTTTCGATCGAGTGTCCTGCCCACCAATTCGGCGGTTCTACCTTTTCGATCGTCGGTGCGGCGATCGCGACGCCGCAACCAACGAAAAGGAACACAAAAAACAAACTGGCCGTCGGTCTGAGTGTCATAAGAAAGGGGCGTGAGAACGATTATCGTCCACGCCCCGGTAAAGAACAAGGTTGTCCGGGTTTAGAGGCGATGCACAAAAGCCTACATCTCAAGATGGGCAATCGAAAGCTGCTGGTCGATCACCGCCTCTAAACCAAGCCTCTAAAACTCAAGCCGCAAACCAAGTTGGATCTGGCGGTTGGTGAAACCGTAGGTCGACCTGATCGTTCCAAACCCGAATACCGGATCCGTATTTCCGAGATCGGTATTCGGCGGCGTGAGCTGCGGAGAGTTGAATATGTTGAAGAACTCGGTCCTGAGCTGTACCTTGAAACGGTCGCCCGCGGTAAAGTTCTTTGTGAGCCCCATATTCAGCTGATTTGAGATCGGCCCGCGAAGGCCGTTCCGCTTGAGTGTCCCGAATCGCCCTGCCGGTGCTTCGGTAAATGCAGCCCGTCTCAAATAAAGGTCGTTATCACCCGTGTACGGGTCGCCATTCAAATCGACCAACACGCCATTTCTACGTACATCAAAGGTCTGTCCGCTCTGGATCCGGTAGATTCCGTTGAGTTGCCAGCCGCCGATTATTGCGTCGAGGGCTTTCGGCATATCGCTTCCTATTCGTCGGCCGCGTCCCCATGGCAGATCGTAAACGGCCTGCAGCGAAAAGACGTGCGGAAAATCGGACCGCGAGGTAGCGAACGGCTCGACAAAGTTGATGTTCGTATCGCCGACCGAATCGAACGCACCTTCGCCGTTGTCCTTCGTTTTTGAAAGAGTGTAAGCGACGCGATACTGCAGACCTCGGGCGAAGCGCCTTTCGACCTGTATCTGAAGCGAATCGTATTGCGACTTGCCGTTATCGTCACGAACGCGAACAGGCCCGTTCGTCGGATAGCACGGCGAACCGACCACGCCATTCGGGCAACGCACGTTGGTTCCGTCCTGCACCACCCTGCCATTGAGGTTGTAATACAGGATCAGGTTTCGACCGGTAGTTCCAACGTACCCGATGCTTAGCGTCGTGCTGTCGGTCAACTGCTGCTGAAGCTGGATGTTGTATTGATGCACGTTAGAAACCTTGTTGTCCGGGCGGACCGCAAGGATGCTGACGTTCGTCGGATTATTGAGATTTACGCTTGATACATCGCCCAAAGGTAGAGCACCGGTCGCAAGACGCGAGTCGAGCGAACCATTCGGAGCGCGGCCTGAAAGAGCGATCCTTACTCCATCCTGATTGTTGAATTGCGAGAAACCGCTGTACGGCGGATTCTGTGCCAGCTGATTATCGATACCGCCGCGATCAAGGAAAAAGAACATTCCGTAACCGCCGCGAAGCACCGTCTTACCCTTACCTCCGAAATCGTAGGCCATGCCGAAACGCGGGCTGAAGTTGTTGGTGTCGTTCTCGACCAGAGCGTCGCCACCGTCAGAAGCAACCACCAGACGGCCCGTGCTCAGATCGAAATTTGCCTGTCGGCCGTACATCTCTGTCGGGTTGGTGAAAAGCTCGTATCGAAGACCAAGATTAAGCGTGAGATTCTTGCGAACGCGCCAGTCATCCTGAACGAACAATGCGTTTTCCCAGTTGCGGGTTCCGACGGTACCAAACGGAGGCCCGATCTGATAATTGCACACGAATCCGATCAGGAGATCGGACTGTTCCCAACCGGTCGAAGCTGCACCGCCGCACTGCGACGGATCACCGTTCCCGATAAGGAAGAAATACCCCTTTCCGCGGTTGGGGCGGTACAGAGCCACATCGCGCCGGAGAAGTGTGCCTCCGAACTTGAGGGTGTGGTCTCCGGTCGTGTAGCTCAAACTGTCAACGATCTGATATGTGACCTGCGGTACGAGATACGGGCCAAAGTCGCCGGTATACTCGAGCTGGCCGTTGTAACCGCCGATCAAGGCTCCGCCGCCGAGGTTGGCATCGCGGTTCGCATTCGGAATTCCGAGATCCGCAGAGATCGTCTGATCAAAGAAAGGCGGCGTATAGCCGTAACTGATGCGGCTTACCTGGACGCGGAGTTCGTTGAACAAATTGGTCGAAAGAGCTGTATTCAAACCAACGACCGCGCCGCGGGTGTCCGTCGGATTCGTGCCCGATCCGAAACCCGCGGGAAGCGCCGGAAGCCTCGACGACGTCGTCTGTTCAAACTTGCCCCAGCTCCAGCGGCCAAAGAGTTGATTGCTGTCATTCAAGCTTGCGTCGATCCTGATGTCGTACGTATCTGAGTTTGTCGTCTCGTTGCGAGTGGTCAGATAATTGTTAAAGATCCCCGCGCGATTCGGTGCCGGAAAGGCCCGAAGATAATTCAGCCCGACCGGATTGAGACGGTTGCCCGGCAAAAGGTCAAGGCGATTATTCGCGATCGGGAGTCCGGTAAGGATATCCGTCAACTGGATCGGGCTGCTTTGGGCAAGCAGCTCAGAAAAATTGCCGGTCCGCATCAATGCGGTCGGGACGGTCGCCGATTCCTGATTGAGCGGCAAAAACTGCCGCAAGCCCTCGTAGTCGCCAAAGAAAAAGACTCGATCCTTCCAGATCGGGCCGCCGATCGAGCCGCCGAATTGGCCGCGGCGAAACTCGCTCTTCGTGCTGTTGAAGGTCGGCCGAGCGTCGAGGTTATCGTTGCGCAGAAAGAGGAAAGCGCTTCCGTAAAACTGATTTCGTCCCGACTTTACAACCGAGTTGACGATCGCACCGCCACCGCGGCCAAATTCGGCCTGAGCTACGCTCGTTTGTACGCGAAATTCCTGTACCGCCTCAGCCGATGGGAACACATTGATAGTGTTGACGAGAGATTCGTTGTTGTCGACGCCGTCAAGCAAGAAGCTGTTTGCCTGCGTCCGCTGTCCGTTGACCGAAAGAGCGGCTCCGCCGGTGTTCCGTCCGCGATAGGTCTCGGCGTTGCCCGAAACACCCGTCGCAAATCCGGCGGGAACACCCTGGGTCACGCCCGGCGAAAGTCTTGCGAGTTCAAGAACATTTCGGCCATTGAGGGGCAGTTCGACCGCCTCGCGGCCCTGTATGACCTGACCGATCGCCGACGTCGCCGTTTCGATCTGTGGTATATCGGCCGTCACCGTCACGGTCTCTGATACCTCACCCGTCTCGAGGGTGAAATTCAGAACGGCCGTCTGTGCAACCTCTAAGGTAACGTCCTGTTTCGTCGTCTTGAAATTGGCTTGACCAACTTCGATCTGATATTGACCGGGCTGGAGGGCGAGTGCACTGTATGTGCCGTCGTCCCTGGTCGTCACCTTTACCTCGCGGCCGGTGCCCGTCGAACGGATCGTTACCGTGGCTCCGGCCAAGGCAGCTCCGTTAGCATCAGCGACCGTTCCCTGAATTCTTGCCGATTCGGTCTGGGCAAAGCTTGTGATCGCAATTGCTGCCACCGAGATCGCGAAACAGAAGAACTGTCGCACTATTCTGGTTTTTTGAATTTTCATATGTCTCTTACCTCGTCGATCTCTGATTGCGGGTAGTCTGGCAAGCCCGAAAGCTGTCGTTTCCGCAAGAATTCTTGATTTCTGAAATGCGTCTGGACTTACGAACCGTCGATAGAAATAATTGTTTGTTGTCTAAACAAACAAACTTCTAATACAATTGCAATATAAAGTCAAGAGATATTGCAAAATTTAGTGAAGCGAAAGATGCGCCGAAGCGAACTTTCGCGCCAACACAAGCCCGATCGAACCAAGTATCGTCGGCTCGTCGCCCAATGTCGACGGCACGATCGGCGTTCTTTTCAATTCATTTCGGATGCCGCGTTCGGCCAAAACCTGCAGATCGTCCTTTATCAGATCCCAGGCCCGGACGATACTTCCGCTTATGACGACAGCCTGCGGGCTAAAACCGACGATCAGATTTGATATTCCGATCCCGAGATACCTTGCGGTCTCTTTCAAGACGCCGATCGCCCGCTGCTCACCGTTGGCTGCCAGACCGATCAAATGATCTATATCGATCACTCCATTCGCCGCAGAACCATTTTTGGATGTATACCGGTTGATTATCGCTTTTTCGGATGCATGCGCTTCCCAGCAATCGCGTCGGCCGCATGAGCAAACTACGGGCGAATTCTCGCCGACGAACATGTGGCCAAACTCCCCGGCAGCGCCCGATTCGCCGCGATAGACCTCGCCATCAATTATGATCCCGGTCCCGATCCCTTCTGCCACGAGGACCGTTATGAAGTTTCGCGTTCGCCGAATTTCGGCGTCACCAAACCACAATTCGGCAAGAGCGACGGCATTCGCGTCATTGTCGATCGTCACCGAAAGTCCTGTTTTTGCCTCGATCTGGCGGCCGATGTCCCAGTTAGCCCATTGAAAGTATGGGATATAAAGGATCCCGCCGCTGCTCGGATCGGCTATGCCGGGAATGCTGATGCCGACCTCGAGTTCGGCTTCCGGAAACTCGTCGACAAACTGCGACACTTTGCCCAATATCTGCTGATTCATGTAACCGATATCGGACGAGGTCGGGAACTTTTCGGTCTTCAAGAGATTGCCGGCGAGATCAGCAAGCACGACGGTCGTAACGCGCGGCGTTACATCCACGCCGATCGCGACCGGCGAACCGGTCTTCAATTTCAGCAATGTGGGCTTACGTCCTCCGGTCGAATCGCCTGTTCCGATCTCTTCGATAAAGCCGTCGGCCTGGAGCTCATCGACGATCGCGGAAACTGTCGAACGCTGAAGCGATGTCTCCCTCGCGATCTCGGCCCTCGAGATCGGCGAACGCACCCGGACATAGTTCAAAACTATTTGCCGGTTGATATCCCGGATCGTATTGTGGCGTGCGATCTGAGATTTTGCCTTTGAAAGGTATATCTTCTTCATTCGGGTCGACGCTTCGCGGTTTTGATGCGTTAACTTTGTTGTTCTAACGAACAAACAATTAAGATATACATCGCTTTTCAGATTAGTTCAATACCGAAAATGCTGTTTACTCGATTTTGTTACGAAACGCGAGGATTACTTCGGGTGTATCGGGGGTGAGAGCCTTATAAAGCAGTGACCTCTAAAAGGGCTTTGACGACTGCCGGGTCGAACTCGATCGCGGCCCATTCGGAAATCTGTTTTTGAGCTTCGGCCTCGGTCATCGCCGCTCGACGCGGGCGGTTGTCAGTCATTGCGGCGTATGAATCGGCGACACGAAGTATTCGGGCGGCAAGCGGGATCTGCTCGCCCTCGAGGGCATCGGGATAACCCGAGCCGTTCCACCATTCATGATGCCATCGGACCAAGAGCTGAACGCCTCGCGAAAACCCTCTTTTGGCAGCTTCCTGTTCACCGATGACCGGATGCCGCTGGAGATCGGCACGCTCGGTTTCGGTCAAAGCGCGATTCTCGTGGATATACGATCGGCTCATCACGTATTCACCGATGTCGTGAATAAGCGCGGCCTGCTGCATGAAAAACCGATCGTGCGCCGCCATTTTGAAATGCTGGCCGATGCGATCGGCGATCTCACCGATCCGTAGGCCGTGGGCATGCCCATAGCCCTCAAAGGCATCTATCGCCGCTGAAAGTTCAAGCAGTTTTTCGTCAAATTGTGATTGTGCCAAGCCGGAACCCTGCATAGATCAAAGGCCGCTATCAAAGCCCGGATTATAACAAGTTCCGGCGGCTTTCCGGAAACCTAAACGGTCGATTGCAGTTTTCTCAGCAATGCCTCGGCTTCCTTGTTGCCGGGCACGGCCTCGAGAAAGCGCTTCAATTCGCCCTCGGCCCGCTTTGCCATGTTCATCTCGATGAAGAATTCGACAAGCATCAGACGTATCTTGGGGTTCTTACCGTCTAGCTTTACTGCGGACTGCAATTCAGCTTCAGCCTTGTGTCGATGACTGCTGAATGCTGAAAGAGCCTTTCCGTAATAGGCATGATACAAAGCATTCTCCGGGCTGTAGTGGACCGCACGGGCGAGATGTGTCGCCGCGGATTCGTACTCTTCTTCGCTGAGCATCAGTAAGCCTTGCTCAAAGCTTTCGAGTCCCTGTTCGGACTTTCGCTCTGTAGAATCCGGAACTTCCGTCAGGCCTTCGGCCCTGCGTTTCTCTCGTGCCTCGATCTCTTTGCGGATCTTGTAATCGTACGATTCGCGCGACTCTTTCGTCTTGAGGGTCTCGTATGCATGGGCAAGTTTCGTGAAGGCGACCTGGATACGCCTGAGCATTGCTTCGCCCTCGCGATGATACCGGTCCGGGTGGAACAGTTTGGCGAGCCCGAAATACGCCAATTTTATTTCGGATATGGGAGCCTTTTCGGAAACACCGAGAACGTCGTAATGCGTTTCTGATACCTCTGCACGCTTTAGATACTCGTCGAGCGTGATGTCCAACGCGGCAGCTTTTGGCTGAGCGGGTTCGGGATCAGCCTCCGGTGGCTTGCTATCGGCGCTTTCAGCTTCGGGTTCAGGCGCATCGTGACCGGCGATCGAAGCGGCTTTTTTCACGACCGAAAGTCGTGCGGTGAGTATTTGAGCGATCTTCAACGGTGAGAACGCGGCGTTCCAGTCCTGCCGGACGAGGACGCCCCCGAGCCACAGAACGTATAGGGCCTGAAGCAGGCCCTGCTCCGGCAGCGTCGTCATGTTCCGCAGATCGGCGATCTTTAGAGGGACATCTCGAAACTGCTCGGCAACATGCTGCTCGTGTGCCAGCAGATGCAACCGGGCGAAATCGGCCGCGGTTCTCAGAAACGTCTCTTGAACGCTCTTGAACCTCTCGAATACGGTCTGGATCGGTAAGCATCGAGCGTAATTGATCAGCACCTTATGAACTTCGACATCGTAAACGAGATCGGACCGAAGGCGGGCAAGAGGACTGAAGAGCCATTCACCTTCGATCCACGACATTGCCTCTATCAAGATCGCTTCGATCTGCGAAACCACCGCGTCTTCGAGATCCTTCTCAGTGAGTTTTCCCTCGGCGATAAGGCTCGCCCCGAGTTCAAGATCGTTAGCGTAATGCGGATACTTCGAGATCTGGCCTTTTTCTACCTTCTTTCGGCTTATCAGAACGCTGAAGAGCCTATGTTCTTTACTGTTCGAGACCCCGTAAACGACCCGACCGTCTTTGAAATAAATGACCGCCTTCTGTGCATCGCGCGAGAGCCTGAGGCTGCCGCTGAGATTGGCCTGGATTATCTCAACGATCAATTCACCGAGCGGATATTCGTTGAGCGAGCCATTGGTTTCGAGAGTGTTTTGCTGGGTCATCTGCGAAGGTGAGAGTAGGGCGGCGAAGTGCGGACGGAGACGTCCGCTGCATAATGATAGCAGAATTCGGACCGGAAAGTCTCTTGTTTTTTGCGGCAGAATCGCCTGTTTTCGACGTGTGAACGAACTAACCCATCGATTTGACAGGCAATGGACAAATTGCGAAAGTTTCTTGGTAACTAAGCAATGGAGATGTGCCGTCCGGAAGGATTTAGGATGAGGTCCAGATGAACGCTCAGATCGAGATAAGGGAATGCGCGACGCTGGACGAACTCGGTGCCTGTGTTGACCTACAGCGAGAGGTCTTTTCGCTGCCGGAGATCGAGCTGTCGCCTGTAAGGCATTTCGTCGTAACGAAAAATGCCGGTGGATTTATCCTCGGCGCTTACAGCGGTGACGAACTGATCGGATTCGTACTCAGCGTGCCTGCCTTTTTGCGCGGTGAAAAGGCATTCTATTCCCATATGACCGCGGTCAAGAGTGAATTTCAGAGTTTCGGTATCGGTGCCAGGCTGAAATGGGCTCAACGCACACGGTCGCTTGAACTGGGCGTCAAATATGTGAAGTGGACGTTCGAGCCCTGGAAGGCTCGCAACGCATATTTCAACCTCGAAAAACTCGGAGCGATCGTCACCGAATATCAGCCGAATTTTTACGGCATCGATTATTCGACGGCATCGACCGGCGGTGTCGCTATCGGACTTGCCAGCGACCGCCTGTTTGCCGAATGGCATCTTGAGAGTGAAAAGGTAGTTGCACGCTCGGAAGGCTTGCCGTTCACCGACGATCGCGTCCCGGATCGCGAGATCGAGGTCACGCCCGATTGGAACAAGCTGGTTGCGACCGACACGAATGCTGCGATCGCCGAACAAGCCAGGATCAGGCATGAGTTCGAAACGGCTTTCGCCGACGCGATGATCGCTCGCGGGTTCATTCGTGATGCTGAACATCCGAAGTATCTTCTTTACCGAGACTAAGATGCCGCATTTTGAGATCGATCCTGAGATTCGAAAGGCGTACACCCTGCCGTCCGAGTTCTATACCGACCAGCATTATTTCGATCTGTCAAAAGAGACGGTCTTTTGCCGGTCATGGCAATTCGCCGGACACGTCTCGTCTCACGATGATCTGACACCATTTACGCTGCTTGCCGGTTCTCTTGACGAACCCCTGTTATTGGTAAGAACCGAAAGTGAATTGCGCTGTCTCTCGAATGTCTGCACTCACCGAGGGATGCTTTTGGTCGAGAAGCCGTGTAAGGCGAATCTGATAAAGTGCGGCTATCACGGACGCCGCTTTTCGCTGGAGGGCAAATTCCTCTCGATGCCGGAGTTTGAAGCGGCCGAAAATTTTCCGGAGTCACGGGACGATCTGCCTACGATCGAATGCAGCGTATCCGGAGACTTTGTCTTTGTCTCGCTCGACCCGGCAGCAGCGTTTCAGGAATATATCAATGGCGGCGATGTTGTTTTGAACGAGATCGCTGATCTGAAATTGAAGCTGCATGAGACGCGCGAATATGAAGTGAACGCTCACTGGGCGTTGTACTGCGAGAATTATCTTGAAGGATTTCATATTCCCTACGTTCATAGATCCCTGAACGAGGCCGTGGATTACGGTACATACACAACCGAAATATTCAGGTATTCGAGCTTGCAGACGGGCTATGCAGAAAACGGCGAGGTCGCCGGCCGGTATTTGTTCATTTTTCCGAATATGATGTTCAATATATATCCCTGGGGCGTGTCCGTTAACGTCGTCCGACCGGTCTCGATGAGTAAGTCGGTGATCGAATATTTGACGTACGTAGGCGATTCATCGAAGCTGGGGACAGGAGCAGGTGCCGACCTTCACGGTGTCGAATTAGAGGACGAAGCCGTGGTCGAAAGCGTTCAGCAAGGCATTCGTTCGCGGTTTTATGACCGCGGCCGATACTCACCTACCCGCGAGCAGGGCACGCATCATTTTCACCGGCTGATAGCTGAGTTTCTGAATTGACCGATCGATGAGTTCTAAGATACAGAGCGAGATCGAGGGATTGCGTGCCGAGATAGAGCGGCACAACGAGCTTTACTATCAGAAAGCCGAGCCCGAGATCTCTGATTATGAATTCGACATGATGCTCGAACGCCTTCGAGCGCTTGAAGCCGAGCATCCTGAATTGATCACGCCGGACAGCCCGACCCAGCGCGTCGGCGGAAAGGCCGATTCCCTTCGGCCGTTCAAACACACCGTCCCGCTGATGTCGCTCGATAACAGCTACAGTCTTGATGAGCTGAAGGCATTTACCGAACGCTGTGAAAAGCTGGCTGAAGGCCGCAGGCTTGAATACGTAGCCGAGCTCAAGATCGACGGGCTCAGCGTATCGCTGCACTACGAGAATGGGATATTGATGACCGCAGCGACCCGCGGCGACGGCCAAACGGGTGATGAAGTAACGCAAAACGCAAAGACCATACGCACCGTTCCGCTCAGGCTTAAGACAGACGCCCCGCAACACGCAGAGGTACGCGGCGAGGTCTTCCTTTCGCGTTCACAGTTTGCCCGCATCAATGCCGAGCTTGAGATGCAGGGCGAGAAGACATTTGCCAATCCGCGGAATTGCGCCAGTGGTACGCTGCGAATGCTTGATTCGCAGATCGTTGCCTCACGTCGGCTCGACATGTTTCCGTACGACGTGATCCGCGGCAATCAGAAAATGTTTGCGACGCACTGGGAAAATTTCGAATGGCTCGATCGGAACGGCTTTAACGTCAACCCGAACCGAGCACTTTGCTCCGGATTTGACGATCTCGTCGCGTTCATCAATGAAATGGAGACCCATCGCGACGCGCTCGATTACGAAATAGACGGCGTCGTCGTAAAGGTAAACTCGACTGCGCTGCAGGAAGAGTTCGGCGCGACCACCAAGGCTCCGCGATGGGCGATCGCTTATAAATATCCGGCGCGAAAAGCGACGACCAAACTGCTTGCCATCACGATACAGGTCGGACGGACCGGAGCGTTGACGCCGGTCGCGAATCTCGAACCGGTACTCTTAGCGGGATCCACTGTTGCGCGTGCGTCGCTGCATAATGAAGACGAGATCAAGCGGCTCGGAATTCGCATCGGCGACACGGTAGAGATCGAAAAAAGCGGCGAGATAATTCCCCAGGTTCTCGGTGTGGTCGAAGCAAAGCGCGACGGCACTGAGACCGGTTTCGAATTCCCGACGGTGTGCCCGGTCTGCGGTTCGCCCGCGGTCCGACCTGAAGGCGAGGCTGTTCGCCGCTGTACGAATCCCGATTGCCCGGCGAAGCTGAAGGCTCGCATTCAATATTTCGCTTCGCGAAAGGCTATGGACATCGAAGGACTCGGGGAGGTTCTGGTCGAAACGCTTGTTGACAAAGAGATGGTCCGCGACGTCGCCGATCTCTACAGCCTGAAGTTGGAGGACATCGCCGCTTTAGAACGAATGGCAGAGAAGTCAGGCACGAACCTTATTGAACAGATCGAAGCGAGTAAGTCGCGTGGGCTCCAGCGTCTGCTGTACGGGATCGACATTCGCCACGTCGGCGAGAGGTACGCAAAGATACTCGCCGGTAATTTCCGCAGCATCGACCGAATTGCTGCAGCAAGCGTAGAGGAACTCGACGACATCCCCGAGATCGGCCTCGCCGTCGCCGAGAGCGTTTATTCTTGGTTCCGTGACGCCAAGAACATCGAACTCGTCGAAAGGCTTAAGGCTGCCGGCGTGCACGTCGAAATGGATGCTTCCTCGACCGCTGCTCTCGATGAACGCTTCATTGGCAAGACCTTCGTCCTTACCGGCAAGCTCGAAAACTACACCCGCGACGAAGCCGCCAAACTGATCGAAGACCGTGGCGGCCGCGTCTCGTCATCCGTCAGCAAAAAGACCGACTACGTAGTCGCCGGCTCCGACGCCGGCTCAAAACTAACAAAGGCGGAGAGTTTGGGTGTTGCAGTTCTGAACGAAGCTGAATTCGCGAAAATGGTGTCATGAATAACGGGATCTCAATGATTGAGACATTGCGGGATTTCGTCTTGAAAGCGAACGAACTCGGCATTGAATATATGGTAACCGGTTCGTTTGCCATGAGCGCATACGGCGAGATCCGATTTACACGCGACATCGATGTCGTCGTCCAGATAACAGAGAAAGATGTTGCTCGAATTACCAGGAAGTTCGAGACTGAATATTACGTCAGTGATGAGTCAATTAGAAATGCGATCGCGCGTAAATCGATGTTCAACGTCATTAGCAATACGCACGGCGGTAAAGTTGATTGCATTGTGATGAAAGACGATGAGTTCGCTCGCTATAGTTTCACCCGTCGGTGGAAGGCGTCTGTTTCAGGCTTGGATTTCTGGGTGACAACAAAGGAAGATCTGATAATCGCTAAATTGAACTGGGCTCGAGATTCGCATTCTGAGATGCAAATTCGCGATATTGCCAATCTAACATCAAGCGAATATGATTCAATTTATGTTTCGGAGTGGATAGAACGGCTTGATTTGAACGGTATCTGGTCTGAAGTCGGACAATGGAAGACACATCAAGACAAAACCGAAAGCTAGTCCAAGACATTGTCATGTCAAAGTCGGTTGAAGAACGGTTTTTGATGTGCGCGGGCTTGTACGAGGATGCGAAGGCTCTTGCGACAATTGGTATGCCTTCCGGACTTTCAATCTCTCAAAAAGAGGACTACATATTTGAACGCATCCATGGAGCGAGTCCAATGGAACTTGTAAAAAGTAACCTGATTGGCTGAATATTATTTATAGCGGTTTCTGGGATTACCCATTTGCTCTCGTAGTTGAGTTTGAGGGCAATGTTTATCTGTTTCGACGTGGTTATTTCGACGACAAGTTGGACGAATATCCGAGCGAATTTGAAGTTATCCTAGATAATTCCCGTCGATATTGGTTCTTTGCAGAAGAATTTTGAGATTGACGATAATGGGGAAGTGATTGCGCGCGTCGATATGCATGAAATTAACTTCGACCCCACACATAGAGAACGGATTGATTCAAAGGTGTTCATAGATTTAGGCTTGCAGAAGTAATTAGTTTTTCCAAAATGAATGAATTTTTCACAGCGAACATTTCGGAAGCTGATCCGTTGATCAGCGATGCCATTGATGCAGAGGTTCGGCGGCAGGCGGACGGGCTTGAGCTGATCGCTTCAGAGAATTTCGTTTCCGAAGCCGTGCTCCAAACTATGGGCACGGTCTTTACGAACAAATACGCCGAAGGCTATCCGGGCAAGCGTTATTACGGCGGCTGCGAGTTTTCGGACGTTGTTGAGCAGGCCGCGATCGATCGTGCAAAGCAGATCTTCGGTGCCGAGCATGCCAATGTCCAGCCGCACAGCGGCGCACAGGCCAACATGTCGGTATTTCTCGCTGCGATCAAGCACGGCGACACCATCCTCGGGATGAACCTGTCGCATGGCGGGCATTTGACGCACGGCCATCCGCTCAATTTCTCCGGCATCAACTTCAAGGTCGCCGATTACGGTGTGAATAAGGAGACCGAGCAGATCGATTACGACGAGCTGCAGCGAAAGGCCGAGGAAAGCCGCCCTGCCTTGTTGATCTGCGGGGCGTCAGCGTATCCGCGGACCATTGATTTCGAAAGGATCGGCGAGATCGCCCGTTCGGTCGGTGCAAAGGTGATGGCCGATATCGCCCACATCGCCGGACTTGTCGCTGCCGGATTGCATCCTTCGCCGGTGCCGCATTGCGAGTTCGTAACGACGACGACGCATAAAACGCTTCGCGGGCCGCGCGGCGGCCTGATACTTTGCAAAGAGGAGTTTGCGAAAGACGTTGACCGGGCAGTTTTTCCGGGCGTTCAAGGCGGTCCGCTCGTTCACATAATCGCGGCTAAGGCGGTCGCATTCGGTGAGGCGCTTCGCGACGATTTCAAGTCTTATCAGCAACAGATTCTGAAGAACGCGCAAGCACTCGGCGATACGCTCGCGGCATCGGGACTTCGTTTGGTGTCGGGCGGCACTGACAATCACCTCCTTCTCGTTGATGTTTATCTTGACGGCAAAGGTATCACCGGCAAGGAAGCCGAAAAAGCGCTCGAGGACGTTCACATCACAGTGAACAAAAATACGATCCCGTTCGATACCCAAAAGCCTTTTACCGCATCGGGAATACGTCTCGGCACACCCGCACTGACCACGCGCGGGATGCTCGAAGACGATATGCGGCAGATCGGCGACATGATAGCGTCGGTGGTTCACGAACCCGGATCCGACGATGTAAAGAAGCGGGTACGTGGGGCGGTCGCCGAGCTTACTGCAAAATTCCCGATGTATCCCGGCCGTTACAAGTCAAAGCAGACCGAGGCGAACACCGCCGTTTGAGGCCTTGCCGACTTGATCAAAAAAGCCCTCGGTCACCGATGACCGGGGGCTTTTCACGTGGAGCTTAGTAAGCTTAGATCGTCACGAATTATCCGTCACCGATGTGTTTTCGTTCTCCAGTTGATCCAACAACTCACGAGCCTCTTCGGAATCGTATTCGTATGCTTTTTGTTCAAGGGCGTTCGCCGCGATATCTGCATAAAGCGGATCGTCGAGGAGCGGAACGAGAGCCTGCACGGAGAGGAGCGAAAGGGTCTCGTAAGCAATGGCTCGGATCTGCGGAAACTCGGTCTGCCTGACGATCTCTGCGATCTCGCCTGCCGAAAATCTTTCGAACAGGCCGTCGGCGAGCTTGTCGAGCTTGTCGTAATCGTGCTGTTTCAGGGCACGAGCTGCGAGCTGGATGAAAACCTCGGCCGATCCGCTTTGGGCCTCGAGAATCTTCGCACACGTTTCGGCAAGTTGGGCCGCCTCTTCCTGTGTCTCAACATTCTTGGGTTTGCTTTGCGCGTCGAGCGCTGAAAGCAGCTGACTCAATTCCCAGTCTGAGTGAGCATCGTATTCGATCTTTTGAGAAGGCGGACTTGTCTGGAGGGTGCCGCTCGACTGCAATAGGCCGACCAGCATTTTCTTTGTCATCGGCCGCAGTTCTTCCCAAATACGAACAACTCCGGCATCGAGGTCTTTTATCATCATGTCAACGTCTTAAGTTTGAGGTCTCATGATGATCTTGTCAAGCATTCTGTTCCGGCGGAGCTGAAACGGGAAAAACCGTCGTCGCTGCCGGCATTCGACCGCTTATCATGGCCGTTCGATAAACATCGGGAGAGCATTCGGCCTTCAGATCAAGGGGCATCTGTAGGGCTGCTGGCAAGCATTTCGAGTTCGATCTGATTCAGTATCTCTTCGCGTTCTTCGTCGCTCGAACGATCGTCAACAATAGCGATAAGCGCGAATGGGATCCCTTCGAGCCGCCTCAATTCCCATGTCTCTGAACCCGGTTTCGACCTCCTTGAAAACCACAGCCCGTTGAGGTCGGATACAATGACATCGGCATTCCCGATCACCGCTCGATCAACCTCGCGCGAGCCCTCCGGAACCAGTAACCGGCGAAGCTCCCAGCCGTATTTCTTATATTGAGCTATTATATCCCCGACCCCGGCGTCGATCATTTGGAATTTGTCGGAAGCGGCGCTTCCGTTCGCGTCGGTTTGATCGGTGTGATGTTTGCAACATTCGTATTTGCAGCGGGCATTGCAGGGACCATCGAGTTTGACATTACGTTTGCCGCTTCGCGTTCACGCTGGTCGCGGCCCTTGCCGGGCGACTTGAAACTGCCGGCAAACTGCTCACCGACGGCGAGTTTCCATCCTCCGTCTTCGTTAATGAACGCAAGATCCTCCCACCGGCTGTCGCGTGCGTTCCAAACCTCGACGGCGCCCATGTTGCCGCTGATCCTCTCGTCCCTGATCTCTGGCAGCGATTCTGCAAACGTCGTTGCGGTAAAACCGTTCTCGTAAACCTTTTCGATCGGATTGTTATTTCGCTGTGCCACCATCTGGGCAAATTCCTGCGTCTTTTTGGTCATACTGGCCTTTATAGCCTCAGTATCTTTTGACTTCACAGCCGCATAAAGCGTCTTGTAAGCTTCGGTCGGCGAAGCCGCTCCGCCGGTCTTGATATTGGCGGTTCCTCCGCATGCGGCAGTTAAGACGAGAGCGGCCACCGCCGCCAATATTCCTTTTGTTTTGAACATAGCTTCTTAAAAGTGCGATCAATTGATAATCTTTCCAGTTGGAAGTATAAGTTTATGCTCCGGAAATGTAAATTTTCATGAAAGCCCTGAGATTCGAACAAGATCGACTCGGCCTGCACGAACTCACTATTCCGAACGCTAAGGGCGAAGCACGAGTGCGCGTATTGAAATCCGGCATCTGCAATACAGATCTCGAGATAATTCGCGGATATGCCGGCTTTGAGGGCACCATCGGTCACGAGTTCGTTGGCGTCGTCGAAGCCGCCGAGGATTCCCCCGGTCTGGTCGGCAAACGGGTGGTCGGCGAGATCAACGTTGGCTGCGGTACGTGCGAGCTTTGCCTTCGGGGTGACCCGCGTCATTGTCCGGGCCGTACGGTGCTGGGGATAAAGGGCAGGGACGGAGCACATGCCGAATACCTCACGCTCCCGACTCGTAATCTGTATGAAGTTCCCGACGGCCTGACCAACGAACACGCCGTTTTCATCGAACCATTCGCAGCGGCCTTAGGGATCATCGAACAGGTCGATGTTGAGCCCGACACAACGGTTGCAGTGATAGGCGACGGCAAACTTGGCCTGCTGTGTGCGATGATCCTGGCACAAAGCTCAAAATGTACATCCCTGATCGGAAAGCATTCATCAAAACTCAAACTAGTCGAACGACGCGGGATCGAGACCGTATTGCTGGCCGAGACCGATCCGATCCTAGGCCGATTTGATGTGGTAGTCGAGGCGAGCGGGTCTGAAAGCGGTTTCGCGACCGCTCTTGACCTCGTTAAGCCCCGCGGCAGGATCGTGCTGAAATCGACGTTTCGCGGAAAGCCAACCTGGGAAGCGTGGAGAGTTGTGGTCAACGAGATAACCGTCGTCGGATCGCGCTGCGGCCGCTTCGAGCCCGCACTGAAGCTACTTTCGAACGGATCGCTCGATCTGAGCGACCTGATCAGCGACGAATTTCCCATTAGCGAGGGAATACGCGCCGTTGAGCGAGCGGGCGAACCCGGTGTCCTGAAAGTGCTGTTGAACATGACGAATTGAAACTTTTCGGGCGTTATCTGCGAATTTTGTTATAATCAAAGCCCCGATCGGGGCAGGTCGAGAATAAGGGCATCAAGGAGATAGATTTATGACATTCAGCTTTGCGGCACGTGCCTTTTCCATGCTAAACGGACGATTTCACAGCCTCTCGCTTGTTGCGGTTTCGATCGTCGTTTTTCTTGCCGGAACCCATTCGATCGAGGGGCAGGTCCAGCCCGTCCAAGCTGCTGCGTCGCCATTGCGAATTTCGGACTCGTTCGCCGATATCGCAAAAAAGGTCGAGCCGGCAGTTGTGAGCATTGACGCGAAAGCACGCATGCCCGAAGTAAGCTCGCGAAACCGCACTCCGCCGGTCGACTCGGACGACATTCTGGAGTTCCTGCAGCGACAGATGCCTCGTCGGCAGGCCGCCGCCGTCGGGAGTGGTTTCATCGTCGATAAGGCGGGATACATTTTGACCAACGGGCATGTGGTCGAAAATGCGACGCGGATCATCGTCAAGCTGAATTCCGGCGAGGAGTTCAATGCGGAACTATTAGGTGTCGATGAAGAGACTGACATGGCAGTGCTCAAAATCGATGCCGGACGCGATCTTCCGTTTGTCACTTTGGGCGATTCGGATCGAGCGCGAGTCGGCGATTGGGTATTGGCGATCGGCTCACCTTTTGGGCTTTCGCGGACGGTCACTGCCGGGATCATTTCTCATGTCCAGCGCGATACACCGACGGGTTCGCCCTTCCAGCGTTTCATTCAGACCGACGCAGCGATAAACCGCGGCAATTCAGGCGGACCGCTGGTAAACCTCGCAGGCGAAGTTATCGGAGTGAATTCACAGATCGCTACTTCGACGGGCGACTACAACGGTATCGGTTTCGCCTTACCGTCTCGCGATGCCTCTCAGGTCTATGAACAGCTTCGGACGACCGGAAAGGTCCGCCGCGGGTATCTCGGCGTTTTCCTTGATTCGGTAAAAGCAGAATACGCAAAGGTCTATGGGATGCGTGATGAGCGCGGCGCGATCGTCACGCACGTTCGCGATGCTGACGGGCCGGCCGCCGCGGCTGGCCTCAAAGCGGGAGACGTAATCGTCGAATTTGACGGGAAGCCCGTTGCGAGCGCCCAAGACCTCATTTCAAAGGTCTCGTCTACGGGGCCGGATCGTTCCGTCGTTGTTGCATATCTTCGCGATAGCGGCACGGCGATCGAGAGAAAGAACGTGACGATGCGTTTGGGCGAACGCCCTCCTAACAGAACGTCGCGCGACGGTGACCGTCCTACAAAACTGCCGGTCGATCCTCCGGCTCAGGAACAAAAGCCGTTTGGCCTGACCCTGACCGCGATCACGCCCGAGATGGCAACTTCTCTAAATATCGATCGCACTGCCGGGCTCGTCGTCAAAGAGATCAGCCCCGAAAGCCTGATCGCCGACGTCAAGCTCTCAAGCGGCGTCGACGCGATCGGCGAAGGTGACATTATTCAGCGCATCAACCGAAAGCCGGTCGCCGACCCGGCCGCTTTCGGCGAGATCGTCAGGGCCTTGAAAAAGGGAGACGCTGTCGTTATGCATGTTTTGACACCGGTCTCGGGCACGCAGACGCAGTTAAAAATAGTTCAGTTCACGGTTCAATAGGTTCTGTTGTAAATTAAATCGTAGATCGCGGATGGAAAAAGTTTCGTTCGCGATCTACGATTTACCATTTATGGGAACCAACAATATGGCAAAAGCAAAACAGGCAAAATCGAAGAATTCATCCAAACAAAAGACCGCTACTTATCACAATTATATCGCCGGGGAATGGGTAAAGAGCTCGTCGGGAGAATGGTTTGACAATGTAAATCCCGCGGACACGACAGACATCGTCGGCCGTTTTCCGAAGTCAAATGCTGACGACGTGAACGCGGCCGTTGCCGCAGCGAAGGCGGCGGCGACAAAATGGCGTCAAACGCCGGCGCCGAAGCGTGCAGAGCTGCTTTTCACCCTGGCTGAGATAATTCGCGACAATAAGCAGCGTTATACCGAAGAAATGACCCGCGAAATGGGGAAGGTGGTCAAGGAAGCGGGCGGCGATGTGCAGGAAGCTATCGACTGTACTTACTACACGGCGGGCGAGGGCCGTCGGCTTCATGGCTTCACGACGCCCGCCGAGATGAAGAACAAATTCGCGATGTGCGTCCGCCAGCCGGTCGGCCTTTGCGGACTCATCACGCCGTTCAATTTCCCGATGGCGATACCGTCATGGAAGCTGATCCCAGCTCTGGTTTGCGGGAACACGGTCGTCATAAAGTCGGGCGAGGATGTGCCGCTATCGGCCCTTAATCTGGTGAAGGCATGCGAACAGGCCGGCATCCCTAAAGGCGTCGTCAACCTGGTCAACGGCTTTGGCGAGGCAGGCGCCGCTCTTGTCGAACATAAGGACGTACGTCTGATCTCATTCACGGGCTCGACGAACACCGGAAAGATGATCGCCGAACAGTGTGCACGCGACAATAAGATCGTCTCGCTCGAAATGGGCGGAAAGAACGCAATAATAGTGATGGACGACGCCGATATCGATAATGCTGTCGACGGGTCGCTGTGGGGAGCATTCGGCACAAGCGGACAGCGGTGCACCGCCAGTTCGCGGCTCGTGGTTCACAAGAAAGTGTACAAGAGATTCGTCGAGAAGCTTGTCGACCGCGTGAAACAGCTGCGGGTCGGCAATGGCCTCGATCCAAAAACGGATGTCGGGCCGGTGATCCACGAAGATGCGATGCAGAAGATCCAGGGTTACATCGAGATCGGGAAAAAGATCGACAAGGCGACACTCGCCGTCGGCGGCGGCCGCCTCACAAAAGGCGATTATGCGAAGGGCTGGTTCCTCGAACCGACAGTCTTCTCGGACGTTAAGCCCGGAATGCGCATCGAACAGGAAGAGATCTTTGGCCCGGTAACGAGCGTCATTCCTTTTTCGACACTCGATGAAGCGATCGAGATCGTCAATGGCGTGAAGTACGGCCTTTCATCAGCGATCTACACCCAGGACGTCAACAAGGCATTCTACGCGATGCAGGAACTCTACACCGGAATTTGTTATGTCAACTCGGCAACGATCGGAGCCGAAGTTCACCTGCCTTTCGGCGGGACCAAGGCGACCGGCAACGGCCATCGCGAAGCCGGCACCCAGGTCCTCGACATTTTCAGCGAGTGGAAATCGCTATATGTCGATTACAGCGGCAAGCTCCAAAAGGCTCAAATAGATGCCGTAGAGATCTAGCTCGTTCGCCCGCTAGCTGCCAAGGTCGGCCTCGATACTGGCTCTTAAGCGTTCGTCGTCCGGCGTGACGTCGGGTGCAAAGCGGGCGACGATCTCGCCATCCTTGCTGATCAGAAACTTTTCAAAGTTCCATAAGACATCCGTAGGATCGACGCGCGTGTGGCCGAAGTTGCGGAGGCGTTCTTCCATGCCGTCGCCGTTGTTTACGTCGGTCTCGGGATGTGCCTCGATCAATCTTGCGTAAAGCGGATGACGGTTTTCGAGAATGCCGACCTTTGAGAACATCGGGAACTGGACATTGTAGTTGGTCGAGCAAAACTCTTTGATCTCTTCTTCGGTGCCCGGTTCCTGGCCTTTAAAATCGTTGGACGGGAATGCGAGGATCTCAAAGCCCTGCCCGCGGTATTCTTCGTAAAGCTTTTCAAGCCCTTCGTATTGAGGGGTAAGGCCGCATTTTGACGCGACATTCACGATCAGAAGTGTTTTGCCTTTGTAATCGGCCAAGTTGGTTTCCGTTCCGTCGATGGTTTTGACGGGAATTTCATAGATATTATTTGCCATATAGTTAAGATTGTCTCTTTACTTAGATTTTCGCTGAATAACCCGACTTGTTCAAATGCCTCACTCCGTTCTTCCTCAGTAGAAACACAGTTTAAGAAACTTTGGACAAATCATACTGGCCCAATTCTGCCTGCTCTGAAAGAAAACAAAATTGTTCATAGCGTCAGATGGAATTCTGAGTATAATACCCGATAAAAACTGGCGGAGGTGTATATCATCTTAATCAATGGGTTAGAGCACTGCGTTCGTGTAACTGCTAGCCAAAATGGAGTCGAGTAGCTTCGATTGGCACATTCTTTGTGATGTTGACAAAGTGTTGTGATGTGAGAATCGAAGAATTAGTAGGAGAATTTCTAATGAATAACAAATCCAAAAATGGAGTCTTGGTATTGAGTATTTTCAGCGTATTAGTTGTGAGCCAATGCACGCCCGTGGACCCACTTCCGGATGCGTTATTTGAAATAAGAAATACTGGATATTGTCCTGACAACGAAACCAGGACTCGTCTTAGAGATGATATTCAAGCCCAAATTAACGGTCTTAAAGACAATGACCTGCGGGAGCTTCTTCGCTTTGCCCAGATTGAAGATAACATCACTCAAAACATCGGAGCATGCCCTCCTGAGGGATGTACTTGTCCTGACAATACGTTTCGTCTCGGGATCTGGCGGAATGACATAGTTAAACAACTTGATCGTGTTGCATCCCTCAATTCCGTTCCTGCGATTGTTCCTGAAGGAAACGCATTTGCAGTTCGAATTCGAGGATCGTTCATTCGAGATATTGTTATGTTCAAGTGGAACTCAATTCCCAAGCGATACAACGGTTCAACACGAAAAGCGAGCGACAACGGAAATATTGAACTACTTGGATACGAAATAGATTATCCTGAGTCTAATCAACTGAGATTAAAGGTAAACGGGGTTTTTCGCGAATATAACGACCCGTCATTCGAGTTGGTTGCTGTAGACACATTGTCAACCAACCCTGACGTTGCTGTAAATTCTGAAGCCATCAATAGAGCGCAATGTCAAACAAATAGAAGCGCATCTGCGGATACAAGCTTGCTAGATGGTCTGTCGTGGTTTCTCATTCCATTTGCTTTTGAGCGGAACGCGAATGGCAACTCCCTCGAAGACCTGTTCGGAATTACAGGAGCTCTCAACGAGGCGAAGAATTTTTTACCCACCGGGGCCGGATGTGCCTCAGCCTCGGTTCTTCCAAGCTATATCCCCATACCGACTTCGGCGTTTGGAAGAGCTGTCAGAATCGACTATGATTACAACGCGGTTTCAATATCACCGGATGGGTTGACAGCATTTGGAAATATTGTACTGGCTCAGCGGGAGCCGCAAGTTAAAATCGGCTATCCCACGAAAGATCGAGATGGGAATATCGGGTGGTCTGAAGCCACAGGCCCAACAGGCCCATGGTTGCCATTGCTTGTCGGTGCGCCTGAATATGGTGCGAGAATCGCAAAGTATAAACTACAAGCGAGGGCATCAGATATGCGAGAGCCAATAAGTTACTCATGGTTGATTTCACCTATTACCTGGCCTTCGAGTGAAATAGTATTGACCGGAGCAATTCAGGATTTCACCATTCCAATCGGCACTTCTGCCCGTCCGGGCGATATAGGTTACGCTTTTGTCTGGATTACTGCGGTCGATGCTGATGGTCTAAGAGCAACTTCTAACGCGGGAGCCGAGATCAAAATAACAACCTGCTGTGACGTCCAAATGTTTAAAAGCTATTTCAATCAGTTTTGCGCTGACGAGGTCGGGGTCAATCGAGAAAGATGTCGATGAGTCAAAGCTTCTAAATCGAGCTATTGACCGGTATATGCGATTTCCGATAATCGTACTCTCGTTTTATAATCGGTTATTCAATTTAGATCAGAAATTATTATAGCTTAGGAGCTCACACATGAAGATCGGATTACCGAAAGAGATAAAAGACAACGAATATCGCGTCGGGCTTACACCTGCCGGCGTCAATGCCTTGGTCCACGCAGGTCACACCGTTCACGTCCAGCGTTCGGCTGGCGAAGGCTCGGGCTTTGCCGATGAGCAGTATGTGAAGGCAGGCGGCAAAATATTGGAAACTGCCGATGAGGTTTGGGAGGCGGGCGACATGATCGTAAAGGTCAAGGAGCCGATAGCACCCGAATATCCGCGGATGCGCGAGAATCAGCTGCTTTTCACATACCTGCATCTCGCACCCGAATTCGAACTCACTAAGCAGATGATGGACCGTAAGGTGACCGGCGTCGCATATGAGACGATCACCGATATCCACGGAAAGCTGCCGCTTTTAACGCCAATGTCAGAAGTTGCGGGCCGTATGTCCGTTCAGGTCGGCGCGACGTTCCTTGAGAAAATGAACGGCGGCCGCGGGATACTGCTCGGCGGTGTTCCCGGAGTTCCTGCGGCTAATGTCGTCATCATCGGCGGCGGTGTTGTCGGGACCGAAGCAGCAAAGATGGCTGTCGGCCTCGGGGCCAAGGTCACGATCATCGACCGCAATCTCGATCGGCTTCGCCAGCTCGATGACATTTTCCTCTCGAAGGTCCAGACCCTTGCGTCGTCGCGTTATGCGATCGAGGAAGCGATCTCGCACGCAGATCTTGTGATCGGCGCCGTTCTCGTGGTCGGAGCCGCTGCCCCGAAGCTCGTCACTCGAGACATGCTTCACCTGATCCCGCATGGTGCCGTTCTTGTTGACGTTGCTGTTGACCAGGGCGGATGTTTCGAGACGACGCATGCTACGACGCATTCTAACCCGACCTATTACGAAGAAGGCGTTCTGCACTATTGCGTCGCCAACATGCCGGGGGCGGTCCCGCGCACATCGACCTTCGCATTGACGAACGCAACACTACCTTACGCTCTTGCTCTTGCGAACAAGGGATTCGAACAGGCGATCAAGGACGATACCGGTTTGCAGGAAGGTGTGAACACCTATGCCGGCAAGCTGACCTATGAAGCGGTCGCGGCGTCGCAGGATCTCGAGTACACACCGCTCTCGAGTCTGATCGACCTCAAGGCAGCATCGGCAGGCTAGTTGTAAATAGACACCCAGGCCGCGAATTACGCTGATCGCACGCATTCTTTCGGAATGTCCGTGCAATTCGCGTAATTCGTGGCTAAACTGCTTTTAGTGTACGAATTTGCAGTAACACCGGCTGTCACGCAGCTTCGCCGTCCGGGGGTGATCATTACCGAGGTAACGCCGGAAAGCCTGGGCGAGGAGCTTGAATTGCGTCCTGGCGACCGGATCGTCCGCGTCAATGGACGTCAGGTCCGCGATTATCTGGATTTCCGCTTCCAGACCGCCGGCGAGGTCGAACTCACGTTCCAGGTCAAAAGATCGAACGGCGAAACTATCGAGATCGAATTTGACCGTGAGGAAAGCGAGGATCTCGGATTGATGTTCGAGCAGATCGTTCCCCGCCAATGTGCGAATGAATGTCTATTCTGTTTTTGCAAGGGTAACCCGGACGATGCCCGGCCGTCGCTCTTTGTTCGTGACGAGGATATACGGCTTTCATTTCTTTACGGCAACTACACCACGCTTTCGTCGATAACCGACGACGAGATGAACCGGATAATCGAACAGCGCCTGTCGCCGCAATACGTTTCGGTACATGCGACCGACCTTAAAACGCGGGCGTACCTTCTCGGCGTTGATGAAAGCAGGGCCGACATCTCAGGAAAGCTAAAGACGCTTCTTGATAACGACATCGAGCTTCACGCCCAGGTCGTACTCTGCCCTGGGATCAACGACGGCAAGATCCTCGAGAAAACGCTCCGCGACCTTGCTGAACATTACCCAAAGGTCGTTTCGACCGCGGTCGTCCCCGTAGCCCTGACACGTTACAACACAGACGACCGCCTAACACGCGTCACACCCGAATTTTGCCGGGTAACGATCAGAGAGGTCGAAAAATTGCAGAAAGAGTTTCGCCGTGAGCTTGGCGTGACGTTCGCTTTTCTGGGTGATGAGATCTACATAAAGGCAGGAATCAATATTCCGTCGCGGCAGCATTACGGCAATTATCCGCAGATCGAGGACGGGGTCGGAATGGTACGGTCGTTCTTAGCGAAGTTCGACCGCATGTTCACCCGTCTGAACGCAGCAAGAAAGCAAAAAGAAGCAGTGGCGATCGCGAAGAAGTTCTTCGTTGACGCACGGACACATCCGACGGCACGCGTTCCTGAACCGGTGAGATTCGATACGATCCCGGCTCGTTCGAAAGGCCGGAAGCTCTTCGGGTCGATACTTACCGGTGCGATGTTTGCCCCGATCCTCGCGGAACAGATCGAGAGATTTAATTCCCTTTGTGGTTCCCGGCTTCGTGTCGTTGCCGTGCCGAGCACATATTTCGGCGGTGACGTTTCGGTTGCAGGACTTATAGCGGGACAGGATTATTTAGCCGTACGAGACAAGATCGTCGGCGATTTCGTGATCATTCCGAAACACACGATCAAGTCGGACGAACCTGTGCTTATCGATGGAATGACGTTCGAAAAGCTCGGATCGGGTTTCGACGTGCCTGTTTACCCAATGGACACTGACGAATTGATCGATTTCCTTGAAAAATAGGCTCCCGGGTCTATTCCGCCCTTCCGGAATAATAGCCCATTCTCGATCAATGTAGGGTTTACTTGCACTCGTTTTGATGTTCTACAAGATATCCGTTCCCATTCAGCTGAACAACATCCGAATCCATACCTCTTGAGATGTTATATTCGCGTCGCTCGCCATTCTCAGGCTGGACGACCAAAATACCCGAAGAAATTGTCCAGCGCCCGAGTTCGACATCCTCATCGGCCATCGAAAACGAGCCCGCTCCGCCGGGTGAAAAACCGCTGAACTGTGTCTGCATCGCATACTCACCATTCGGACAAAAATAGAACGCGACCTTGTCGCTGATCGAACCCGACGTGCTTGCCCGGCTTAATTTCTTATTCGCAAGTGTCCTTTTCCAGTCGTCGTCCGAGACAATATTGCATGCGATCCCAGCCAGCACGACAAAGAAAACCGAAACCGCCGCGATGCCGATGTTTCCATACTCACGCGTCTTTCTGAACATAAGCGCCCTCCGTAGAATGAAAATACGCCCGGTTGATAAATTCTGCAATCATTTTGCATCGGCGCACAAAAAAACGGCCGGTTCCGACCCCGGCCGCTGACCCCGTTCCAATAGTTACCGTTGCTTGCAGGCGATCATCCGCGTTTGAACTTGTACACGATGATCCCCGTCACCTTGACCGGCTGGTTCGAGAGCTTTGTCGGCGTGAATTTTGCCGACCATGCGGCCTTTTCCGCCGCTCCTTTCAACAACGGATGTCCGGCTATCGCTTTTGACGAGATCACCTTGCCGCTTTCGTCGATCAGGACCTGAACATTTACGTCGCCTTCGACACCGACCGCCTTTGCCGGCGGAGGATAGGGCGGCGGCGGAATGCTGACCGCGCGGCCGTTTATCACCCCAAGCGACTGAACCGGCGGCGGTGCGGGCTTTTTGACAGCCGGCGGCGGTTCGTCGGGCCTCACTTCGGCCAGCGATCGCTCCGAGATGACCGAACCAGTGCCGACGGGATCACCGCCTGTGCCGATCGGGCCTTGACCGGGAATTCCGGGTCCGTCAGTCTCTGGCCCTTCGCTGATAGCAAATCTTCCGTACGGCCGTTCCCGCGTCTGATTTTGGGTGACCGAAATACCGTCCGGGATCTTTGGCACCTCATCAATGCGAAGCATGTTGCTGTTGCGGGTCGGCGTATCGGCAGAGCTTGGCTGTAACGGGGAACGCCGTAGTTGCTCCGGCGGTTTCGGAGCTTCGATCAACTCTGGCGCGATCACCACTGACATGTCCCAATCCGCTCCGCCTATGTCGATATCTGCGGCATAAAGGCTAAATACCACTGCCGACAAGAAGAGAATTCCAACGATGATCGAAGACACCAGGAAATATCGGTTCCGATCCTTAAAATCGGCCTGTTTCGAATCCGATTCGATGAGTTTTTCAAACATTTTCTTTCCTCCCTCAGGTTCACCGGTGCCAACCGTGCACCTACTTAGACACCGTTCCCTGCGAAATGTTCCAAACGCATTCGATGCGGCCATTGCATAGATACTGCGGACGGTCGTAGACTTACAGGTGCAGCACAAATCCAAATATGTTCGCGGATCTTGCAGGAAACGAGCTCGTCAAACGTTCGCTTAAGCGGTTGATCGCCGATGGGCGCGTACCGAACGCGCTTCTGTTTACGGGACGCGACGCGATCGGCAAGAGGCGATTTGCGATCGAACTGGCTCGGGCATTTTTGTGCAATGAGACGTCGGATAGCGAGGGATGCGGCAAATGTCCGGCCTGTACTCGCGCGGCAACGTTTCATGAGCCTGACCGCGAGCGTAAGGATGAATTCGAACGCGTCAACTTTAGCGAACATGGCGACGTCGGGATGATCGTTCCCTACAGACGAAGCATACTGGTCGCAGCTATACGCGACCTTGAGCGAGAGGCGTTTTTTCGGCCATTCGAAGCTCGTGCCCGTTTCTTTATCATTGACGATGCCGACAGGATGAATGATTCCGCATCAAACGCTCTTCTAAAAACGCTTGAGGAACCGCCGGCATCATCGCACATCGTTTTGATCACGTCGCGGCCCGATCGCCTTATGCGAACGATCCGCTCAAGATGTCAGACCATCCGTTTTGCACCGGTGCCGACCGAGGCGATCGAGAAGCAGATCGCCGCTCAAGGTCACACGTCGAACTCCGAGATCACTTCGCGATTCGCCGACGGAAGCCTCGGCCGGGCGATCAGCCTTGATACCGAGTTTTTTTTGGAGCGGCGTGAAATGATGTTCGGGGCATTGGAAGCGGCGATCTTAAAGACCGACATCGGGTCGCTCTTGCAGGTCGCTGAAAGGATGAACGATGCCAAGAACAAAGACGTATTTGACGATTCGATCGATATTCTGGAAAGCCTGATCCGCGACCTATGGCTGGTCTCGATCAATGCTGCCGGGTCGTTGGTCAATATCGATCAGCGTTCCCGACTCGAGACGCTTTCAACCGCGATCAGGCCTAAAGAGATCTCGGCGTGGCTTGAAGAGATCGAGACGCTGCGGCAAAACCTCGATGTGAACATAAATCGAAAGCTCGCAGCCGATGCATTATTCGTTACGATCGCCGGCTGTGGGTGACGCACAATTTATTAAAGGAGATGACTGAAACTCTTTCGATGTCGCAGATCGCCTCGAAGACCGAACGAAAGCTAGCTGCCGGCGGATTCGCCGCGATGACCGCAGGTTCGGCATTAGTGTGGTATTTTGACCCGACAAGCTCGAGGTTTATGCCCCCATGCCCATTGTTGGCGACGACCGGTTACGCATGTCCGGGTTGCGGGCTGACGCGCGGATTTCATGCACTTTTTCATGGCGACATCGTCGGCGCTTTGGATTTCAACGCACTCATTCCGATCTTTGTGCTCATCTTTGTCTATTTGTATCTGTCGCTGTTCCTGGTTGCGATCCGTGGTCGGGCATTTCCGAAATGGACACTTTCACTGCCCGCGATATGGGGATTTTTGGGCTTTCTGCTGATCTTCGGGATCGCACGAAATCTGCCGTACTATCCCTTCAGCGTTCTCTTTCCTTGATCCGAAACACGGTCGATCCACGACCGACAAAAAAACCGGGGTTTGCGCCCCGGTCCGTTACTTTTTCCTGTTTACGCAATCTGCGATCATGTTATCTGAACGAGCGGCTTTTCTTCGACCAGCGATCTTGCCGCTGAGCCCTCTTTTCTAAGAATTTCGACCTCTTTGACGAATTCCTCGACGATGTCTTCGCCCGAGACTCGACGCATCGGCACACCGTCCTTAAAGATCATCCCGACATTGCGGCCAAATGTGATCCCGAGCTGGGAGTCGTGAGCCTCGCCCGGACCATTTACGGCGCATCCCATTATCGAGAGATGAAGCGGTTCCTCGACATGCGCGAGGCGACGCTCGACCTCGGTCACGATCTCAACGAAATTATCTATATCCAGCCGGCCGCAGGTCGGACAGGCAACGACGGTAACGCCGCGTTTGCGAAGCTCGAGCGATTTCAGGATCTCCCAACCGACCCTTACCTCTTCGTGCGGCTCGGCGGCGAGCGAAACGCGGATCGTATCGCCGATGCCCTCGTGCAGAAGGATTCCGAGCCCGATCGCCGATTTTATTGTTCCTCCGAATGGCGTTCCGGCCTCGGTCACCCCAAGATGAAGCGGATAATCGACCTTCGCGGCCATTAACCGATAGGCTTCGACCATTCGGTTTACGTCCGAGGCCTTCAACGAAATTATCGTATCGCCGAATCCGAGATCTTCGAGTATTTTTATGTGCCGCATGCCCGATTCGACCATCGCCTCAGGCGTAGCATGTCCGTACTTCTTGAGCAGGTCCTTTTCGAGCGAACCGCCGTTGACGCCGATACGGATCGGGACCTTTTGAGCCTCAGCCGCCCGAACGACCTCACGCACACGGTCGATCGATCCGATGTTGCCCGGATTGATGCGAAGCTTGTCGATGCCGGCGTCAAGGGCCTTGAGGGCCAGTTTGTAGTGAAAATGAATATCAGCAACGATCGGGACATCGGTTCGTTTCCTGATCTCATAAAGTGCGGCGGCGGCATCGTCATCCGGCACGGCGATCCTGACGATCTCACAGCCGGCCTCGACCATCTGTTCGATCTGGCGCAGCGTACCGTCTACGTCCGTCGTGTCCGTTTTGGTCATCGATTGGACCGCAACGGGCGCTCCGCCGCCGATCTGAACTCCGCGCACCTTAACCGCTCTTGACACTCGTTTCATCTAAAAACCTTCTATTCATGCAGACGGGCTAATGCCCGCCACAATTTTGCTGATCAACAAAACACTCGTAATGTATTTTTCGCGTTGAGATCAGAAGAACCGCGAAATATCCAAAAACAGTGTGAATACCATTAACAGAAGAATAATGCCGAGGCCGGCCATTTGGATCTTTTCGCGAACCGCCATCGAAAGTGTTCGCCCAAACCAGGACATTACCTTTTCTATCCCAAGCACCATGATCTGACCGCCATCGAGCAGCGGGATCGGCAGCAGATTGAACACGCCGAGATTCAGGCTGATGACCGCAAGGATCGAGAACAGGCCGACGAATCCGGCCTCGCGAACGACCTTTGCGATTATCTGAACTATCCCGACCGGACCGGCCAGGCCCGCATCTTTCACCGATCGTTCACCGGCAAACAACTGCCCGAAAACGCGGCCGGTCAACTTCAGTATCCGGATATTCGAGTCATACGCGAATCCGGCTGCACCAACAATGCCGACCGGCACCCGCGTTGCAAAAGTTCCGGGGCCAAACTGGGCACCGATTCGATAGACGCCGTCATCGCTCACTCGAGCGACGGTCGTTAATTCGACTCTCTGACCGTCTCGCTCTACCGTCAACTTGCCCGGAGCATCTTTATTCTCACGCAGCTGAACGGTAAGGTCCTGGCTGTTTCGAACGGTCTTGCCGTTGAACGCGATCACCCGGTCGCCGGTCTTTAAGCCTGCTTCTTCTGCAGGACTGCCCGCAATTACCGTACTGGCCTCGACAGGCTCAACCCCGGCGTCCGGCGCAAGCCCGATCTCCCCGATCTTGTTTCCGTCGACCATTGTTTCAGCGGGCGTCAATGTCAAGGAGACCTTGTTGCCACCTCGATCGACGGTTAGCTGCAGCGGTTTTCCCGGCGAGATCAACGTCTCGTCTTTTACGGCCTCCCATGTCGGGTTTTCGACGCCGTTGAAAACTACGATCCGGTCTCCTGCCTGAACGCCTGCAGCTTCGGCTGCTCCACCGGGCGCTGTAACCCCGACGATGGGCGCCGGCATCGAAGGTATCCCATAAATCAAGGCTGCCGCGAATGGGATCGCGAGTGCGAGCACAATGTTCATAAAAGGCCCGCCGAGCATGACGAGAAACTTCTGCCAGCGCGGCCTTAATTCATACAGTTCTTCGTCAGGGACCTTTTCGCCGTCAGATGCTCCGCCCTCGAGCGAAGCCGTTGCCTCATCGCCATAAAGCTTCACATAAGCACCGAGGGGGATCGCAGAGATGCGGTAATCGGTGTGCCCTTTCTTGAATCCCCAAACACGCGGGCCAAGACCAAAGAACGAATAGGCCTCAACACGCATCCCGAACATCTTAGCCACGATAAAATGGCCGAATTCATGGATGTTTATCGCTACCCCAAGGACAAAGACAACTGCTAATATGACGATTAGAATATCTGGCATAAAGTTCGGTTCAGGTCACCAGCGACCATTCAAATTAGAGCAGAAATCGCAAGATTTCGTTGTAAATTAAAGTTTAAGGCCCTCTAAAACTCGAGTCAAACTATTTATCAGGACGCGGCGGATGTTACATCTGCGTGCATCATTGCATTTGCGTCCTCGCGAGCGGCTTTATCCACGCGAATGATGTCGTCGATATTCGCCGTCGGTTCCGGTTTATGACGGTCCATAACGCGGCCTATCAGAACGGGGATCTCGCCAAGCCCGATTCGCCCTTCAAGAAATGCGGCGACAGCAACCTCGTTGGCTGCATTGAGTACCGCCGGCATCGTGCCGCCCTTACGTAAGGCGTCATACGCAAGGCCAAGGCACGGAAACCTATCAAGATCCGGCTCCTCGAACGAGAGTTGACCCAATTTCGCAAGGTCAAGCGGTTCGAGACAATTCTGCAGCCTATCAGGAAAGGTCAATGCATATTGGATAGGGTGTTTCATATCGGTCACGCCAAGCTGGGCGATGATCGAGCCGTCGACCATTTCGACCATTGAGTGCACTGCAGATTGCGGGTGCACAATGACCGAGATCTGATCGGCTCCAAAACCGAAGAGCCATTTCGCTTCGATCACCTCGAGCCCCTTGTTCATCAACGTGGCCGAATCGATCGTGATCTTTTCGCCCATCTTCCAATTTGGGTGATCGAGAGCCTCTTGCCGCGTCGCACGCGCGATCTCCTCTTTTGTTTTCGTGCGAAAAGGCCCACCCGATGCGGTCAGCACGAGACGGCGAACTTCGGTCAGCCTTTCACCACGAAGACACTGATGTATCGCATTATGTTCGGAATCGACCGGCAGGATCTCAGCTCCGCTTTTTGCTGCTGCAGCAGTCATAAGCTCCCCGGCCATTACGAGTGTTTCTTTATTTGCAAGTGCAATACGCTTGCCGGCCTCGATCGCACGCAAAGTCGGGACAAAACCGACGGCTCCGACAGTTGCCGACACTACGGTCTGAGCTTCTGGATGGGTGGCCACAGCGACAAGGCCATCGACGCCGACACCTATTCTTGGTATCGAAATATCACGGCGATCAAGTTCACGTTCCAGGGTCTCTGCACAGACATCGTCGTCACACGACACGAATTCGGGTTTAAATTGTGCAATTTGGTCGGCGAATGCCTCCATATTTCGGCCGGCGGCCATCGCGACAACTCGAAAATCTCCGAGATGTTCAATGACCTTCAGCGTACTGCAGCCGATCGAACCCGTGGAACCAAGGATGGAAATGCCTTTCATAGACCTGCCCGAAAGCTAAAGATTAGCATATTGCCTGCACTAACGGCACGCTACTTGCGGTCGAAAACAAGTGCAATCCAATGATGTGTATCGGCTTGGTACACATTTACCCCGGACCGTTGTTGATGGGCAAAGGGCATCTCACCCCGTCTGGACATGCAGATCTTACTTAAAAAGGGGAGAAATGCGATGAAAAAGACATTTGTTTTAGGACTGATCTTTAGCTCGGCTGTCTTGTTGGGAACTGCATTAGAGACAAAAGCGGCCGTTTCGACAGCGGCGTCATCAGCAGACCAGTTTTGGGATGATCGGCGTCGCGGACACAATGACCGGCGCGGTCGCTACGATAGGTACGACCGCCGTGATAGACACGATGACCGGCGTTACGACGATCGGCGTTGGAATCGAGGTCGTCCGTATTCCTACGTGACCACGCGAATCGTCCGGCGTTGGTTCAACACATACCGCGAGACGATCCGTGTCACCCATCTGCCGAATGGCAGAACAAAGACGCAGGTCATCCGTCGAGTCCGTATTCGCTAGATCTGAATGTGATGGCGCTCTCCCCGATCTTCATTTCTCACCGGTTGGTTCAGACGGCTTTTCTATGGATGCGGCAAATGCCGCCGGTACATCGAGACGGTCGGGTTTACCGACACCGGAGGCCGGTTGTTCGGCGAGAAACTGATTGAACTCAGCCGATCGGCCGCGAGGAACGCTAAGGGACTTCCAATCCGCGGCTCGCAGATGCTTGGCAAGAAATACGATCTGTCCAACGTGATAAGCATAATGCGTCAGTTGACGGTTTACGGCTTCGATGACGGTATGCGGTTCACCGCGAATCGAAACGATTCGCCCAAAGTCGTCTTCGTTCAGCGGTTCGAGAGCATCGAAAAGGATCTGCCACCCCTCTTCCCAACGATTCATTAACAATTCTCGGGTGTCCTCGAGCAGCTCAAATTCAGTATCGCGGGCGCGGTCAGGCTTTTCCCCGTCTGAGTTCAAAAAGTCGCGCCACCGCGACCGCTGATTGCCGGCGATGTGTTTGACGATCAACGCAATCGAATTCGACTCTTGATCTATCGTGGCGAAAAACTCCTCGTCCGAGACTTGGCCGATCGCGCGCTCGGCAAGACTCTTGTAGCTGCGAAATGAGGCGATCGCGTCCTCTTTATAATTGTCGATCAAATGGTTCATCGCGTCGTGTCGACTTCGCCGGGATCGAGATGGAGTCGTGCGATCTCGAGCGCGCCGAAAATGTCTGTAGCAAAATTTCTCCTATCGACCATATCCACAAAACCGCTTTTCCGCATCACGCGGTAAACCGAACGCGACACCGCGGAAAATACGATAATACACCCGTTCGAATGCGCCTCCCTCACTAGCTCTTCGAGGATATGTACACCGCTCGCGTCAATGGTCGGAACATAACGCATCCTGAGAATAATGACCTTCGGCTTGTTGGAAACGATCCGGATAGATTCTTTGAATTGGCTGACCGCGCCGAAGAATAGCGAGCCGTAGACCTCGAACACCTCGACCCGCTTCGGAATATCGATCTTCGACATGTCGCGGGACCTGAATTCCTCGTCCTCTTCGAGCGTTTCCGTGATGATGTCTACGTGGGCCTCTTTCGACATCTTTTGGAGGAATAAGAAGGCGGCAAGCAGAATGCCTACCTGTATCGCGACCGTCAACTCGATGAAAACGGTCAGAAGAAAAGTCGCCAGGAGCACGGCTATGTCGCCCCGCGGGCTCTTGAGCAGATGCTTGAATTCGCGCCACTCGCTCATGTTGTAAGCGACGACGATCAGGACCGCCGCGAGCGTCGCCATCGGTATCATTGCCGCCCATTTGCCGATCAGCAGAAGCACAAGCAGCAGGAAAACCGCATGAATGATCGCTGCAATGGGTGTATTGCCGCCGCTCTTGATGTTGGTCGCCGTACGAGCGATCGCCCCGGTCGCGGGAATGCCTCCAAAAATTGCCGACGCGATGTTTCCGGCACCCTGGCCGACGAGTTCCATGTTCGAACGGTGACGCGTTCCCGTCATGCCGTCGGCAACGACAGACGACAGTAACGATTCGAGCGCCGCGAGTATTGCGATGGTGAGTGCGGGTGTGAACAGTTCCTGAAACACGGCCCAGGTCACTGTCGGCATCTGCGGAGACGGGAGGCCGGTAGGCATTCCGCCGAATCGTGTTTCGATCGTGGCAACCGGCACCTGAAAATACTGAACGGCGAACGTTACGGCGAGGATCGCGATAAGCTGGCCTGGCACCCTATGAGTGACCTTTGGCCAGACGATAATGATCAGGAGAGATGCGGCACCGACAGCAAGCGTGTATGGATCGATATTGCTGAAATACCGGATGTACTCGACCCATTTCTCAACAAAATCGGCCGGCACCTTTTCAATGTTCAGGCCAAGTAGATCATTGATCTGCGAAGAGAAGATTATTACCGCGATACCAGAGGTGAAACCTACAATGACGGGGTAGGGTACGAATTTGAGCAATGCTCCCATCCGTGCGAGCCCCATCAGAACAAGCATCACACCCGCGATCAGAGTTGCGACGACGAGGCCGTCGTAACCGTATTTCTGAACGATGCCGTAAACGATCACGACGAACGCGCCGGTCGGGCCGCTTATCTGCGTACGTGAACCACCCAAGATGGCTATCACGAATCCTGCGACGATAGCGGTGTAGAGCCCTTGTTCGGGCTTTACGCCCGAAGCGATAGCGAGCGCAATGGCTAGCGGCAAAGCGACTATACCGACCGTAAGTCCGCCCGTCAGATCGCCCTGAAACTGCTTGAACGTATAGCCTTCTTTCAGGACAGTGAGCAGTTTCGGTTCCAACTTGCGGTACATATGCCTAGGTGTTCATCCGGGCTGCAGCTTCAGATATCACGGTTGTTTCCTGGGTACCGGTCCTCATATTCTTAACCGTCACCTGTTTGGCTGCGATCTCGCTTTCACCAAGGACACAGACCCAGGGGACCTTTATCTGATCCGCGTATTTTATCTGTTTGCCAAGTTTATCCGGTTCTGGATAGACGCTCACTCGAAGCCCTTTCGAACGAAGTTCGGCCGCGAGTTTGAGCGATTCGCCGACGGTCTCTTCACTCCATACCGTGACCATTACGTCTGCGGGGGTCGATTCGGCGATCTCCGGCGGGAACATCCCACGTTCGTCCATTACGACCAAGATGCGTTCCAAGCCGAGTGAAAAGCCGCACGCCGGGATCTGCTCTTTGCCAAACATTCCGATCAGGCCGTCGTAACGCCCGCCGCCGCCCAAGCTGCCGCCGAGGTCGGGGACACTGATCTCCATGATCGCGCCTGTGTAATAGGAAAGTCCCCTGGCAAGCGATGGATCGAGTTGTACGGGACAGTCATCGGCGTAGGTCAGAATGTGTCCGATGTCGGTCAGTACTTCATTACTCACGATGTTTATCAGGTTGCTGACTATCGTCCGATTGACCTGTTTTCCGTCATCGACGATCTTTTGCGTCTGCTCGAAAATATTCAAGAGCATGTCAGCCGCGTTCTCCGAGATACCTCGTTCAGCAAGTTCCGCTGCCACCCCTTCGCTGCCGATCTTGTCGAGTTTGTCGATCGCGACCAGGGCAACACCGTGCTTGTCGGCCGCAACCCCGGCTGTATCCAGAATGTCCGCCAGAACCTCGCGGTGATTGAGGCGAATCGTGAAATCACTAAATCCCAATCGGCGCAGAATTGCGGTGACGGCCAGGATCAGTTCGGCCTCGACCATCATCGAGGATGAGCCGATAGAGTCCACGTCGCACTGGTAGAATTCGCGAAAACGGCCGCGTGCCGGGCGGTCGGCACGCCAGACGGGCTGTATCTGATATCGTTTGAAGAATTTTGGAAGTTCATTCCGGTTGTTGGCGACGACACGAGCCAATGGCACGGTCAGGTCGTACCTTAGAGCCAGATCGGTGAGTTCACTCTCGGCCTTTGCGTTCAGCAGATCGAGCTTCTCTCCACGTTTCAGAATCTTGAAGATCAGCTGATTCCCTTCTTCGCCGTATTTGCCCATCAGCGTATCAAGGTCTTCGACCGCCGGCGTCTCGAGCGGCTCGAAGCCGAAGCTCTGGTAAACCTCCTTGATGATCCCGATGACGTATTCGCGTTTGCGGACGTCGGCGGGAAGAAAGTCGCGCATACCGCGGGCCGGATTAGTTTTGGACATAGCAGAATATATTACCGCAGAGTCGGTCGAAGAGAAATTTGTCACACTACGCATACCTCACGAGTGTGGTTCGTATGATGGCAATGGAGCGAAGGGTTTGAAAAACCATCCGAACATTTAGTTCATGTAACTTGTTTCGTTAACGGCTAGTTTTTATATTGCTTTTTCAGCTCAACGTAGTTCTGCCAGAATTTAGGAAGATCGGCGAGTTCGTCGCCGGTCAATGGTCGTTTCACTTTTGCCGGTGCACCCATGACCAAAGAACCCGGAGGTATTTCTGTGCCGGGCGTTAGCAGGCTGCCCGCTGCGACCAGCGAGTTTGCGCCGACCCGGACGCCGTCAAGCAAGATCGCTCCGATACCGATCAGGCATCCTGTCTCGACGTAGCAGCCGTGGAGCGTGACGCGGTGGCCGACCGTGACCTCGTGTTCGAGAACCGTCGAATGGGTCTTTGAACTCACGTGGATCACCGTCGCGTCCTGAATGTTGGTCCGTGCTCCGATGCGGATGTAGTTGACGTCTCCGCGGATTATCGAACCGAACCAGATGCTTGCGTCCTCTCCGATCTCGACATCACCGACGACGATCGCATCCTCCGCGACAAATGCCGATTCGTGAACTTTTGGTGACGTCCCCATGAATGATCTGTACATCGTCTTTACCTGCCGAATTTCCTTCGAAGCATCGATACGACCTGTTCCACTTCGCTGATCCTCAATAATTTAGCCATGATAAAAAAAGCAAGACCGCCGAGCCCGATCGGGATAAAAGCCTCGAGCATGCGGACGCCGATATTCTCCACGTTGAAAAATGCGGCGACCGCGCGATAGCTCAAATAACACACGAGTGTCATAACGGCCGATGCGATCGCCACGCGGACAAATGCCCCGAGGATGTCGCGGCCATTGAGCCGGCCTATCTTTTTCCGCATGAAGTAGGTCAGGGCCGTAAAGTTCACCAGCGCGACGGCCGACGTGGCAAGAGCGACACCGACATGGCCGTAGCCGTTCGGCCTCTCGGCAGATACGCCGATGCCGGACAACAGATACATCATTCCAAAGCTTACCGGTGCATGCACCGCGATGGTCGCAATGCTGATGAACATCGGCGTGCGGGCATCGTCCATTGCATAAAATGACGGCGAAAGTACCTTGATCGCAGCGTATCCGGCCAGCCCGATCGAGTATGCCGCGAGGGACCATGCGACCATGTTCGTATCGAACGCTCGAAAGGCTCCGCCCTGATAAATAAGTGCTACGATCGGCTCACCGAGAACGATCAATCCGCACGCCGCGGGGATCGTAAGTAGAAATACGAGTTTTATCGCATCTGAGAGGGTTTCACGAAACCTGACGATATTGTTCTCGGAAGCCAGCCGCGAGAGTGTCGGAATCGCGGCGGTGCCGATGGCAACGCCAAATACCCCGATCGGAAACTGCATCAATCTGAACGAATAGCTGAGCCATGATTGGCCGCCGTCGATCGTCGAGACCACGAAAACGTCCACAAGGACCTTGATCTGAACTGCCGACGTGCCGATGAGAGCAGGTCCCATCAGCCGCATAACGCGGCGAACCCCGGGGTCGGTAAAGCTAAGATTCGGAGAGAACCTGAAACCGACACCTAACATTGACGGCAGCTGGATAAGCAGCTGAGCGGCGCCGCCCGCCAGTGTACCGATAGCCATACCGATGATCGCCCATTGGGCGGCCAAACTCGGAACAAGGTCCTTATCGGGTGACCTTTCCCAACCGCCGCCGCTTAGCCAGTAAGCGAAAAAAAGTCCGGTGGTTATCGAGAAGATATTGAACGCTGTGGACGCCGAAGCCGGGATACCGAACCGGCCCTTTGTGTTGAGCACGCCCATCGCAAGTGCGGCAAGAGCGACCAGCAGAATGAAAGGGAACATTATCTGCGTTAGGGTCACGGCCAATGCCGCTTTCTCGGGCGGGAAACCACGGGCGAGAAGCGGCACCGTCCACGGCGCGAGCAATATGCCGATCACCGTTATGATGCTCATCACGACCGCCAGGACGTTAAATACAAGAGATGCAAGCTGCCACGCTTCGAGTTCGGTCTTCTTGATCTGGTAATCGGTGAAGACCTTTACAAAGGCCGCCGAAAGAGCTCCCTCGGCAAACAGATCGCGAAGAATATTCGGTATCTTAAAGGCAACTACGAATGCGTCGTAAAGATAACCGGCGCCGAAGAACCGCGCGAAGATCGTTTCGCGCACAAGCCCCAGAACTCGTGAAAACATCACCGCGATCGAAACGATCCCGGCCGATCGTGCAACGCTGCGTTGTTCGGGTTTGCCGACCGATGCCTGCCCGCTCACCGGGTCGGCGATCTCTTCGGGTGTTTCCGATTCGGCTTGTCCTTCTTTGATCTCGCTCATTGCAACCTACAGCAAAAGTAAGAAGGTATATTACGCCGAACGTTAAAGCAAAAAAAGAAAAAGGAAGCGATCTGACGCTTCCTTGTCCAAAAGATCTCACATTCGGCCTAATCGCTGATCCGCGGCCGTCCGTCAGGGTACGAGATACGCGTTTTCGCCAATCTTGAATCAAGCGAAACCGGTGCATAAGAGAACGGGACGGCTCCACCGAATTGTCCCTGAATGATCGAAATGTAGTTGTTTTGGAAACTCCGGAAGCGAGCCACGCTGCCTCGCTGATTGAAGATCACGAACAGCAGCTTACCGTTTCTTGTGTTGAGTTCGCCGGCAAGGGCGCTGACGCCGCCATCGGTATTTCCGAGCGTACCTGTCTTACCGATAACGCTGCCCTTTGAGAAATCTGTTGCGAATCTGCCCTCAAGCGTGCCCTGATCGAGGCCGGCAACCGGCATCACGTCAGCAAATGTCATTCGCCAGTTCGAAAGGTCGTCACGCAGGACGCGAAGCAGACGCATCATCGCTTTCGGGGTAACTCGGTTTATGCCAAGTCCGCTTGCGGTCTGGATCGAGAACTCCATCGGAAGTGAGCCGGTATTTTGCTGAACCATCCGAGCGATCGCGTACGGCCCGCCGACCATATCGCCAAGCCGATCGGACAAGAAATTGTTCGAGTAGCTCATCATCACCTTGACGATCTCTCGCATCGGAGCCGATTCGTGTGAGAACAGTAGTCGCAAGGTGCTCGGCATTGGCTGGACATAAACGCTGCCAGTAAATGCAATGCCTGGTATTTCGTTCAATTGGCCGTATTTACCTGAATTGATACGATAATTTCCCCATGCTCGGTTTGCGGTCGCACTTCTTTGCGATGCATCGAGCGTAGCGAACAAAACCTGACTCGACCGCGTCGGCGATTGAGTGTGATTCATCGAGAAATCGTCGGTTACGATCAGATCGCCCTTGATAATGCGGATACCGATACGGTTCAGTTCATTTGCTATATAGATCGCGTGCTCGAACGAAAACACCGGATCACGTCCTGAAATGTACAGATTGCCATGGATCGTTGCCGTTTCCTGTTCGTAACTGCCGTCGGTCCATACATTGGTAGGAAAACGGTAATCAGGCCCAAACGTCCTCAATACTGCATACGTGGTGGCGACCTTTACGTTCGACGCGGGGTTGAGTGCCATGTTCGCACCGCTTTCGACCACGACGTTGCCATCGAGCGACTCGACCAAAATGCCCGAGTACCCCGGAATGACCGCGTCTGCAAGGATCGGGATCGATGTTTTGATCGGATTCGACGAGACCGAACCCGGAGCGACGACGTCACCGGATTTTGCAGTTACGCTGCCGGTACGCCTGATAAGAGGTGTAGCCGAAGGTTCGGGTGCTTCGCGATAGACCTGAATGTCCTGCATCAGAGGACGCGAATTCTGAGCAGTCTGGCCGAAGGCAGCGACACCGCTAAAGATCAAGACGGCAATGCTGAACCAATTGGTTTTACTTCGGCAAATTCTTGTCATTTATATTTTCTTCTATAACGGGTGGTGCAGGACGCCCCTTTTTCAGAACTCAGAGGCTTTTATCAGTATACCACATTCCTGCCCGATCATTTCAACCCCTTTTCAATGCCGTCGACGAACCTTCTCCATCGATATGACGAGGCATATGATGATTTTTGTCATTCTGAAGATGCAATTCTTTGCAAATGCAGCTTATGGCAGCAATAGTTCTGCCTTATGGTAGCTAAAACGATAACGAGCGATCGACGGTTCCGAATTTTATTGACATCACTTTGGCACAGGAATAAAATCGGGATTACTCCGGGCGTGTGACCAAGACCAAAGAACCTCTCACGATCGAATCGATCATTTTGGCTTACGCTGAACGCCGCGAAGAGATTCAGCGCCGCGTTGCTGAATTTGACAATATATGGCTCAACGGAACTGATGCTGATATTTGGGAAGAAATGGTCTTTTGTTTCTTCACCGGCGGATGTTCGGCCCGGATGGGCCTACGTTCGATCGAGGCAGTGAAAGGCCTGATCATGTCGGCATCACAGCAGCGGCTTGCTAAGGCGTTGACCGGTGTCCACCGATACCCGAACGCCCGATCGCGTTACATTGTCGCATCACGTGAATATTTGACAGCAGATTGCGGGATGCGGTTGCGTGAGCGACTTTCCGGGTTTGGCGATCACAACGAAAGGCGCGATTGGCTCGCACGCGAAAAAGGCATCAAAGGCTTAGGTTATAAGGAAGCCAGCCATTTTCTGCGTAACATCGGTTTCCGAGGTTATGCGATCCTAGATAAGCACGTACTTAACTGCCTTGCCGAGTTGGCGATCATTGACGACCCAAAGCCGCCAGGCAATCGTGACCGCTATTTGAAGATCGAGGATTCACTAAGAGGTCTCGCGAATGACCTCAAGATCGATTTTGACGAAATGGACCTTGTTCTTTGGTCGATGAAGACAGGCGAGATCCTAAAATAGAAAGCTGAAAAGAAAAGGAGTTAGAAACATGAAGTTAAACCGTCTGACGCCACTTGGAACCAAGCCTCCTTTTCTCTTAAGACGACTGGCCCTCATTTTTATTTTCTCCGTATTCGTTTGCGGGACTGCTTTTGGCTCAGATATCCAGCAGGTCAACGCTGAAGACAACAAGAAGTTGTTGAAGCAGGCCGACCGTCTGATCAAGCAAGGCAATTTCGTCGAAGCTTCGAAGATCTTTCGCAAAGTTCTTGAGACAAACCCAACAGATTCGTCGGTCAAGCTCAAACTCGCCCGTGCGCTGCTAAAGCAGCGGTCGATAGTCGATGCGTACGACATAAGCTACGCCGTCGTGGCAAGTGAGCCCGAAAATGCACACGCCTACGCGGTTTTGGGTACGTCGCTTTTGTCCGCCGGTAGGTTTGCCGAAGCACGCCAGGTGCTCTTCACCGCCCTCAGGCTCGATAAGAAGGAAGCATTGGCGTGGGCCGGTTTCGGCTTGCTCGAGTTTTATGAGAACCGGATCGACGACAGTCTTCAAAATCTTCGCGAGGCCGTATTTCACGATCCAAACCAACCCGATTTCGTTTTCGCTCTTGCTCAGGTATCGGCCCGGGCCGAAAGGTACGCTGAAGCCGCAGACGCTTATAACCGCTTTTTGTCGATCTCAAAAAACACCGATGACGAACGCCGTGCCCGCATCCGCGGCCTCATTGATTTCCTTCGGTTCCTCGGGTACAAACGGTCGCTTTATCAAACCGCCGGACCGGACAACTCGAAGGTGAAATTCTCATTGATCGGGAATCGCCCGGTCATCGAACTTCGAATCAACGAACGTGATGAGCCATTCCGATTCGTACTCGATACCGGATCAGGGATCTCTGTGATCTCGGAGGAAACCGCCGCCAGGCTTAAGATGACGCCGATCACCCGCGGGGGCTTCGCCAAGGGTATTGGCGGCAATGGCCGGTTTGAAATAGTTTACGGGTTCTTGAGGGAGGTCGAGGTCGGTGAGGTCAAGATCAGGAACGTACCGGTTTACATACGTAAGTTTCACAGTAACGTCACAAGAGTGGATGGCTATATCGGCCTCGCCTTGATCTCGAAGTTTTTGACAACGATCGATTATGGAGATCAGACCTTTTCGCTCACGAAAAAAGACAGCGAAGGGGCGATAACTGTGAAGAACGGCATAAGCGTTCCGCTGCGACTGACGTCAAGCGGTTTTCTGAGCGGCGAGGTAGTTCTTGAGGGTGTCGAGAATCCGCTAAATTTCATCGTCGATACCGGTGCAAGCGTCTCGGTCATCTCGGACGAGGTTGCCAGTCTCGAATCGGTCAGCTCATTCGAGCGCGGTGCCCGCATGCGAGTGATAGGTGCCGCTGGTGTCACCGAAGACGTCCCATCCTATCTTCTTCCGAAAGTCAGTTTTGGCACCCATTCGCGGACCAGCATTGCTGCGATCGCACTTGATCTTGATATGATCAACGAGGCGTCAGGTTTTGAACAGGCCGGTATACTCGGAGGAAATTTCCTTCGGAATTATCGAATGACCTTTGATTTTAAGAATTCGAAAGTGACATTTGAGCCCGTAGTTCAGGAACCATAAAGATCCAGCCGCGAACTAATGAAACAAACCCTTTACCTCGAAACGTCAGTCATCGGGGCGTATCTCGACAATGACGACGCGTTTCGCCGCGACCTGACAATCCGCTGGTTCGAACACGAACTTTCTGAATACGATTCGTTCACATCGATCCTGGTCCAAAGGGAACTTGAACGGATCTCGGAACCGCATCGTACAGGCTACCTCAAGATCATCCAGACGACATCGCGCCTCGAATTGACGGAAGAGGTTGCGATCCTTGCGGACGGTTACATCTCGCGGGGCATTTTTCACCGCAAGTTTCTAGCCGATGCAATGCATGTAGCGCTCGCGTCAGTTCACAAGATCGATTACCTGGTAACGTGGAACTTCGGCCATATCGCCAGCGTCAGAAAACAAGCCCGCATTCGCTTGTTCAATACGACGGCCGGATTTTTTTCACCGACGATCGTTACTCCAGAATTTCTCGTACACACGTAAATGAAAAAGCACCGGTTTCGGTGCCTCTCCTTAACGAATATTTGGTGGAGTCGAGGGGGATCGAACCCCTGACCTCTGCAATGCCATTGCAGCGCTCTCCCAGCTGAGCTACGACCCCATGACCGATCTTGCCGCGTTCGCCGGCAAAGAACGAGACTAGCGAAAATTGCCTATTGCGTCAAGCAATCCGCCTATCGTCCTTTGAACACCGGCTTGCGTTTCTCGAGAAATGCGGCGACGCCTTCTTCTTTATCTTCGGTCGAAAAACAGATCGCAAAAAGGTCGACTTCTCGACGAAGGCCTTCGTCGAGGTTAGACCGCGACGCGAACTTCACCGCTTCTTTGCAGAGCTGCAACGCGATCGGGGACTTGTCGGCGATTTTCTCCGCCAGCTCTAATGTTTTGGCCTCGAGCTCGGCCGAAGTGTGAACGTGATTCACCAGGCCGAATCGATACGCCGTCTCTGCATCGATCATATCGCCTGTCAGCATGATCTCCATCGATCGGCCTTCGCCGATCAAACGGGTCAGCCGTTGAGTTCCTCCGCCGCCGGGCATTATCCCGAGATTGATCTCAGGCTGCGAGAATTTCGCATTCTCGCTGCAGATCCTGAGGTCACATGCCAACGCCAATTCGTTGCCGCCACCAAGGCAAAATCCGTTGATCATAGCAATGACGGGCTTGGGAAATGAATCGATCGTATTGAAAAGCGTCTTTTCTTGAAACGTAGCACGCTGCGTTACGGGTGTTTTACCGGCAAATTCGCCAATATCCGCCCCGGCGATGAATGATCTCTCGCCCGAGCCGGTGATAACGAGTACCCTCGTCTCGTCATCGACCCGAAGTTCTTCGAGAGCGGCCACGCCCTCGGAATGCACTTTGCTGTTGAGCGCGTTAAGTTTGTCCGGGCGGTTGATCGTCATTACGGCGACCTTGCCACGTTTTTCGACTGTTATCGTTTCGTATTGCGGCATAAAAAAGTAAAACAGGCTCTAAGGCCTGCCGATCTGGTTCAAAATCTATTCCCTCGAGGCAGCTTATTCGTCGATGCCTTCGTTTAAGTTGTCGTCAGCGATCCAAGAGACGAAAAGGCGTAGCCAGCTCTCTGTCGATTCGACGATCGAGACACCGACCCGCGTCGTGCCATAGCTTGCCGGCGTAAGCCTGACGACCTTGGCTTTGACTTCGACCGGTACGCCGTCAGGCCGATGCGAGCGAATATAAAGGCTTTCGCCTTGCGAAACTTCCTGATTCAATTGAAATAGGGCACCAAGCGTGGAAATATCGTCGGTCTCGGTCGGCTCGCTCCATGCAGCGCCGTCCTCGGTTCGTCCGGACACGACTATCGGCAGGCGGAGAGCCATCCGGAGAGCAAAGCGTTTTTCCTCGTACTGAGGCCTGCTGGTTGTTTGCATCAATTGATCTGGAAACCGCGGTCAGTCTAATTGTTACAAGTCTAACACGGAAAACCGCGAATTATGCAAACCGTAGACGTTGGCCGGCGGGAATAAGTCAAGCCGAATTGGTGATCATCACTACAGCGTCGGTCGGCGTCTGATTCGACTTACCCGACCGGCGATAGTTATACTATGAATTCGTTCCTGAATTCAAACTTTTTGCTCCCCCGTCAGGGGCCCAATCATCCGATGTCACGAACATTTATCGAACGCAAAGTTGTTATTTTAGGCTCGGGCCCTGCAGGCTTGACCGCCGCCATCTATGCTTCTCGTGCTCAGCTCGAGCCGCTCGTTATCGATGGTCCGCAGCCGGGCGGCCAGTTGACCATCACGACCGATGTTGAGAATTATCCGGGATTCGCCAAAGGGATCATGGGACCTGAGTTGATGAACGAGTTTCGAGAGCAGGCTCTTCGATTCGGAACCGAGATTATCAATGTTTGGATCGACCGTGTCGATCTATCCGAGCGCCCATTTACGTTATACGGCAAGGAAAGTCAGGATGCCGAGGACGTGACCACGGAGATCAAAGCCGACACCCTCATCATTTCGACCGGAGCCTCGGCCAAATGGCTGGGTATTCCGGGCGAGGAGCCGGTTCCCGAAGGTCTCGGAGGCAACGGGGTCTCTGCATGTGCGACGTGTGACGGTTTCTTTTTCAGAGGGAAGCCTATAGTTGTTGTCGGTGGAGGCGATACTGCGATGGAAGAAGCACTTTTCCTCACCAGGTTCGCTTCAGAGGTGACCGTGATCCATAGGCGCAATGAGTTTCGTGCGTCCAAGATAATGGCGGATCGTGTTTTGGGGCACGAGAAGATCAAAGTGCTTTGGAATACCGAAGTAACTGCCATTCATGGTTCGAAAGAAACAGGCGTCGAGAGCATTAGTCTGTTTAACAACCAAACCAACGAGGCGTCGGATCACCCGACTCAGGGCGTCTTTATCGCGATCGGGCATAAACCGAACACAGAACTTTTCGAAGGTGTTTTGGATATGGACGACGTCGGTTACCTGATCACAGAAGGCAGGACGATGAAAACGAACGTCCCGGGCGTCTACGCTTGCGGTGACGCTCAGGACTCTTATTACCGGCAAGCGATCACGGCCGCCGGCACTGGGTGCATGGCGGCGATCGACGCTGAAAGGTTTCTCGCCGAACATGAAGAAGGCTCTGACCCGGACGCCGTTAAGGCTGGCGCCTGAGGCCGCCGCCACTACGATCGGTTCCTAGCCGCCCCTTTTGCAGGATCGAGATCCTGCTGGGTCCTCACGACCTTTCCGCTATCGTAGCCCATAACTTCGGCCCGTTTCAAAATGTTCTGATAGGTCAGATCATTCATCACGGGTTCGCGGCTCAAGATCCAAAAGTATTTCCGGTTCGGCTCGCCAACGACAGCGTATTCGTAATTAGGGCCTATGTCGATAATCCAATAGTTCGCCCATACGAATGGAAGGAACGAAAGTATGCTTGGTGCGAACCGGACCTTCAGCTTCGAAATGCTGCTTTTATCCGCAAATTTCCCTTCAGCCTTCGCCGCTTCCATCACGCCATCTTTTTTGAGACATTCATTCAGCACCTCGATCCGGTCATTCGATTTTTTCGAATAAGTAGCCGTGACGTTGCCGACACACTGTTTCTGAAAACGATTCGGGTATTTTGCGATCTCATACCATTTTCCGAGGTATTTATTTAGATCGAAAGGATTGACCGTTTCGAGTTTCGATGTGTTCGGTTGGGCCGCGGCGATCGTGCCGCTTACTAGTATCGCTATTATTAACAACAAACTTTTCATATAATATCGTTTGATGCACTTATATCTGACTATCGTGGTATCAGAGTTCGGATGTACAAAAACTGCTGACGCAATGCGATTTCGATGGGTCGCCAAATACAGTTTCAATTAACGAAACGTCATAAGGCCCGGCGGATCGAGGTATCCATTATTTATGCCAATTTACGAATATCTTTGTAACAAGTGTGGACGGCGAGTTGAAAAACGCCAAAGCGTTTCCGACGCACCGCTAAAAACGTGCGAGGAATGCGGCGGCGAACTCGCAAAACAATGGTCGCTTTCAGGATTTCAATTCAAGGGCGAAGGCTGGTACGTCACGGATTATGCCGGCAAAAAGGCAGTTAACGGCGATTCGACGCCGACCACCGAAAAAACTTCGCCGGCCGAATCAACCGTTAAGACAGAACCGGCATCAAAGGAAAAAACTGAAACGGCCACTAAGCCGGCCGCGGACGGCAACGCAATGAAAACCTAATTGATGATGTTCAAACCTCGATCGGTCCTTATTTTGGTCATCACGCTCGCGATCTTTGGCGACGCGATCGGCCAATCGCGGCACAACGCCCGCGGGACCGACCTTGAGGGAACGATCCTCAGCGTTTCTGCATGGCGAACGGATGACAAGAAAGATCCGATCAGGATAGAGAATCTGTTTCTGTACGAAAACGGTATCGAGCAGCGGATCAAGAATTTCAGCTTTGACCCTTCGCCGGCGAAGATCGTACTGTTGGTCGATAATTCCCAAACGCTGCCGGCGGATCTCGAAAAACTAAAAGCTGCGACAATGGAGTTCGCCTACGAGATATTCGACGGCGACCAGCTTTTTGTCATCGCGTATGATGAAAAGGCCGAGATCGTCCAGGAATGGACCGACGACGCGAAAAAGATGGAAACGTCGCTTGCCACTTTTCGGAAAAAGGGCAATCCGCATTTATTCGACGCCCTTGATTCGACCGTTCGTGAGATCCTCAGGCCTTTAATGCCCGGCACGCGCAAGACTGCCGTCGTGGTGATCGGTGACGGCCTTGACCGCGGCAGCGAAACCGCATTTGACAAGATACTTGCCGAACTCCAGTTCATGAACATTACGGTTTATGCCCTTCAGATACCGGATCGAACTGGTGGTGCGTTCAGGCGAAACCAACCGAAGGCCGGTGCCGTTATCAGTCAACTGACGGAAGGAACTGGCGGTAAGGCGTTCCCGCTTGACGAGGCTCAAGCTGCGGCGAAGTTCGTTTGCGATGAACTTCGTCGAAATAGATATCTGCTTTCTTATCTTCCTCAAAATACATCCACATACGATGCCCGTCGCGTGTTCCTGCTCGCCGATGAAGGCATTGCGATCAGGACCAAAACCGCTCAACCGCCGAACATCAAATAGCCCATCGAACAGCTCTGATTTAACAATTATTAAGTTTACGGGCGCACTTGTGTTAAACTTTCGTCAATTAACCGTTCCCGATCTGTCTGGAGCCTGATCAACTGTGAGCGATTCGAGAAACAATCCGGGCCCGCCTCCCGATGACTTTTCCAATACCGTACCGAACGTCAAAATGCCTGACGATATCGGCGCGAACGATTGGGATAAGACCAATTACAATCTTCCGAAACAACCCGCTCCCGACGATTGGGGCCGCACGGTTACCAACATAAAACCGATCGACACCGACCGGCAGGATTTCGGAAAAACGATGTATCCGGGAGCCGCACGTCAGCCCGACAGCGATTGGGGAGCGACCCGCCCCGATGCTCGAGTTCCCGATACGGACTTCGGCGCACCTGAGGGCCAGTTCGAAAAGACCACACCATATTTTCAATTACCTGAGACCGAGAGACAGAAGTATCAGAACCTGCCGCCTACACCGACCGAACAGGCAGCACAGGAAGCTCAGGAACAAAAAGCTCAGGGCGGCATTCCAGGATGGGTCTGGGTGAGCGCCGGGCTGTTTTCGATGTTCTTGTTCTCGATCCTCGTCTTGCTCGTCGTCTATTTCTTTTTTATCCGCGACAGTAGCTATTCGGTAACGGTAAAAAGCGCACCTCCGGGAAGCGACATTTTCGTCGATGACGGTTCATGGGGCTTGACCCGTCCTGACGGTTCGATCGAGTTGACGCCGTTGAAATCGGGCCGACGTGTTATCAAGATCGTTCACCCGACCTATGAGTGTGAGACCCGCGAGGTCGATCTGAAGGATGGCGTCAATCCGGCCCCGCTCATTGCCAGGTGCAAGGCAATGGCTGTTAAGCCGGGTGAAACGTGCGAGAGCTTTAGTCCGGGCGAGTTCGATAAGGCCGAGCGTTGTTATAACAAGGCTCTCGATGACCTGCCCGATCCGTTCACTGATGAAGCGCTTGTGCGGGCTTTGAACATCCTGATAATCAATTTTGACTCCGGCAAGTACGACGTTCCGCCTCAGCGCCTCGCGGCATTACAAAAAGGTGCGACGTTTATTAAGAAACTTCAGGATCGAGAGCCGAATACGGTTCTCGAGGTCGGCGGACATACCGATTCTGTTGGCAACGATTCCTCAAATCAGGCCCTTTCGGACAACCGTGCAAAAGCGGTCAAAGACGTTCTCGCACGCTATGGCGTTAACCCCGCGGGCCTTCAGACGCGAGGATACGGCGAAACTCAGCCGAAATTCGACAACAACACCGAACAGGGCAAGTTCCTTAATCGGCGGATCCAATACTCTATCGTCAAACGGTGATCAGACCGCGACCGGAGCCGCGATCTTACCGTGAGACCGGTAACCGACAAGATCCAGATCCTCAAACTTGAACGATAATAAGCCGTCGAGGCCCTTTAGCTCGGCGGCGTTCTCAATTCTAAGCTCAGGCAATGGAAGCGGTTCGCGTGAGAGCAGCTCGTTTACCTGATCAAGGTGATTTGAATAAATGTGCAGGTCGCCGAATGTGTGTATAAAGTCGCCGACCTCAAGCCCGCATACGTGGGCGACAAGGTGTGTCATCAATGCGTAGCTTGAGATGTTGAACGGCACGCCGAGAAATGCATCAGCCGATCGCTGATAGAGCTGGCAATGCAGTGTTTTCCCGCCGTCGATCTTGAATTGGAAGAGCGTGTGGCACGGCGGCAAAGCGACGTCGTCGCAGGTCTCGGGATTCCAACCGGTCACGATCAGCCGACGCGAATTCGGGTTCGTTTCGATCTCGCGGATCAGCCTCGCGATCTGATCAACTCCGTTCTGTTGCGGATAATCGCCGCCGAACGATCGCCACAAATAACCATAAACGGGCCCGAGGTCGCCCTCTTCCCTGCCAAACCTCGCCGTCTGTTCCGCGGTCGCCCATTCCTGCCAGATATCAACGCCGCGAGCACGCAGAGCAGCCTCATCGGTCGAACCGCTCAGGAACCAGAAAAGCTCTTCGGCGACCCAGCGAAACGGAACGCGCTTGGTCGTCACTATCGGAAATCCTTTCCGGAGATCGAACCGCGTCTGATATCCAAACGCCGAGATGGTCCCAACACCCGTCCGGTCTTCATGCCGCGTGCCGTTCTCCAAAATATGCTTAAGAAGGTCGTGGTATTGCCGCATGCGTTAATCGTCTTCGATCGTATTTTCAGTTTCGAAGTAGACAGACGTTTGTGAACCTCCTTCCAACTCGATCGTCCAAACGCTCTGCAGATCGAAGCTGGTAAGGTGAATCTGCAGCGTCCAGTGAACGTCCTCAACCCCAAACTGATCGCAGATGAAGTCGTGCTCGGCTGCAACGCGCGATCTTCGACCGCTCGGTTCGAATACAACAGCGGTTTCAGGGCTTTTTCCGTCACCTGATAAGACCTTTGGCTTGAGATGTGTCATTTTCGACGTTTGTCTAATCTCCTTCTGAAAAGCTACCATAATCTACTTATGACGCGGAAACTTGAGATCAGCTTTAACAGTCCGCAATGCGGATGGATGTCGATCGGATTTTCCGACGGCAAGAACGAGTTTCACACGACGACGGCCCATGCGCCGCATGAAACCGCATTACCGGATCTGATGCGGATCTTGACCACTATCGCCGACGCAGGCAGAAACCCGACCGGTAGGGAGGGTGTTTCGTCTGAGCATCTACTCAAATGGAATCGCGATCCCGAAGAATTCGATTTCCGCTTCGTGCGAACTGGCGATGATCTGACCATCGAAATATATCAGTATCCGACCGACGACCGCGACCTGAACGACCGCGACCTGGTTTACAAACATACGGCACCGACAGCCGAAGTTTTAGCCGCATTCGCAGAAACATTCGATCAACTCTACGAAGACCGCGACACCGACGAATTCGAATTCAACTGGCGCCAGCCGTTTCCGTATTCTGAGTACGAAGAATTTAAGCAGAGATCGACTTAACCACTAAAAGATACCGAAGCCACAAAGATATCAGGTTCTAAGTTTTTGTGAATTTTCGTGTAGTTTTGTGGTTATCTTGTTATGAAAGAAAAACTCCTAGACCTTCTTGCCTGCCCGACGTGCGGCGGAGACATTCTGCTGGCGTATGCGAGCAAGTACGAAGAGAAAGAGATCATCGAGGGCGTTCTGACCTGCAAAAAATGCGACCGCGAGTATAAGGTCGTCCGCGGCGTGCCGCGATTTTCGGATCTAGCCAAGATCGAAGCCGACAAGGCAGAGACCGCTGAAAACTTCGGTTGGCAGTGGACGCATTTTACTCAGGAAGATCCGAAATATAACGATCAGTTCCTCGGTTGGATCCAGCCCGTTAAGCCTGAGTTTTTCGAAGGCAAGGTCGTGCTCGAGGGCGGGTGCGGCAAAGGCCGGCACACAAAACTTGCGGCCCAGTGGGGAGCGAAAGAGGTGGTCGGCATCGACCTCGGCGATGGCGTCGAATCGGCTTTCGCTCTGACCCGCGAAATGCCGAATGCCCATATCATCCAGTGCGACATCTTCAAGCTGCCGCTGAAAAAAGTATTTGATTATGCATTCAGCGTCGGCGTGCTCCACCACACGCCTGATCCGAAAAAGGCATTCCTCTCGCTCGCCTCAAAGGTGCAGAAAGGCGGGCACATTTCGGCCTGGGTCTATGGCGCTGAGAATAACGAGTGGATCACGAAATTCGTCAATCCGATACGTGAGAGCTTTACGTCAAAAATGTCGCAGCCGATGCTCTATCAACTGTCGAAACTCCCGACGCTTTCGCTGTTCCTGACCACCAAGCTTGTCTATCGTCCGGCAAACATCGCTGCGAAAGGCGTCGCGAAGAGGCTTTTCTACAACGATTATCTTAACCACCTCGGCACATTTGGCTGGCGCGAACAGCACAATATCGTCTTCGATCACCTTGTGGCCCCGACCGCATTTTATATTTCAAAAGAGGAATTTGTGGATTGGTGGGAGGACATCAAAGCCGAGGACGTCGAGATCATCTGGCATAACAGCAATAGCTGGTGTGGGTTTGGCAGGGTCGGCAGTAAGAACCGCGACCGGTAGAACTCGGGTTCGCAAAACAAACAGACCAACGGTATGAGATTCGAAAAGGGTATTGCCAAGAAGTATCGCCGATCTGTCGAAGATGCGTTTCGATCGATCCTCGAAAACGGTACCGACCTTCAGAAGTCGATCGCCGGCAACATCGTAAGGTCAAAGATGCTCGTGCGCGTAAAGCCGGTGTCTGAGATCAATGCATCGGGGATAACCGGGCTGATCGATCCGGATTCAACGAACCAAAGGATCGCCAACGAGATCCTGAGTCTGCGTGATGCTCTCGGAGAGGTCTACATCGCCATTGCCGAAGAGACGATCGACACCGGCGGACAGCGCGGCTGCGAGGGCACATTTGTGCATGAAGGCCGACATGCTTACGATTTTGCGCAGACCATCGCGAGTTTTTCTGACACTGAAACCAATCCGCTAAGTATTTTCGATCCGACCCTTTTCGAACTCGAATGGGAAGCTCATCGTATATCGGGTGAGTACATGCTGTGTATAAATAAGGACGAATACCTCCATGAGGGGCTGCATCTGATGATACTCGGGCGCGAAGCCGAAACCGGCCCGTGCTTTGTCGATATCGAGGGCATCGCCCGCCGCCTTCGTGAGAGCTATGGCCTGGAACGGGGAAAGAACGAAGGTCCGCATGCCAGCGCGCTTTTGGGACTGCGGCTAAAATAGCCGCGTTATGGCATAATTTTCCTTATGAGCACCGCACTTCCGCAGGAAATGCAGCAGCACACCTACGCGATAATGGATCGCGTCGAGGATAGCCATTGGTGGTTCGTCGGCCGACGTGCGATCCTTGAATCATTCCTTAAGAGCATTGTCGCGAAATTCCGCATTCCGCATTCCGAACTCCGCATTTTGGATGTTGGCTGTGGTACCGGAGCCAATCTTGAGATGCTCTCACAGTTCGGGTCGGCCGAAGGCGTCGATGTTTCCGACGATGCTCTCGAATTCTGCCGCAAGAAAGGCCTAACGGTTCAAAAAGGTTTGGCAGAAATGCTGCCATACGAAGACGAAACGTTCGACATCACGACGGCTCTCGACGTCGTTGAACACCTCGACGACGACATCGCGGGACTAAAAGAAATGTTTCGCGTTACGAAAACCGGCGGCTATTCGCTGATCTTCGTGCCGGCGTTTATGTGGCTCTGGGGCGTGCAGGATGATATCTCGAACCACCGCATCCGCTACACCAAAAAACAGATCGTCGAACGGCTCGAAAGGGCCGGATACACGGTCGAACGTGCAACTTACGCAAACTTTACGTTCTTCGCACCGATCCTCGGCGGCCGAACGATAATGAAGCTGACCGGAATCAAACCCGAATCCGAGAACAACATCACGATCTCCGGCCTAAACGGCGTGTTCGGTAAGTTATTTTCCGCCGAACGCTTCATTCTTAACAAAATGAATTTCCCGTTCGGTGTCTCGATCGTCATCGTGGCGAAAAAGTCAGAATCGCCCGCGTAAGCGGGCGGCCAGTTCGTTGGTGAAAGACGATTTATTCTCGCCGAATATCATTTTTATGTCCGAAGATTTCTACTGCGATGAGGTTTTTTCAGGAAGGACGCAGGTCGAGAAGGTGCACGAGACCGCGAATGTCCTTGCCTATCACCACACGCGGCCGTTCTGGCCGGTGCACATCGTCGTAGTTCCGAGGCAGCATGTTTCTTCGGTTTTAGAGGTCGATGACGATCTGCTGCTCGAATTGTTTAGTGTGATCAAAGTGGTCGCGGCAAAGGTTCACGCAGAAACCGGAGCTGCGCGGGTGCTGACAAATGTAGGCGAATACCAGGATTCAAAGCACCTTCACTTTCACGTAAACTCCGGCGACCAACTTCAAAAGTAACTCTTCGCCGCGAACACTTTTCCGTTCGGATGCTCCGTGTTCGTGATCGAATAGGTAAATCCCTTCTGGATGGAAAATGCCCCGATCTCGCCGCGACGCGAAAGGGCGACGAAACCGACCTGAAACTCCTTTGCCTTCGCCGGGTCTCGCTTAACGATGCGGCGGATGGCCTCACGGCAAGCCTGCTCGGGCGAGCGGCCCGTCCGCATTTGCTCGACGACGGTGTGCGTGCCGCAGATGCGGATAACCTCTTCGCCGACGCCCGATGATGTCGCCGCTCCGACCTCGTCATCAACAAAAAGTCCGGCCCCGACTATCGGCGAGTCGCCAACACGGCCGCGCATTTTGAATGCCATTCCGCTTGTTGTGACCATTCCGGCCAATTTGCCGCTTGCGTCCATCGCGACCGTGCCCATTGTGTCGTGATTGAACGAACCATCGTCGAACCGATATGGCGGCGCGACATTCGAGACGGTGCGGCGGTTTTCGATGTTTATCATCGGCTTGTATTTTGATCTTTCAAGCCACTCTTTCCACTCTTTCTCAGCGTCGGGCGAGAGTCTGCCGTCCTCAAGCGGAAAACCGTTCGCCACCGCAAACGCTTGTGCTCCCTCGCCCGATAGCAGAACGTGCGGTGTCTTTTCCATCACCGCTCTCGCGACCGAAACGGGGTGCTTGATCCGTTCCAGAAAAGAAACGCCTCCGCAATCACCATTTCCGCTCATTATTGAGGCATCAAGCGTCACCCTACCGTCGCGGTCGGGAAACGCCTCAAGCCCGACGCAGCAACTCGGCTCGCTTTCGGCGGCTCGCCCGGCGGTCTCGACCGCATCCAGAGCTTTACCGCCTTTCTGCAATATCGGCCACGCGCCGTTGTTCGCCGTGATGCCGCTGTCCCAGGTCGAGATAACGACCGGCGTTTTCACACGCAGTGTCGAACGGATATCGTATGAAACCTGTCCGACTGCATTTTCGGCAAGCATCAATGGGATACCGGCAAGCGGTAGTTCTAAAAATCTTCGACGATCCATACTTTCGATTTCTTCAATACGATCAGCGGGTTACGCACAAACCCGATCAAGCAAACTGTATTTTCTTGCGTGAAAGTTCTAGATTATAGAGTTTGTCACGTTTAATTCCATGCGCTCGAACGAAATAGTAAAAATGACCGCGGCCCCCGAGCTTTCGCTTTTCCTTCCCGTCCTTGACGAGGAGGACAATCTCCGCCCGATGCACGGCAAGATCGCCGCTGCGCTTGACGCTCTGGGCAAGACGGCCGAGGTCATTTACGTAGACGACGGCTCGACCGACAGATCTCTCGAGATCTTGCGCGAAATTGCGGCCGGCGACGATCGCGTTCGGGTGATCTCGCTGCGGAGAAACTACGGCCAGACCGCCGCGATGTCGGCCGGCATCGATGCCGCCAAAGGCGAGATATTGATACCGATGGACGCCGACCTGCAAAACGACCCGGCCGACATAAAACGCCTGCTCGACAAGTTGGACGAAGGTTATGACGTCGTTTCCGGTTGGCGCCGCAATCGGCAGGATAAGATGGTCTCACGCAAGATCCCTTCGATGATCGCAAATCGGATCATTTCGTGGATCGGCGATGTTCATCTGCATGATTACGGCTGCTCGCTAAAGGCATACCGCCGCGACGTGTTGAAAGACGTAAGACTCTATGGCGAAATGCATCGTTTCATTCCGATCTATGCGTCATGGGCCGGCGCCCGCGTGACCGAGATTCCCGTCGACCACCATGCCCGTACTGCAGGCCGATCGAAGTACGGCATCTCACGCACGATCAAGGTTATCTTTGACCTGATAACCATTAAGTTCATGGCCGAGTATCACACCAAGCCGCTGTATGTCTTCGGCGCATTCGGCACGATCGCGTTCTTGATTTCAATGATCGCAGGCGTTTGGGCGCTCGTCCTGAAATTCGGATACGACGTTTCCTTCATACTTACGCCGCTGCCGATAATCACCGTCGTGATGCTTGCGATCTCGGTGCAGTTTTTCCTGATGGGCCTCTTGGCCGAATTGCTCGTGCGGACGTATCACGAATCGCAGGATAAGGCGATCTATGCTGTGAGGGAGAAGATCGGGTTCAATAGCGAACAGTAGGGGGTAAGAGGTGAATTGTGAGTGGAACAATCGACAAGTCTGTTATGGCTCAGAAGATCATCCAACAACATGAGGCGATGTTGAAGCGCCCCGCAATGTATTTTGGGGCTGATGACGACCTTGAACTCGTACGTTCTTTTTTCGCCGGTTATCACGCAGCCGCCTTTGCTTTTTTCGACATTGGTGAAGAGTTTTCAATCGCCGAGTTTTATCGCGAGGCAGTTACCAGCCGGGGTTGGGAACTGCGGGCAACGTCGGTTGCTATGGAAATGAAAGAGCGAGGTATTCCGAACAAAGCGATTGTCCTGGAGTTGATCAATGTGGAGCTCGACGCGTGGCGTCGTTTCTTTGCCGCGAACCAGACTTAGTATTTGTAGGATAGCAGGGTGGAAAAGCGTGAAAAAAGCTGACCTAACGGACGACGCTGGGCCTAGCCGAACTCCTCGCCGGCACCTACCACGAATCACAGGACAAGGCGATATATGCGGTGAGGGAGAAGATCGGATTCAAATAGATTCGTATGGAAACTGAAGATCCGCTAGCGGGAATATGGAACGACCTACCACTCACGGACGACGTTGATGAGAACCTTGCTTGGTATCGTAGGCTTACACGCGTCCAACAGGTGATCTATTCAACTTCAAATCTCACTGCTGAGGTCTATAACGGTGGATTTCATCAGTATTTCGACAATAGTTCGGGGTTAAACGCGCCAGAGGCCGCTGATAATTTTCAAGAACTCGGACTCGACGATGTAGCCGATCTTGTAAAGGAAGCTATGCTGGTATTTGGTTCTGACTTTCCACGTGACAGAGAAGCAAGACAAGCATTTCTTGAAGCGATTCCAGGCGATGAACCTTCAGAATGGAATCCATTTTTCTTGTTGGACGACAGATTCTACGAAATTATTAAAATTCCGGGAGCTCCACCGCTTCACGACGAGGATCGTTTAACGGTTGCATTAAAGAATCTCGTGGTAAAGGCGGATAGTTAGCAAATGTGCGGAATAGCAGGTTGGATCAACCTGGATACAACCAAACCCAATCAAAACGCCGAGGCGGTGCTGCACTCGATGTGTGAGACTATCGTGCATCGCGGGCCGGATTCGGAGGGGTTGTGGACGGATGAGACGGTCGCGTTGGGGATGCGGCGGTTGTCGATCATCGATCTGAAGACGGGCGACCAGCCGGTGTTTAGCGAGGACAGGTCGGTCGTCGTGATGATGAACGGCGAGCTGTACAACTACCGCGAGGTGCGTGCGGAGTTGGAGAAAGACGGATTTAAGTTCGTCACGAAAAGCGATACCGAGATACTGCCCCACCTGTACCAGAAATTCGGCGATGCATTTATCGATCACATAAACGGCATGTACGCCTTTTCGCTCTGGGACTCGCGGCGAAAAAAACTCATCATCGCCCGCGACCGGTTTGGCGAAAAGCCGCTTTATTACGGCGTGTTTGACGGCAAGCTCATATGGGCCTCCGAACCGAAAGCGATCCTCGCCCACCCGTCCGTCAAGCCGGAACTAGACCTAAACGCGCTGCGCCACTACGTCTCGTTCGACTACGTTCCGGCCCCGATGTCCATCTACAAAGGCATCCACAAGCTGCCCGCCGCACATGTGCTTGTCGTGGAGAACGACGAAGTAAGGACTCGTCGATACTGGGATATCAGTTGGAGGCCGACAAACTTCAGATTGCCGAGCAAGTCTAATGGTTCGGGCTCTGCGTCAAACAGCAGTTTGACGGACTCGGCGCGAGAGCTCCGCGATCTGCTCTCCGATGCCGTTCGGATGCGACTGGTTTCCGACGTGCCTCTTGGAATATTGCTCTCCGGCGGGATCGATTCATCCACCGTTGCCGCGTTCGCAACGCAGCACGCGACCGAACGCGTCAAGACATTCTCTATCGGCTTCGAAGAAGATTCGTTCGACGAATCGAAATTTGCACGCAAGGTAGCGAAACACCTCGACACCGATCACTACGAAGAGAGACTTTCGGCCGCGACTGCCGGCGATCTGATCTCCGACATCGGCAAATGGCTGGACGAACCGATCTCCGACGGTTCGCTGATACCGACGTTTCTGCTGGCTCAGTTCGTCAGAAAACACGTGACCGTTGCCCTCGGCGGCGACGGAGGCGACGAGCTCTTCGCGGGTTACCCGATGTATTACGCACACACCCTGGCGGCGAAGTACAACGCGATCCCCGCGTTCGTCCGCTCCGGTTTGATCGAACCGGTCGTCAACGCCCTGCCGGTTTCGACGAGTAATATGTCGTTCGACTACAAGGCGAAACGCTTTGTCCGCTCGGCAAAGAACGACCCGATCACGCGGCATCACGGCTGGTTCGGATCGTTCGCGGTCGAGCAGCACGAAAAGCTGTTCACAAAAGATGTCCTCGCCCAGACCAAAGCCGACATCTATCGCGGCGTCCGCGAGCTGGTCGACGCGTCCGACGCTCGTGACATCATCGAAAAGGCCCAGTACGCCGACATCAACTACTACCTGGCCGAGGACATCCTCACAAAGGTCGACCGTTCCGCCATGGCCGTCAGCCTCGAAACCCGAGCTCCGTTCCTCGACCCGCGAGTCGGCCAGTTCGCTGCGTCGATCCCGGTCGAATACAAACTAAAAGGCAAAAGCGGCAAGGTCATCCTCAAAGAAGCGATGAAAGACCTCCTCCCGCACGACATCCTGCACCGCCCCAAAAAAGGCTTCGGAATCCCGATCGCCGAATGGCTGAAAGGCCGCCTGAACCCGCTGATGCGCGACATGCTCGCGCCTGAGCGGCTGAACAAACAGGGGCTGTTCAACGTAGATTACGTGGAAAGGCTAATAACGGAACACGAGACTGGAGCGGCTTCGCATCACAAGGAACTCTGGACGTTGCTCGTTTTCCAGCTTTGGTGTGAAAATTTTATTCGCTAAGCCTTGTGAACCATGTTGGAGTTGGTTCGACAGAGGTCATGAGAAAATGTACCACTTACACCTTCGGAGAGTATTGATAGTAATTGCGGTTGTACTCGTATATGTTGGTTGCCGCGGTCCAGAAGCATCCGAAATCCCTTTTCAATCGGAACAGACGCCCGCACCCTCACCAGTTCTAGAAAAAAGTGGCATTTTAATAGAATTCCCCGAACTTGGCCTTTCGTTCGGCAATGTAGACGCGGACGATTTCTATGTGAATTTGCAGGCACGAACGGCGACGATCGAACAACGGACGTATACAGGAATCGACGGAAGTACAATTCGAGTTGAAAGGTCCCAACTCAGTGGACTGACCGCGCGAATCCGGTTCGAACTCGGCTTCCTTCAATATTTGACTGATGACGTCCGAGCTAGTCCGCTCGATCTCTCACATCAAACAGAGTGGACTGCTCTCGAAATTCGGAATAGCGAAATTCAGATTCCTCAATTCTACAAGGACAGGGAAAATGTCATAGAGGTTTATGAGCAGCTTGGCTTTCAAAGTGAACAGGACTTCCTGCGTTCGCTGGAAGATGAATACTTTGAAAAAGTAAAACCCATCTCATATCGTACTCAAAAGGAATACTTCACCAACTTATTGAGGAGTGATAGAGCGCGGTACGAACAATGTTGCCCTGAATACATTGAACAAGCGGCAAAGTGGTTAAGCCGTCCGATCGGCGAGTTCCGGACTTTTGAGACTCTAGGTGTTGAGATCTTTCTTCAAAAACTGACCTTGGAGATCGATGGCGTCGATAAGGCGGGTAAGCCCTTGAAGTTCTCCGTAATCGGAACAAACTAGGGGATGTATAGTCTTTGGATCCCTCTAGATATGTAAAGGCTTTTTCTGCTGGACCACTAATTAAGTTATATTCGAGTATATGAAAACACTCTACCCAGAGATCGAGCCCTTTGATTCGGGCATGCTGAAGGTGTCGGATATCCACGACGTTTATTACGAGCGTGTGGGCAATCCCGAAGGCGTTCCTGTCGTTTTCCTTCACGGCGGGCCGGGCGGCGGGCTGATCCCGATGTACCGCCAGTTCTTCGACCCGAAGGCATATCATGTGATCTTGTTCGACCAGCGTGGCTCGGGCAGATCAACGCCGCATGCAGAGCTTAGAGAAAACACGACCTGGGACCTGATCAACGACATTGAGGCCCTGAGGGAAAAGTTCGGCATCGACAAATGGTACGTCTTTGGCGGTTCGTGGGGCTCGACGCTGAGTCTCGCGTATGGGATAAATCATCCCGACCGGTGTTTAGGATTGGTGCTTCGCGGCATCTTCCTGACGCGTAAGAAGGAACTCGCCTGGTTCTATCAATACGGCGCGTCCGAGATCTTTCCGGATTTTTGGGAGCGTTATCGTGATGCGATCCCCGAAAACGAAAGAGGCGATTTCATCACGGCTTATCATGAACGCTTGACCAGCGACGACGAGACAGTCAGGCTGGCCGCGGCGCGTGCGTGGAGTACCTGGGAAGGTGCAACGTCCAAACTCTACCCTGATCAAGACCTGATGGACCATTGGGAAGGCGAGCATGAGGCCTTGAGTCTGGCACGGATCGAATGTCACTATTTTATGAACGGCTCTTTCTTCCCGAGTGATAATTATCTGCTTGAGAATGTCGACAAGATCCGCGGTATTCCGACCGTTATCGTGCAGGGCCGATATGACGTCGTTTGTCCGATAACCTCTGCTTGGGACCTCCATCGGGCGTTACCCGAGGCTGAGTTCATCGTGGTACCCGATTCGGGCCATTCAGTTTCGGAGAAAGGCATTACATCAGCCCTGGTTGACGCGATGGATCGCTTCAGGCCCTCGAAGTGAGATAAATAGAGTGAAAATTCCCTCAATTCGCGTTAATATCTAATCTGGACTGACGGCTAAGATCTCTAAAGATTCGCGTCCGGTGCCGGTACCGGTCAGCTGAAGAACAACATTATGAATTTCGGAACTACTGAAATTATCCTGATCGTCGCGGTATTGTTTTTGCTTTTTGGTGCGTCACGTCTCCCTCAGCTTGCCAAATCACTTGGTCAATCGCGAAAGGCATTCAAGGAAGGAATGCGCGAGGCTGAAGAGGAAGAAAGAGCCGAAAAGCAGATATCGTCGGCGGCCGCTCCGCAGATCTCGCAGCTGAGTGACGAGGCCATCGCCGAAGAGCTTCGGCGGCGGACGGAAGCAAAGCAATCTTAGGCAGACCATGCCGACAGGACTGACACTTTGTCTGCCCGACTGCCGTTCCTAGAGCTTTGTTCCCGTCAAAAGCACCGCCTTTACCGAAAATCGGTACGAGAGCGGCCCGTCTTCGTCATCGATGAGTTGAGCAAGTTTATCGATAACTTGCTCTTTTTCGTTTTCCTCGAGACCATTCAGCCATCCCGGCATCAAGAAATCGATGATCAGCGGCGACGCAGCGAAGGCGGCTCCGTCATCGTATTCGAAGACCTCCGCGGCCGATCTTGTCTCGACCCTGGTCAGCCCGGCACCATGGGCCATTTTCTCAATGTTCGCTACCGTCGGTAACTGGGTCACCAATTCTTCGGTCTCGGCCCCATTTCTGCCGATGCTCTCGTTGAACATAACTTCCCATAGCAGCGAGAATATCTCACCAAAACTACCAGAAGCAGGAATCATCACCCCGACCCGGCCACCGGGTTTGGCCACACGGGTACTTTCTTGAATAAGCGCAAAAAGCTCAGATGGAGAAACGAAACTCGCATCGGCGATGACCACATCAAATGCGTCATCTTCGAATCGGATGGTCGAAAAATCTACGTCTGATCTGAGGGCGATCGCTTTGTCACGCGCTATGGTGAGCAGATCCTCGTTTTCACACGAAGCGAACACGGCGGCATCGTCGCCGAGTTTTTCTCGCAATTCAAAACAATGGCTGCCGGTTCCCGCATTCAGATACAAAAGGTTCTCAACCCTCTTCAGATCGACGTGCTTATCGGCCAGTTCGGTAAACCGGCGGGTCCAATCGTCGGTAATGTACAGATCGCGAAGAAATGCGAGTTCCCGCTGTGTTTTCGCCATAATAGTATTTAACCGCAACACAACTGCGCAGTCCATCAGCGGTGATTAGAGTGATCATTGTGCTAGACTCGGACTCTTGAAGAGCTGCTTCTGGCGTAACACGATATGAGCAAAAATGTTGTAGAACTTTTCGATCTGACCGGCAGATCGGCGATCGTAACCGGCGGCTCACGCGGCATCGGCCGTGAGATCGCCGAAGGCCTTGCCGAGGCGGGAGCGGATCTCATGCTCTGTGCCCGCCGTCAGGAGTGGCTTGATGAGACGGTCAGTGAGTTTCGGGATCGCGGCTTCAGGACTGAGGGAATGGTCTGCGACGTCTCGGTTCCCGACGATGTCGAGGCTGTCGTCAAACGGACGGTCGAGATCTTCGGGCGGCTCGATATTCTGGTCAATAATGCCGGGATATCCTGGGGAGCGATGCCCGAAGATATGCCGCTCGAAAAGTGGCAAAAGGTCCTGGATGTAAATTTGACGGGGTGTTTCCTGATGGCTCAGGCCGCCGGCCGCGAGATGCTGAAACGAAATTCCGGTTCGATCATCAATATTGCCTCGATAGCGGGTCAGACGTCGTCAGCAAATGGCCCATTTTATGCCGGTTATGTTGCAAGCAAGGCAGGACTGATCGGGCTAACCCGCGAACTTGCTGCAAGCTGGGGTCGACGCGGCATTCGCGTGAATGCGATAGCTCCGGGATTTTTTCATTCTCGGCTGGCGGACGCAGTGATCGACATCTACGAGCGGTCGATCCAGGAAAATAATGTGATCCCGCGCGTCGGGGAGGAAGGCGAACTCAAAGGTATCGCCGTATTTTTGGCGTCAGACGCGTCCAGCTACATTACGGGACAGACGATCGCCGTCGATGGCGGAATGACGGTTTGATCCATCGCGGAGCAACATTGAACAGTATGGAACTAAACGCTCAAGCATCTTCGTTCGCGGTACTACTGCTCGGATTTCTTATCGGACTCCGACATGCACTCGATGCCGATCACCTGGCGGCTGTCTCGGCGATCGTGAGCGACAAAAAAAGTCTGCTAAGTTCGTCGTTCGTCGGCGGGCTTTGGGGCATCGGCCATACGATATCGCTTTTCGTGGTCGGCGCATTGGTTGTATTCCTCAAGATCTCGATTTCCGAGTCCCTTGAAGGCTATTTTGAGGCCGCGGTCGGGGTGATGCTGTTCATTCTGGGTGTGAATGTCCTCCGCAAGGTCGTTCTTTCCCACCGACTACATTTGCACACTCACGAGCACAACGGCCACGTGCATAATCACCCGCACGTTCACGAAGCCGAAGAGTCTGAAGAATCGCATCACCGGGGCCCCCGGTCCCTTGTTGTCGGCATGGTCCATGGCCTTGCCGGAAGCGCCGGACTGATGCTCCTGATTCTGCCCACGATCGCATCGCCATATACCGCGATGATATTCATCGTAATTTTCGGGGTCGGATCGATCCTCGGAATGGTCGTAATGAGCTTCCTCATGGGTCTGCCGCTGTATTTGACTGAGGGTCGCTACAGTATGGTCAACAATGCTTTGAAGGTCGCCGCAGGACTATTCAGCCTTGTATGGGGAGCAATTCTCGTACATGAAAAGTTGATCCAGGGTTAATTCTTGATCTCAACGGAGCAGGCGAAAATACGGTCCGTAGGACGCCCGAAGTGATCGACCTGCACCCAATTTTCACGTGAGAGCTGCTTTACAGCGGACACCACCCGCAATCGGTATTTAGGCAAGATCTTAGTCGATAGAAATCTTGCCGGCGAGTTTGCCTGGGTTCTCAAGGGATTCCAAATAGGCTTCAGCCGTTTTCAAGTGGGAAAACCGCTTCTCGCTCGACATCTTATCGAAGGTCCTGACGAGCATTCCGAGCCTGGGGTTTCGTAGAAAGAAATCGCGGTGAGCATCCATAAATCGCCAAAACAACCCATCCCAGATCGTCTGCCAGTCACCTTTGGGGAAATCGCTCATTTTCATCAAATAGTTACTGCCGCTGATATAGGGTTTTGTAGCCATCAGGCCGCCGTCTGCAAACTGGCTCATGCCGTAGACGTTCGTCACCATCACCCAGTCGTAGGAGTCAATGAACAATTCCATGAACCACCGATAGACCTCGTCAGGATCGAATTCACAAAGAAGCATAAAATTACCGATGACCATAAGCCGTTCTATGTGGTGGCAGTAGCCCGTTTCAAGGACTTTCTTAATGGTCAGGTCAAGCGGCAATATCCCGGTTTCGCCGGTCCAAAAGGTACGCGGTATCTTTCGCGTGAACCCCCAAAAGTTGGTCGTCCGCTCACGCGAACCTGCGACTTCGTAAACTCCGCGAATGAACTCGCGCCATCCGATTATCTGTCGTATGAACCCCTCGAGCGAATTTAGCGGAACGTCATTTTCGCCCGCAAATTTTATCGCTGTTTCGATGATCTCATGCGGCGTCAGCAGACCGACGTTCATCATCGGCGTAAGAAGGCTGTGATGCAAAAGCCGCTCGCCGGCCACAATTGCGTCTTCATAATCTCCGAATTCGACGAATCGGCTTTCCAGAAACTGTCGGAGCCATTTTCGGCTTCCCTCGTAAGTTGCCGGATAGACTATATCTCTGGTCAATTCGCCATAATTCGCGCCGAAATGTGTCTCGACGTATTTTTCTGCCTCTGCCTGAAACCCATCCTGCGGCGGGAATTCGACATCCGGCGGAGATTTGCCTTTCGGATACTTCAGCCGATTGTCGGCATCGAAACTCCACTTGCCACCAACGGGCTTCTGGTCTGTGTCTAGGAGTATCCGCCGTTTCTTGCGTTGTTGGATGTAAAAATCCGTCTGAAAATAGTGCTTCTTTGATCGAAAAAAGGCGGCCACCTCATCCTTCGAATTCAGAAACATCGGGGTTTGATATTCAACGAGTCTTATCCGATCACCGTACTCATAAATTCGCGTTTCGAGCCAGTTGTCCGCTGCATCACAGAAATGGACCTCGTTGTAACCGTTCTCGATCAAATGCGGCATCAACGCACGCACATCAGCGAGCGGTTGGGCAGATTCGATGTAGGTGACAATGAAGCCCTGACCACGAAGATGTGCTTCGTAAAACTTCATCGACGCCCGATGGTATTTCAACTTCTGACGGTGGAAATTGTACTGCCGAAAAAACAGATACTCCTCGACTATGAAGATATCCGCATCGTTGACGATCGCCGGGTTGTGTTCAAAAAGTTGGTGAGGAAACACCAAGGTTGCTTTCGTCATATTCACAATGCTCAAAGATCGGAAAAGAGCTTCGAAGGTTTTTCAACGAAATAGCGAAATACGGTAACCACACTTTACAGCCGGCGTTCGTTATCAGATCGCATTGCGCGAACCGGTACGAACAGAGCCAAGCCTTGGCGGTGCCCCGTCGAAGTTTCGCTTTGCGGTCAATCACATCCCGGCACACCGCCGAGAAAGCAAGGCATCTGGTCTCTGATTAGATTCAGCCACAATAACGACAGAAACAGCAGAAATAACATCCGCAATGCCAATGAGATCGGACGCTCCAGAACGGACGCGCCTGACCAAAAGCTTCGCACGATCGGCGTTGCAACCAGGAAGAGCATGACCGGCGTGAGCCATAGTCCGAGAAAGAGCATAAGGGGAAAGGGGCTCTCTCCGGACTGAATTACGGGATTGTTCCAATATTCCATGAACGCGAACGGTGCGATCAGCAGCAAACCGAAAACGCCCGCTGCAGCCAATGTTGTGACCAAATTTTTCGCTGATACTGATTCTCCTGAACGCAACCCGCTGACAATGAAGGTAAAAACTATGGTCTGGATCAGCCAACCCCTGAAAAAGTCCAAAACAGGAAAGGAAAACTCGCTCAACTGCTTTCCGGGATTGTCAGAAAAAAATGTTCCGAAAGTAAAAAGCACCGCTAAAAAGAAGCTAATAAGGCCAGCTATTACAACATTCTTAAGCCAATAGTTCATTGGATTTGCTCCATTTACTTTATCCAAATTCTCCTTGACAACGCCTGCCGATGTTTCTACAAACGTCGAAACCACGAATTGCAGCGAGAGCCTGCCTTTCACGTTCGATTGTTCATTACACAGGTCACTAAAAGTCTGCTCCATTGACTCGCCGAATCGTTCCTTAAAATCCCGCGGATACAAGGAGATCAGCCGTTTGTAAAGAGCAAAGGTCTCTTCCTTTTCAAACTTCATACCGAAACGCTTTAGGGAGCAGTTCTAGTTTCTTGGCCAAAGTAACGATACTGCTGTAACGCTCAAGTTCATCCGAAAGTGCCTTTTTGCCATCGCCGGTTATCTGATAATAAACTCGCCGCTCATCGTCGAGTTCAGGGTCGATCCGCTTCTCCGATTCCTTTACCAACTTCGCTTCAAGCATCCGTTTGAGCGAGCCGTATAGAGTTCCGGCACCCATTTTGACTTTGCCTTTCGAATCTTCCCTGACCTGTTTCATGATCCCGTATCCGTGCAGTTCTCCACCCGAAAGCGCAAGGAGAATATGAAAGACTGCGGGTGTGAGGGATCGTTTACTTTCTTTCTCAAACATAAAAAGCACTATATCCGTCGCGGATATAGTTTGTCAAGAACGAATTTTAAGTATCGGCAATGACGAAGGCTTGATCGGTTCGCATTCGCTGGACGAAACTCGGTGATGCTCGCCTGATATCTTGGGCAATCCCGCAACAATTCTGCTGCTTAAAGGTCCACAACCTCCTTCCTCGATATTCGCAGGAATAAAAAAACCTGACCAGCGGGATATATGGTCAGACGGGTACGTTTATGAGGGATCCTCAAACAATATCTGCTGTTACAGCCGCTTTTTCCCGGCCGCGAATATTCGCTATTGCGGCTATTGTCCAACTTTCAGTTTTATCAGTATTGGCAGGTCCGGTCGCAATTCCTGCACCAACGGAGCAAGCCATCGCCTTCCACAACATCAGCAATCTTGCGTGGGGAATAAACCAAACGCTAACAATAGTGCTCCCGGTACTTTTCCTGATCTTAGGACTGGGGACGCGGATCTCAAACAAGCTCCTGAAGTTTGGAAAATACGCTACCTTCGTTATTTTCGCCGCGATCTTCTTCGTCCTTAACTCTCTGATTCAATTGCCTTTAGAACGGATCCGAACTATCACTCGAAATCAGCTTGAAAACGATCCGAGCTTGCCCGTTCTGCAGTGGATCTTCGAGCAATTCATGTCATCGCTGCCACCGATCGTTTTCTCAATTTTAGCGAGTCTGTTTGTTTTTTGGCTGATAAACAGAAATCCGAGGAATTGGTGGCTTTGGGCGGCCGGTGTTTTTTCGTTTCTGTTTCTTTTCTTTTTGTTGATAGAACCTTTCACTTTCAGCCACAAACCGCTTGGGCAATCGCCCTTAGAGATCACAGTATCCAGCCTTGCCGAACAGATCGGCATTCCGAGAGATTCCATAGTCTTGGAGAACTGTGAACCTTTTGATAAATGTGAGATCGCTCATGTCTCGGGGCTCGGACCGACGCGATTGATTTTACTGAACGAAGGGCTGCTTAGTAATTACCCCGAGAGCTGGACGGTCCAAACCGTAGCACATGAAGCAAAACACTTCGTCAAAGACGATAACCTTCTCGGCTGGCTGGTCCTCACGATCATATTGCTGGCTGGCCTTTGGCTAACGGATCGTATCTGCCGCGCGATAATTCGAAGATATTCTGATCAGCTGGGATTCAGCTTCCTCGGCCAGGCTGCAGCTCTGCCCTTGATGATCTTGGTCCTGAACGCCCTGTATATAGCTGCTTTGCCGCCGGTGAATGCGTTCAGGCAGCACGTCGAATTTGAAGCGGACCGCTATGGTTTGGAGTTGACTCAAGAAAACGATGTGCTCGCGGAAATGGTATCAAGTTGGACTTCCGGATCAAGGCTCCGAATGCCAGATCCGAGCCTTTTCTTTATGCTTTTTCGCAGTTCTCACCCATCAGACGCTGCCCGCATCTCATTTGCCAATGAATATCAATTGAAGGGCAAACATGATTAGTCGCGTTCCGATATAGTGATGATCGTCCGCCCCACAGGGCACATTCCCGTGATAGATCGAGCCTGCAGTAGCGACAAATTCCTTCGCTTTGACTGACATTCCAACTGGGTGGACATTCGCAGCAGCGGCACCGTGTCTTTCGGCGTATTCGCGGACGTCCTGACCTGTTCGCGCCAAGGGATTTCGCCCACAAAATGGCCAGTACTCAAACCGCTCGAAACCTATACCTACTGTGATATTATGTTCGCGCTTCCGGCCATGAACATGACTAGTGGCGAGATTTCGAGAACCCTACGGAGGTGCCAAAATGAAGTTCGCAATCGAAATAGTAAGAAATGAACTGGCCTTCGCTTTTTGTCTTGCGGCCGCTTTCGTTCTTGTGGGCGAAGTGTATTCGCAAAATCGTGGAGATCAAATAGGAATATTCTGCAATGGCCAGACAAAACCAGAAATGGAGACGAGATGGAATGTCAACAGCGACGGCGAACACTCGCCGGCCGTTCCGGGCGTTCCAAAGGTCTTGCATTACCCTTTCACGCTTGCCGACGATGCAAAGGGAAAATATTCGCTTCGTTTCAGCAGTTACTGGAGTTTTGAGGCCGGAATTTGGACGCGCGGCCTCAGCACCGACGAGTGGAAGCCTTACCGTTATGTACAGAATCCGCCCTCGAAGAAGGACAATCGAAATCAACCGTTTTGGTACGTTGATCTCGATATCGACGCACCCAGGGCCCGATCGTCCCAGCTATTCGTGCGAGTCGTTCCCGTTCCTTATGATCCTACCTTCGTCATGGTCGCGAGAGTCTACAGTTCCGGGTGTACAAAACAAACTACGGTGCAGCCGCCATCGCCTGATCCCGCTTGCCGGTGGGTAGATACGATGCTCGGACAGCCTATAGCGAGCCCCTACTGCGAATGCGGTGGACGCGTCGTTGACAAGTCGCGATGCGGCCGCTAAGACCTATCCGAAGGCTCAGCTGTGATCGATCTCGCCGCCGATCCTGCCGTGATAGATCTCGGAACCTGTGGCTTTGAATTCGGCAGCCTTTTCTGACATACCGACGGCGAGCGCCTTTTCTGCCTCGACACCTTGTTTTTCGGCGTATTCGCGAACGTCCTGAGTGATCTTCATCGAGCAAAAATGCGGGCCGCACATTGAGCAGAAATGGGCGAGCTTTGCGCCCTCGGCAGGCAGTGTTTCGTCGTGAAACTCCTTTGCCTTTTCCGGATCGAGCCCGAGATTGAACT
>ERZ761609.229-NODE-229-length-74638-cov-16.342947_pt1 | contig 74638 bp, 81 predicted proteins | sample MGYA00511163_ERZ761609 | MGnify/ENA primary metagenome ERZ761609 (study PRJEB28899, sample SAMN02445070) | bioreactor sludge metagenome | biome: EBPR sludge | place: Australia: Brisbane, Thorneside Wastewater Treatment Plant | collected 2011-12-16 ...
ATGCCTTTTGGGGCATGGGTGACGGGGTCGTGGTCAAAACGTGGTGTGCCGGAGCTTGCGGTTTGAAGTGTGCCCGAGGAATCGAAATAAGTGCCGATACTGGCGCGGGAGAATGTTCCGCCCGATGCGCCAAGGAAAGAGGTGAGGTCGTTATAGGCTGTACCGTTGAGGGTATAGCGCCCATCGGCATCGTAGATAAAATCCATCGACAAAGATGGATAGTCAATTTTCACGCCGGAGGTATTGGGAACGGTAAAGGTCAGATCGGTTTGAGGGTTGCCGTTCAAATCGGTGATGGTGCCGCCGTTTAAATCAATCGGCGAGCTTAAGGAGACTCCATCCAAATCAACATCCCCTGCAACCATGGCGTAGGTAAACACCAATGCAGCACTTCCAGAGCCAGAGGTATAGGTGGCATAGCGTGTGACGCCCCCGACATCGACCGCTATTCTGGGGGTGCCTGTCACCGTGACAGCTTCACTCATGTTAATGGTGAAAGGAACAGAGGTTGCGGCAAAAGCGCAAGAAGGAGCGATCAAAGAGACAAGGCCGATCCCGATCAGCACAGAAAGAGCCACATGCCCCCAAGCCCGAGAAATTATCCTAGAAATTGCAAACGCCATAATCAACACCTCCGTGTTTCCTCCTTATGCATGGCATAACAGGGAAAAACATTCAAGGTGGGATGGCAATGGGAGGGTTTTTCTGGATTGCCGCGTTGCCTGAAGGTTTCTCGCAATGACGGAAAGCTTCGTGTGACTTTCTTAATTTTTCTCCGGATTCTTCTCCGGTTTTGATCGTCGGGTGTCTTTTCTTGACAGAATGGATTGGAAACTGATAAATATGGGTAAATATTTTCATATAAATATAATGGAGTGTTCAATTGGGTCTTTGTACATTGTGGTCGGGTGTTGCGACTTTATCAAAACCTTTAATTCTTGTTGCTGCTTTGGTTGCGTCCATTCCGGTTTCAGATACGGGTGGATCTCATTTGAAAGGCACATTTCCTAGTGGAGTTGGCTTTGGTACACCACCCAAGCAAGATATCCAAAGTGAAGCATGTAAGGAAAATGCTAGGTCTTTGGCGTGCGCGTTACCAGTTAATGGTTTTATTTTCTTTCCTTCCTGAAATTTGAAATGATGATAAGTGCGTGACAAAGTTTTTGGCTGGTCTTATGCTCAGGTTATGAATTTTAAACATCGTCTTCAACGTTTCTTTGTTCTTGCTGCTCTGGGGCTTGTTTTTGGGGCTTTGATCGGGTATTGGTCATCCCGCAACGATGCGCCTGACAGTCGGTCGGAAAAATCCATGCTGGTTGCGACCTCGATCGGTGGGGCTTTTTCTCTTGTCGATCAGGATGGTATAGCCCGCAGTGAAAAAGATTATGCAGGGAAATATTTGCTGATTTATTTCGGGTTTACTTATTGTCCGGCGATTTGTCCGACCGAGCTTTCCAAGATTACAGAAGCCTATCTGTCTCTTCCAGAGGCGTTTCAAGAACAGGTTCAGCCAATTTTTGTGACGATTGACCCCGAGCGTGATACACCTGACGTTCTAAAAGGTTATGTCGGTTTGTTTATGCCTCAATTGGTGGGGTTGACCGGAACGATTGAGCAAATCGAAGAGGTTAAAAAGTCTTTCAAGGTTTATGCTGCCAAAGTTCCTGATGAAGGCGGGGGGGCAGAGGATTATACGATGGATCATACTTCGTTGATCTATCTTTTCGATCCTGAAGGACATGTTGTGGCGATGTTCAAAACTGCCGATACATCCGATGATATTCAATTTCGGTTGATTGGTCTTTTGAAGGGTTCGTCTTAACCTTCCATATTATCAATCAGGCGGGTTTGCCCCAGCCATGCTGCGGCTAAAACTCTGAGATGCTGCGTATTTTTATCCGGCGGAACAAGTGTTTGTGCGTCACGAATTGTGCAGTAATCCACTTTGTCAAAGCCGATGCTTAATAATTTTTGCTGCGCTTTTTCTTCGATTGTTGCGATGGGAAGTCCTGATTTTATGTCATTTGCCATAGAGATTAGAATTTTATTCAGTTGATTGGCGATGGCTCTTTCTTCTTGGGACAGATAGGCGTTGCGCGAGGACAGGGCAAGGCCGCTGTCTTCCCGTATGATCGGCACGCCGATAATTTCGGTAGGAATTGCGAGGTCGCTTGTCATGTGTTTGACGACTTGTAATTGCTGGTAATCTTTTTCGCCAAAGAATGCTTTTTGTGCGCCGACCAGTAGTAAAAGACGCGCCACAACAGTTGCAACGCCTGCGAAGAAATGGGGGCGGAATTCACCTTCCAGCGGTTTTGAAATTTCGCCAACGGAGACGGTTGTTTGAAAATTTGCGGGATACATGGTTTCGACTTCGGGAGCAAAAATGGCATGAACGCCAATGCTTTTTAAAAGTTCTGCGTCTTTTTCCAGAGTGCGCGGGTAACGGTCAAAATCTTCGTGGGGGGCAAATTGTTTAGGATTCACAAAAATACTCACGATACATTCATCGCATTGTGACAGGGCTTTTTGTGCCAAGGTGAGGTGGCCTTCGTGGAGAGCTCCCATGGTTGGAACGAAGCCAAGCGTTTTGTTTTGTGCAGCAAGTTTTGCAGCATAAATGCGTAAGTCTTGGGGGGTTTTAAAAATATCAGGCATTTTTTGTGACCTCCTTCAGTGTGGTTTCTGCTTTTTGCCAATCAATGATATGGGCGGGAAGTTCTGGGGATGTTCCATCATAGCCGATCAAATGCAGCAAATCTGCGGTCGGGATGGTTGTTTTGCTGCGCTGGTCAAAAAAACACCCTTTGACGAGTCCAATGGCGGCGACCTTGCCGTTTTTTAAAAACCGTTGCTCAATATAGACCCATTTTTTATCCCAGCCCAATATTTGCGTGCGCAGCTTATATTTTTGGAATGGGTCAAGAGACAAGCGGTAGCGCAATTTGCAAGAGGCCAGAATCGGAACGGATTTTTGTTTGAGCATCATTTTGAGCAAGCCGGAGCGCAAAATCAGGTCAAGGCGGCCTAAATCCATGATTGTGAGGTAGCGGCCATTATTCATGTGCATGTTGAAATCAAGATCATTGGGCAAAACACGCAGGTTTAAGTCTGCGGGAGCCAGTATATCGGCTATTCTTGGCTTGAAATAACTGGATAGCCAGACCCATAGGACGCGCAAAAGAAGATTCATGCGATGAATCTAGATAGTTTTGCGCTGAATGCAATCAGGATTCGAGAAGGGCGTTTAATTTCATGGCTAGTTTCAGGTTTCCACGGACTTTGAGTTTACGCATCAAAAAAGCCACGTTGGGGTCTTGAGTCCCATCCAGAATGGCATTTAACGTATCAGTCGAGGTTTCGAGTGTGACATCCGCCTCTTTGTCTTCGGTTGAGAGTTCTGGCGGCGATTGGTTTCCGTCAATGTGAATGAATTCGTTATTGCCCAGATCAAACAGGACAGTGGCATCAAAGCCTTTGGCATAAATCATTTTTTGGCGGATTTTTGAAATGATGGTGTCGAGAGTCATGAATTTTCCTTGTTCTTGAAAAAGAATAACACGGGAATGGTTATTTTTTTACAAATTCTGATTTTTATTGACATAAGAAATTTGTGGTGTTTTATAAGGGTAGAGACTATAAAATAAGATGCGGGAGTCAGTTTATGTTTGTAGATCCTTTGTTAGTTCAATTTTGGCGTGTTCAAGATGATCCAAGCGAGGTGAATGAAAAGCTTTTGAATGATTTTGTACGCTCTATGACACGTGCTGGTTTTGTTGTGGGTAATGGATCAGGGGGAACTATTTATACCCGCGTGTCCTAAGACGACCGCATTGTTGAAAAGGCGATGTTGACGTTATCCGATTCTTTGCAGGGGATTCTTCCAACCGATAGGGTGACGATTACCAGAGAAAGTTGCCATCCCAATGATCGTCCTTTGGATAACAGATTACCCTTTCCGACAGTGGATGTTTTGAAAATGCTCACAGTTCAGGATGTCATTTCTGGCCAACTTGACGTTGGGTATCAGCCTGATTTTGCGGCGCGTTGTGTCAATAGAATATATAGTTTTTTAAGGCGGCAGAGCCCGCAGTAATAGACAGGGAATTTTTCTTCTCTCGTCATGGCCTGAATCCTGTAAGGATTCTAAAGGGTAATCCTTCACTGACGTTCAGGATGACAGGTTTTTATGCTGCGAATTCGCTTTCTGTGATGTCCATGGTTGATGGAGCTCCCGCCATAATCATGCGGAAGCGGCTTTCGATGTCGGGGAGCATTCGTTCCATATAAAAGCGCGCCGTTTTGATTTTGGATTGGTAGAATTCTGTGCGTCTGTCTGTTGATCCACTTTCGAGTTTTTGCTGCGCTATTTCTGCCATTTGTGCCCACATATAACCGACTGCAACCAGTGCAAACAGGCGCAGATAGTCGGTTGAGGCCGCTCCGGCTTCATTCGGGTCTTTGAGGCCTTTCAGGGCAATCTGGATGGAGGATTGCTGCAGTTTGGCAAAGGCTTTGGCCAGCGGGAAGATGAATTCCTGCATTTTTTCATTGTCTTGGCGTGATTCAATAAAGTCCAGCACCGGATGGAAGAACGAGCGCAGCAATCGTCCGTAATTCTGTCCCATTTTACGGCCAACCAGATCAAGCGCCTGAATGCCGTTGGTGCCTTCGTAGATCATGGCGATTCTGGCATCGCGTGCGTATTGTTCCACGCCGTATTCGCGAATATAGCCGTGTCCGCCGTGAATCTGGATGGCGTGGTTGGCAACTTCAAAGCCCATATCGGTTTGGTAGGCTTTGACGATGGGGGTGAGGAGTGCCACAAGATCGTCAGCATCCTGACGTTTCTGAGCATCAGGGTGTTTTTCTGCAATATCCAGATTCATCCCGACCCAGTAAGACAAGGCACGCGCGCCTTCACAAAAAGCTTTGGACGTCAGGAGCATTTTGCGTATATCCGGATGGACAATAATCGGGTCTGCCGGTTTGTCCGGTGCTTTTGTTCCGTCTAATGCCCGCATTTGTAAGCGGTCTTTGGCATAGGCCAGACCATTTTGCCAAGAGACTTCGGCAATGCCCAGACCTTGCATGCCTACGCCTAAGCGTGCCGCATTCATCATAGTGAACATGGCTTTTAAGCCTTTATGCGGTTCGCCGACCAGCCAGCCGATCGAATTTTCAAAATTCATGACGCAGGTGCTTGAGGCTTTAATTCCCATTTTATGTTCGATCGAGCCACAAGTGGCGTGGTTGGCTGTCTGTGTATCGGGCATGAATTTGGGAACGATAAAGAGGGAAATGCCTTTTGCGCCTTCGGGGGCATCGGGTAATTTGGCCAAAACAAGGTGGATGATGTTTTCTGTTAAATCATGTTCTCCTGCCGAAATGAAAATCTTAGTTCCGGTGATTTTGTACGCATTGCCTTCGGTTGGAACGGCTTTTGTACGTATCAGCCCCAAATCTGTTCCGCAATGAGATTCGGTCAGGCACATTGTTCCTGACCATTCTCCGGTAATCAGTTTGGGAAGGTAGGTTTGTTTGAGCTCTTCTGCTCCATGAAGGAGCAAGGCTCTGTACGCGCCTTCTGAAAGACCCGGGTACATGCCGAATGACATATTAGCCGAACAGATCATTTCCGACATGGCTGTTCCCCATAAATGAGGCATTCCCATTCCTCCATATTTTGGTTCTGCAGACAGGGCTGTCCAGCCACCTTGGGTGAATGTCTTATAAGCTTCGATAAAGCCTTTCGGGGTGCGTACATTGCCGTTATTAAATGTACAGCCTTCCTCGTCACCGGATTGGTTGAGCGGAAAAAGCAAATCTTCACAGATTTTAGCCCCTTCTTCGAGAATATTGTCGAGCATATCCGGTGTAGCTTGGTCATAATCCGGAAGCTCCGAGAGTTGGCCTGCGTTCAAAACATCATGCAGAACGAATTTCATGTTTTCCAAGGGAGCTTTGTAAACAGGCATCTGGTTGTTATTCCTTTTCGAAGGGTTTAATGCTTGGTGGGCGGTTCGTTGCGCAGGTATCTTAAATGGTCGGAAATTTTATCTGTGTCCATTTGGGCGATAATTTTTCGGGCTTGGGCGGCTGGTGAGATTTCTTCTTGTTGTTTTTGGCGGATAAGCTCGTTCAACTGGTTCAGGCGTTCTTGCCCGATTGCTTCTCTTGCGTCGCGGGCATTTTTGTTGGCTTGGTCAATAATGGCTTCGCGGGATGTTTCATGCGACGTCAGCCGACCGGAGGTTTCCGGAAGGGTGGGTGACGGTGGGGATGTCCCTTTTTTCTTGATCCATTTGAACATTGCTTTATCCAGAATCCCAAATGCAGATGAATAACTGGTAAATAGTATATCCCAAAAGGCTGTTTTTGTCTTGGGTAAACGCGTATAAATGACAGATACTGAAGAATTAAGTTAAAAGGCAAGGTATGAATTACCGACACATCTATCATGCTGGCAATTTTGCTGATGTTATCAAACATCTGGTTTTTCGGATGATTTTGTCCCATGTGCAGCAAAAGGATAAAGGTGCGTTTGTTCTGGACGCGTTTGCGGGAGTTGGGCGTTATGATTTATCGGCGGATCAGGCTTTGCGGACGGGCGAGTATTTTCAAGGTATTGCTCGCGTTATGAGCGAGGCTGTTACCAATGTTGATTTGCAAGACTTCAAGGACTTTGTTGCAGAAGACTTTGCAAAGGGATTTTATGCGGGGTCTCCGGTTTTGGCGGCAAAAATGCTGCGACTTCAAGACCGTTTGATCGCCAATGAATTGCATCCCGAAGATTTTGGATTGTTGCGGCGAAATTTACGTGGGTTTCAAAATGCTGCGGTTACCCATATTGATGCTTATGATGCTATTCGCGGGTCTTTGCCGCCGCAAGAGCGACGCGGTGTTGTTTTGATTGATCCCCCGTTTGAGAAAAAAGATGAGTTCCAAAGTCTGGTTCGGGAAATGGCGGAATGGAAAAAACGCTGGGCTACGGGGTGTTATATCCTGTGGTATCCGATCAAAGTGGGGTTGCCAGTTGATGATTTATACGAAGCGGCTGCGGCATTACAAATGAACAGGGCGTGGGTGTGCGAATATTTGCTGCGTGATCGTGAGTTACTGGATGGGTTGAACGGGTGTGGCTTGTTGATTTTTAATGCGCCGTTCCAAATTCCGGAGCGGGTTGATGCCCTTTCGGCAGAGCTAACCGGCTTGATGGGCGGGACGATTCGATCTTTTTATTTGGGAAGTTCTACCAACGCGTAGCCGCTGCCAAGTTTATAAGGTTTGGCATAGAGTGTTTTATATTGCGCGTAATCTTGTGGGTGTTTGGTGCGAAACAATGCCAGTCCGTCGGGGTTGTCTTTGAACCATTGTTGCAGCTGGTCAGGCTGGATTTGCTGCACGGGACGGTTTAATCGTGCCAGAAATCCAAATTCTCCGTGGTAGTTTTTGAGGTAGGCAATTGGACGATCCGGCGTTTGGGCATCGATTTTTTGAAGTTCTTCGGCAATCGGAGTCAAATTATAGTTTTCGAAGAACCCGTCTTTTGCTGCCAATTGGAAGCCGCTCATCATCAGCATCATCGAGATGGATACAACGACCAAAGCTCTGATTTTGTTTCCTTTAATCGTTGCGGTTAGAGCAATAATCGTAAGAGCAATGAGGATGGGAGGTAATAGGCTGGTTTTTCCGAATGCATCTTCCAGATGGATGTCGCCTTCGACAATTGCGCCGATCTGGTTGGCAAAAACCTTCATGATAACGGGGATCAGGGATAAAAAAATTGCTGCAATCAAAACTGGCCAGATGTCGCGTTTTCTTGTGGTTTCCGGCGATTTCAAGATGGCGCAGGTGAAATACAGGGCAAGGCAGGGCAAAAGTGGAATCAGGTAATGCACTTGTTTTCCGCTAATCAGGCAAAATGCGATCAGGACAGGTGCTCCCCATGCCAGTAGGAAGCGGTTGATCTGGCGGTCATTTATTGTTCGGGATTGCCATTGCGCTTTCAGTCCGCGCCATAGCAATGGTGAAGCCAGCCAAGGGAGGGTAAAGAGAGGTAAAAAAGTGAAATACCAATAAAAAGGGCGTTGGTGGTCAAAGGCTTTGACCATGCGGCCTGCGGTTTGTCCCCAGAAGATCTTGTCGGCAAATTCTTTTCCGCCTTCGATGGCGGCGGGTATTGCCCAGCAAAGGGCTAAGGCTGCGCCCATCAGGATGCTGGCTGTTATCGGTAGAATAACAGTTTTAAGCGGTTTTTCTTGTGTGGTAAGCCAGAATTTTGTCAGTAATAAAATAGTTCCAACATGCAGCAAAATGACAGGGCCTTTGGTGAGAGCTCCTAGACCGACCGCCAAAGATAGTATGGCCAGATGTTTGATTTGTCGTGTTGTCAGGTAATCCCAAATGGCTGTGATGCCTAAAACGGTGCAGACACCCAGTAACAGATCAAACATAATCAGGTTGGCGTAAATTACAAAGGGTAGGCCGCCCGCCAAAAGGGCTGTTGCGATTAATGGGGCTTTGTTTTTGGTCGGGAACAAACGTGTGCTAAGACGTGCTGTGACCATCAGAAAGGCAAAGGAGCCAAGATATGGCACAACCATGGCTGCGCCTTGGGAGACACCGACTATCGACCATAGAATATTGATGAGCCAGAACAGAATGGGGGGTTTGTGATGATAGGCTTCTCCGTTGAGGGTCGGGAGAATCCAGTTTCCGGATTGGTGCATTTCCCATGCAACCGTGACGTAGCGTGTTTCGTCAACTGGAAAAAGTGGACGGGCGTATAAAGCGGCCAGCATCAAGCCAATACAAATCGTTGCCGCAAGCAAAGCCGGACGGGCGTAAGGAGAGTTCAGGATTGTTTTGGTCATGTTTCGGATGGCAGGTTGGTTTCTTGATCGGGGTTATGTTTTTTGTAGATAAGAAATATATTGCGGGAATAAATAAACAAGCCTGCCGCTTGGCCTACGATAAAGACAGGGTCTTGGCGGTGTAGGGCGTAAATCAGCAGAATTGATCCACCTGCGAGGGAAAACCACCAAAACAGGTTCGGGATAATGGATTTCTTGATTTTTTCCGAGGCCAGCCACTGAATTAAAAAGCGGGCAGAAAACATGGCTTGCCCCATAAATCCGACCGCCAGCCATACGCCGTGATCTTTGGCCAGTTCTATACAGTCTTGAGCAGTCATTCTTTTACCTCAATGATGTCAGTTTTATTGGGAGCGCGGCTCATGAGCCACATGACGCCAAAAATATCGGACATGCCCGCCCATAATCTGTCCCAAAAGCCGTATTTCGAGATTCCACGTTCGCGGTGGCGGTGTCCAACGTCAACCAGTTCGATTTTTCCGTGTTCGCGTATGAATAACGCCGGAAGAAAACGGTGCATGTGGTTGAAGTATGGAAGCCTTAGATAATCGTTACGACGGAACATTTTTAGCGAGCAGCCTGTATCGCGTACGCCGTCTCTGAGTAACGTACGTCTGATGAAATTTCCGGTTCTGGACGTAAATTTCTTTAAAAGTGAATCTTGACGCTTGGCGCGTTGGCCTGCGACCATCAACATCGAAACGTCAGGAGTTATGATAAATTTATTATATAAAGATGGAATATCAGCGGGGTTATTTTGTCCGTCTCCGTCCATGGTGACCACCAGTTCGGCTGTGGTGGCTGTGACCCCTGTTCTGATTCCTGCGCTTTGGCCTGATCTGTGCGTGTGTTTTATCAGTCTGATTCTGGGGTCGGATTTGCGCAGTGATAAAATGACCTGAGCTGTGTCGTCTGTGCTGCCATCATCGACAATCACGATTTCTGTGATAGGGGCGTGTTGGCTTGCGGCCTGAATCTCTGCGATTAAAGACGGGGCGTTTTCTGCTTCGTTGAGCATTGGAATGACGACAGCTAATGATAATTGTTTATTTCCCATGTGGGCAACTTAATATGTTGCCCATGCTCTGCCAAGAGGAAAAGTGTTTGGTTATAGGCTCTGCTACGTTCTATCCCGTTGTGATAAACTGACGAATTCGCTATAAAGCAGCTTGAAAATGTCTTGAAACTGTAAGGAAAAGCTATGAAAATCGGAATTATCGGGTGTGGTCATGTTGGGGCTGCCAGCGGTTATGCTTGCGTATTAAAGGGTGTCGGTACCGAGATCGTTATGGTTGACCGGAATAAGGATTTGGCTGCGGCGCAGGCTGAGGATATTTTGCATGCAACACCTTTTGCTTCGCCGATTCCGGTTAGATCGGGTGAAGTTGCGGATTTGGATGGGGCAGGGATTATTATCATCGCTGCTGGAGCTGCTCAAAAAACAGGAGAAACACGCCTTGATCTGCTTAAGCGCAATGCTGATATATTTTCAGATCTTATCCCGCAAATTTTGAATGCCTCGCCTGATGCTGTTTTGCTGATTGCCAGTAATCCCGTTGATGTTATGACCCAAATGGTTGCGTCAATTGCGCAAAAAACCCATGGAATCAATGCCTCGCGGATTATCGGGTCGGGGACTATTCTTGATACGGCGCGGTTTCGTGCCTTGATTGCCGCACATCTGGGGGTTTCTTCGCATTCTGTTCATGCCTATGTGCTGGGTGAGCATGGAGATTCCGAGGTTTTGCACTGGTCTGGTGCTTTGGTCGGAACCATCCCTTTGGCCAATTTTGCTGCGCAGGTCGATGCACCTATTACGCAGCAAATCCGAGATCAGGTTGATGAAGGTGTGCGGCGTGCGGCTTATCGGATCATCCATGGAAAAGGAGCAACATGGTTTGGTATCGGAGCAGGTATGGCACGATTGGCGATGGCGGTTATTGGTGATGAAAATGCTTTGATTACCTGCTCTACACCCACTGCAAATATTCTGGGTGGCGGGGAAGTTGTGTGTTTGTCTTATCCGCGTATTATCAATCGTCAAGGGATTATTCGGACGCTTGTGCCTGAGATGAATCAGTCAGAACTTGATTTGTTGACCAAAAGTGCTTTGGTTTTATCCCAAGCGGCTCAAGAAATCGGGGTTGCTGATGTGTCGAGTTCTTCTTATGTTGCTTAAAGGTGGATTTGGCCAGTATGTTTTTTGAATGTAGTGCGGTTACGCTTACTGAGGCCGGAATTATGACCAGTTTGTTTTTGGCTGGTCTTTTTGGTGGAGCAACCCATTGTGCATTTATGTGCGCGCCGTTTGTTGTGATGCTTCAACAAAAAACGTTGGGGCGTGTTTCCTCTGTCCTTCTTTTGCCCTACCATTTTGGGCGGATGACCACTTATATCGTGCTGGGTGTTCTGGCCAATCTGTTTTTATCGGTGGCTTTTCCAGTGTCTTCGGTTCGCTATGTCGTTGCTTCGTTGTTTCTCGGGCTTGCCGGTTTGATGTTTCTGGTTCAGTCTTTACCCTTTCTGGGGCAATTTTTTCCGTTCTTACTTAAAATCCATTTGCCCTTGCCTCTTGCGCCGATCCAACGAGGGGTTACGCGTCTTTTGCATAAGCAATCACTATTCCATTTGTATGTAGTTGGTATAATGCTGGGATTTATTCCTTGCGGTTTGGTGATGGGGGCGTTGTTGGCTGTGGCGACTCTTGACGAGTCAATCAAGGCTGCTCTGGGAATGGCGGCGTTTTGTGTCGGTACAATCCCTTCCCTTATTATGGTAGCCATCGGAGGAAAAACGCTTGCGACAATTTTTCCCACGCATTTCAGACTTTTATCTCAATGGGTAGTTGTGTTAAACGGTATGTTGCTGATAATTATCGCAGGAATACTCCTGCCGTAGTGTATTGGTTGTGAGACTTGTTCCGGTTTTTTCGATCTTGAAGGGAAATACAAATGACAACGACAACAGCAGATGTAGCTCCACGCTATAATGACGATGTTGTGCGGCTTTTTACTATAGCAGCCGTTTTCTGGGGTGTAGTTGGTTTTGCGGTTGGTTTGCTGATTGCTTTACAACTTGCTTTTCCGGCGCTTAATTTCGAGCCATACCTGAATTTCGGGCGTCTTCGTCCTTTGCATACTTCGGCAGTTATTTTTGCGTTTGGCGGAAACGCTTTGTTTGCAACAAGTTATTATGTTGTGCAAAGAACTTGTCGCGTCCGGTTGTGGAGTGACGGGTTGTCGTTATTTACCTTCTGGGGTTATAATTTTTTTATTGTGATTGCTGCGTTGGGGTATGTTCTCGGTGTGACGCAAGGGAAAGAATATGCCGAGCCTGAATGGTATGCGGATTTGTGGCTGACGGTTGTCTGGGTTGCTTATTTGCTGGTGTTTATGGCGACGTTGATTAAGAGAAAAGAACCGCATATTTATGTGGCCAACTGGTTTTATCTGGCTTTTATTATTACTGTTGCAGTTCTCCATTTGGGGAATGGTGTGGCTATTCCAGTCAGTTTTACCGAAGCAAAAAGTTATCCTGTTCCATCTGGTGTTCAATCTGCCATGATCCAATGGTGGTACGGGCATAATGCTGTCGGATTTTTCCTGACTGCTGGATTTCTAGGGATGATGTATTATTTCGTGCCTAAGCAATGTGGACGCCCTGTGTACTCCTATCGTTTGTCGATTTTGCACTTTTGGTCTTTGATCTTTATTTATATCTGGGCAGGCCCTCACCATTTGCACTATACGTCTTTGCCTGACTGGGCACAGACATTGGGAATGACATTTTCCATTATTTTGTGGATGCCATCCTGGGGTGGAATGATTAACGGGATGATGACCTTATCCGGTGCTTGGGATAAATTGAGGACTGACCCTGTTCTTCGCTTCATGATTATCTCTGTGGCGTTTTACGGGATGTCGACTTTTGAAGGGCCTATGATGTCGATCAAGGCTGTGAACTCTTTGTCCCACTATACTGACTGGACGATTGGTCACGTGCATTCCGGAGCATTGGGATGGGTCGGATTCATCAGTTTTGGTGCTTTGTATTATCTTGTGCCAAGATTGTGGGGTCGTGATCGTTTGTATTCCTTGAAACTCGTTAACCTTCATTTGTGGGTCGCGACGATCGGTATCGTTCTTTATATTTGTGCGATGTGGGTATCTGGTATCATGCAAGGCCTGATGTGGAAATCATACGATTCGATGGGCTTCCTTGACTACTCGTTTGTCGAAACAGTTTCGGAAATGCACATCTATTATGTGATCCGCGCCATGGGTGGTGTCTTGTACCTCTCCGGTGCTCTGATTATGGTTTATAATTTCATTAAAACAATCAAAGGGGATGTCAGACGTTCTGAATATCCGGAGATGACTTCTATTCAAAAGGGTGCGGAGGCCTTAGCCTAAATGTTACACCATCACGCTAAACTGGAACGTAAATCCGTTATCATGTTGCTGTTCATTATTGTTACAGTGCTGATCGGCGGGATTGTCGAAATCATTCCTTTGTTCCGTATGGAAACAGTGATTGAGCCGGTTAAAGGGGTTCGTCCTTATACGCCGCTCGAATTGGCGGGGTTCAATATTTATATCCGCGAAGGGTGCTATAATTGCCATTCCCAGCAGATTCGCCCTTTACGCGATGAAGTGGCTCGTTATGGTCATTATTCTCTCGCTGCAGAGAGTATGTATGACCATCCGTTCCAATGGGGTTCGAAAAGGACTGGCCCTGATTTAGCGCGTGTCGGTGCTCGTTATTCCGATGATTGGCATGTGGCGCATATGATTGATCCGCGTGCGGTTGTTCCTGAGTCTATCATGCCGACTTATGCGTTTTTGATGCATAATGAAGCAAAGCTTAGTGATATTGGTGAACACATGAAAGTTTTGCGTATGGTTGGAGTGCCATATACCGACGAACAAATTTCCCACGCTTATGTTGATGGTGTTGCTCAGGCTCATACCGAAGATCTGGATGAAAATGTTGCAGGATTTATTGAGCGTTATGGTGAGAAAGTGAATGCCCGCGTGTTTGATGGTGCGCCTGAAATTGTATCTGAAATGGATGCTTTGGTGGCGTATCTTCAGGTTCTCGGGACTATGGTCGAGTTTCCTTCTGCTGAGCCTGTCTCTGCAGATCAAAAGGAGTAGGTCTGTATGGGCTGGATTATACTCTATGCGCCGTTGATCGGATTGTTGTTTTTTGTTGCATTTTTCGCGGTGATGACAGTCTGGCTCTATCGACCCAAGTCGAAACAACAATTTGATGCTTTTGCAAATATTCCGTTTGAAGACGACCTTAAGGAGGCTCGGGATGAGTGACCACAAGAAAGAAATTGACCATGTAACTGGTGTTGAGACTACCGGTCACGAGTGGGATGGATTGAAAGAGTTGAATAATCCTTTGCCTCGTTGGTGGGTTTGGGTTTGGGTGGTTACGATCATTTGGGCGGTCGGATATTGGGTTGTTTATCCTGCATGGCCGACTTTGTCAGGACATACCAAGGGTACTTTTGGCTGGACTCAGTATAAAGAGCTTGAAGCTTCACAGGCCGAGATTTTTGCTCGTCAATCACAATATCTGGATAAGTTTCAGGCTGCTTCCTATGACCAAATTTCCGGTGATCCTGAGTTATATGCTTTTGCACAGGCCGGTGGACGCGCTTTATTTAAAAACAATTGTGCGCTTTGCCATGGTTCGGGGGCTGAAGGTTCTAAAGGTTATCCTAATCTGAACGATGATGATTGGTTGTGGGGTGGTACGCTTGCTGACATCGAACATACCATTCGTTATGGTATCCGTTCCAGCCATGATGAAGCCCGCGTGTCACAAATGCCTTCTTTCGGTAAAGACGCGATGTTGGAAAAAGAAGAGATCGAAAAAGTTGTCGATTATGTTTTGTCCTTATCTTCTGATGAAGGTTCTGCTGCTTATGCAGAAGGGGCAGAGATTTTTGCCAATAATTGTGCCTCTTGCCATGGTGAAGATGCCAAAGGCGGGCGTGATTTTGGTGCACCGAACTTGTCCGATGCAATCTGGCTTTACGGTGGTGAACACGAAGATGTGTACCAATCTGTTTTTAATGCCCATGCTGGTGTGATGCCGAATTGGGAAGGCAAGCTTGATGATAATTCTATTCGCCAATTGACTTTGTATGTTCATAGTCTGGGTGGTGGTGAAGGTGTTGGTTCGGCCGTTGTCGAGGAGGTTTCTCAGGAAGAGCCTGTTTTGGAATCTTCACCTGATGCTTCTGAACCCAGCCAAGATTCTGTTGTAAAAGAAACAAGTATTGACGCTTCTGCTGAACCTTCTGTAGAAGGAGTTCCTGTTGCTACAGAGGCGGCCACGGATGAACCAGCAGACAAATAATCAAGATCAGATCGACTCTCAAGCGGGGTCAGTCCAGTACTTCGCCGCTCAGGAAAAGGTCTATCATAAGGCTGTTTCCGGGCGGTTTCGTGGTTTAAAATGGACGGCCATGATTGTTTGTCTGGCGATTTATTATCTGTCGCCGTTTCTTCGTTGGGCGCGCCCCGGGGATGTTCCGGATCAGGCTATTTTGATTGATTTGCCGTCACGGCGGGCTTATTTTTTTATGATCGAGATCTGGCCGCAAGAAGTCTATTATATTACCGGTATTCTTATTTTTGCAGCGGTTGCGCTGTTCTTTATTACGTCCTTGTTGGGTCGTGTATGGTGTGGGTATTTCTGTTTTCAGACAGTTTGGACTGATTTATATATGCTTGTTGAGCGTAAAATTCAGGGAGATCGCAATGCGCGGGTCAAGCTGGATAAATCTCCTTTGGGATTTGAAAAGATCTGGAAAAAAGGGCTCACCCATTTATGCTGGATTTTGATTGGTCTTTTGACGGCAGGTGCTTTTGTTTTTTATTTCAATGATGCGCCTACGCTTATTCACGATATTCTGAATTTTCAAGTGTCTACGACGGTTCTTGCTTTTGTCGGCGGATTGACGATGTCGACCTATATTATGGCTGGGTTTGCGCGTGAGCAGGTTTGTACTTATATGTGCCCTTATGCCCGTTTTCAATCGGCGATGTTTGATCCCGAAACCCTTATTATTGGTTATGACGAGACGCGTGGTGAGCAACGTGGGAAGTCCAAGGGGGCAGCAAATCGCGATCATTTGGGCGATTGTGTTGATTGTTCGCTATGTGTACAGGTTTGTCCGATGGGGATCGATATTCGTGATGGGTTGCAGATTCAATGTATTGCTTGCGGGCTTTGTGTGGATGCTTGTGATGGCGTGATGGAGAAGGTCGGGAAGCCTAAAGGGCTTGTTCGGTATGATACCGAGCATAATCTTGAGTTGCGAGCACAAGGGCATAATCCAGAGCTTCATTTGCTGCGGCCGCGCACTGTTTTTTATACGGTTCTTTTGTCTGTGGTTGGATTGGCGATGTTGGGGTCTTTGTTTTTGCGTCCGGTCATGGAAATTCACGCGATTCATGATCGTAATCCGTTATTTGTCCGGTTATCTGATGGCAGTATCCGGAATGGGTACGAGATTAAAATTTTGAATAAAACCCATGAGGAAAAAACATTTTCTTTGTCGCTAGGAGGGCTTGAGGGGGCTGTTTTATCTTTACAAGGAGCTGATGGCTCTACGATTGATAATTTAAAGGTCGAGCCGGATAGTGTCGGGCATTTCCGTGTGTTTGTCAGTGTTGATAAGAAGAATGCAAAAGCCGCGGATGTTGTCTTTACAGCGGTTGATAAAGGGACGTCCGATATGGATCAGGTTGATTCTGTCTTTATGGTCAAAACTGGACAATAATTTTGTATATCAAGGAAAGTAGTTGTTATTCTATGGAACACCAGCCTAAGCTTCTGACGGGAAAAAAATTCTTTGTCTATATGCTCTTGTTTTTCGGAATAATTTTTTCTGTCAATGCTGTCTTTATTACGTTGGCGTTGCGTTCCAATTCCGGTGTGGTTGTTCAAAATTATTATGAGCGCGGTATTCATTATAATCAGACCTTAGAACAAGCGCAGTTTCAGAAGGAGCTGGGTTGGATGGGTGAATTGGTTATTGATGGATCTTTTATGATTTATTCTCTCCATGCGTCTGATGGGAAGGCTGTTTCTGACAAGATGATTTTTGTTAAAATGGTGCGTCCGGTTCAAGATGGTTTTGATTTTATGGTTCCACTCGGTGAAACAAAAGATGGTGTGTATCGTGGAAAATTCCATGCCCCCTTGAAAGGAGCATGGGATGCTCATATTTCAATCGAGTGGGCTGATGGTCAATATTTTGACTTTGTTCCTGTTGTTCTTGATTGATGTTTTAAAAATTAGTTTTTTATTGGAATTGAGATTTGCCGATGCCTGTTGCTGATGATGCCCCGCACGATTTTTCGGCTTATGTCGAGTATAACGAGCATGGTAAGCCAGCGATGGTTTTAATGGTGGACGGTGTCCATTGTGCTGCTTGCATTCAAAAAGTTGAATCGGCTCTTCATAAAATTCCTCATGTTACTTACGGGCGATTGAATTTTTCGACCAAACGATTGCGTGTTGAATGGGATGGATCTGTTCAATTGGCAAATGATCTGGCGCAAGCCATTCGTCATCAAGGATATAATGTTTATCCTTATGATCCCAAAGCTATTCAGTCCGAAAGTGATGAAGAGGAGCGGCAGCTTCAATTATGTTTGGGTGTTGCTGCTTTTGCTGCCGGTAATATCATGATGATCTCTGTGGCGTTGTGGTCGTCTTCTATTGAAATTATGGGGATTGGGACGCGTGATTTGATGCATTGGTTGTCGGGACTGATTGCTTTGCCATGTGTTTTTTATGCAGGTCAGCCGTTCTTTCGTTCGGCTTGGTCTGTGTTACGTTTTGGCAAAACTAATATGGATGTGCCGATTTCTTTGGGTGTGATTGGTGCTGTTCTGGTGAGTTTGTGGCAGGTTTCGCATCATGGTGAGGATGCCTATTTCGACTCGGCTGTGATGCTGCTGTTTTTTTTATTGATTGGACGGTATCTTGATTTTCGGGCGCGGCGCAAAGCGCGTGGGGCAGCATCCGATTTACTGGCGATGATGACAGGGACGGCGATTGTTATACAAGAGGATGGTCGTCAAAAATCTGTTCCTATTCGAGATTTAAAAGAGGGAATGGCAGTTCTGGTTCCTATGGGGCAGCGTATTCCTGCTGATTCCCAAGTGGTTACCGGTGTGTCGGATATTGATACGTCACTTGTGACGGGGGAAACCATGCCCCGAGTGGTCGGGGTCGGGGATGCTGTTTATGCGGGAACGACCAATCTTTCTGCGCCTTTGAATTTGATTGTTAAATCTGCTGCGAATGATTCTTTGCTGTCCGATATTGTGCGGTTGATGGAAAAGGCCGAGCAAGGTCAGGCCAAATATGTCCGTTTGGCTGATCGGGCAGCGCGTCTTTATACGCCGGTGGTTCATACATTGGCGGCCGCGACATTTTTTGGATGGTGGATTTTTGGTGGGGTTGATGTGCCTCATGCTGTGTTGCTGGCGGTGACTGTTTTGATTATTACGTGTCCTTGTGCTCTTGGTTTGGCTGTCCCTGTTGTTCAGGTCTTGGCGACGGGGCGGCTGATGAAACGGCATATATTGGTGAAGTCTGGCGATGCGTTGGAACAGTTATCAAGCATTGATACGATTTTGTTGGATAAGACAGGAACGCTGACCTTGGGGCAGCCGTCTATGATTCGGCAAGAAGCGTTATCCGTTGAGCATCTGCAGATGGCGGCATCTTTGGCGGCGGTCAGTCATCATCCGTTGTCGCGTGCCTTGTTGCGCGAATGGTCGGGAGAAACTCTTTTGTTTGATGATGTGCGCGAATATGCAGGTCAAGGATTGGAAGGTTATTACCACCACAAACGGGTGCGTTTGGGATCGCGGGTGTGGTGTGGGGATCAAAAGGCCGAAGTGCATAATACGCAAGAAATCTGGTTGGAAATCGATGCTTTGCCAGTCGCGTGTTTCGAGTTTGAGGATCTGTTGCGCAGTGATGCCAAAGAAACAATTGCAGCACTTAAGCAATCGGGTATTCGCCCTGTATTGTTGTCAGGGGATCGTCAGGCGGTGGCGCAGAAAGTCGCACAAGAAATAGGAATTGATGATGTGTCGGGGGATTTGTCTCCGGTTGATAAATATAATTATATGGATGTGTTGCGTCGTGACGGGCATAAAGTTGCTATGGTTGGGGATGGTTTGAATGATGCACCGACGATTGCGGGGGCAGATGTTTCTATTTCTCCAGCGACGGCGATTGATATGACCCAGAATGCAGCGGATATTGTCTTTATGGGCGAGCAGCTTGGTTCTATTGTTGAAGTTTATCGGACGGCGGTATTTTCGGGTCAGTTGGTGCGGCAGAATTTTATGTTGGCGATTATTTATAATGTCATTGCTGTCCCGTTGGCGGTGTTTGGTATGGTGACGCCGTTAATTGCTGCGATTGCAATGTCGGGGTCGTCTTTGGTGGTGATTGCCAATTCTTTTCGTCTGACCCGCATGAAAAAATAGAAAAGAGTTTTGATATGGATGTTTTAGAAGTCTTGATTCCTTTAGCGTTGATTCTGGGTGCGTGTGGTTTGGTGTTTTTTATCTGGGCTATCCGTTCCGGTCAGTATGAAGATCTTGATGGGGCGGCGCAGCGTATTTTAATTGATGATGGTGATGTTCCGTTACCTGATGTTACAAAGACTGAAGAAAAGATTTGATTTCTTCGCTTGTCCACTCTGTGTCTCCGACGATTTTTCTAGCCATGCGGCCTTTTGTGTCGATGAAAATTGTTTCGGGAAGTTTATAAGTTTGGAAGATATCGGCGGTAATTGCGCCGCGATTATCTTTGGCAATCAGAATGTTTGATGCTCTGACGCTTTCTTGTGTGTCTTGATTTTGTTTTAAGAGGAATTGCTCGATTGCGGTTTGATTGACATCGCTTGATAGGGCAATGAGTACCAGATCATTATTGCCCTTAACAAGATCTACAAGTTTTGGGAATTCAACAACGCATGGGGTACACCATGTTGCCCAGAAATTGAGCAGGACGATTTTGCCTGTAAAATCCTTGATATGGTGTTTTTGTCCATCCAGTGTTATGAATTCAAAATCAGGGATTTTGGGATGGGACGATGAATTTTGTTCGGTCATTTCTGCTTGTGGCTGGTTTTTGTGATAATTTCTTGATTGATCCAACCAGAGGGTGAGTAAAAATCCTGCCATTATAAAGAAAACAAGAATTAAAATGTTACGTGGCATTTGAAACCTCTGCGTGGTTTTGTGTTCGATTGTGGATCAAGATTGAAAGTCCGCCGATTAAGGCCATTTCCAGCAAGGTAAAAATGCCTAGTCCCCAGAACAGGCCTTCAGTAAATCCGTAAGAATGAAGGCCGACACCCAAAAGATTGACCCCGATCCATGCTGTACCGACTATGACGGATAAGAATGACAATCCCATTGTGACTGTGGTTGGTGAAAATTGTCCGGCTATTTTGCCGTGAATAATCCAGACGAGCCAGAGCACAATTAAAAGTGCGCCGTTTTCTTTTGGATCCCAGCCCCAAAAACGCCCCCATGACTGGTCTGCCCAAATTCCGCCGAGAATGGTTCCGGTTGCGGTAAACAGAAGGGCTGTTAAGGCCAGTGTTCCTTGCGAATGGGTTAGATTTTTTAGAGTTTGTTTGTCCAGTTTGTTTGTGGCCTGTCCCACAAGCATCACGTGGGACAAAACGGATGTGACGAGGCACCAGCCATAGCCGATGGTGATGCATAGGACGTGGGTGGTCAACCAGAATTGTGTGTTTAACACGGCGGTCAGGACTTTCATGGTATCGCCTTCATCTGCCATGGATAGGGCAAGAAGTCCGATGGCTGTTCCCATGAATCCTGCACTTAAAAGGCCGAGCATATTTTTCATTCGACGTTCCATGAGGGTCGCAAAAAGTGGTGCAACTAGCCCCACGAATAAAATGGATTCATAGAGTGTCCCAACGGGCGGGCGTTCGAGAACGATAATTCTTGCAAGCAAACCTCCGGCCTGAATGGTAAGAGCTATGACAATCATGGTTGTTGCCAGTGTTGTCATATATTCTTTGTGATGGAAAGTTAGACTCAGCAAGCAGAGAAGAAAGGAGAGGGAAAAGAAAATCAGGCTTGAAAAAAACGGGCTGATTTTATTATAGATGATTTCGATAGATGGATTGTGTTGAGAAAGTTCCAGCAGTTTTAGATTTTGTTTTTTCCATTCAATATTGTCTTGTTGTTGCCAGCTTGTGGCTAGAGATGACCAAATGTCCAGATAGAGCGTGGTGCGTGGGCTGCCTTTGCCGCTTTGCAGGACTTCCCAAGGGGAAATCCACTCTCCCGATGTTGTGTTCCACGGGTCGGGAATGACACGGAATACGGTGTTTCCTATGGCTGCATTTTCGATCATCTTGATTTGCCAGCCCAAGATTGCGGTTTGTTGTTCGGTGGGGGTGTATTTTTCTGGGTTTTCACCTTTTTGGGTGATGATGGATTTTATTTCTTGTTGTAACTCCGCATCGATTTTTTTTAAGGTCAGATAATTGATGGTTTTGGACGGCATCAAGGAAAATGCTTCATCCCATTTTTGTGGGATGGTCACGCTTAAGGGAAGGGTTAAGGACAAAGACCGCATGATCTGGGTATATTCCAGTGCATTTTCATGGAGGGTTAAAAGATCTTTTTGATCGCTGGAAATGTTTTGCGGTTTCTCATCCATTAGTTGTTCAACAGTCGGGAAGGTTTTTTCTAGACCTTCGGATATTTCAACAAAAGCGTAAAACGGTTTTTTTCGTTCCTCCAATCCCATCAAATGACGCAGGTTTTCATTTTCAATTTTGAAAATTTTCTGTTCGCTGGCATTGCCTGGGTCAAAGAGTGTTTCCGCCAACCATGTGATTGCGGATTTTCCTCCGAAGTGGTTTTTGCCCGACAGGCGGATCAGTTCAGTACGGGCGAAGGTATCAAGGGGTTTGATCCGTCCGTCATGGAGGATTGGAATTTTCTTGAAATCTGTCATATCAAGCGCAGCAGATTGCGCCTGTGCGGTGGTGGTTATGCTCAGAATGATGGCTAGACAAAGTGCCATCAGGATGCGCCAATTCATTTTGGTTTTCATGGGGGGGATAAACTTTCTTTGCCTTTAATGCGTTGGGATATGCGCAATGCAAGATGAATGATTAGACCCAAGGCGATCAACAGGCTGGCAATATAGGGGAAAATCCGGCCTTTATTTTCGACAACGGTCAGGACGGTGTAAGGGGTGTCTCCACTCAGATCAAAAGACGATTGGTAAAGAGTATAGCCACGGTAGCGGAGCGGTTCGTTCATTTCGATGGTGGCGGGAAAAGACAGATTTTTTTCGTTATCCTCGATGGTGATTTTGGAGGTAAAGGCACTGGCCATTTCGGTTCCAGGGTGGAGGCTGCGTTTGAATTGATCGAGTTTGACCGCAAAAGGAAGTTTGCGTTGGGCACGTTCAATTGTGATGGTGTAGGGAGTGTTTTTGACCAGAATGGTTGGCGGTTTCGGAAAGCCGTCAAAGGTCAGGTATTTGCCATTTGCGTCATTTGTGCCAGAAATAGAAAATTCGATGCCCGACATATTTTTTTCGTCTTGTGCGTCAGCCGGAGATTGATTCAGCATCATGAATTTCCCCGGACTTTCCCAGTTTTGTTGATCGTTTTCAGGGCGGCGGGTGATGGTGCAGTTGAAGCAATATTTATCAATGGTCAATGAAAATGGAATCTGGTCTTTTTTGAATATTTTTCCGTCTGCGAGGTCTTCATGACGGATGGTCAGAAGGTTGTTATCATGGCTGCGAATAACCAGATTGCGTTCGTGGTAATCTTCAAGGGTTGCGCTGGATTTTCCTTGCGGGATGATTAAAAATCCTTCGCGGGCGCTTATAGCTGTCATCATTCCGCCAAAGACCAATAGTAAGACTCCGAAATGGGATAAAATTGTTCCTGACTTTTGCCATGACCATTCGCTTTTCATGATAAATTTGCACAGCAGATTGATGAGAAAGATGCCCATGATGGTTAATCCTGCGGGGAGCGGGATCATACCAAACATAATATAAAATGATCCGAAATATTGTTGTTGGGCGGCAAACAGCCCGATATGTTTTTGGGCAATTGTTCCTAAAACCAGCAACGCCATCATGAGTGGTACAATCCAAAACAAGATGTCTGGTTGAGCCAAACGGTTTGCCGCTGTTTTTAAAGTCGGGAGGATTGATGTTATGGGTGAAGTCATGGGCTTTTTTAGCCCAAAACCGGTTTCTCTTAAAGGCCTAAGTGCAGGATTGTTTTAGTCCCGTTCGTAGATCGGTGTCGGGTCGTTGTTTATGCCAGCAATCGGAGCAATCGACAGTCCCGGGATACGAGAATATTCTGCTTTTTCATGCGGGAAAACTCCGACGGTTTTGGACTCTCCCAAAAGCGTTCCGTAAGAATCCGATAATTTTGCTGTGAGCAAATAGAACCCTTTGACGTCCATGTCTTCGACATATTCAAAGTTTGGTACAGTTTTGGCTTGTTTTAAAGCCGCCTCATTGGTCAATGGTTGGGAGTTAATCGTTAAGGTTAGTCCTATGCCCTGTGTGGTGGTCAAGGTCAGGCCTTTTTGGATGAGGGCTTGACGGACATAGTGATCCAGAGCCAGATCTTGATTGGTCACAGGGGGGAGTGCTTTCACATTTACGGGGCTGCCATCAACCGGTAAAGCGGATTGGATACCGTCGACCAGTTCAAAAATGGCACCTTGCCATGCGGCAGTGCTTGCTGCCAGTTTTTCTGTGTCCTGAATTTCAGCTTCTTTCAGCCAAGGTGAAGACGGAGCCGGCGAAGAAAGCGGCGTGTTGTCTTGATAGCTGTATCCTCTAGGAATCCACTGGTTCGGGCTTTGTTGTGCGCAGGCAGACAATGTGAACAGAGCTGCCGTTAGAACTAGATTTGTGGAAATACGAAAAATCATGTGATCCTCAATTGTAACCTGAGTAAAGCTAATATTGGGTTGTAGTCTATCAGGTCTTTGTTATGTCGCAAAGTCCAGATTTCCCTTTTTATGCCGCTTCATCGCTATTGTTTATTTTTTCGATAATCATAGATGTGCTGTGACCTTCGGTTAGCGGGATCAATTTGACATCTCCACCATAGGACAGAACGATCGGGACTTCCGGAATTTTATCCAGTGTATAATCTGCGCCTTTGAAGTAAATATCCGGCTTTATGAATTGGATCAGTTGTTTGGCTGTTGAATCGTCGTCTTTGGTTTTTGCGCCAAAAAAGACGATTAAATCGACTGCGCCCAATGCTCCGAGCACTGTTGCGCGTGATTCTTGCTTGTTTACCGGACGTGTCGGGCCTTTGAGCAGGTTTACTGATAAATCGGTATTCAGACCCAAAACCAGACGGTCGCATTGGTTTCTGGCATCGTTGAGGTAGTTGACGTGTCCGGCATGGAGGATGTCAAAACAGCCATTGGTGAAGCCGATTTTCAGGCCACGGGCACGCCAGCGGTTGATTTCTTCTTGTGCTTTTTCCCAGTCGCAGATCGGTGCGCGGCGTGATCTGTCGAGCGCCGAGAGATCGCCTGCGGCTGTTGTTTCCAGTTCGTGATGCGGGTTGTTTATGGCATCGATCAATTCTTGTGCACGAATTGCTGCAGTTCCTACTTTTCCAACAACGATTCCGCCTGCAATATTTGCCAGAGAGGCGGCTTCTATCAATGTTCCGCCTGTGGCTAATGCTGCAGCAATTGTTGCAATAACGGTGTCTCCCGCGCCAGAGACATCAAAGACTTCGCGGGCATGAGTGCGGAGATGGTAAGGACGTTCAAAGCCGCTTTTATCTGCTTTTTGCGAGATGATACTCATGCCGTCTTGGGATCTTGTGGCGATGACGGCTGAAATTCCGGATTGCTTGATAAGGAATTCAGATGTTTCAACAATTTCATTATCGGCATTTGTCGGTGCGCCGTTTGTGGCTTCGGCTAATTCTTTGCGGTTTGGTGTGACAATGGTTGCGCCACTATATTTGGAAAAATCTGACCCTTTGGGGTCTACCAAGACCGGAATTTTGTGCTTATTAGCCAATTGAATGGCGGTTTTTATGATTTGCGGGGTTAAAACGCCCTTACCGTAATCGGAGAGGATCAAGGCATTTTGTTGCGGGATAAGGGCTGTAATTTTTTGTAGTATTTCTTCTTCAAGGGTAGGCAGAATCGGCGCGGTTACTTCGTTGTCAACTCGCAGCAATTGCTGGTGTCCTGCTAAAAATCTTGTTTTTATGGTTGTGGGTGTTTGGGGGCGGATGGTTAGTCCTTCGCCCGATCCGCCAGCGGCTTCAACCAAACCTTTGACGATTTCACCTTCGCGGTCATCACCGATGATGGCGATGATTTCCCCCTGAATGCCTAGGGCTTTTAAATTTGACAGGACATTGCCTGCGCCACCTATCATGCGGTTTTCCTGTTTTGCCGCTAAAACAGGGACGGGGCTTTCCGGAGATATTCTTGTGACCTCTCCACGGATAAAGCGGTCGAGCATTAAGTCCCCTATGACCAAAACCTTTTGTTGAGGCATGGTCGCAAGCAGGCTTAAAAGGCGCTGTGATTGCGGATTTTCTTGTGGGGCGGGTGGCGGTGTCATGAATGTTCGGAACTTTCGTTCAATTCTTTGTAAAAACCTGAAATCCTGTATTTTTTTGGCATGCTGTTTAGGATTTGTCAACTTTTCCCGTGTTAAATGAAAGGTAGATAATACTTATATAAAATGCCGGTCGTATGGCGGGTTGAACAGATCATTGAACCGATACAGGGAATTGGAAGCTATAAACGGTTTCTTTAAGGCGAATTGAATGGTGCAAGGTGTATTTAGAAGTTTAAGAAAATACCTGTCTCGAAACCGTTTCGGGGATGTTTTGGTGCATCGTGGGCTATTGTCTGTGAGTCAGCTTCAGGAAGCCTTGGATTTTCAGAAAAAAACCGGTTTGGCTCTGGGAGAGGTTCTTGTGTCTCGCGGGGTCATCAGTCGTTGGGATCTCCGGACGACTTTGGCTCTTCAATCTTCTTTAAGGATGACGGCTGCGATTGTGACGTTGGCTGTTTCTGCATTCTGTTTTGTGCCACGGCCTGCGATGGCAGGAAGTCTTAAAGATATTCCGGCGTCAATCACTTTGTCGGCTGTGTCTCTTGAACAAGCTCGTGGTGTGATTCAACCTGCTTTATTCGGAACTGCCGAAAGACGGTCTTCCGATTTATCGTCCTTTACCAAATGGAGCGATATGTTTGATCGTTTTAACCGCGATGTAACCCGTGAGTCCAATAACAAAATTCTTCAGCAATGGAAGGCTGATTTATCGGATTTTCGCGGTCAATCTGTTATCGAAATGGCGGATGGCGTGAATACGCTACTTAATAAAGTCAAATATATAGGGGATAGCCGGAATTGGGGCAAATCCGATTATTGGGAAACACCGGTCGAGTTTTTGACCCGTGGTGGGGATTGTGAAGATTTTGCGATTGCCAAATATGTGTCGCTTCGCGCTTTGGGTGTTCCTGAATCTCTTTTGCGGATTGCTGTTGTTAAAGATTTGGAAAAAGGGATTCCCCACGCAATTTTGATTGTTTATACCGAAGAAGGTGCCATGGTTCTTGATAACCAGATCAAACGTATGACACGTGCCAGTGCCATCACGCATTATAAACCTATTTTCTCGATCAATCGTACGGCATGGTGGGTTCATACCGACCAGAGTGCGGGAAGCGCAACGCAAATTGCAACGGCTTCCCGATAGGATAGTCTTTCCAAATAATTTTGTGATATTGTCACTATGCTTCTTGCTTCATAAAATTATTTTCTTTTCCTGATTTTTTATTCAACCCATGCAATGCGCAAGACGTTGGTAGATCCTGGTGTTCCAAATGGAACGCCAGCGGTCATAACAAAACGTTCTCCTTTTTGCGCAAGGTTTTCTTCACCCAATCTTTTTTGGGCAATTTGTACGGCATCGCCAAAAGTTGCTATATTATCGATTTTCAGGCTGTGAATACCGTAAGACAAAGTCAGGCGACGTGCTGTTCCCAAATTTTGGGTCATACAGACAATGCGGACGGCCGGCCGTTGGCGGACAGCACGGAGGGCTGTTCCACCTGATGTGGTGTAGGTTACGATACAAGCGGCATGGATATCCTTTGCAACTTGATCTGCGGCTACGGTGATGGCATCTGATGCGTCGTTCAGACGGGCATCGGGATGGTCTGTGTCAATCAAGGTGCGGTATAGCTCGTCTTTTTCAACGCGGGTGCAAATCCGGCTCATGATCTGGACGGCTTCAAGCGGATATTGTCCGGCGGCTGTTTCGGCAGACAGCATCACAGCATCAGTTCCATCAAATACGGCGGTGGCTACATCGTTTGCTTCGGCGCGAGTTGGGGCTGGATTTTCAATCATGGATTCGAGCATTTGTGTTGCAACGACAATTGGTTTACCGGCAAAGCGGACTGCGCGTACAACTTTCTTTTGCACAATTGGAACTTCTTCCGGTGGGATTTCTACTCCGAGGTCTCCACGGGCAAGCATCACGCCGTCTGCTTGAGCAATCATCTGGTCGAGATAATTCAGAGCGGATGGTTTTTCGATTTTAATCATCAGTGCGGCGCGTCCGGCGATCAATTTCTTTGCTTCAATGACGTCTTCGGGTTTTTGAACGAAGGATTGTGCAATCCAGTCAACACCCATGCCAAGAGCGGCTTCGAGATCAATTCTGTCTTTGGGGGTTAAGGCTGCAATCGGAAGGACAACACCCGGAATATTGAATCCTTTGTTATTGGAGAGTGATCTTCCCGCTTGAATTTCACCCACTAAAAAGCCGTCGCCTTTATCCACAATTTCCATGCGGACTTTTCCATCGTCCAAAAGGATGTGCGATCCGATGGTCATGGTATTGATAACTTCGGGATGGGGAAGGTTGACGCGCGTTTGATCTCCTGGTGTTGAATCCAAGTCAAGGCGGAGTTTTTGGCCAACTGTTAATTCTATTTTTCCGTCCTTGAATTTTCCAACGCGGAGTTTCGGGCCTTGCATATCTGCAATAATGGCGATTGGGCGGCCTGTTTCTTCTTCAACTTTTCGAATCATTTTGACGCGGTCGTGGTGATCTTTATGTTCTCCGTGACTGAAGTTCAGGCGAAAGACATCCACCCCCGCCATAAAAAGCTTGCGGATCATTTCTTCTGTATTTGATGCTGGCCCTAGGGTTGCAACAATTTTAGTTTGACGGTCGCGTGTGACGCTATTCATAAAAAACCCCTTGATGATGCGTAAATAGAGCCTTTTTTATTGGCTGCTAGATGATTATAGTGGAGGCATCATAAACTAAGAGGGTTTACTTTCAAATGTCTGTTTTTTCAAAATCCAATCTGAAAGACCAAATTGTTACAGTGTTTGGTGGAACTGGCTTTATTGGTTCGCGGGTTGTTGCCGCTTTGGTGGCTGAAGGTGCTCGCGTTCGTGTTGCAACGCGGCATCCCCAATCGGTTTATTTTCTCAGGCAGTATGGTGAGGTTGGGCAGGTGGTGGCTGTTGCTTGCTCTTACCGGAACGAAAAAGACATTGAGCAGGCTATTCAAGGTTCTGCGTTGATTGTGAATTGTATTGGCGTTCTTTATGACAAAAGAAAGGCCAGTTTTAGTCATATTCATACGGATCTTCCGGTTTGGATCGCGCGCGCTGCTACAAAATACAGGGTGGCGCGTTTTGTCCATATCTCGGCTTTGGCGGTTGATCGTGCCAGATCAGAATATGCTATCAGCAAAATGTCTGGAGAGCGGGGGGCTATACAGTATTTTCCTGCTGTGACTATTTTACGTCCCAGTGTGGTTTTTGGTGCGGGGGATCAGTTTATCAATAAATTTGCATCTATGGCGCGTGTTTTGCCATTTTTGCCTCTTTTTGGTGGGGGGCAATCGAAGTTTCAACCCGTTTATGTGGAGGATGTGGCTCTGGCGGTTGTGCGTTGTCTTGAAATTCCAGATAGTGCGGGGCGTGTTTATGAGCTGGGAGGGTCTGAGATTGTGACTTTTAAACAAATCTATCAAAAAATATTCCGGTTTTCGGGTCAATCTTGCTGTTTGGTCTCTATTCCGTGGTGGATTGCGCGTATAAAGGCTATGTTTTTGGGGCTATTACCGACACCGCCTCTTACTAATGACCAGTTGACAAGTTTGCAGACGGATAATGTGGTATCGGCAGAGGCTTTGACTCTTTCTGACCTGGGCATTACATCAACTGCTATGGATGAAATTTTGCCGTCCTATCTGGGGCGGTATAGTTATAACAAGTAAGGATATGAAGTTTATGAAATTTATCAGGATATTCGTTGCGGTTGCTATGCTGAGTGTTGTTATCAGCTCTTCCTCGTTTGCTGGTCAGGAAAGTATTGTAGCTGTTGTTAATCAAGGGGTTGTTACGGCTTCCGACTTGAATGCACGGTTGAATTTGATTGCAAGTTCGACAGGATTGCAGCCATCCAAAGAATTGAATGACAAGCTTCGTCCCCAAGTTCTGGATATGTTGGTTGAAGAGCAGATTAAAATGCAAGAAGCTCAGCGACTTAATATTTCTGTTGAATCAACTGAAATTGATAGCGGTTTCGAGATGATTGCCAAGCAGAATAATATTCCTGTCGATGTTTTTAAAAAAGCTTTAACCCAGCATGGTGTTCGGTTATCAACTTTGCGATCACAAATTGAAGCGCAGTTGGCGTGGACAAAAGTTGTTCAAAAACGTGTTCGTCCCCGTGTTGAAGTCAGTGATGCTGATATTGAATCCGAGATCGAGCAGTTGCGTGCGAATATCGGGAAAAATCAATATCGCTTGGCGGAAATTTTCTTACCCGTTGCCGATGGAACAAAATCATCTGATGTTAAAGCGTTGGCGCGGAAATTATCCGATCAATTGGCACAGACGCCCGAGGCTTTTCAAAAAGTTGCCCGTCAGTTTTCCCAAAGTGCGGGAGCCGAGCAAGGGGGTATGATCGGATGGGTTTTTGGTGGTCAGGTTTCCAAGGAAGTTGAGACTGTTTTACCTAGTCTTACGGTTGGAAAAGTTTCGTCCCCAGTTGAAACACCTGCTGGATTTTATATTTTATTGGCTGTCGACAAGCGTCAGATTTCCGAAGAGACATTACCTTCCCATGATGATGTGATGCAACGGATCGGAACACAGCGTCTTGATCGTGCACAACGGCGTTACATGATGGATTTGTTTTCGGCATCCTTTATTGAAAAGCGAATCTGATTTGGTCGAGCTTCCCCCTTTACGCGAGGTTATCCGTACGCATAATCTCAGGGCTGAAAAATCTTTGGGGCAGAATTTTTTGCTCGACCAGAATATTACCGATAAAATTGTACGGTTGTCCGGCGGTATGGATGGGGTTCATGCGGTTGAAATTGGCCCGGGGCCTGGCGGTTTGACCCGCGCCATTTTAGGGTCTTCAGTTGCTCAATTGGTGGCTGTCGAATTTGACCCGCGCTCGGTCGCTGCGTTGCACGATTTGATTGCGGTTTTCGGGGCAGAGAAATTTGAAATTCTTCAGGCCGATGCGCTTGAGATCGATCTGTGTTCTTTGGTGCCTGCGCCACGCGCCATTCTTTCCAATCTCCCTTATAATATCAGTACGGTTTTGCTTTTGAAATGGCTGGAGCAAATTCGTGCCGATCAAAACGTGTACCGGTTTATGTCGTTGATGTTTCAAAAGGAAGTTGCCGACCGAATTTTAGCGGATTCGGGGAGCAAGACCTATGGCCGGTTGAGTGTCATGGTTCAATGGCTGTGCAGTGTTAAACGTCTGTTCGATTTGCCTCCGTCTGCGTTTACGCCCCCACCGAAAATCAAATCCAGTGTTTTGCATTTTGTACCGAAAGATCTGGGCAAGGCCGCTCCGTCATTCAAGACGATGGAAGCTTTGCTGGCTGCGGCGTTCGGGCAGAGGCGCAAAATGATTCGCGGGTCTTTGTCGGCGTATATGGCTGAAATCGAACAGGTCGGGTTAGACCCAACTTTACGCGCCGAAGATGTTCCGGTTGCGGATTATGTGACGCTTGCATCGGCGCGAGAGGCTTTGAGTTCCAGATAAGCCCATTCAATCCACGGGCAAAGTTTTTCCAGATCAGCCGATTCGATTGTTGCCCCGCCCCAGATTCTTAGGCCTGCCGGTGCTTTGGCATAGGCCGCTATGTCATAGGCGACATTTTCTTTATCCAGCATTTTGACCATGTCTTTAATCATGGTGGTTTGGGTATCGGCATCGAATGCGTTAAACCACGGATCGGTGATTTTTAAACAGATTGATGTACGGGAACGGATGTCTTGCGTTTCGGGTAAGAACTCGATCCAATCGGTTTTTGCAACCCAATTTTCAATGGCGGACAGGTTCTTGATACAGCGTTCTTGAGTTCCTTTCCAGCCTCCCAGAGAATCCACCCATTTTAAGGCATCAAGGCAGTCTTCAACTGCCAGCATAGACGGGGTGTTGATGGTTTCTCCTCTAAACAGGCCTTCATTGATTTTGCCTTTGTTGGTCATGCGGAAAATTTTCGGCAGAGCGCGGTTAGGTTTGAATGTTTCCAGTCGGGACACAGCGCGTGGAGAGAGCACCAACATACCATGCGCGGCTTCTCCGCCCAGAACTTTTTGCCATGACCATGTGATGACATCGAGTTTTTCCCAGTCCATTTCGTACGCGAATACGGCAGAGGTTGCATCGCAGATGGTCAGGCCTTTGCGGTCGGATTTTATCCAGTCCGTATGGGGAAGACGTACGCCCGATGTTGTCCCGTTCCACACAAAAACAACATCGCGGTCCGTGTCAATTTGCGACAAGTCAGGAATTTGACCGTAATCGACTTTGAATTCACGGACATCTTCGATTTTTAATTGGCTGACGACATCGGACATCCAGTCTGAACTGAAACTTTCCCACGCCAGACAATCAACCCCGCGTTCACCCAACATCGACCATAGAGCCATTTCAACGGCACCCGTATCCGAGGCCGGAACAATCGCCACCAGATACTCTTCAGGAATATTCAATGTGGCGCGGTGGCGGTCTATGACTTCTTTTAGTTTGGCTTTGCCGCCCGCCGCGCGGTGGGAGCGTCCCAAAAAAGCAGACCCGAGCACGTCAAAGTTCCAGCCCGGGCGTTTGGCGCATGGGCCTGATGAAAAATTGGGGCATTGGGGTTTTGCGTTTGGCTTATCCATGATGAAGTCCTGTGAAAAATGTTCCTAAGAAATTGGTTGGGGTAAGAATAGCATTATTTTTGGGGATCGCAAATGTGCGTCTGGAGAGGAAGATGAGGACGATCTTAATAGTTCGTTTGGCGTGTTTGTGTGTTGTTTTAAAAGCGCGTTGATATGATTGATATAGCAGCGTTGGCGGAAAAGATTGGCGATGAGTTGTCGTCCACCCACCGAGCGCAAGCCGTGTTTATAGGCATTGAAACGGGATATGGATTTTCCTTGAGATGTGCGGGGTCCTGTGGATTTTTTCCATGGTGTCCAGCGTTTGATCGCGTCGCGTTGTTTTTGTCGTTGTTCAGGTGTCCATGTGCGCATGGGGGGATTGTAGGATAATAATCCTATTATGTCAAGGGTTTTGTGGCAAGACGCGACGATCCAGACAATAGAAAAAGCATCACAAGATAAAAGCATAACACAGGGAACACAGAGTTTTTCACAGAGTTCACAGAGGTTTTGTTGCCGCTCTGTTGTCATTTCTTTTCTACCATCCTGAACGTCTATGAAGGATAGGTATTTTTTGAAACGCAAAGCACGCAAAGGAACGCAAAGAGTTTTGTGTTTTAAACTACAGAGACCGCAGAGAGAAATAGAGTCTTGGGGAATTGAGATAAAGACCAGATCCCCGCCTGACATGGGGATGATAGGGTGGTGGTTTTATTGGTGGGCTTTGAGGGTGTTGGCCATCAGGCAGGCAATGGTCATGGGACCGACACCACCCGGAACAGGGGAAATAGCACTTGCTATGCTTGAAACCTCGTCAAAATCAACATCGCCGCAGAGTTTGCCTGTATCAAGGCGGTTAATCCCGACATCAATCACAATCGCGCCTTTTTTGACCCAATCGGCTTTGACCATTTTCGGGCGGCCAACTGCGGCCACCAAAATATCAGCTTGTTTGCAGATTTCCGGTAGGTCGGCAGTTTTGGAATGTGCGGTTGTGACGGTTGCGTTGGCGGCAAGCAGGAGTTGCGCCATCGGTTTGCCGAATAAAAGCGAACGGCCTATCACCACGGCATGTTTTCCCGTCAGGTCGGGGCAGACTTCTTTGATGAGCATCATCGAGCCTTGCGGCGTACAGGGTACAAGTCCGTCCAGACCCGCCACCAGCTTGCCGATATTGGGAATGGTCAGTCCGTCCACGTCTTTATCAGGCGAAATGGTCTGGATCAGCATGTCCGAGTCCAAGCCGTCCGGCAAAGGAAGTTGTAATAAAATGCCGTCAATTTCAGGGTCGGCGTTGAGCGTTTCGATCAGGCCTTTGATTTCGGATTCGGTTGCATCGGCGGGAAGGCGATGTTCCAGTGACCTGATTCCAGCTTTGGCGCAGGCTTTGACTTTGTTGGCAACGTAAATATGGCTGGCGGGGTTGTCGCCCACTAAAACCACAGCTAGACCGGGCGGGGTCGCCATGGCTGCTGTTTTCGCGGCTATTTCGGATAATAATCGGTCGGAAACGGCTTTGCCGTTAATGATTTGTGCTGTGTGTTCCATGGTTTTGATTTTTACCGCGCTTTTTTCGGTGTGGCAAGCTATCCAAATGCAGAATCCCCCTTAAAAGCAGATTTCGGTTGTGATATACGGGGTATATGATGTCAGCGCGATTTCCCTTTTTGCTCGAACTTGGCACCGGAGCGTCCGGTCGTTGGAAGTTGTGGGTCTTATTTGCCTTGGTGGTTTTGGTCGCGGCGTTTGGCACTTGGATTTCGGGGCAGTATAAAATCGGGCGTTTGGACGTTCTGAAAAACAAATATGATGCCCCTGTCCAGAATTTTTCAGGGACTTTGTCTGCGGCTCAAAAACATTCTTTAGAATATGATTTACTGGAAGGATGCAAGCAAAGCCAGATCGGGTCATGGTTGCAAACAACCGATGCATTGCATTTCAGGGGGCCTGTCACTGGAAACCGGATTGAGGTTTCTCTTGATGCGCACAAGGCTTTTCTTGATCTGAATGGTCGTGAGATGGCGTTTTGTGTTCAAGGCGATATTGAGGACTTGCAATTTGATATTGGCTCGATGGTCAATACGTGGGCTGTGGTTCTGTTGCTTTTGTCGTTTTGTCTGAGTGTTTGGTCGTGGGTTTGTTATTACGCCCAAAAGGCAGGAGAACGCCGCGCCAGAAACATCTATGCGGAAACTCTGCGGGATGCGTCTGGTGTTGAAGAAGAGGGCGTTGCTCCTGATGATAATTCAGTAGTTGGGCGGAGTAATGAACATTTGCCAAACGAGTGAGCTGAGAATCTGAAGGCCAATAATCACGATAATCGGAGTAATATCGATGCCGCCAATCGGAGGCACGTATTTCTGTATCGGTTTCATAACCGGATCTGTCGCTTTTTTCAAAAGATCAACGAGATTGCGAGCTTGAGGGTTGTCCATATTCAAGACTTTGAAGGCAATCAGCCAGCTTACCGCTACATGAATGACTATAATCCATAAGTACAGGTGAATTGCCCAAACTAGAATTTGTCCCAAATACATCATTGTCTCAAGTCTCCGTTTTTACTTGGTTTTGTGTATTCTACAATTTATCTTCGAAGCTGACAATTTGTTAATCATCGGTCTGTAAAATAGACAAGTCTTGATATAGAGGGGATTTTTTGTGAGGCTCACCGGATTTATTCTTATCTTTATTCTGTTGTTAGGGATCAGTATCCCTGTTTATGCCGATGATTGGTGCAAAAATGTCCAGTCCCCACAAATCAATGTCAAAACATCTACGGATAATATCAGCTATGATTTCTCCAAATCCGAAAAGGAATTAAACGGATTCTCTGTTGATACCGTCAATCCATACGGGCATGATGTGATTACCGATGTGGGCGGGCTAATGCGTGGCGGGATTTCTTTATCCCAGTCCATGTCTTATGGCACTTTGACTAATTCGCTCAGCAAAGAGATCTGCTATTGGTATACCAATATCAATGTTACGTTGCATATTTTCCCCACTATTTATGTTGCAAATGAATTTCCCAAAGGGACGTGTAAGCATAATGCAATTTTGGCGCATGAGCATCGCCATGTGATTATTGATCGTGAGATTGTTAATAAATATGCTTTGGTTGTCGGGCAGGCTTTGAAAGAGGAAATGCGGCGCGGGCATGTGTATGGGCCTGTTCCGCTCTCCCGACAGGCGGAGTTAGAAAAGCAGCTTAAAAAACAGATGCAGGCCATCCTGACCAAGTATTCAGAAATCATCAATGAAGAACGCCGTTCGCGGCAACAAGCCCTCGATAATTTGCAGGAGTATGAAAATGTCAACACGCTTTGCCGTTCGGGCAAAAACTAACCCGCTGCGAGGAGGACAAGCAGCGGGTTTAAATCATAAATCAGATGGTCGGTCTATATCTATGGCGGTGTTTGCAATAAGTTCTCAGTGCTGAAACAATGAATTCCTACTGTCTTTATTGTGGCACAAAAATATGGCTAAAATTTGGGCGAGGTTCGCCATATTCATGCCTTATTTTTAATTTTAGACCGTAATTTATCAAAAACAGGGAGTCTCTATGCCGAAAAAAATATCCCAATCTGCCGATCATATCTGGATGACCGAGCCTGTCTTGTTTCATTGTAACAAGCAGACAATGGCGACCAACACCTATCAAACGGAAGATCCCCCCGACATTGAAGAGGTTCAGCGTTTGGCTCTGGCCGAGTTCCGCAATTTGCGGGATCGTCTGGTTGCCGCAGGAATTTCGGTGACCACGACGCTGGGGGCGGTCGATTCACCAGACGATATTTTCCCCAATTGGGCTTCTACCCATGTCACCGATCAGGGCGAGCGCGTGATTGTTTATTTTCCGATGCTGAATGAAAATCGCCGGATTGAACGTCGCCCCCATATGATGAATCTGTTGGAGCGGTCTTATCGTGTGGCCTTGGATATGACCTCTTATGAGGTTGAGGATCGCGCTTTGGAGAGTACGTCTGCTTTGTGGATGGATCGTATTCATAAGGTTGCTTATTCCTCTTTGTCTGCGCGGGCGGATCGGGAGTTGGCTCAAAAATGGTGTGATTTTATGGGGTATCAATTTGTACCGTTTGAAACGCGCAATCATGTCGGCAAGCCAGTTTATCATACCGATGTCCTGATGTTTATCGGGACAGAATTTATCGGGGTCTGTCTGGACTGTATTGTGCCGGAAGATCGCGCGCGTGTTCGCGCTTCTTTGGAAGCAACAGGGCGCGAGATTGTTGAAATTACGATGGATCAGTTGCGGGAATTTTGTGGAAACTCTCTGGAGTTGACATCCAAAGACGGGACTCAAAAACTTTTAATGTCGGGATCGGCTTATCGTGCCTATACCGATGCGCAAAAAGCCGTGTTTTTAAAATATGTTTCTGAAATTATTTACACTGATTTGCCCACCATTCAAAAATATGGCGGTGGTGCTGCACGGTGCATGATTATGGAGTTGTTTTAATTTAGTGTGGTAGTGGCGGCTGACTTTGTTGATTTATCATGTCCAATAGGTCTCTGTCAGGCCTTTTGGTAGCTTCGGCGACTAACAAATGTACGGGGTTTTCATCATTGGAATAAATATGCTTGATTTCGTAGCCAGCTCTTTTGGCTATATCTATATGAGTCAAATCCCCCCATTTGTGTGAGAGGGTTATTGTTCTTCTGTCAGGAGTTTCTCCACCAAGAAATTTTCTGTTTGTGCCATTTATTTTTAATGTGTGTGTTTTCTTACATTCAGCGATTAGTTTAACTGAGCTAAGTTGGAGGTCAAATTCTCTTTTTAAGCGCCAATTTTCAAGAACGTCATAACTAGCATCCTCTATGATTCCCAGTTGTATTGCACGTGCAAAGGCGCTTAAAATAAAGGCTTCAAAATTCTTTGATGGGGAGTAAGCCTCTTCTTGTCTTGCTGGATCTTGGTCGGTGTCAAAAGTTTTTATGACCGTACTGCCAAGTCCGTGTTGGATGTTCATTTTTGCCCATGCTATGGCTGTAGATTCTCTGGGGTCGGGCGCATTGGAAGTTGATGGAGTATTCTCAAATGACCCTCCGAAGATCATAACGACCGGAGAGCCTGTTGTTTCGTCGATCGCTAATTTCCCATTACACAAAATATCTCCAACAACACCTTGGCTTCTAATCCCAAATAGCCTGTTTGCTGCTACAGCTCCACCAATTGCGAATCTTTCTAGAATATCGACTGCACAAAAATCGGATACATCTCTGTTGCTATCTTCGACAACAGCATTTACAATTCTAAATTCTTTTCTATCAAATGCATTTCCTCCACCGTAACTTACAAATTTAATTGTGCGTGGAAGCGTCTGAACAAGACTATGTTGTATAGCGTACTTAATAACGTCTTCATCGTTATCTAGCAAAGAATAAGTATTATTGTGGATAGAGTCATCAATATGTCTTTCCCAAGCCTTTCCACCCGATAAAATATTTATAGGGTCATACGGTAGGGATGAGGACGCCAGTGGGCCTGATGAAGGAAGGTCGTAGAATAGATGCGTTGTAAGGAGTCCTTGATTTGTAGGATTGTCGATTGTATTCAGAAATGCAGTTATAAATTTTCGATCATACAAATCTGAGCGGTGACGTGGCACGTCAACGTTTATAATTCTGCGGCTTTCTTCCTGATCTGGTCGTTCTCTTACGTTAAGCATTTTGTTTTTCTACTTTTCCTTTTTTACAGGATCTAAAGAAATATTCCAAAAAGCTTGGAAATGAAGCCTATGTGCTTCTGAAACAGATGGATAGTCCAATATAATTACAGTTGGCTCTGCATCAAATAGTAAAATAGCTAGCTTCTGTCCATAAACATAGAAGGGAACGGATGAAAAGAAAGCTGATGGAATCCATCTGTATTCACTATAGTCTGGAGTTGCCAAAAAGTAATCATCTCCCTCTTGAAGAAGAATTTTATATGTTACTCCTCCAATTGATTTCATACGTTCGATGTGGGTTTGAAGGTTTTCTGTTCCAAGCCATTTTTCAAATTTTCTTTCGTCCACATTATGAACAATAACTTCTCCAGGCATTTCCTGAAGTGTTTCATATATATCTTCGTAAAACTGCCAGAATCCAGAACGACCTGCAAGAATTCTAACCTCGCCGGTTTTTTTTCGGATGCCATCATCTGGTAAAAATTCTATGCCGCCATCTTCAAACGCTTTCTGGATAAGTTGGATTGTTGAGTCCCGCGGTTGGGTCAGTCCGTTCTCAATGCTTCCAATTGACGTTGAAGAGATACCCGTGCGTTCGGACAGGTCACCTTGTGACCAGTTTAAAACTCCGCGTGCACCGCGTATCTGTGCTGTTGTAATCATATATAACCTGTCTATGTGTAGACTTATGTTTATCCCAACTTGTTATAGAGAGAAAGCAAAAAGTTGGCAAGAAAAATATGAAAAATATAAAACACTTATTTTTTTGCCATAATTTCTTTATTTTTGCTGCGTTCGGGGTGATAGGAAGATGTTTGGATTGCCCGAATGAGTCGGGCAATGACGGGTTGGATAAGGGGTATCCGGTTATTTTAATAATCCGTCACGCCGGAGCAGAGCTTTCGGGTCGGCGTTGCGGCCACGGAAATTGCGATAAAGTACCGCAGGGTGTTCCGATCCTCCTTTTTCCAAAATTTCCGTGCGGTAGCGGTGGGCGGTGTCCTGATTATAGAGGCCTGTTTCCAAAAATGCCTCGAAGGTATCGGCGTCAAGGACTTCTGCCCATTTATAGGAGTAGTAGCCTGCCGAGTAGCCGCCTGCAAAAATATGGTTGAAAGAATGGGATTGTGCTCCGCCCAGACGTGGGAAAAAGCGGCAGTCTTTCATGATTTCATCCTCGAAAGCCACAATATCGGTAATGGTTTCAGGATCGCGCAAATGCCATTCCATATCCATAATGGAAAAGCCCATCTGGCGAACGCCGTTCCAGCCTGACATGAAGTTTTTGGCACGGCGCAATTTTTCAATTAACTCTGCCGGAATTGGGTTGCCTGTTTCAAAATGGGAGGCAAAGCTGTTAAGGGTTTCCGGTTCATAGAGCCAGTTTTCCTGTAATTGTGATGGAAGTTCGACAAAATCCCACAAGACATTCGTGCCGGTTTGCGAGGCGTAAGTGCCTTTGGCCAGCAAGCCGTGTGTGGCGTGCCCCATTTCGTGGAACAGGGTTTCAACTTCGTTAAATGTCAAAAGCGGTTGTTGGCCTTTGGTTGGTTTGGTGAAGTTGCAGACGATGGCAACCACCGGACATTCTATTTTGCCGTGGAAGAGCCCTTGGCCACGATAGCTGGTCATCCATGCGCCTGGTTTTTTTCCTGTGCGCGGGTAAAAATCAGCATAAAGTGTTCCGATGAATTTTCCGCTGTCACGGTCTGTGACATCATAGGCGTTGACATCTTCATGCCATGTTGGAAGATCGGGAGAAGGGGCAAACACCAGCCCGAAGAGTTTCGAGAAATGGTCGAATGTGCCTTTTAAAACGCGGTCGAGCGGGAAGTAAGGGCGCAAATCTTCGTCAGAAAAATGATACATTTTTTCACGTAATTTTTCCGAGTAATAGCCAACATCCCACGGCATCAAATCGTCAACGCCTTGTTGTTTGGCAAAGGCTTTGAGCTCTTGCAAATCATTGAGGGCACCGATGCGATATTTGTCTTTCAAGTCTTTCAAAAAGGCCATGACGGTTTCCGGTTTTTCAGCCATGCGGCGTTCCAGAACATAATGCGCGTGGCTTTCATAGCCGAGCAAGGTGGCGCGTTTATGGCGCAGGCCAACGATTTTAAAAATATTTTCCGTGTTGTCGAATTCATCGCCATAGGCGCGGTTGCTGAAGGCTTTCCAAACTTTTTCGCGCAAATCACGTTTGGCAGAATACGTCAGGAAGGGAACAAAGCTCGGGAAGTCGAGTGTAATCAGCCATTTGTCCGGTTGGTCTTTTTCTTCGGCTTCGTGTTTCGCGCTTTTGATCGATGTTTCGGGTAGGCCTTCAAGATCGGATTCGTTATCAATCCAAAGCTCAAATTTTTCTGAAGATTTTTTGACGTTGTTGGAAAAGACAGGCGAGAGCGTTGACATGGCTTCGTTGATTTTGCGCAGCTCGGCTTTTTTGTCGTCATCGAGCAATGCCCCCCCGCGTACAAAGTCTTTATAGGTGTCATCCAGTAAGGTTTTTTGTTCGGTGGTTAGGGACAGGTTGTCCATCTGCTCGTGAATCGTTTTGATCCGTTTAAACAGGTCGGCATTCAAAATAATATCGCTGCTGAAATTGGCTTGAACGGGGCCTATGTCTTCGGCTAAAGCCTGAAGGCCATCTGTTCCGGCTGCAGAAAGCTGGTTGTAAAAAATAGAGGAGATTGTTCCCAGTGTTTCGGCTGCGGTTTCCAGTGCGACAATCGTATTGTCGAATGTGGGTGCATCCACATTGTTGATAATCGCATCGATATTGCTTCGTGCCTCTGTGATGGCTGCCTCTACGGCGGGTTTGAAGTGCTCTTCCTTTATCAAGTCGAATTGGGGCGCGTGGTTGCGCAGGGGAGATAGGCTGAGTAACGGGTTGTGCGACATTTAAAATTTCTTCCTTACAGTTTTTAATCGGGTGACGTATAGTATAGGCGGAAAACTGGCTTTGAAAAGAACTATAGTCTTTCCAAATCATTTTGTGACATCGTCACTGTGCTCCTCACGCTGTTCTTCCACGTGTTGTCGCTGATTTCTTGTCACAAAGTTTTTGCTTTGACTATTAAGTGTCTGTTCATCAAGTTCATGTCTTTGGATCGCAAATGACGGTTTTTTATTGCGTCAAAAGCTGAAGTTGGGTGTTTGAGAGCTGGGATGGATAGAAGTTATATTTACTAATGTATCCCGTATAATAAACCCCTGAACCCACCCAGATAAATCCCTGATCGCCCCACGTTCCATCAAATGAGCCTGTGACAGGAGCTGCTCCATTAGCGGAAATGGCTAAGCCATTGGAGCCATAGCTTGATGAAATTTTAACATTACTATTGATAGGCATGGAAGCTGTCAAAACAATATTTGTGCCATCATATATATTATAGGTGCTTCCCCCGCTTGATCTATACACAAACCGACCCAACAGTGAGCTTCCCATAACTCTCGATATCCCACCAGTGTTCTGGGCAGAAGCTTCCTGAAACTGTCCTGAAAAGGAACCTGATGAGGTTGTAAACCACCCCCCTGTTGTTGGAACGGTCAGGTTATCCGCTGCACGCGTCACTGCTGTGGTGGTGGTGGGAATATAGGACGTGGCAAAGGATCCATCTTCAATTTGCGCACCCCAAGCAAGTATATCTAGAATTTGATCTCCACCGCTAAAATAACTGGATCCACCACGCGTACCAAACACAATAGTTGCAGAGACAGAGGCTATATTGGGGCCGAGAATAAAACGCTGCCATGATGGCGTGGCAGTTATAGTTTCTCCAATAGCACCATGAGTGTCATATATAACTAATGTTTGATCAGCCCCTGTATTAGATTTAATCCAAACGGATTTTACGCGCTTAATACTGGAGCTACCTATAGCCCCGTTATATACAAGTGAGTAATCGTTCGAAGATATTCCTACCCCTCTATTCATTTGTATGCGGTTTGCCGACAAAGTTCCATCAGGGGCTACTGCAAACGCGGTTGTTACTATTGGAACAACTCCAGTACCCATGGCTACTTTTGACCAAGCTGCATTATCAAATTCGCTACTCCTCGTGAGAAGGTTAGTTCTTTGTTCCTCAATCAATATCCCCTTTGAGGCATGGGTGACAGGATCATAGTCAAAACGTGGTGTGCCGGAGCTTGCGGTTTGGAGTGTGCCCGATGAATCGAAATAAGTGCCGATACTAGCGCGGGTGAAGGTTCCGCCCGATGCGCCAAGGAAAGAGGTGAGGTCGTTATAGGCTGTACCGTTGAGGGTATAGCGCCCATCGGCATCGTAGATAAAATCCATCGACAAAGATGGATAGTCAATTTTCACGCCGGAGGTATTGGGAACGGTAAAGGTCAGATCGGTTTGAGGGTTGCCGTTCAAATCGGTGATGGTGCCGCCGTTTAAATCAATCGGCGAGCTTAAGGAGACTCCATCCAAATCAACATCCCCTGCAACCATGGCGTAGGTAAACACCAATGCAGCACTTCCAGAGCCAGAGGTATAGGTGGCATAGCGTGTGACGCCCCCGACATCGACCGCTATTCTGGGGGTGCCTGTCACCGTGACAGCTTCACTCATGTTAATGGTGAAAGGAACAGAGGTTGCGGCAAAAGCGCAAGAAGGAGCGATCAAAGAGACAAGGCCGATCCCGATCAGCACAGAAAGAGCCACATGCCCCCAAGCCCGAGAAATTATCCTAGAAATTGAAAATCCCATCATCAATACCCCTGTGTTTCCTCCTTATGCATAGCATAATAGGGAACAACATTCAAGGTGGGATGGCAATGGGAGGGTTTTTCTGGATTGCAGCGTTGCCTGAAGGTTTCTCGCAATGACGGAAAGTCTAGTGTTTTAATGGTCAGAAAGAATGGATGCCGTTGTGCAACGGTATGACGATCCGTGTGAAATAAACCTTGCTTATGGCGATAGTTTTTATCCTGTGGTTTTGTTAGAATGAGTTGCAAAAGTGAAATGTATAATGATTTTTTCTCCTCGTTCTGAACAGTTTGATGACATCTATTTTTCGGTCGAGGATGGTTTGGCCGAGAGCAGGCATGTCTTTTTACAGCAAAATGACTTACCCAACCGGTTTCAGGGCAAAAGCCGCTTTACTATTTGCGAGGCAGGATTTGGAACGGGGCTCAATTTTTTATGTGCATGGACGTTGTTCGAGCAAAGCACGCGCCCCAATCAGCAGCTTGATTATATTTCATTTGAAAAATACCCGTTGTCGTCTGCTGATATATTGAAATATCTGGCGCATTGGGGCAGCGAGTTCGATGGGCGGTTGGAGCGATTGGTTGAGCTTTATCCATTGAGAATCGGAGGATGGCACCGTATCCGTGTTTCCGCACAAGTGACGTTGACCCTGATCTTTGATGATGTGAACCGTGCGTTGCCGCAATTGGACGGGGCGGTTGATTGCTGGTTTCTGGATGGGCATGCTCCGGCTAAAAATCCTGATATGTGGTCGGATATTATTTTTTCCCAGATGGGGCGATTGTCTGCTGCAGGGGCGCGGGTTTCAACTTTTACTGCCGCTGGGTTTGTGCGCAGAGGATTGAAAAATGCGGGGTTTCAGGTCTCTAAAGTTCGGGGGTATGGGCGAAAATGCGATATGACTGTCGGCGAATTTTGCGGACAAGGTGTTTTGCCCGTTGCCATTCAATATCCCGGGCGGGTTGCCGTGATCGGGGGTGGAATTGCCGGAGCGTCTTTGTGTTCTGCATTGGCGCGGCGCGGTGTTTTGGTTGATTTATACGAAAAGCATGAATTGGCCAGTGGAGGATCTGGTAATTTACGTGGATTGTTTAATCCGAGGTTTACAGCGCGGTTGGGTGATGAGGCCGATTTTTATTCTTCTGCGTTCCGGCATGGCTTGTGTGAGTTTTCGGATTTGCAGACCCGTCATGATGTTGGTCTTTTACCGTGTGGCAGTCTTCATATTATTCTGGATGAGGATAAACTCAAGCGGAGCGAAGGGTTTATACAAAACTGGGGATGGCACAAGGATCATGCCCGTATTGTGGATCGGGATGAGGCTCGCGAGATCAGCGGTGTTCCTTTGTCTTATGGTGCTTTGTTTCTTCCTGATGCCGGAATGATCTCTCCGAAGCTGGTTGTGGAAGCCTTGGCTCAATCGGCTAATATCATCATGGAAGAAGTTGGCAGCCTATCCAAACAAGGCCATGTGTGGATTGTTAACAATCGTGAATATGACGCTGTTGTGCTTGCCGGTGCGCATGATGTTTTGAAATTTCCCCATGTGTCATGGTTGCCCATTCATACTGTGCGTGGTCAGGTGAGTTTAATGGATCCGCCGGAAATTTTTTCGGGGTTAAAAACCAATCTTTGTCACGGAGGTTATGCCTCGCATCCGTTTGACGGGACAATGGTGGTTGGATCAACATTCAAACCTTGGTTGGATCATCTTGATGTGACCGAAGAAGATCATGTCGAGGTGCTGCAAAAGCTGGCTGTGGTGGTGGATGGATATGACGGTGTGTCTCTTGTCAAAGGGGGGCGGGCTGCGTTCCGGTGTGCTGCAAATGACCGTGTTCCGGTGATAGGGTGTGTTCCAGACTGGGATGGGCTTTATTTGTCAGTGGCTCATGGATCTCATGGGTTATCAACCGCGACGCTGGGGGCTGAAATTATTGTGGCTCAGATGGCGGGAGAAAGTCCACCTGTTCCACGCAATGTTTTAAAATTTTTATCGGCACAGCGTTTTATTGATCGTAAGGCACGCAAAGGGTCTTAAAAGAAGGGTTTTAAAATCCTTCGAGTGTGTCGTAAAACATCATTTCGCTGAGTTCAAATTGTACCTCTTCCGAAGCTATATCGAGTTGTGGCAGTTGTTTTGATATTGTCGGTGATGTGGCCGTTTTTTCAAACTGATTGATGGTGTTTTGCGGAAACAATGTCAGTAATAAAATCAGACAAGCTGCCGTTGCCAAGCCCCCTGACCACCAGCCTGTTTTTGAAAAAGTGACCGTTGTTTTTTTTTGTTGGGGACGCATCATTTGTTCATGGGTCAGGGCTTGGTCGATCATGGTTGCCAATTTGTTTTTCGGCAGAACCGGAACAACGTTGTTGTCTGTTTCCAGCAGATCAAAAGGATCTTTAATAAGAGTGTGTGGCAATGTCATGTCTTTCTCCGTTGATGTTGGCGGGGATTAAAGTTCCTAAGGCTTTGAGCCCACGGGCGATCAAATGTTCTACTGCTTTTTCTGTTGTTTCCATGTTGGCGGCAACTTCGCGGCGGCTGTTTTCATGGAAGTAGGTCAAGAGCATAGCTTCTTTCTGGCGATCCGGCAGACGGTCTATGGCTTGGAGTAAAAGCGAGCGGTATTCACTGGTGAGCAATGTTGCATTAGCCGTTTCAGGGACGCTGAGATGATCGGGTATTTCATCGTTTTTATTCTTGCGTGCGCGGTGGACATCCATGCAGGCATTGTAGGTCAGCCGAGAAACCCATGCTTGCACAGATCCTCCGGCCTGCCATTTGGGTGCAAACTGCCAAAGCTTGATAAGGACGTCTTGTGAGACATCTTCGGCGGTTGATCTGTCCCCTGATAGCAGGCGAAAGGCAAGGGCAAAAATCTTTTGACCCAAGGCTTCGGATAGTGCACGAAAGGCGCGCTGGTCGCCTTCCGCTGTCTGTCTCATGTATTCCGTCATCAGATGGTTATCCATCCATTTATCCTTTCAACAGGGTCTGAAGAAATTATTCTGAGTCCGGGGTTTCCGGCTTGTCTGTTTTCATGTCTTGTTTCATGTCCTGAAGTTTTTCGCGTTTTTCCTGCATCCGGTCTTTCATTTTTTCCTTGAATTTAGCGCGCATTATCTCACGGCCTTTTTTCATTTCTTCCGGCGATAATTTTCCGTCTTTATCGGCATCTGTTTTGGCAAACATTTCGTCCAGACGCTCTTTATGGGCGTTGAGCATTTCTTCTTTGGTCAAGAAGCCGTCTTTATCCGTATCGGCTTTGGCAAACATCTCCGCTCCATGTTTTTCCATATCCTGACGCTGGTCGCCTTTCTTGCCTGACATTTGGCGATCAGGACGATCAGGACGTTCGTCTTGTGTGCTTGGTGGTGGCGCATCGTCCCCATCTTGAGCCAAGGCCGGAAAACCAGCGGTCAAAAGGATGGCTAGTGCTGAGAAAGCGAGTAATTTGTCTTTATTGGTCATTTTGTGCCTCTTTTTTGTTTTAACAGAATTCCTATGATGTGAGTATAACGGTCAAAGATCACTATTTCCCCCTTTTATTTCGTCATATTTCTATAATTTTTGTGATGGGGTCGGAAGAATTGTGGAGAGAGCGTGGAGGGAGTGTTGGCAAAGGAATGCTTTGCGGTTATGATCCTGACAAATTTATATATTTTTAAGGATATTGTCATGTCACTGTCTTCCCGTCCTTTGTCTCCGCATCTCCAGATATGGAAGTGGTCCATGAATATGGCCTTATCCATTTTTCACCGTGCGAGTGGTGTTGCTTTGTCTGTCGGATCTTTGATGTTGGTGTGGATGCTGGTTGCGGCGGCGAATGGTTCTGAATCCTATGCATGTTTCCGTGATTTTGCGACATCGATTTTTGGGCAGATTTGCTTGTTTGGCTGGACGGGAGCTTTGTTCTTTCATTTGTGTTCCGGCACTCGCCATCTTTTGATGGATACTGGGCGGTTGTTGACTATTCCTCAAGCCGAAAAAGCTGGAGTTATTATATTTGTGGTTGCGGCATCCCTGACTTTAGGGGTTTGGGGCTGCGTCAAGTTTTTCTATTAGGAGATTAGAGATATGGCTCAGAAATGGGAAGATACAGCATTTAAAGCACCGATGGCGCGTGCGCGTGGATTGGGATCGGTTCATTCCGGTTTGCACCATTGGATGCACCAGAAAATTACGGCTTTAGCTAATATTCCTCTGGTTTTATGGGGCGTGTGGTCGGCGATGACTTTGGCGGCTACGGGGGCTGATCTTTATACGATACGGGGTTTCTTTGCCCAGCCGGTCAATGCGATTTTGATGGTGTTGTTTTTGGGATCGGTTTTTTATCATATGGCGTTGGGTCTTCAGGTCGTGATTGAAGACTATGTTCATTGTGAAAAGGCCAAGCCGCTGATGTTGATTGGTGTGAAATTATTGTCGTTGGTTTTGTTTGTGGCGGCAGCTTTTTCGGTTTTAAAATTGTCGATATAAGGAGAACAAGGATGCAAGGTCGGTTTTGGCTTTTGTTGGTTGGTTTGGGAGTTTTAACCCTGACTCTTGCGATGGGTTTCCCTGCTTTCGCCAAGGATGATGATGCGGTTTATAACCGGATTATGAAAGATAATAAAATTCGTTGCGGGTATTATATCTGGCCTCCTTTTATTGAAAAAGATGCCAATTCCGGAGAATTAAGCGGCATTGGTTATGATATGATGGAGCATATTGGGCAGCAATTATCGCTTGATATAGAGTGGGTTTCCGAGGTTAGTTTCGACTCGATGTTCGAGGGGTATCAAACAGGGCGGTACGATATGGTTTGTGCCCCTATTTCTGCTACCCCAGCACGGGCGCGTGCCAGCGATTTTACAAACCCGTATTTATATGGGGCCTATTATATGTATGCCAGAGAAGGTGATGCCCGTTTTGACAATAACCTTCAAAAAGCCAATGATGCCACTCTTCGTTATGCGTCGCTGGATGGTGATATGAACGAGATTCTTGGAAAAGAAGAATTTCCTTTGGCTCAAAAAATCAGTGTTGGTCAAAATTCTGCAAGTACCGATGTTCTGATGATGGTGGCAACCGGAAAAGCGGATGTGACTACTTTTGAGCCTGTTGGGGCTCTTGGCTTTATGCGAGCCAATCCCGGGAAAATTCATCAGGTTTTAGGCAATCCGGTGCGTGTGATGCCTTTGACTTATTCTTTCCCTATCGGTGAAGAAAAATTGAAGGCGATGTTGAATATCACGACACAGACAATGTTAGAAACAGGTTATTTTGATAGGGTTCTCGCTAAACATCCTGACTATAACGCTACTCTTTTACGTGTGAGGCCTCATTATGTTTCCATGCCAGAGGGTAAAAAATGAAATCGTTATTATTTGCTCTTTTGTTGGTGGTTGTTTTTGCTCCTTGTGCTTTTGCGGCGGAAAATGAATCTGTTTATGACCGTGTGGTTAAAAGCGGTGTCATCCGGTGCGGGTATGGAATATCGCCACCAGTGATGGTTAAAGACCCGAATAGCGGAGTGATGTCTGGTCTGGATGTCGAGATTTGGAACGAGATTGGTAAAGAGCTTGGTCTGAAAATTGAATGGGCCGAAGAGGCTGGATGGGGGAACTTTATAGAAGGTCTTAGAACGGGGCGTTATGATGCGTTTTGTTCCGAATTATGGCCTGATCCTGCACGCTCCAAGTTTTTATCGTTGACTGATCCAGTCCTTTTTTCTTTTCTGGATGCGTATGTTCGTTCTGATGATATGCGATTTGATGGTCATCTGGACAAGATCAATGATCCGTCGGTCAAGATCCCAGCGATTGAAGGAGACGTATCTGCTACGCTGTCGCAAAACGGTTTTTCAAAAGCGACTCTTGAATATTTGCCGCAGACCGCGACGTTGTCAGATATGTTTTTATCAATTCTAACTAAAAAATCCGATGTGATTTTTATAGATCAAGCCATGATTGCCGGATTGGATCAAAATAATAAAGGCAAAATCCGTAAGGTCGAAAATGTTCCACATGCGTTTACATTCGGGTCATATTATGGCGTTGTAGCTGGAGAATATCAGTTGCGCGATATGATTAATCTGGCGTTGCGGACGATGAAAAATGATGGGCGATTGGAAAAGCTGGCTCAAAAATATTCCGAGAGCTATTCTGTGCCGCGTAAGGATTTTTAAGAATGAGTTTAAAATCACAGATGAACACGGATGAACACAGATTAAATGAAATGACATTTCAGATTAATGGCTGTGCAATGGATGTGTTGAATTCTGTGGGGCATGGATTTCATGAGAAAATATATGAAAATGCTATGGCAATTGCATTCAGAAAATCAGGTTTGATATTTTCTTGTCAAAAACAATACCCTCTTTTTTATAGGGAAGAATCTATCGGCGTTTTTATTCCTGATTTCGTGGTAGAGGATTCTATTATTGTAGAGTTAAAAACGATAGATCAGGTTGGAAATTCTGAAAAAGGTCAGGTTATGAATTATCTTCGCGCCAGCGGATTAAAGCTTGGCGTGATTCTGAATTTCAAACATTCAAAATTGGAATGGCAGAGAGTTATATTCTGAAGATGAATATCTGTGTTCATCCGTGGTTTTAAAGGAAAAAGGAAAAAGAAAAATGGCCTATGACGTAATTACCCATGAATATGATGTTGTTGTTGTTGGCGGTGGTGGGGCTGGTCTTCGTGCTGTTACGGGGATGGCTGAAAAAGGTCTGAAAGTTGCTTGTTTGTCCAAGGTGTTTCCAACACGGTCGCATACAGTCGCGGCGCAGGGGGGTATTTCTGCGGCTCTTGGAAATATGGGCGAAGATGATTGGCGTTTTCACATGTATGATACGGTGAAAGGGTCGGATTGGCTCGGCGACCAAGATGCAATCGAATATATGTGCCGTGAAGCTATTCCCGCGATTATCGAGTTGGAGCATTTCGGTGTGCCGTTTTCGCGTACGGCGGAAGGAAAAATTTATCAACGGGCGTTTGGCGGAATGACAACCCATTATGGGGAAGGCACTGCGCAGCGGACTTGTGCCGCGGCTGACCGGACGGGGCATGCGATTTTACACACGCTTTATACGCAAGCTTTGAAACACAAGGCCGAATTTTTTATCGAATTTATCGCGCTTGATTTGATTATGGAGCCGGACGGGTCTTGTGTCGGTGTTGTGGCGTGGAATTTGAATGATGGTACGATCCATGTGTTCCGTGGTCATCAGACTGTTTTGGCGACAGGCGGGTATGGTCGGGCGTTTTTCTCTTGTACGTCGGCGCATACTTGTACCGGTGATGGTAATGCCATGGTGTTGCGTGCCGGTCTTCCTTTGCAGGATATGGAGTTTATCCAGTTTCATCCGACCGGAATTTATGGTGCAGGCTGTTTGATTACCGAAGGGGTGCGTGGTGAAGGCGGGTATCTGACCAACTCTGAAGGGGAGCGCTTTATGTCGCGGTATGCTCCGTCAGCGAAGGATTTGGCATCGCGTGATGTTGTTTCCCGTTCGATGACGATTGAAATTCGTGAAGGGCGCGGTGTGGGGCCACAAAAAGATCATATTCATTTGCATTTGGAGCATCTTGATCCTGAAATTATTCATTCCCGTTTACCGGGGATTGCTGAGACGGCCAAAATTTTTGCTGGGGTTGATGTCACCAAGGAACCTATTCCGGTTTTGCCGACTGTTCACTATAACATGGGTGGAATTCCGACCAACTGGCGTACAGAAGTGGTTGCGCCGACTGCAGATGATCCAAACCATGTTGTTTCAGGTCTGATGGCGATTGGTGAAGCGGCCTGTGTGTCGGTTCATGGTGCTAATCGTTTGGGGTCTAATTCTTTGCTTGATCTGGTTGTTTTTGGTCGCGCTGCGGCACTTCGGGCTGCTGAAACTGTCGTGGCCGGCACTAAACACCGCAAGATTACAGGCGGTGGCGTTGAGAAGGCTTTGGCACGATTTGATAAGTTCCGTAATGCCGATGGTGCAATTCCGACATCAGAGATTCGGATGACTATGCAACGCACGATGCAAAATCATGCAGCCGTTTTCCGGACTGGTGATGTGTTGCAAGAGGGTTGTGAAAAAATTTCCAAAGTCTTTGATAGTCTTAAAGACGTTAAAGTTTCTGATCGTTCCTTGGTGTTTAATACCGATCTGGTGGAGACTCTGGAGCTGGATAATTTATTATGTCAGGCTGTGGTAACGATGTATTCTGCGGTTAACCGTCAAGAGAGTCGCGGGGCTCATGCCCGTGAAGATTTTCCTGATCGTGATGACGAACGCTGGATGAAGCATACTGCCGTTTGGGTTGATGAGGCTGGTAAAACCAAAATCGGTTATCGTCCGGTGATTATGAAGACATTGACCGACGAAGTGGAGGTTGTTCCGCCGAAAAAACGGGTTTATTAAGCCGTCTATCGGTGTCCGTTGCTTGATCTATGCCGCTTGTGAGTCTTGGTCGGGGGCATCCCATTGGGGTGACCATTCGGGATTGACAATACGGCCTTCGGGATTGGCAAGAGCTTTGATTTGCTGCATTTCTTCGGTTGTTAATTCAAAATCAAAAATTTGGATATTATCCTCAATATGAAGTGGGTTCGCGGCTTTTGGAATGGCCAAGACGTTGCCTTGTTGAATCAGCCAGCGCAAAGTGACTTGCCCCGCAGATTTCCCGTATTTTCCAGCAATCTTTAAAATGGTCGGGTCGGTTCTGACCAAGCCACGCGACAGCGGGCAGTAAGCCGTTAAAAACATGTGGTGTTTTTCTACAAAGTCGAGGACAGGCTGTTGGGATAAATACGGATGATATTCAACTTGATTGGTTACAATTTCTGCGTCGGTTTCGTCCAGAATTTGTTGCATCAAGGCAACCGGATAGTTGGAGACACCAATCAATTTGGTCATGCCCCAATCCTGAATGGTTTGCAGGGCTCTGATCTGGCGGTGCAGAGGAATGGTTTTGACCGGCCAGTGAAGCAATAACAGATTAACATGGTCTGTTTTGAGTTTTTTCAGGCTTTCTTCCACGCTTTTTTGGGCAGCACCTGATGCAACGTTGTCGACCCAGATTTTTGTGGTCAGAAAAATTTCTGATCTTGGAATCCCTGATTCTGCGATAGCTTGACCGATTTCGGCCTCGTTGTCATAAATTTGTGCTGTGTCAATGTGGCGATACCCCAGTTCCAAGGCTGTGGATACAGAGTTGGTGCAGTCAATACCGTTGAGTTGCCATGTTCCCAAGCCAATGCGGGGAATTGACGTATTTTTTATATCAAGTGTTGTTTGCATATTCTTCTCCTGCTGTATTGATGATTGTCAGCTTGTGATCGTCAGGTGAAAGCGGTTTTTGATCAATCTATATTTTTCGACTCAATGAGTCTCTATCCTGCTCCTCTTTCTATAATGTTGTCAACATAGGGTAAGTTAAGCTTCACAAGGGGACGAATTCGCGGTATCCTTGAGTTCGGCCTTTGTGGCTATTTCGTTTCGTTCAAAATATTTCAGGATTTCTTTTCATGGCTGAATTCAAGCTCCCCAAAAATTCCGAAATTAAAGTCGGTCAGTCGGTTGATGTTTCAAATGGCGCAAAAAATGCCAAGACGTTCAAGCTGTATCGTTATGATCCTGATAGTGGAGAAAATCCCCGTTTTGATTCCTATACGATTGATTTGGATCAGTGTGGGCCGATGGTTCTGGATGCCATCCTTTATATCAAGAATAAAATTGATGCTGGTGTGACCTTGCGTCGTTCTTGTCGTGAAGGAATTTGCGGATCTTGCGCGATGAATATTGACGGATCAAATACGCTGGCTTGTCTTAAGCCGATTGAAGATGTCAAAGGACATGTTCAAATTACACCTTTGCCTCATTTGCCTGTTATCAAGGATCTGGTTCCTGATGTTACTCATTTGGCAGCTCAATATGCATCGATTGAGCCTTGGATGAAAACCGAGTCGCCGCTGCCCACTCGCGAACGTTTGCAAAGCCCTGAAGATGCGGAGCTGCTCAATGGTTCGGACGGGAAAGGCCCTGCGGCTTGTATTTTATGTTTTTGTTGTTCGACATCTTGCCCGAGTTACTGGTGGAATGGTGATCGTTTTCTAGGCCCTTCTATTTTGCTTCAAGCCTATCGTTGGATTGCCGATACACGGGATGAAGCAACGGGAGAGCGTTTGGATCAATTGGAAGACCCGTTCCGTTTGTATCGGTGTCATACCATTATGAATTGTACCAAAACCTGTCCGAAAGGACTTAACCCTGCCAGGGCAATCGCTGATATTAAAAAGCTTATGGTTGCACGGAGCTAATTTAACTTCAATTTTTTTTGTAAAGGAAAAAACCAATGGATCCTCTCATTCTTCAAAATATGATTACGTCATGGTTGATGCCTTCTTTTTTGAGCGCAGTTTTTGCGTTTTTGCTGGGATTGATCTGGTATCATCCCCGTATTCTAGGTAGTCGTTGGCTTGAAGCGCGTGAGATGACGGCAGATGAGATCAAGCGGGGTGCTCATCCTTTTATTCTTTCTTTTCCTTTGTGGTTTTTAACCTCCTTGTTTTTTACGTTCATGTTGATTTACATGAATATTCACACTGGCTCTGAAATCTTTTTGATGTCTTGTTTGTTGTGGGTTGCGTTTGCGATGCCGCCTATCGTGATGGGGTCGCTTTACACGGGCTATCCTTTTGCCGCTGTCGCGATTGATGCCTCTTATCAGTTGGCAGGATATTACGTTTTGGCCATGGTCAATATTTTGATGAATTATCTCGGTGTGATCTGATTTTTATCAGGACTATCGATGGTGTTTTTAGGAACGGACAGGATTTTATTTCTGTCCGTTCCGCCTTTTTCGATCTGAATAGATGATTTTGGAATTTTCCATTGTTTCGAGAGCAGTTTGATGAGGGCTTGGTTGGCTTTTCCTTTTTCGGGAATGGCGGTGACGGAGACTTTTAAAACAGGCTGGTTCTGTTCGTTATAGTCCCATGATCCGATTTCATTTCTTGATGCGTTGGGTGTGAGCCTAACCAGAATTATCTGGCGGTGGCTTTCTTCTACCACGCAAATTGTTCCTTGAGGATGCGTTCTTCGAGCGATTGACCGGAGCTGAACATTAATGTCCGGCTAAGATCTGTTGATTGCTGGATGTTGACTGATGTAATGTTACGGACTTCAAAATCATCTGCTGTGGCACTGACCGGACGGCTATCGGCATCCAGAATATCAAATCTGATTTTTGCTTTGGCGGGTAACAAAGCTCCTTTCCATCTGCGTGGACGAAACGCACTGATGGGGGTGAGTGCCAAAAGTTGTGTCGAAAGCGGAATAATCGGCCCATGTGCTGAAAGGTTATAAGCGGTGCTTCCTGCTGGTGTGGCGACCAGAATTCCATCACAGATCAGTTCTTCCATGCGTAAGATCCCGTCAATACTGATGGCAAGTTTTGCCGCTTGGCGAACTTGACGCAGCAGAGAAACTTCGTTGAAGGCAATGGCAGTTTGAATTTCCCCATTGATGTCGGTGGCGTTCATACTCAGAGGATAAATCGTCACTTTTTCTGCGGATTGGAGCGAGTCGAACAGGTTGTCGGGGGCAAATGTGTTCATCAGGAAACCCAGAGAGCCTCGATTCATGCCGTAAACAGGGAGGTCGGTGGAAGACGTTGCTCGTAGGGCTGAAAGCAAGGTTCCGTCTCCACCCAAGGCAACAACGATGTCGGCATTGTCCAGTTTGGCATGACCATATTTCTCCGCCAGAGTTTTTTTTGCAGATTGTGCCTCGATTGATTGGTTGGCGAAGAAATGGATGTTCACGAGGGTTAGGCCTGTTCCTGTTTTTTGACGAGATGGGCGTTATTTTGCGCCCATTGATCGGGTTCATTGAGAAATGATTCTACGCTGGCCAATGTTTCTTCGTCGAAATATTTGTTTTCTCGGGCAACGGCCAGTACAGACCACCAGTCTGTCAGGTTATACAGTTCGACACCTGCGGTTTTCATGTTTTCCAGCGATTGAGGAAAAATGCCGTAATGGAAGACAACAAAAGAATGGGCTATTTTTGCACCTGCTGCACGGATAGCATCAATAAAGACTTTTTTGCTGCCGCCGTCGGTTTGCAGGTCTTCGATTAGAATCACATTGGCGTTTTCTTTGTCCATGCAGCCTTCGATTTGTGCCATGCGGCCAAAGCCTTTTGGTTTTTTGCGGACATAGAGCATCGGTTTATTCAGACGGTCGGACAGAAACGCCGCGTATGGAATGCCTGCTGTTTCACCGCCTGCGACGTAATCAATGTTGTTGATGCCGACTTTTTCTTTTAACAGTTCTGCGCCCATATCCATGAGAGCGGTTCTTTCTGCCGGAAAGGAGATTAAACGGCGAATGTCCACGTAAACGGGGGAAATGCGCCCCGAGGTGAACACAAAGGGTTCGCGGGCATTAAATAAGACAGATTTTGTGTCGAGCAGGATTTTTGCAGCAATTTTTGTGTTTTGGTCAGTCATTTTTCTCTTCTTTCTTCAAATCGTTCATAGTTTTAGCCTTTTTATTGAAAAAACTCAAAAAGAACTTGCATATTTCTTTTCATATCCATATAAGGGCGCAGCAAAAAGTAATAATATTACAAAAGGTAAAAAAATGTCTTTGCAAATGCAATTTGGGTCTGTTGTTAATACCTCCGAAATTCGGGTGCTTGCTAGAAAAATTTCTAGAGATGGAGTCGATGCTTTAAGTCCTGAAGATAGGGAATTTCACAACAGTCTTCCTCAACAGCATAGAGCTATGTTGCAAGCAATGTTGATGCCATCATCTTTATAAATGTTACCGACCTTTTACAAGGTCGGTAAAGGACTATATGGTAGGTTTTCTTTTAATCAGGTCGTCTACCACTGATGGATCGGACAAGGTTGAAATATCCCCTAGACTATCCAGTTCATTCGCTGAAATTTTCCTTAAAATCCGCCGCATGATCTTGCCCGAACGTGTTTTGGGTAAGTTTTGTGCCCATTGAATCACATCGGGAGAGGCTATCGGCCCGATAATTTTTCGTACCGTTTGAACAATTTCCTTTTTGATGTCATCGGTCATCGGTGTTCCGTCATGTAAGGTGACATAGGCGTAGATGCCTTGTCCCTTAATATCATGCGGAAAGCCGACTACGGCTGATTCGGATACAGCGGCATGTTCGTTGATGGCGCTTTCAATTTCTGCAGTTCCCAAGCGGTGACCGGAGACGTTAATCACATCGTCTACGCGGCCTGTGATCCAGAAATATCCGTCTTCGTCACGTCTTGCGCCGTCGCCTGTAAAATACATGCCTTTAAAGGTTGAGAAATAGGTCTGTTTGAAGCGTTCGTGATCTTTATAAACAGTGCGCATTTGACCCGGCCAGCTGTCCAGAATAACCAGATTGCCTTCGGTTGCGCCGTCAAGTTTGCGGCCTTCATTGTCAACCAGAGCCGGTTGAATGCCAAAGAAGGGCAAAGTCGCCGAGCCTGGCTTGGTGGTGGTTGCACCTGGAAGCGGTGTAATCAGATGTCCGCCTGTTTCGGTTTGCCACCATGTGTCGACAATCGGGCAACGGCCTTCGCCAACGATGTGATAGTACCAGAGCCATGCTTCGTGGTTGATTGGTTCGCCGACCGTTCCCAATATACGCAAGGATTGACGGGATGCTTTTTGCACCCATTCGTTACCTTGACGGAGAATCGAGCGAATGGCAGTCGGTGCGGTATAAAAAATATTGACTTTGTGCTTGTCTACGACTTGCCAGAACCGTGACCAGTCCGGATAGTTCGGGACGCCTTCAAAAACAAGCGTGGTTGCACCATTGGCCAGCGGCCCGTAAACAATATAGGAGTGTCCCGTCACCCAGCCTACATCGGCGGTACACCAATAGACTTCACCGTCATGGTAATCAAATGACCATTGATGGGTCAAAGAGGTGTAAACCATATACCCGCCGGTGGTGTGCAGAACGCCTTTCGGTTTTCCTGTTGATCCTGATGTGTAGAGAATAAACAGCGGGTCTTCGGCATTCATGGGTTCGGGAGGACAATCGGTGGATTGGGTATCGACAATGTTATGCCACCAGATATCCCGTTTGTCGTTCCAATTCACTGTTCCGCCGGTTCGTTTTAAAACCAGTACAGTTTTAACATCAGGGCAGCTTTCAAGTGCGGCATCGGTATTTTCTTTGAGTGGAACTTTTTTCCCGCCGCGCAAGCCTTCGTCGGCTGTAATAATAAATGTTGAATCGCAGTCGAGAATCCGGTCACGCAAAGATTCAGGAGAAAATCCGCCAAAGACTACCGAGTGGACGGCTCCGATGCGGGCGCAAGCCAGCATGGCGTATGTGGCTTCTAATACCATCGGCATATAAATAGTAATGCGGTCGCCTTTTTTTACTCCGCGAGATTTCATGGCATTGGCCAGTTTCGAGACATGGTCTTTGAGTTCGGCATAGTTGATATATCGGTCTTCGGATGGATCGTCACCTTCGAATATCAGAGCCGTTTGGTTGGCGCGTTCCGGTAAATGGCGGTCAATACAATTATATGATGCATTAAGAATGCCGTCTTCGTACCATTTAATTGATATGTCTCCTTCAAAGGAGGTGTTTTTTATTTTGGTCGGAAACTTTTCCCATGAAAGGCGTTTGGCCATTTCACCCCAAAATCCATCCGGATCTCTGATGGATTTGGCGTACAAATCTTTGTATTTTTCAGCGGTAATATGTGCGTTTTTTGCAAGCTCTGCGGGTGGATCAAAGCGTTCTTCAAAGGACATTCAAAGCTCCTAAAAAAGTAATACAGTCTTTTTAATGACTTCTTTTAGCACGGGATGCTGAAGAGATCATTATGCGGCGCAGCAATTCAGAAAAGGCTTGGTGCAGGTTTTAAAAGCGTCGGGTCAGGATGCGAACTTGGCCAGAGACAAGAAGTCCTGAAGTCTGTGCGATGTTGGCGCAGCCAGAATGTCCGGTGATCCTTGTTCTACTATTTTTCCGCCATCCAGAAAAATAACCTTGTCTGCTGCTTTTTGGGCAAAGCTGATATGGTGGGTAATCAGAAAGATGCCAATGCCGCGTTCTTTCAAATGAGATAATTTTGTCAGGATTTTTGCCGTTTGTTCAACATCCAATGCCGATGTGATTTCATCCAACAGAACATATTTCGGATTTATAATCAGTGCGCGCGCCAGTGCAACACGTTGTCTTTGTCCGACCGAAGACTGGTTGGGGTAGTTGTTGATGAAGGCTTCCATTTCGAATAATTTTATCAGGCCTTCAATGTCTTTCTCGGCTTCGGGGTTGTGGTTGCGGGCAGGCAGCATAATGTTTTCACGCAAAGTTAAATGCGGCCACAGAAAAAGAGACTGGAAGACGGCTGTTACTTTTGGCCATGGTGCAGCATTTTTTTCTTCATCAATTAAAATCTCTCCGCGATTGGGTTTTTCGAGTTGGCACATTAGACGCAGCAATGTTGTTTTTCCTGTTCCTGATGGGCCAATGGCACAGGTGATATGCCCTGCTTCGATATCAAGGTCAATTCCGTTCAGGATAACGTTGTCACCGTAGGATTTATGAAGATTGCGGACTGAAAGCATAAGGATGGATCTTTTCTTTTTTTCTATTGTTCCGATAGATTGCGGGTGAATCTTGATTTGAGCCATAGAGCAAGGCCGTTAATCGGTAAGCATACCGCAAGGAAGAAGACTCCGAGAGCGGTGTAAATTTCAACGGGGCGGTAAATTTGCGCGTTAATGCGTTGGGCAACGCGGAAAATTTCTTCGACCGAGATCAAACTGGAAAACAACGTAATATGGAGCATCGCGACTTGTAAGAGCAAGAGCGGCGGCATGACTTCGCGCAAAATCAAAGGAAGTTGTATTTTGAAAATGGTTTGTTTGCGGGTTAGTCCGGTGACTTTTGCCGCAATCAGATATTGTTGTGGAAAGTCATTTAATGCTCCGCGAATGATGTCAGCCACCGCGAAGATATTCACAATGGCCAGTGTGAATGCAGCGGTATAGAACGGGTCAATCACCACATTGAACATGGCTTGAACCGGATAGTGCAGCCAAAACAGAAAAACAAGAAGCGGAACCCCGCCCAGAAAAAATGAAACGCCATGGGATGGAAACCCTACGCCGCGCGGGAATTTATTGCCTGCCAGTCCTAAAGCTCCGCCTAAAATCAGGCCGCTCCCCCAGATTATTGCACAGAGCTTGAGGGTTACACTTAGGCCTGTCAAAAATGCAGGATAGTAGTTGGTTAGAATATCCCATACGCTCATTTTGTCTGTATCCTTTTGAAAACAGAGGAACTTTATCTGTTTTTACTGTGGTGTTCAAGTATGGATTGTGTCTGACAGCGTACAAATAATGTCCCATTCCTGATCGGTGATGGGCATGACGGACAGTCGGGATTGCTTGATGAGGGCGATATTTTTCAGGCGCGGGTCTGATCTTATTTCAGCAAGGGTGACGGGTTTTTTGAGTTTCTTTTTGCATGCCATGTCCACCAGAACAAAGCGTTCGTCCAATGGGTCGGGATAATGTTCTTGAACCACTTCCATGATGCCGACAATTTCGCGGCCAATATTGGAATGGTAAAAGAAAACCAGTTCGCCTTTCTTCATGGCCTTCATATTGTTGCGTGCCTGATAGTTACGGACATCATCCCATGGGGCGATGCCGCTTTCTTTCAAGTTGTCCCAGCCAAAAACATTGGGTTCGGATTTCATCAGCCAATGAGCCATGGTTTTTTCCTTGTGCTTTATTCCCGTTCGTGGCGGGCGGGGCGGTTGAGAATTTGATCGAGAGCGGCTGTTATAGGCAGGTTTTCATACAAGCATTGGTAAATGGCTTGGGTGATCGGCATATCAATATTATTGGCGGTGGCAAGGGCTTGGGCGGCTTTGGCTGTCGGGACACCTTCGGTGACGCTGGTTCGTTCATTTAAAATTTCATCAATGGTTTTGCCTTGCGCCAGTGCAACGCCGCATGAAAAATTTCGGGATTGTATGCTGGAACAGGTTAGCATGATGTCCCCAACACCGCATTGTCCCATGAGTGTGTCGCGTTTTCCGCCGAGAGATTCCGAGAGGCGGGCAATTTCGGCAAGGCCGCGTGTAACAAGCGCGGCACGTGCGCTTTCGCCTAAATTCAGGCCATGGCAAATGCCGCAGGCAATGGCGATGACGTTTTTAATCGCGCCGCCGATTTGTGCGCTGACCATGTCCGATGTGAAATAGAGGCGCAGATTTCTCGCCGTGAGGTTCTCCATCAGGAATTTTCCGGTTTCAGGATCACTTGCCAGTGTCGAGGCACTGGGCAGGCCGCGCGCAATATCAATGGCGAAATTTGGACCGGTGAGGATCGCTATTTTTGCTTTCGGACATTCTTCGTGCGCAACAGTCGAGAGAAGGCTGTGGCTTTCGATTTCAATGCCTTTGGCGCAGATGACAATCGGCTGGTTGTCGCGTAAAAACGGGGCGAGTTGGCGCAGGCTATCCCTGAGATATTGTGCAGGCGTGACATTCAAAATCAATTCGGCTTGGGTGATTTCGGTTAGGTCAGTGCTGATATTGATATTATTGTGCAGGTCTATGTCCGGTAAATAGCGATCATTTCGTCCTTGTTCGATCATTTCGTCGGCGTGATCCTGAAGGCGTGTCCATAAATCGACGTCATGGCCTGCTGTTGCATAACATTGAGCAAGGGCTGTGCCCCATGCTCCTGCTCCGATGATTGCGATTTTTGTCATGTTCCGAAGTCCTTTAATTCTTCTAAAGGCCAGCGTGGGCGGGCTTTGGTTGATAAGGGAGATATGCGGCCTGCTTTTAAAAGCTCAATGCCTGCCCAAGCAATCATCGCGCCATTATCGGTGCAATATTCCATCGGGGGTGCCATGACAGTAAAATCATTTTGGGCGGCACATGATTCAAGGGTTGCACGGATGGTTTTATTGGCAGATACGCCTCCGCAGACAATTAAAGCCGGATCATTTTTTTGCGGATAGAGTTCCTTGAATTTCTTCATGGCTTGTCCCGAGCGGTAGGCCAAGGTCTCCGCCAGAACAGATTGGAACGAGGCGGCGAGGTCTGCCAGCGTTTGTTGAGTGTGGTCTTCTTTGTCCAAAGCTTGGCGCATTGCGGTTTTTAGACCTGAAAACGAGAATTCGATTTCTTTGCTGCCTTTCATCGGAATAGAGAACGGGTATTTTTCTTTTGCTGCAGCTAAGTCAGTGCAATTTTGAGCCAGTTTTTCCAGATGAGACCCTCCCGGGTAAGGCAGCCCCATCATTTTTGCTGATTTGTCGAAACATTCTCCCACGGCGTCATCGCGGGTGGATGCCCATAAATGATAATGGCCGATGTCTTCGGCAACGAGAATTTGGGTATGTCCGCCGGAGACCAGTAAAACCAGATAAGGGAAGGGAATATCTTTGACCAGACGGGGGGTCAGGGCGTGGGCTTCGAGGTGATTAACAGCCAAGAATGGTTTGTTATGCGCGAGGGCAATGGCTTTTCCTGCCATCATACCAACCATGACCCCGCCGATCAGACCGGGCCCGCAGGTCGCGGCGATGCCATCCAGATCGGAAAAACCCAGCTTGGCTTGTTTCATGGCTTCCAAAATCAGGTGGTCGAGATGGTCAAGATGGGCGCGGGCGGCAATTTCCGGAACAACGCCGCCAAAGACTTGATGGGTGTCAATCTGACTTAAAACCAAATGGGACAGAACTTCGCGGCGGTCGTTTATAACCGCTACGCCTGTTTCGTCACAACTTGTCTCAATGCCAAGAATATTCATGGGTTTATCCTTAGCTTGTCCTGTGGATGAGGGCAAGATGCAGTTGCCAAAGGCAAGTCTTTGATATATCGGTAAAAGCCGAAAAATATAAAAACACAATTACATAAAACATTATGCTCAAAAAACTTCGAATTGGTACGCGCGGCTCTTTATTGGCCTTAACCCAGGCTCACATGGTTGTCGACGCTTTGCGTGCGGCACATTCTGGGCTTGATGTCGAGATTGTTGAAATCCTGACGTCCGGTGATTGGAAACCCGCGCAGGGTGAAACCCGTTTGATGGAAGCCAAGGGGGGGAAAGGGCAGTTTGCCCATGAAATCGAACAGCGTATTCTGGCTGGTGATATTGATTGCGGGGTTCACTCGCTCAAAGACATGCCGTCTTTTTTGCCTGAAGGCTTGAAAATCGAACATTTCCTGCCGCGTGAAGATGCCCGTGATGCTTTTATTTCGGTGAATTATAAAAGTCTTGAGGATATGCCCGCAGGATCTGTTGTCGGGACATCGAGTTTGCGCCGTCAGGCTTTTTTATTGGCCAAGTTTCCGCATTTGAAGGTTTTGCCGATACGCGGGAATGTTCCGACACGTTTGGAAAAACTGGCACAAGGCCAAGTGGATGCGACTTTCCTTGCTTTGGCGGGGTTGAAACGCCTTGATCTTGAGTCCCATGTGACTTGTATTCTTGAGCCTAGCGCGTTTTTACCGGCTTGTGGTCAGGGAATTGTCGGCATTGAAACCCGCAGTGGGGACGCCGATGTTTTGCAAGTGTTTTCTGCGATTTCCTGTTTTGATACAACATTGGTTGCGATTGCTGAGCGTGCCGCTTTGCAAGTTCTTGACGGGTCTTGTCATACCCCTGTCGGGGCTTATGCCGAGCTTGCGGGTGGACGGATGACTTTGCGGGTTGCGGTTGCCAAACCCGATGGGACAGAATTTTTCGAGGATGTGGTTGAAGGCCCCGTTGTGACTTTGGAGGATGCGCGCACCATGGGGCAAGTCGTTGGACATCGCTTAAAGCCAAGATTACCAGAGGGAATTTTATAAGATGGTGTCTCTGGTTCTGGTCACGCGTCCGCTTGAACAGGCTGGAGAATTTGCCAAGGCTGTTATGGATTGCGGGGCTGAGGCCTTGATTTGTCCGATGCTGAAGATTGTTCCCCGTTTTTTTGATCCTGAATCATTTCATCTTCCTGACGCGGTTATTGTGACCAGCGGGCAGGTTTTTTCCTGCGGGGCTGATTTTTCCAGAGTCTTCCATCTTCCCCTTTATTGTGTCGGCGCTGTTACGTCGGATAAAGCCCGTCACGCGGGTTTTCTGGATGTGCGTCCGTTCAGTCAGGATGTTGCCGCACTTTTGGAAAATCTTACTCATGATGTGCCGTTTGGCTCTCGTTTATTATATTTACGCGGGCGAGATGTCAGGATTGATCTTGAGGCTGTGTTACCACAATATAGTCTGGATCAAAAAATCATCTATCAGGCTGATCCCGTTGGTGAATTTTCTCCTGAGATTATCCGTATTTTTCCAGAAATTCATACGGTGGCGTTATTTTCTGCGCGGAGTGGTGTTGTTTTTGCCCGTCACATGCTGCAGTATGGCTTTCAAAATATGATGGGAGGGGTTAATCTCTTATCATTGTCTTCGGTTGTGCAAGAGAGCGTCTCTGAATTTGAATGGAGATCCCGTGTTATTGCCCCCCAACCGGATATGCTTTCTATGGTATGTGCGTTAACCACTTTGTTACAGGAAAAAAAATGAGTTCGGATCAAGCAGATCAAAACAGCAATATCGGAAATGCCGTTGAAATTATCGAACGGTTTGGAGGTATCCGTCCGATGGCTTCGAAAATGGATGTGGCTGTCACAACGGTTCAAGGTTGGAAGCAACGAAATTCTATTCCGGCTGCCCGTAAAGATGATTTGATTGCAGCGGCAAAAACCCATCAAGTTGATTTGGGAACTTTGCTTGATGCTGTGTCTTCGTCTGTGTCTTCTGGAGTGGAGCAGGCTGAAAAACCTGTTGCGCGTGAAAAAGAATTCGAGGTTCGTCCGAAAAGCCAGAAGGCTGTTGAAGATTTTAAGACCGATCGTCATGCGAGTTCCGAATTGAAAATGCAAAGTCCTAAAACGACATTGGCGATTGCCGGTGTTTTGATTATTGCTGCGGCGGTTATCGGAGCTTTATTTGCGATTGCACCCAAAGTTCATAAATTAACTGCTCAAGAGCAACGTTTGGTCGAGTTGGAACATCAAGTCGAGCAAATGAAGTCTGTTAAATCTGTGCAAACATCGATTGTTCCAGAAGAATACAAACAAACTCTTTCCAATTTACAAAACAAAGTCGGCGAGTTGGCCGAGACAGCACAAGGGTATCGTGCTGTTGTTGATACGCTTCAAAGTGATTTGCAAGCAGGAAATTTGCAGCAGCGTTTGGCCAAAATTGAAGGCCATATGCAGTCCATGTTGGCGCAAGCCAAAACAATGGGGCTGCAAGATATGATGACGCGCATTCAGTTGTTGCAACAATCTCCTGATGGTGCAGGGCAGCTGTCCCAAGTGGTTGGGAAACTGGTTCAATCGGTGCAATTGCCCGAAGGTGCGAATGATGTAAATTTTGAACAGGCTTTTTCAAATTTAAAGGAGTCTGACCCTGTTATTGCTGAGACTTTCAAGGATATTGCACCGGAAGATATGAAGGCTGCTGTCATGCTGGTTGGGATGTCGCAGTTAAGAAATTCTCTGGCGCGTGACAAGGTCTCATTCGATCAGGATTTGGCTTTGCTTAAATCGACTTTGGCCAAAGATGACCCCGAGTTGTCGGCTGCGATTGATCGTTTGGCGCCCAAAGCACAAGAAGGTGTTTTGACTCCACAAGGGCTGTCGTCTGAGTTGCGGGCTATGACTGGTGAAATTGTAGCGGCGTCCTTGGCGGGAGAAAACGTGTCAATCGAAGATAAAGCTTTGGCGCGGTTTGGTAATCTGGTGAAAGTTGAAAAAGACGGGCAGCAGATTTCGGGAACAGCGACCCAGATTAAAGTTGCTGAGGCGCAAAAGCTTCTGGATCAAGGCGATGTCGAGGGGGCAATTGTTTTGCTTCAGGGCATTGAAGGCTCTGCGGCGCAAGCAACGCAGCCTTTTATCGATCAGGCGCAGGCGACGTTGATGGCGCAAAAAGTCCAGCAGATGTTGGGACAAAATCTGGTCTTGAAATTAAAAAACCAGATTAGTGGCATGGGGCGCGGGTCAAAAGGTGGTGCTTATATGGCTACTGGCGGTGGGCTTGATTCCATGATGAATGATTTTAAATCTTTTGTTCCGAAGTCTTTGCCTCAAATTCCGAATTCAGGTGGTCAGTGATGATTAGAACGCTATGGTATCTCATTAAAATATGTCTAGTTTTGGGGGTTGCAACTTATCTTGCGATGTTGCCTGGCGAAGTCATGTTGGAATGGAATATTTATAACGTTACTTTACAAATGGGATTTCTGGCAGTTTCATCCTTTTTGTTTTTTTTGGTTTTGGTCTACGCATCGGGATTGGCTTACCGGATCATTTCTTTTCCTTCCTCTTTTGCCCGTTACCGCAAGCAAAGACGTCAGGAACAAGGTCATAAAGCTTTGTTGAGGTCTTTGACGGCAGCGGCGCTGGGGGATCATAAGAATGCCCGCTATCTGGCGCATCGTGCGCAAAAATTACTACCCGAGTCCGAGTCTGGATTGCCATTATTGTTGCAAGCCCAAGCGGTGCGCGAAATGGGGGATGCTGCTCATGCGGATGAGCCTTATCAGATGTTGCTCAAAAATACCGAAACATCTTTGCTTGGGTTACAAGGTTTGATTCAAAATGCGATTATGTCGGCGGATTTTTCCAAGGCTTTGATTTTGGCGCGGGAAGCCTTTCAAAAATATCCGAAGAACTACCAATTGTTAAGAGCTGTTTATGATCTTGAAATTCGTAACCGTTTGTGGAGTGACGCGCTTAATACGCTCGATCAAGCCGTGAAGCGCAAAGTGATCGAGCGCGATAAGGCTTTTCGTGATCGTGTTGCAATTTATTGCGTGTTGGGGGATATGGCTTTGGCTGCAGGGAGTCAGGACGAGGCGTTGGTGTCGTTTAAAAAGGCAGTGGATGGGGATGCTTTGTTCGTGCCTGCGGTGGTTCGTTTGGCGCGGCTTTATAAAATAATGGATCAACGCAAAAAAGCAGTCAAAATTGTTTTACAGGCTTGGAAAAAAGTTGCCCATCCTGAATTGATTTCTGTGTGGGCTGATTTGATGCCATCTAAAAAATCCGGTCAAGTTTCTCCTAAATTCAAATGGGTTGAATCAATTTCCGATTATCATGGGGATAAATTTTGTTTGCTGGCTGCGATGGCACGTGCTGCGATTGAAGATGGTTTGTGGGGTGATGCGCGGGCGATTTTAGCTCGTGCGGAAAAGTTGCAACCCAATGAAGAAGTTTATCTCTTGTGGGTTATGTTGGAAGAGAAAACTTCAGGGCGTGCCGATGTTATCCGCCAATGGCTCGATCGTGCTTATCATGCCTCTCAACCTGCCCAGTGGGTGTGTTCGAAAACCAAACGTTGTTTTCCGGTGTGGCAGGCTGTGGTCGAACCCGAAGGGTTCTTTAATACGTTGGAATGGTGTGATGATTTGGAATCCAGATCTTCAGATCCTGTGGTTTTTTTACCTGCGTAATTTTTTTTTCATCATCAGGCTTGCAACACCAATTCCCCCGATGAAACCACCGATATGAGCAACCCATGCTACGGATGATCCGTCAGGTGATCCTATAATTCCAACCAAGACCGAGATCGCGACCCATGCAATAATAACGGGCAGCATATTTGAGCCAAGGGGGGATGATACATTATTTTCGTTTGAACGCATTCCCAATAAAATGGCACCGAATAGACCACTGACTCCACCGGAGGCTCCAATGACCGGCATGGTCGAATAAGGCGAAAAAGCCATGTGTGTGAGGAGGGCTATCAAAGACGAGAGAACAAAAAGAGCGAGATAGCGTTTCACACCCAGCCATTTTTCTACGCCGCTACCAATGGCAATGAGCATCATACTGTTCATTCCAATATGCATCCAGCTTCCATGTAACAGGATTGACGTGATTGGGGTTATGGGAGTCCACCAGAAGAAGGGGGCTGCTCCTGTCCAGCTGCCGGAGGTAAATCCTCCGATATAGGCGACAAGATTTTCAATACCGTCCAACAGAAATAATCCGCTTATCCAAATCAGAAAATAAATAGCGACCATGCTGCCTGCCAAATATTTTGTGGCAGGGGGAATGTTAAACATCGGTGGATGGTTTGGTTTCCATTTTGATGTTGGAGGTTTATCCGATATGCGTGGCGCAAATTTTATAATGTTGTCTGGCTCTTGATCGGTCATTGTTCATGTGCGTCTTTCATTGTGCCTTGTTTGTGATCTTGGCACAATTTATCACAGGTAAATGTAGAGTCACTTGAAATAAGCACCCGATTTTGTTTTTGTCATTTTAAAACAGCATCCCCGCCTGAGCGGGGATGGAGATAAGAGCAATCCTTCATTTGTGTTCAGGATGACCGTCTAGAACGGGGTGACGAGTCAGGGCATCATGCCGGTGAACATCGGTTCGTTCTTTTCCCGATTGTATTTGTAAACTTTTGTTTCATCTCCTGCCGGCTTCAAGAAAGCCGGAGGTGTGAATTTGGTTACTAGCTTACCCGCTGCAGCGACCAATTCTGCCGTAACAATCTTGGCATGGTTGATTTGTGTGGCAAAGCGATCCAGAACGTTGCTATAGGCTTCTTCGGCAATCTTCATTCCCATGACAACTATTTCGACAATTTTTCCACTTTCAGGGAGAATTCCTTCTACGGCGGAAGAAAATGACATGCGTGATACGCTCAAATCTTCCAACTCTTTGTTGGCGTCTTTTTTCGCAGGACTTTTTCCGCTGCCGCCGGATTTTCCTTTGCGTCCATCAGAGCCTTCATCATCTTCGCCATCTTCGTCATCGTATGGCATGTCGGTGAATTGGTCATCGTCATTGGCCACAGATTTTTTGGTCATGGTGCGCATGTCACCAGTTTGAACATCAATTTCGATATAGGTTGGAGCTTGAAAGCTGACCGGATATTTGGCGAGATCTTTCGGTGTTAAATCATGGCCGCTTAAGCCTGCCTTGATTTCAATCCTGATATGGGATGGGTCACGCCAATCGTAGACTACACAATGGCTACGGAATTCTCCGGGCTGGGGACATGGTTTGATAATCCGTTTCCCCGGATAAAATGGTTCGGATAATCCGGATTGTTCGACAAATTCTTTGATATTTACTTGCATTTCACACCGTCCTTTTAAGCCTTTTTGCGTTTTCTTTTTCGGCTTACTGTCTTCTTGTTTTCTATAATGATGGCAAATGATTGATGAGACGTTAATATTTTAAGGAAAATCCAAAAAAAACTGGTCTTCATAAAACGCTATGGTATGAACGGGTTATGAACATTTTTTTCCTTGTTTTTTCGGTCTCTTGCGTTGGTGAGAGTCTGATATGACTTCTTGTATGCCTTGTTATGCTCCATGGCGGATGTCTTGCGGGTGTGTGTTGTTTGTTCTGGCTCTTTTGATTTATGCCATATTTGGTTCTCCGACACCTGATGCATATGGTTGGGTCGAGATTTTGATTGCTCTTTTACTGTTGGCGAGTGTGCGTCCGCCCCATTTGCGTCAGGATTCTTTTTTTCTTTCGGTTTGTTCTTATGGGGTTTTTGTACCGCTTTTGATCGGTGTGATTGCAGGAGCAGATATCCTTGATATTGTTCGGGACTTGGTTCCTTTTCTCTTTTTGTTTCTGGTTCTGATTTATAAAGATCATGTCAGCGCGTTAGGCTCGTCTTTTTATTGGCTGTTGAGTGTGATGGGATTTGTGTTTTCTGTGCGGGCGATTATTCCCTATCTGGATGGATTGTTAACAGGCGGGGCATTTTCGCTTGGTGCGCCTGCCGATCTTTTATATCTGGCTAATAGTCCTGAAGTTTTATTTTCAGCCCTTTGGTTGATGGGATCTGGATTTGTTGCCTTCTTTTATGAGAGGAGAATTTGGCGCGGGGGGACGTTTTTGGCTCTGTCTGCTGTTCCCCTTCTGTCTATGGCTTTGATGATGCAAAGAGCGGGGTTAATCTCTGTTTTTCTTGTTTTATGCGCATTGATTTTCGGATTGGTGCGGCGTTATCCTTCTCGATGGATTCTTTGTGTGTTGATTTTTGGAGGGGTTGGATTATTGTTATGGCCGATTTTGTCTTTTCTCGTGCATGGATTGTTGTGGAAGACCCATGTGGTAGGACTCAATTCACGGGTTCAGGAATGGCATGTTGTCCTTTCTTTTGTGGCGCGTGACTGGATTCATGTACTGTTCGGGTATGGATGGGGGATGCGCATAGAAAATCCTGCTGTAGGCGGGTTGTCGGTTCTTTATACCCATTCTTTGGTGTCGGCACTTTTACTGAAAACCGGCATTATTGGCGCTGTGGTTGTTCTTGGTAGTTTGGGGCTGGCTGTTTTTCGAGCGATTCCTTTGGTTTTTCAAAATCGTATCCTGTTTATGGCGTTAATTTTCCCGTTGATTATCTCTGCAGGAATTTATGCCAGCTACAAATCCCTAGGGTTTGGGCTTATCCTGTTGGTATTTCTCGAATCAGCTCATCAAAAGCTTGAAAAAAAACCGCTCTTTGTGTCATAAAAGGCCTACTTCAAAATCACACAGGCAATTAAAACCCTTTTTCGGGGTGATGGTAGGGTATGAAAAAACCGTCAGTTTTATTCATTAATCGTGTATATCCGCCTTTTCGTGGAGCTACAGGGCGTGTTTTGCGTGATTTGGCTCATGCTTTTGCACGCGATGGATGGGATGTGACGGTTTTGACCACGGGGTTGTCTTCCGGTGAAGTGATGGATGGGTCTGTTCGGGTGCGTCGCCTTTCATCCAAAGGGGCTAAAACTGTTGCGGCTTATTTCTGGGTTTGGTTGAGGCTTCTTTTTACGGCTTTGGTGATGCCCCGCCATAATATGGTTGTGACGTTGACCGATCCGCCGATGTTGGTTGTTGCCGGACGTATTCTTGCCCGATTTAAACGGTCGTCCCATATCCATTGGTGTCATGATTTGTATCCTGATATCTTGCCGGTTCTGGGGTTGAAGTTGCCTTTGCGCGTTATGAATTTTTTAAAGGCGACGTCACGGCGGGCTATGAAATCCTGTGATCGTGTTGTTGTTGTCGGGCGGTGTATGGCCAAGCATCTGGCCTTTACCGGATTAGACATGTCCAAGGTGACGATTATTCCGAACTGGCCTGATCTTGAATTGTCCAGTTTGACTCTTCAGCAAATTCGCCAAGGTGGAACGGTTGATACGGCAAAACAGGCGTTGAGTCCCATTCGTATCAATGGCGCTGCCAATGGTAATTTTGCGGCGCGGGCGCGAGGGGCTTTGAACAAACGGCCATTCTTTTTGGATGATTCTCCGAAATTTCGTATTTTATATGCAGGAAATCTCGGACGTGCGCATCCGGTCAGCACGATTCTTGATGCGGCGGCGATGTTGTCACCCGATCATCCGGAAGTTGAATTTGTTTTTGTTGGGGATGGTCCCGGGTATGACCGGATTGCCAATGAGCGGGCGCGGCGCGGTCTTGATAATATTCGCCTTCTTCCTGCTCAACCTGTTTCACGGTTGAAAGAGTTGATGGAAAGTGGCGATGTTCATCTGATTAGCATGAAGCATGAAGCTGCCGGAATGTTGGTACCATCAAAGCTTTATGCTGCTTTGGCTGCCGGTCGCCCTTGTGTTTTGATCGGGCCGGATCATACCGAAACAGCGCGGGTTATTCGGGAATATGGTGCGGGGGCTGTGGTCGAGCAAGGAAATGCCAAAAAACTGGCGTCCGAGTTGTTGAAATTGCGATTGGATGGTGATGTCTGGTTTGCTGCTATGACGGGTGCACGCCGTGCAGGTAAGGATTTTGCTCCCAATCACTCGATTTCATCGTGGATTAGAAGTGCGCGGGATACGATTCGCTATCGCGTTGCCTGATTTTTTTATTTAGACTTTCTCCATGTCAGAACAGGTTCGATTTTATTCTTTCGCTGATTTCTTATTCTATCTTTGGGAAACGCGTATTTTTCTTTTGATTGGCGGTGTCCTTGGTGGGGTGTTGGCCTTGGTTCTGGTTGTAACGCTCAAGCCTCAATATGATATTTCGATGATTGTTGCTCCGCCGCGTCAGGGCGCAGAAAATTTGAATTTTCTGGTTGAAGATTTGCCGCCTGTTCTTGCTCCGGTTGCTAGTCAAACGACTTCCCGTGATGGCGAATATACTCGGTTTCAGCAAAGTTTGCGTGGCCCTGCGGTTGCTACTGTTCTTATCAAGATGGATGGAATTCTTGAGTCGCTTAATCACAAAACAGTGTTTCGCGGGCAAAGTGACCAGCTTCTCACTGCAGCTGAAGTTTCCAGCCAGTTGATGCATGATGTCCGTTTCGAGCCTTTGGGGGCAACCGAGAGTTTGCGTTTGCGCTATCGCCATCCTGATTCCGAATTCGGCACAAAAATGTTGCGGAGTCTGGTTAAAATCAGTGACCAGTTGATCCGTCTGGATGTTCGGAGGGATGTTGATGCGCGGATCGAGTGGTTAAAGCGCGAATTGAAGTCTACTTTAAATCCCGAACATCGTCAGTCTTTGACTCGGTTGTTGATGGCCGAAGAACGCCGCCAGATGCTTTTGTCTATTGAAACGCCCTATGCGTTGAGTGTGATTGAAGATGCGATGGCTAGTCCACGTCCTGTCGTGCCGCGGTTTGTTTTGTTATTTCCTTTGCTTGTTTTATCAGGAATGGTTGTGGGGGGTGTGGTGTTTAGTCTTCGTGCCGATTGGAAAAAAATGGATCAGAGCAAAATATGAGCGAAAGCAAAATTCCCGTCAGTGTTATTGTCGTCACGAAAAACGAGCAGGTGCGAATTCAATCTTGTTTGGATGCTTTGCGAGATTTTGACGAGGTTTTGGTTGTTGATTCCGGAAGTCGGGATCAAACGGTTGCTATTGCCGAGCAATGTGGCGCACAGGTCATCTCTTTTATTTGGAACGGTGTTTATCCCAAAAAGCGGCAATGGTGTCTTGATATGCTTACCTTGAAACATGATTGGGTGTTTTTTGTTGATGCCGATGAAATTGTTACGCCTGAATTGATTGCAGAGATTAGGCATTTGTTTTTCAATCCTCTTTTATTATGTGCCGGATATTTTATCACGGGGCGTTACCGGATGAATGGGCGTGTTTTGCAGTTTGGCTTGCCCAATCGTAAAATTGCGTTGTTCGATCGTTCGAAGATGATGTTTCCAGTGGTTGATGATCTGGATCTTTCGGGGATGGGCGAGATCGAGGGCCATTATCAGCCTGTTTTGAAATCTGCGGGGTTTAAGATCGGGACTTTAAAGGCCTGGCTTTGGCATGATGCGATGGACGATGAGCGGGCTTGGGCTTTTCGTCATGAGAAATATGCTCGCTGGGAAGCCGGAATGAACAAAAAGAATGCTTGGCCTGTGGATCCGGTAAAATGGCGGGATTTGGTTAAGCGGAGTTTGAGATTGTCCCAATTCAGAGCCGAATTCGTGTTTTTGACAGGGTTTTTGTTAAAATCAGGTTTTCTTGACGGAAAATATGGATTAAAACTTGCCGTATCGAAATATAAGTATTATAAATATATCAACTATATTACGGAAAACATTGTTTAGTTTTATCGGACAAATTTTGAGCAAGAAAGATTTGGGGTTAACATGATTAGAGAAATGATAGCTGGTCACGATACTTCTTTGACAGAGGCCTTCAGTAATGCTGGTTGTGTTGCACGTGTGGTTCTCAAGAAAGTTTATGCACGCATTGTTCGTGCTATTAATGGGGATTCTCAGGATGTGGGGAATGCTGTTGATATGACTGCATTGGAAGATGCGATGTCTGGAATGAATTTTGACAAAAACTAAGATTTTTTAATGTCCAGTACAGGGTTGGTGAAAGGGCGTGGAGGGTATTCGCGGCCTTTGTTGTTTTATTATGTTTGATCTAGGTCAAGTTTTAGAAGGTGTGGGTTAGGTATTGTGTGGTCGTGTTTTATTTTTTTAAAGGGGCGTTACATGAACATTACATCTTTTCTGGATCAGCACAAAGGCGCTGCTGAGATTGTCGGGCAAATTGAATCCCATATCTCTTCGGGGTCGGTTGGTGATCCTAGTGCTGTTAGGACATTGCTGTCGTCTCTGGTCGGAAAGTTAAGTATTCATTTGGCCATGGAGGATAAAAATATTTATCCTAAAGCGGCAGTAAGTGATAATGCAGAATTGAAAGCGATGTCTGCTCGGCTGCAAACCGAGATGTCAGGATTGGCAGATGTTTTAAAAAGTTATTCAGGAAAGTGGTCTAATGCATCAGATATTAGTGCTTCTCAAAGTGAATTCATTGCTGAAACTAAAGGCATTGTGTCAGCACTGAAAAATAGAATTTCTGTTGAAGAGCGCGATTTCTATCCTTTGGTTGAGAAATATTTATAGAGGCTTTTCAATGTCCAGTACAGGTTTGGTGAAAGGGCGCGGAGGGTATTCGCGGCCTTTTGCATTTGTGTGATCCAGATATTGATTGCGATGTTTATGCCAGCTCTGCGCCTTGCGGTGAATTGTTCGATGCGCCCTAATTTTATGTGTTGTTGTGATAGCCCGCCGCCTTCAAAAATGCAAATTGGCTCGGGAATATAATAGCAGCGTTTTTCCTGTCGTAGAAAATCGAGTGTTAAGGCGTAGTCGGCAGCAATTTTATAGGATGTGTCATAGCGCATATCACCAAGAGTTTTTCGATTATAAAAGATGGCCTGATGATGCGTGAAGAGCCCCCATGCAATTTTATGATGGGATTTTGATTTTTTGGAATAGCATTTTCCGGTTTGTGATTCTTCAAGCGCGTCGCCATAAATAAGATCTATTGATTTGTTTTGTATTTTTTGTTCCACGGATTGCAGAGTTTCAGAGCTTGCGAATTGGTCGCCCGCATTCATAAATATGATGTAGTCGCCTTTGGCAGTCATGATGCCTTTATTCATGGCATCGTAGATGCCGTTGTCAGGCTCGCTGATGATGGTGGCGGTCGGGTAGGTTGTGAAATCACTTTGTGTGCCGTCCGTGGATGCACCGTCAATCATAATCCATTCAAAGTCCTGACAGGTTTGGGTTAAAACACTTGAAGCAGTTTTTTTTAATCCATCCCGATTATTATAAGTGATGGTGATGACCGAAAATCTAGTTGTCATTGGCAATGTCGTCGGCAAAAATTGCGGTTGTTGCAAGATTTGCCAAAATTTGTGATAGGTCTTTTGCTCCATCCATAAAGGACAAGGGTTTGGGGTCACGCGGAACGATCACTGTTGATCCTGGAGGGATTAAGGTGGCGGAGTGATTCCATGCCGAGACAGCCAATGGAGACGCACTTCCATCGGGATAGACAACAAAAGAGCGGTCTTGATCGGCGTTATAGGTGAACCCTCCTGCTTCATCGATATAGGCACGCGGTTTTTTCCCTGTGCGGAATTGTAGGGATGCGGGGGAAAGGACTTCTCCGGCAACACGAACAGTCAGCGGACGTTTGGGGATATATATCCGGTCACCGGTTTCCAACAGAATGTCCATTTCAGGGTTGGATTTGAGCATACCCGGATCGGCTTCAACTGTTAATCGCCCTAAGGCTTCGGCATTTTTTAAATCCGAAATCAGGTTTTTTGCGATGGTTGTTTCTTCGTCAGACGGGCGTTTGTCTTCTTCTTTTTGTGCCAAAGAGGTCGCCAGTTTTAGTTCAAGATCGCGGGCTTTGGATTTAAACCTTTGTTCTTCGCGAAGGCGTTCGGCTTTGCGCGAGAAAATTGCTCCGTCGGGATAGGCTTGATCGGTGATGCCGCCCGCGCGTTCGAGTAATTTGCTTAATGTGTCTCCGGGTAAAAGGTCGTAGGTTCCCGGGTTTCTGACTTCGCCCACCAAAAGAACATGGTTGTCTTCAATCCGCTTAAATTGACGATTGACTCTGATTGTATCACCCGGATGCAGGGTGATAGAATTTGCCGGAGTTTGTGACAGGTCAATCGTGGTGCGTTGGGATTTTTTATCGGCTATAGTAACTTGCGATAAGAATCGGACGTGTTATAATGGGGTATGACATACGCG
>ERZ761609.231-NODE-231-length-74625-cov-33.165308_pt1 | contig 74625 bp, 39 predicted proteins | sample MGYA00511163_ERZ761609 | MGnify/ENA primary metagenome ERZ761609 (study PRJEB28899, sample SAMN02445070) | bioreactor sludge metagenome | biome: EBPR sludge | place: Australia: Brisbane, Thorneside Wastewater Treatment Plant | collected 2011-12-16 ...
GGAGTTCAGACGTGTGCTCTTCCGATCTAAGCGGTGCAACCCGGAGGCGCCCTGCTCGCGCTTGACCAGGATCCCATCGAGATTGTCCGCGCCGAAGCGCTGCTGCGCGCCAGCGGCTGCGGGGAGGACGCGCTGTTGGTCAGGCGCATGAACTTCGCCGGCCTGCCGCGCGCGCTGGCGGACCTGGGCTGGTGTGATGGCGCGGATGTGCTGCTGGCGGACCTGGGCTGCTCCTCAATGCAGTTCGACAATCCCGCGCGCGGATTCAGCTTCAAACACGACGGCCCGCTGGACATGCGCATGAATCCCCTGCGCGGTGTCTCCGCGCGCGATCTGCTGCAAAAGCTCCCCGTGGAAAAGCTGGCGGAAATCCTGGAGGAGAACGCCGACGAGCGCCACGCGGCGCTGCTCGCGCGCGCTCTCGCCGGAAGGGATCACGCCGGCACCCGCGCGCTGGCGGAGGCAGTGCGCGGAGCTTTGCCGGGGCGGCTGGATGAGAGGGAGCGCGAGGCTGCGGTGCGCCGCGTCTTCCAGGCTCTGCGCATCGCTGTGAACGGGGAGTTCGAAGCACTCGACACTTTTCTCAGGCAACTGCCAGCCTGTCTGCGACCGGGTGCCCGCGTGGCCATCCTCACCTTTCACTCCGGCGAGGACCGGCGCGTGAAGCATGTGTTCCGCGACGGTCTGCGCGGCGGGGTTTTCAGCTCCGTCAATGACGAGGTGATCCGTCCTTCGCCGCAGGAAATCCGCGACAACCCGCGCGCGAGTCCCGCCAAGCTGCGCTGGGCTGTGGCGGCGGGGAGCGCAGGCGCTCTTGAGCGCGAATAGACTCGCGCTCATCCAGCGTGAGGCGGAGTTTTCCTTGAAGCGCGCGGCGCTGTCTTCCATAGGATAATCGCACCTCAATGAGCCACGCGCATGATCCAGCACACCCTCGCAGACCGGTCCGCCGGCGCGGAGTCGCGGGTTTTTGGCTCGCCGCCTGGCTGCTGGCCGTGGAAGGCTTGCGCGGGCAGGAAGCGGGCGGCTTTGATCTCTCGACTGAGACAGTGGTGGCCTTCAATCCCGACTACGCTCAGTCGCGCGAGCTGGCGCAGTATTATGCGCGGATGCGCGGCATCCCCCAGGAGCGGCTGGTGGCGCTGGAGTGCCCTTTGGAGGACTCGATGAGCCGCGATGAGTTCGAGCGGAGGGTGCGCAGGCCGCTGTTCGAGACTTTTGTGCGCAAGGGCTGGTGGGAGCTTGGCCAGGTGACCTTGACCGATCCCGCCACCGGCAGGGACGCGCCGGCGATGGCGGTGACGCGAAGCAGCGCGCGCGTGCTGGTGCTCATGCGCGGCATACCATTCCAAATCCGCCGGGAAAAACAGAACCCGCAGAACAGCCAGGAGGACGAGGCCGGGGTGGACAGCGAGCTGTGCGTGCTGGGCCTGCCGCGCCAGCCCGCCGCCGGGGCGGTGCCGAATCCATATTTCAATCAAAGCGCGCGCTTTCAACTCTTCCAAACAGCGCCGGGACTCCTGCTCGTGGCCAGGCTGGACGGACCGGACGCCGACACGGTGAAGCGCATGGTGGACGACTCCCTGGCGGCGGAGCGCGAGGGCCTGCGCGGGCGCGCGGTCATTGACCTGGCGCAGAAAAGCGGCGCTTACCAGGAGGGGGAGGACTGGCTGAAGCGCAGCGCCATCCTGCTGCGCGGGCAGGGCATCCCCGTCTTCCTCGACCGCGGTGAGTCGCTGATCCCGGACCACTGGCCGCTGCCTGACACGGCGCTGTATTTCGGCTGGTATGCCGCGCACGCCAGCGGCGCGGTGGCAAGCCCGTCCTTCCGCTTCACCCCAGGTGCCGTGGCCTGCCACCTGCACAGTTTCAGCGGCGCGGCGCTGCGCTCCCCGGACCGCCACTGGGCCGGTCCGCTGCTGCGCCAGGGCGCCGCCGCGGTCATGGGCAATGTGTTCGAACCCTACCTGAGCCTGACCGTGCATTTCGACATCCTCAACCAGCGCCTGCTGGAAGGCTTCACCCTCGGCGAGGCCGCCTGGAACGCCACGCCGGTGCTCTCCTGGATGAACGTGCTCTGCGGGGATCCGCTCTACCGCCCCTTTGCCAAAGGCCCCGGAAGCGCCATGGGCGAGGGCCGCGAGCGCGACTACGCACTCTACCAGGGCGCCGCGCTGCGCCATCCCGGCGAGGACACGCGCGCGCTGAAATCCGAGCTGGCCGCGCTGGCCGGGTCACGCTCCAAGCCTCATCTGCTGGAACTCACCGCGCTGCTCTCCGCCAGCGAGGGAAAACCCGCCGAGGCCGCCGACCTGCTCGACCACGCGCGCAGCCTCTATGTGCTGGTGCCGGACCGCGCCCGCGCCCTGCTCTACCAGGCCAGATGCATGCTGGATGACGACCGCCCCGATGAGGCCGCCCGCCTGCTGCGTCTCGTGACCGGAAATCCCGCGCACAAGGACCAGCCCGCGCTGCTCGCGGCGCGCGCTTTGCTGGAGCAGATTCCCGCCGAGTGACGATGGATGCGGACTTCCCGGAGCGTTTGCTTTTTCCTTTCCAACCCACCCACATGCGTTCCCTCATCCTCCTGCCCTTCCTCGCCTGCGCCGCCCTGGCGCAAAACGCCGCGCCGAAAGCCAAAAGCCCGGACATCTCCAAACTCGACCCCGCGATGGGCGGCAACAAAGCCGCCGCGCCCGAGCTGGACTGGCATGACGTGACCGCCTGGGGCGTGGAAGGCCGCATCCTGCCCGAGCAGGAACGAAAGCGCTGGTTTGACCGCCTGCCCGCCAGCGCTGAGGGCAAAGTCACCCCGGCCGTGTGGAGCCTGAGCCGCGACAGCGCGGGCATGATGGCGCGCTTCAAGACCGACAGCGCGAGCATCCATGTGCATTACAAAGTGATGAAGGACAAACTCGGCATGCCGCACATGCCGGCCACGGGTGTCAGCGGCGCGGACCTCTACGCGCGCGACACCGGCGGCAAATGGAAGTGGGTGCAGGTGACGCGGCCCGCCGCCCAGGAGATCAAGGTGGAGATGATTCAGGGCCTGGCGCCCGGCCTGCGCGAATACGCGCTCTATCTGCCGCTTTACAACGGCACCGAGTCCTTCCAAATCGGCGTGCCGAAGGGGGCCAGATTCGAGGGCCTGGCACCGCGCGCGAAGCCGGTGGTCTTTTACGGCACCAGCATCACCCACGGCGCCTGCGCAAGCCGCCCCGGCATGGTCCATACCGCCATTCTTGGCCGCTGGCTCGACATGCCAGTGGTGAATCTAGGCTTCTCAGGAAACGGCCGCATGGACAAGGAAGTGGGCGACTATCTCGTACAACTGGATGCCGCCGCTTATGTGATTGACTGCCTGCCGAACATGCAGCCCGCGCAGGTCGCGGAAAAATGTGTGCCGCTGGTCAGGCAACTGCGCGCCGCCAAGCCCGGAACGCCCATCATCCTCGTCGAGGACCGCCGTTTCACCAACGACTGGATCACCCCGGCGAAGCACAAATTCCACACCGACAACCACGCCGCCCTGCGCGCCGCGCATGAGACCCTCGTGGCCGAGGGAGTAAAAAACCTCCATTACATCAAGGGGGACACGCTTTACGGCGACGACACCGAAGGCGCCACGGACGCCTCCCACGCCAGCGACCTCGGCTTCATGCGCCAGGCCGAGGCTTTCCTACCGGTGCTGCGCAAGGCGCTCGGGAAGTGACCGCACGCCGGTCTCACGCCTGCTGTCTCGGCAGCATCCCCGCCACGATCCACAGCAACGCTCCGACCACGAGTGCAAGCGCGGCCCAGAGCCAGGGGGAGCCTTTGCCGCTGACGCCGCGCTCCTCGCGGTGACCGGGGAGCTTCTCCTCCTCACCGAGCGTGGCGGGGACCTTGACAGCGGCCTCAAACTCGCGCCGGACGAGATCGAGATCATAGCGCGCATATGCCGCGCGCGGGTTGCCGTAGCAAAGCCGCGCGGGCTCCGTGTCAGGCACGCGGAAGAGCAGCCTGACCACGGGGTGGGAGGCGCGCACGCTTTCGAGCCGCAGCGGCGCGTTGTCACCGTTGTCGGTGGCGAGCGTCAAGACACCCGCGCGCGGGGAGACGCGCAGCGGCAGGCGGAATGCGCGCGCGGCATCCCCCGGCTTGCGCTGCCATGCGGCGCTGCCGAGCACCCGCTGCTGGCGGCCCTGCGCGCCGCCGGCATCCTCGGTCAAGGTGAGCGAGCGGGAAAAAAGAGGCGTGGAAGAGTCGAGCAGAAGTTCGGAGACCGGGAAGTTGGGCAGCGGCATCTCGATCTCCCATTTCGACCACGCCGGCGCTTTGGGATCGTGAATCTCGGAGAAGGTCAGTGTGATCTCGCGTTTCTCATCGGGCCGGGTGACGAGAAAGGGAATCTGGCGTCCGTCACGGACCACGCGCAGGTCGTGGAGATCACCGGCGCTGCGCGCGAGCACGGCGGGATCGAGTTCCAGCTCGATGACGCCCGGGGCCGCGAACAAAACCTCGCGCTGATACGACCACGCCGAGACATCAAGCGCCGACCCTAGTTCGCCGACCACGGGCGCGGTGGCGGCGGCGCGGAAATCGGGGTTGGCCTCGACTTTTCCGGCGGTGGCTGTGGTGGCGCTTGCATCGCGCAGCTTGTCGCCGAGCGCGCCGATGTCATAGCGCGGCTCGGCAGCCTGGGCGTTGCCGATGTAGAGGTGCCAGTCTCCGGCGGCGCCGGCCTGGAACACCAGCGGCACGGCATGGCGCGCGGCCTCGATGCCTTCAACGCGCAGCGGCGGGCTGTCGCCATTGTGAAGGGTGAGCACGATCTCGCGTGCGGGAGCGGCTCGATGCACCGGGATTTCGATTTCCTCGCCGGTGAAGTCCTCGTGCTTGAGGCGGAACAAGGTGGCGCGCGCGCTCAGCAGCTCGGCCTCGCGCTGAAAGACCGGTTCGGGAGTGAGGACACGCACGGTGGCGAGCAGGACATTGGCGGTGCCGAGATCGAGCGTCAGCTTCGTGCGTCCATTCTCTTCCATGCGCGAGCGTATCGCCACATCATGCGGGATGGAGCGCAGTTCCGGAATCTCGCGCACGATCTCCGCACCGGTGAAGGCCACGGGCGCGCTGCGCATGTCATCAAGGGTGACGCGGAAATGCGTCCACAAGCCGGGTGCGAGCGGCAGGCGCAGACGCTCGGTGCCGTTTTGACGGCACAAAACCTCCCCGCTGCCGAGGGTCTGCCAGGTGCCGCCGTCACTGCTCGCCTCCACTTTGGCGGCCTTGATGAAATCCACTGCGCTGGTGCGCAGCACGATCTCTTTGATGGTGTCGCGCTCGCGAGGCTGGAACTCAAGCACGGTGGCCGCCTGAGCGAGCATGGCTTTGAACCCGACCGCCTCCACGCGCTCGGGGCGCACCACGCGCGGGAGGGCGATGATGCGCGGGGTCTCGACGCCGTCAGGACTGACGAGGCGCAGGTCGTGAAACGACGCCGCGCGCGAGGCGTCGAGCAGGGCGGGATCAAGCTCGATGCGCGTGAGTCCGGGCTGCGTGACGCGCACCGTCTGGCGGTGGGTCCATGCGGCGTGGTCGGCGGCTCCGGCGAGCAAGGGCAGGCAAAAGGCGAGGATGAGCGGGCGAATGTTCATGATTTGTCAGCGGTCAGGAAGCGTTGATAGAGGAAGGAGGCCGCGAGCGCGATGACGGCCACGCCGATGAGGGCGCCGATGCGGTAGCCGCTGTCCGTGTTCGCCAGATCGTGCAGGAAGAGTTTCAGCAGGGTGACGCCGAGCAGGCCGATGCCGGCGTAGCGCGTGGGCGCGTTGCGTTTCCAGATGCCGAGCACGAGCAAGGTGAGCGCGAACAAGGCCCACGAGATCGTGTAAGTCATGTCGCGGGCCAGATTGCCGCTGAAATCGAAGGTGATCGAGCGCTCGCCAACGGGTGTGAAGGCGTCGGCGATCTCGATGTTGAGCAGCAGGAACAGCAGGATGCCACCGAGCGAGCAAAACAGGCCGCGCAGGTTGATTTTACCCCAGAGATGACTTGGAGGCGCGAGCCAGAAGGCGGCGAAGAACATCGCCAGCGCGGAGAGGCTGTAAGCATAAAGCTGCCAGTTCAGGATGGGGGTGCCTCCACGAATTTGATACGAGAGCACGGCGGGATTGAGCGCGAGACGGATGAACGAGGCCGCGAGCAGCACGGCGCCGGTGCCGCGCAGGCCGGGATGCGGCACGCGCCGGAAAAGCCAGATCAACGCCGCGCCCTCCAGCGCCCAGCCAAGCGTGATCCACTGCTTCTCGAACTGGATCGGGAAGATGAGCGTGATGAAAAACAACGCCACACCTCCAAACCAGGCGAGCTGCGTGAGCCGAGCCGGATTTTCAGCGCCGTGCTGTTTCAAGACGAAGACAAGGCTCAACAAAGGCGCGATGGCGAAGGCGAAGGGAAGCAGTCCCATCATCTCATTCGGCCACGCCTGGCCCACGAGGCGATGCACGAGGCTGAACGTGCCGATGCCTGCCGCCGCGGAGGTGATCCACGGCAGCTTGCATGTGGCGAACCGCTTCTGAAACACGAACGGGAACGCGGTGAAGATGGCGTGGAAGCCGAGATACCAGAGCAGCGGCAGCGTCGCGTGTTCCGCATGGAAACTCTGCTGATGCCAGGCCCATTCGAGCGCGAGAACGCAGGCGAGTGCCGTCGGTGCCAGCACGGTGATGCCGCTGATCCGCACCAGGCCGAGCAGGAAGACCGTGAGCAACAATGCGAGGCCGAAAACCGGCGAAGGGTCCGCGATCTTCAACCGCAGCGTGGCCAGAATGAGCAGCAGGAAAGGCAGTACCGCCGAACTCACCGGCAGCAGCGGCGCGAAAGCGGCCTTCGGCGTTTTGCGGAAAATCAAACTGCCCGCGATGCCGAACAGCACCGCGAAGCCGCCGAGCACCGCAAGGAAGGGAGTCATCTCAAGAGCCAGCGCGCCCGGCCAGCGGAAGAGCCAGGCGGCGGCGGTGACCAGCGTGAGCACGAGCGCGGCGAGTACCGGCAGCAGGCGTCCGCTGACCACGGCGAGGGCGATGATGAGCAGATCAATGATGAGGATCGCCGGCCAGATCATCAGGCTCATGGCATCTAGGCCCAGCACCGGCATGAGCAGGAGCACTAGCGTGAACAGGGGCACCCACCCGGCGAAGGCCGGTTGATCCGGATCTCTGCGCGTCATGAGCACGGCGAACGCGGTGTGCAGCAAGCCGAACGCCAGATAAATGCCCAGCGCGTGCGGAAGCAACTCCGAGGTCAGTTCACGCATCGTCCAGATCGAGAGGTGCAGGAAAGTCAGCGCGCCGATGACGCCCTGCGCGATGGCGACGCGCGACTGATGCCACACGACGCGCAGCGCGATGATATTGATGCCGAGCACGAAGGTGTAGAGCAACAGCGGACGTTCCGTGATGGCCCCGAAGCCGAGAAAAACGAACGCGGCGATCATGGCGCTGCCGCACAACGCGAGCGCGGAGCCTGCCGGGAAAAGATCGTTGGCATCCCTTTGCTTTGACCACCAAGCGGCGAGTGAGAACAGTGCTGCGAAACCGAGGAACACGATCACCGGCACCCAGGTGGCCGAACCGATGGCATACTGCGAGGAGTGGAAGAATTTCAGCATCCACCCGGCCTGCATGAGGATGGTGCCAGCCGCTGCAAGCGCGGTGAGATGCAGCCAGCGTTTGTTTTTCGCCACAGCGAGCACGCCGATGTCGAGCAGAGCGATGTAGCTGAAAAGGCCGAAGGGATTGTCCCGGCCCGTGGAGCAAAGAATGGGCGTCAAAAAGCCTCCCAACATGCCCAGCACGGCCACGACCTGCGCGTTCAAGCGCACGGCGAGAAGGAATGCGGCGGCGGTGATGAGCGTCATCAACGCGAACGCGGCGACGGCATGGTCGAATGGCGGGATACGCCACAGCGCGTGCGCTGCGAAGGTGACGCCGTAGAGCACGACGATGCCCGTGGCGCACAGCGTCTGGGCCAGCGTGGCATAGCGCTCCCTGCGGTGCATGACCACGCCGCCGCCGGCAAGACCCGCGCCGATGACAAAACCGATGGCCGTGCGCAGCTCGGGTGAAATCCAGCCGCGTTCGATGCTGAGCTTCACAAAGAAGATGACGCCGAGGAAGAACGCCAGACCTCCCACCCATGCGAACAGCTTCACGCCCATGAACTGCTCCAGATTGACAGGTTTCGACGGAGCGGCGGATTTGGCAGCAGCGGGCGGGGCGATCACTGGAGCAACCACAGGCGCGCGGACAGGCTCGGGCGTTTGCGGCGCGGGCGGCGGCATCGGGATCGGCGGCGGCGCTTTTTCGACAAGCGGCGCGGTGACAAGTTCCGGCTCCACGGGCTTTGCTGTGACTTGCGCGACCGGCGCGGCTGGAGGAGCGAATCGGGACTCCGCTTTGGCAGGCGGCACGGTTTGCAAGGCGCTGACGGAAATTTCAAGACGCTCCAGACGCTCATGAAGCCGCGCGTTATGCTCGCGCAGCCTGGCGATGTCGCGCTCGCTCTGAGCGGCCTTTTCACGAGTGCCGGATGCTTTGACGATGGCAATGACCGGCAGCACAAAGATGCAGACGATCACAATCAGGAGGATGAGAATGACGAGTCCTTCCATAATGCGCCGAGTGTCCCAGGTTTGTCCGGGAATGGAAATTGATATTTCCAGGCGGCATCATTGATCATCCGTATGGACGGGCCATCCGCAGGTCTCAGTTTCCGCGCAGCAGCGCCTCGGCCACTCTCATGCCGTCAGCGGCGGCGGAGATGATGCCGCCGGCATAGCCCGCGCCCTCGCCGGCAGGGTGGAAGTTGCGCAGGCCGGTGCATTCAGTGGTGCCGGGGTGGCGCGGGATGCGCACGGGGGCTGAGCTGCGTGTCTCGGCGGCGGTGAGCACGGCGTCGTCAAGCAGGAAGCCGCGCAGTTTTTTCTCAATGAGCGGCACGGCCTGGCGGAGGGTGAGGACGACCTTTTCAGGCAGGCACTCGCGCAGATCCGTCCACACGACACCGGGCTGGTAGGAGGGGCGCACATCCCCCGCCCCGCTGGAGGCGCGGCCGGAAAGGAAGTCGTCCAGCAACTGCGCCGGGGCGCGGTAGCCGCCGCCGCCGAGACGGAAGGCGGCGCGCTCGATCTCGCGCTGGTATTCGACGCCGGCGAGGGGATGCGAGTCGCCATAGTCCTGCGGGCCGACCTCGACCATGAAGCCGCTGTTGGCATTGGCCTCGGCGCGGGCGTAGCTGCTCATGCCGTTGGTGACGACCATGCCCTCCTCGGAGGTGGCGGCGACGACGAGGCCGCCGGGGCACATGCAGAAGCTGTAGGCGCTGCGCCCGCCGGGGCAGTGCGCCACGAATTTGTAAGGAGCGCTGCCCAGCAGCGGGTGGCCGGCCCGTTGGCCGTAAAGCATGCGGTCTATGTGCCGCTGCGGATGCTCGATGCGCACGCCGACGGAGAAGGGCTTTGGCTCCAGGGGCACGCCATGCCGGTGCAGCATGGCAAAGGTGTCCCTGCTGCTGTGTCCGACGGCGAATACGAAAGGCCCGCCCTCCACGACCGCTCCATCCGCCAGCGTCACGGCGCGCATGGTGCCGCGCTCGACGACGATGTCGCTGACCCTCGCGCCGAAGCGCACTTCGCCGCCGAGGGCGATGATCTCCTCGCGGATGTGGCGCACGACTTTGATGAGGCGGTCGGTGCCGATGTGAGGGCGGGCTTTGATCAAAATGTCCTCCGGAGCGCCCGCCGCGACCAGTTCGCGCAGCAGCCAGGGAATGCGGTGCTCACGGTCGCGTATCTGGGTGTAGAGCTTGCCATCGGAAAAGGTGCCCGCCCCTCCCTCGCCGAACTGCACGTTGGACTCGGGGTCGAAGGCCAGGCCGCGCCGCCAGAAGCCGGTGACATCGCGCGCGCGGTCGCCCGCCGCCTTGCCGCGCTCCAGCAAAACGGGACGCCAGCCGGCGCGAGCCAAAAGCAGCCCGCAGAAAAGCCCGCACGGGCCGGTGCCAACGATGACGGGCCTGCCGGACGGGCGCGGCGGCGCTCCGACTGCGACGGGCAGTTCACGGTAAGTATCGTCCGGGGCTGGCTGAACCTGCGGCGGGGCTTTTATCAACACCGCCTCCTCATCGGCCAGCTCGACAAGAACGGTGAGGCTGAACTCCACATGCCCGCGCCGCGCGTCAATGGCGCGCTGGGCCACGCGCAGGGAAAGCAGCGCGCCATCGGCAACGCCCAGCCGCGCGAGCACGGCTGCGCGCAGCCGGGCCTCCGTGTGGTCCACGGGGAGCTTGATCTGGGAGATTTGCAGCATGGCGGCGCTTGTTTGCGCAGGCAGCCGCCCCATGCAAGCGCGCTTCATCTGAAGCACTGGCACACTTTATGCCACTGCTTGACGGACGGGCGCTTTATGGCACTCTCCGCCGCCGCTGTCCGCAGCCTATATGATTCGACACCCCTCCGCAGGACGAATGCTCCTGTCCGCCGCCTTCCTGGCCGCCCTCGACCTCCATGCCGCCGATCCAGGGCCGGAAGATGTCACGGATTTTCCCAGCCTGGAAGCCCATGCCCAGGCGCTGGCGCGCGCCGCGCATGTCCCGGTGGAGCAGGACCTGGACTCATTTTTCGCAAAGCTGAACTACGACGGCCACCGGCGCATTCGCTTCCGCGAGGACAAGGCGCTCTTCGGCGGCGCGGGTGACACGTTCCGTGTGGAGTTTTTTCATCCGGGCTGGATGTTCAAGAAGCCGGTGCGCTTTCACCAGATCACGGACGAAAAGGCGGAGCCTGTGGGTTTTGACAGCGGCCTCTTTGACTATGGCGGGCTGGAGGTGCCGGCGAACGCGGGACATCCTGCCGGTTATGCCGGCTTCCGCGTGCTGGCTCCGGATTCGTTCCTGGACCGGCGGTTCGAGTTCCTGGTGTTCATGGGAGCGAGCTACTACCGGGCGGTGACGACGGAGCTGGGCTACGGCATCTCGGCGCGCGGCATCGCGGTGAACACCGTTGGCGGCGCGCCGGAGGAATTCCCGGATTTCACACGCTTCTGGCTGGCGCGGCCAAAGCCGGGGGATGACACTTTCCGCCTGCTGGCGCTGCTGGACGGGCCGAGCCTGGCGGGCGCGTATGAGTTTTCGGCGAAGCCGGGCAGGACGACGGAGATGCGAGTGCGCGGGACGCTTTTCCTGCGGCAAAAGGTGGAGATGCTGGGCATCGCTCCTTTTTCCAGCATGTTCTGGTATGGCGAGAACAGCCACCCGAAGCCGTATGACTTCCGTCCGGAGGTGCATGACTCGGACGGCCTGCAAATCGAAATCGAGAACGGCCCGGCGATCTGGCGTCCGCTGGATGTGGGGCGGGAGACGCGGATGAGTTTTTTCCAGGCGGAAAAGCTCAAGGGCTTCGGTCTGGCGGGGCGTGACCGGGACTTTGCGAACTTCCAGGACCTGGAGGCGCGCTATCATCAAAGGCCGTCGGTGTGGGTGGAGCCGGTGGCGGGTTTTGACAAAGGCGCGGTGGTGCTGGTGGAACTGCCGACCGGGGAGGAGACATGGGACAACATCGTGGCCATGTGGAAGCCGGAGAGCGTGCCGCAGACGCCGGATGAGGCGCTGCGATTTGAATACAAGCTGCTGTGGCACGGCGGCCACGAGCCTGGCGGGCTGTGCAAGGTGGCGGCCACCCGCCGGGGCTTTGTCATGGATTCGGACGATCATCTGTATGTGCTGGATTTCGAACCCGGCATGGCGGAGAGAGGCAAGGCGGCGGACTGGACCCCGGAGGCGCGGGTGCGGGTCAATGCCGGCGCCGCGGAGGTGCTGGACGCGCGCGTGATGAGGAACGCGGAGTCCGGCGGCTGGCGGGCGTTTTTCAAACTCGACGTGCCGGCTGACACCGCCCTGCTGGAGCTGATCTGCGAGCTGCATGACGGGCCTTTGGTGATCTCCGAACGCTGGCAATACCAATGGAGGCGGTAAACATCCAGTTCGCGCCCGCCACGGGCACCGAGGAGGAGTGGAACGAGGCGTACGCGCGTCTGGCCGACTACTTCCGCTCCTACCAGCTCCACAACCGCATCCGGCGCACGCAGCTCATCCTGGAGACTCTGCGCCGCGCGGCGGAGGCCCATGCCAAAAACCCTGCGCGCACGCCGACGGAGCACTCCATCGAGCAGGCGCGCCTGATGCTGCGGGACTGGTTGCGCGAGATTTACCGCGACCTGAATCTCAACGACGCGCAAATCGAGGCGGCGGGCAGGCTGGGCTTTTACCTCAGCGGCGGTCCGGCACGCTGGCCGCATTTTTTTCTGGATGATGAAAACCTGCCCGCGGACATGAGCGAGGCGATGCGCGCCGCTGTGCGCACCTCCGGCCCTGGAATGCAGGTGTCCAAAATGACGCCGCGCGAGATTGACCTCGGCATTGTCTCCGACGTGGCCGAGGACACCTTCGACACGCTCGGCAGGCACCCCATGCTGCGCTATTCCATCCTCATCCTCATGGTCGGCGGCGTGCTCGGCTATCTCTACCTGCTTCTGCGATGAGCGTCATCGGCTCCCTCACCACCAATCTCGCGGCCACGCAGGGCATGCCCCCGCCGCGCATCGCCCGCACGCGGCGCGCCACGTTTTTCTCCTTTGTCGGGCTGGGCACCCTCGCGGGCGTTTGGCTCATGTATGTCTATCTCTCCGAGCACGGCATGAGGTGGTCGGAGTGGGCTCTGCTGGCGGCCTTTGTGCCCCTTTACTACCAGCTCAACACGGGCTTCTGGACGGCGCTCATCGGAGTCTGGCTGATGAACCGCCCGCGCCCCGATCCGCTCGACCTCTGGCGCAGCCTCACACCCGAGGAGCACGAGCAGCCGGTGACGGCGGGCACGGCCATCGTGATGCCGATCTACAACGAGGACGTCACCCGCGTGTTCGAGGGTCTGCGCTCCATTTACCTCTCCCTCCAGGAAACCGGCCACGCCGCGAACTACGATTTTTTCATCCTCAGCGACTCGGACCAGACGAGCCAGTGGATCGAGGAGGAAAGCGCCTGGCTGGAGCTTTGCCGGCAGCTCGACGCCTTCGGACGCATCTTTTACCGCAAGCGCCGCAAGCCGATCAACCGCAAGAGCGGCAATGTGAGCGACTTCTGCCGCCGCTGGGGCCGCCGCTACCGCTACATGGTCGTGCTGGACGCGGACAGCCTGATGTCCGGCGGACTGCTGAACGCGATGGTGCGCATCATGGAGAAGAACCCCGGCGTGGGCATCCTGCAGACTTTTCCGAAGCAGATCGGCTCCGAGACGCTGCTTGGGCGCGTGATGCAGTTCGCCCAGGCGCTGTACGGCCCCGCCTTCATGGCCGGCCTGGACTACTGGCAGTGCGGCGAGGCGAACTTCTGGGGGCACAATGCCATCATCCGCCTCGATCCTTTCATCAAAAACTGCGCCCTGCCGCCGCTTCCGGGCAAGGAACCCTTCGGCGGCCACATCCTCAGTCATGACTTCGTGGAGGCCGCCCTCATGCGCAAGGCCGGCTACGCCGTGCGGCTGCTGAACACGCCGCGCGGCAGCTACGAGGAGGGGCCGCCGACGCTGGTGGACATGCTCAAGCGCGACCGCCGCTGGTGCCAGGGGAACATGCAGCATTTCTGGCTGCTTTTCGCCAAAGGCTGGCATCCGATGAGCCGGATCAATTTCCTGCATGGCATTTTAAGTTATGCCAGCTCGCTTCTATGGCTGGTCTTCCTGCTGCTGGCCACCTTCCTGGCCGCGACACCCCTGCCGGTGGAAAGTCCGCAATCCGCGCTGGCGGCGCGGCTATTGCTGGGGCTGACGGTCATGCTCATCTTTCTGCCGAAGGCCACGATCCTGCTCGACGAGCTGATCACCGGGCGCGTCTTCAAATCACCGGTGATGCGCGCGCTGACCTTTGTCAGCGGCTTGCTGGACACGGTGGTCTTCACGCTGATGGCGCCGGTGCTCATGGTCTTCCACAGCCGCTTTGTCATCTACACGATCCTCGGCAAGGGCGTGCGCTGGGTGACGCAGCGGCGGAAGCTGGACAGCGGGGTGGACTGGGTGGAGGTGCTGCTGAATTTCTGGCCGGTCAGTCTGCTGGGGGTGGCGTGGTCGGTGGTCGCCTGGTTTGTCTCACCGGGCTTTTTGCTCTGGATCAGCCCCATCCTCGTGTGCCTGCTGGCCGCGATTCCCGTGGCGGTGTTTGTCTCCGGCACGCGCACCGGACTGCGCTTCAAGCTCTTCCTCACTCCGGAGGAGGCATCACCGCCGCAAGTGCTCGGGACGATGCGGGAGAACCTCGACGAGGTGAAAGGCCGCATCCAACTGCAGCCGGAACTGGAGAGATTCCACGGCCTCATGCAGGTCTTCCTCGACCCCTACATCAACGGCCTGCACGTCTCCCTGCTGCGCCGGCGGCGGAACATTGATGTTTCCCGCGCCTACCTCAACGAGATCGAGCGGCGCCTGATCCAGGAAGGGCCGCAAAGCCTGACACCGCAGGAGATCAAAGCGATGATTCACGACACCGACACGGTGACAAACCTGCATTACCGGTTGTGGTCCGCCGCCGAGCACGAGCTGGCGCCGTTTTGGATCACGGCCATCCGGCAGTACAACCTGGGATCGGGCGGCCCCTTCGCCCACACGCTCGCGCGCAAGGAGCCGGCGGTCTCGGAAGCTTTCAAGGCCGCGTCTTGAGCATGCCCGCCGCGCCCTCCGGCCAGTCCGCGCCCTGGGCGATCCAGCGGCGCAGGATGGCGACCTCGTCCTTGGTGAGCGTCTCACCCACTGGCGGCATCGCCTGCACGCTGGCGTGAGCTTCGTCGAGCTTGGTGAGGAACAGGCTGCGCTCCGGCGCGCCTGGCACGATGAAGGCGCCGAGCGCGCCGGTTCGGCGGGCTGCGGCGCGGCTTTCCAGGTTCAGCCTGCCGGGCAGTGCCTCGCGCTGGTGGCAGGCCACGCATTTGGCCTCAAGCACGGGTTTGACATGACTTTCAAAACTCACCGTGCCGCTTTTCGCCTCGCGCAGCGCGGCGCGGTCCAGCACGTTTTCTCCCGCGGGCCGCGTCTCGCTGCCCTCATCCGCGTGCTGGCATGAGACGAGCAGATGGGCCGACAGCGCGGCGCTGAGCAAAGTGAGAAGGCGCGTGTTCACAATGGAATGAGGTGTGTTTTTTGAAACTAGCCTGCCGAAAAGGCCGCGCCATGAAGAAATGCGCCTCACGCCCGCGCGTGGAGAAAGTAATTCACTCCCTCCGGCTCCCAAAAGATGCGCAGCCGGTTGGGAGGAATGCCCGCCTGGCACGCGAGGCTCGTCAGGGTCTCCTGGCTGCGGTGGCGCAGGCGCCAGTCACCCATCATCTCCATGTAGTCGCGGCTGGGATTGAAATCGGAGAAATTCCCCACCACCACCTCGCCACCGGGCCGGGTGACGGCAAGCATGGCGCGCAGCAGATGCACAAAGGAGCGGTCGCCCAGGTAATCGAACAGCCCCGCCGACCATGCAAGGTCGTAACCGCGCGCGGGCATGTGGCGCAGCACATTGCGCTGGTGAAATTCAATCCGGTCCAGCCACGGCGCGCACAACTGCCGCGCATAACTGATGGCGTGGCCCTCCATGTCCACACAGTCAACATGGATGTCCGCCGCCTCGTTGTCCTGGAAGACCTCGCGCAAATCCCGCGCGGGACCGCTGGCGACATTGAGCACATCCAGGCGGCGCCCGGCGGGCATCCCGGCCAGCTTCTCGGCCACCAAGTTTTTAAAGTAGCGTTTGCGGTTGCGAACCGCGTTCGGAGCCGCCTGCGCATGGAAAAACAAATCCCAGCAGCGCAGTCCGGGATCGGGATTCACCTTCTGCACATAAATATGGTCAATCATCTCGAAGTCGCCGCTGTAGCCGTATTTCTTCGCCAGCGCCTGCGCCTGCATCGTGCCTGCAAGACGCCGCTCCGTCAGAGAGCGGATGTGCTCCAGCAACAGGGCCGCCGGGATCAGACCCGCGCGCACAGCATCGCCAAGGTGCCGGATGGCGCGATTGAGCACGCCATACTCCCTGGGCAGCGGTCCGCCCTTCGAAAGAAAGTCCTCCAGCAACTCATCAAAGGGACCGAGCAGGGAGTTCGCCGCACGATTCGGACCTGACAGAAGAGCAGGAAGATGGGCGACGGGTGGCGGCATGGCAGATTGTTCTAAAATATCCTGGATAAATGATATTTAACAGACACTTTTTATTAAAATATCCTGATCAATGCGGCTTGGCAATTTCGAAAACATCCGGAGCGGGATCAATCCACCGCGCAACAACCCCAAACCTGCCCTCTTCCCATCCCCGCAAACTCATGTCCAAACCCGCGCTCCAGCCGTAACACCCAGGCTATCCGATTCCATGAATCCCATCCCCGCCGCCCCAGCCTATCCCCTGCCGGACACCCTCCCGGTCATGGTGCTGGCGGATTGCCATCTCATGCCCTGCTGCCTGCTGCCGCTGTTCATCTTCGAGGAGCGCTATCGCAAAATGCTGGCGCATGCCCTGGCCTGTCACCGCATGTTTTGCATCGGCACCCGGCTTGGCGCTGACGGGGACGACCTGGAGATATTCCCCTTCAGCACCGCCGGCTTGATCAGCGTGTGCAAAACCCAGCCGGACGGCACATCGCATGTCATTCTTCAGGGCCTGCGCCGCATCCGGCTGGTCTCGTGGGAACAGGAGAAGCCCTTCATCGTCGCGCGTGTCGAGCCGGTCACGCCCTCTGTCAGCGAATGCGTGGAGAAGATCCAGTCGCTCAAGCAGCAGGCTCTTGATCTGCTGCCAGACATTCCCGGCAATGCCGGGGAAAACATCCGCCAGCTCAAGGCCAGGCTGGGCGGAACCACCTGCGTGGACTCCGCCTGCGACATCCTGGCCTATCACTTTGTGCGCAGAGGCGAGTGCATGCGCGCTCTCCTGGCCGAGACCGTGGTGGAAAAACGCTGGCGAATTCTGATCCGCGAACTCCAGCAGATGCGCGCCGCCTGAACCCTCCCCGTCATGCCTCACCCCGCCCCGCCGGACGATCCGCTGAAGAAAGCCTTCCTCGGCTTTCTTGAATCCGAACGGCGCTGCTCGCCGCGCACGCTGGAGAACTACCGCCACGCCCTTGCGGAATTCCGCCACCGCCAAAGCGGCTTCACCGCCTGGCTCACACTCACCGCGGAGGATTTTCGCGGGTATCTTTTCGATCAGATGAAGCGAGGCCTGGGGCGCGCCACCATCCGGCTGCACTTCGCCGCGCTGCGCTCCTTTTATAAGTGGCTGACGCACCGCCAGGGGCTGGAGCGCAATCCCCTGCTCGATGTCCAGCTTCCCAAGCAGGAGAAAAAACTGCCCGTCGTGCTCACCGTTCCGCAGATCACGGCAATGCTCGAACTCCCGCTCAAACTCGAAAAAGACAGGCAGGCGCCAGCCTGGGCGCCTGAGCGCGACGCCGCCGTGCTCGAACTCTTCTACAGCACCGGCATGAGGCTGGCCGAACTCTCCGCGCTCAACGTCGCCGACCTCGACGCCTACAGCGACACCGTGCGCGTCACCGGCAAAGGCTCCAAGCAGCGCCTGCTGCCCGTGGGCGCGCCCGCCATGGAAGCCGTCCAGCGTTACCGGCAGAAGGCGGCCGTGCATGACGGGCCGCTTTTTCTCAGCAAACTGCGCCGCCGCATCACCACCCAGGCAGTCGCCGACATCGTGGACAAGTATTGGAGAAAGTCCGGCCTGCCCGTCCACGTCACCCCACACAAGCTGCGCCACAGCTTCGCCACCCACCTGCTCGACAACGGAGCCGACCTGCGCAGCGTGCAGGAGCTGCTCGGCCATGCCAGCCTCAGCACCACGCAGATCTACACCCACGTCTCCACCCAGCGCATGAAGGAGGTCTATGAGGCCGCGCATCCCAGGGCTTGATCCGGCGGTAATTCGATCTTGATTGCCCTTCTGATGATCCCTCGCCTGTTTCTGCTCCTGCTGCTCCTTCCCGTGGGGGGCGCTGCTGAAACCGTCCGCCTGCTCACGATCGGCAACAGTTTTTCGCGCAATGCCACCAATCACCTGGGCGACCTCGCCAAGGCCGGAGGTCATGAGTTGATCCACGAATCCATCGTCGTTGGCGGAGCCTCCCTGGAACTGCATTCTGAAAAGGCCCTTCTTCACGAAAAGGATCCGGCGCACAAAGACGGCCTCTACACGAGCGGACGCAGCCTCGCGCAGCATCTGCGGCAGGAGCGCTGGGACTTTGTCTCCATCCAGCAGGCCAGCATCAAAAGTCATGACTTCGCCACCTATGAGCCGCATGGCTCCCGGCTCGCCGCCCTGATCCGCAGCCATGCGCCCGGCGCGCGCATCCTCGTGCATCAGACCTGGGCTTACCGGGTGGATGACCCGCGTTTCACCAAGCCCTCGGACACAGATGGAGAGCCCGCCACCCAGGAGCAGATGTACCGCGGCCTCACCGCGGCCTACGACCAGCTCGCCAGCCTCATCGGCGCGCGAGTCATACCGGTTGGTGACGCCTTTTTTGCCGCCGACACCGACCCTCAATGGGGCTACAAACCCGGCTCCGTCCCTTTTGATCCAAAGACAGCCCGGCGCCCCGCCCTGCCGGAGCAGACACACTCCCTGCATGTGGGCTGGCGCTGGGCCAAAGCGCGCAACAGCGTCAAAATCACCCTCGGCATGGACGGACACCACGCCAACCTGGCGGGTGAATATCTCGGAGCCTGTGTCTGGTACGAGGTGCTCTTTGGCGACACTCCGCCTGGCAGCACCCACCTGCCCAAAGGACTCGATGCCGCCCACGCGCGCTTTCTCCAGGAGACCGCCCACCACGCCGTGCAGGCCCGGCTCGCGAGCGGCCAATGAGCCGGCCCGCATCCGCGCGATCAGTGGATGCCGCTCCCTGACGAAGTGGCAAATCACCTGCATGCACGGGTGAGCGACGCGCATTTTTTGCATTCTGCCAGACGGATTCATGGCGGAAACCATGCCTCGGAAAAAATGCGGCCATATCCGACCAAAGTCGGATACCCGCTTTTTCGAAACGGGTCAAAGATGCGCGCGGAACCAGAACACACACCCGACATGAATACATCCGCACCAGCCAACATCCTCCGCCGCAGCCTTCCATGCGTGCTCATCGGCATCCTCATGCTTTGCCTGCCGCGGCAGGTCGAAGCGCAGGTGCCTCCCTACCTCCTTCGTCATTCCATCCCCGCCCCGCTGGAGGCGCAATATGGAGGCAATTTGGGCTTCAGCTGCGCTCAGAGCGGAAACCTGGCCGCCCTGGGCGCGCCGTACGACGACACGGGCGCGCAGGACGCGGGGGTAGTGAAAATCTTCGACACGACCACCGGAGACTTGGTGCAGGTGGTGCCGAATCCGACGCTTGGAACTTATGGGTATTTTGGCACAGCGATCGCCATGGAGGGTGCACGGCTTGTCGTCGGGGCTCCAAATCAGTTCGCAGGTGCGAGCGGCGCTGGAGCGGTCTATGTTTATGACCTCGGCGGGCCGACACCGACCACGCCCATATTGACGATCCCCAACCCGGCACCGGCCAGCTATGACAGCTTTGGCAGCGCGCTGGCGCTCTCTGGAGACAGACTGGTGGTAGCTGCAGAATGGGACGACGCGGGAGCAGCAGATGCGGGCAGTGCCTATGTTTTTGATCTGGGCAGCGGCACTCCCGCGACTCCCGTCTTCACACTGAGCAACCCCAATCCTGCTGCTTCTGACCGGTTTGGAATCTCGGTGGCGGTTGACGGGGACCGTGTCGTCGTGGGTGTGTTGTTTGCAGATTTGGGTGCGAGCAATGCGGGCAGGGCTTATGTGTATGATCTGGGCGGCATGACTCCCGGCACACCGGTACTCAGCTTGAGCAACCCCGCGCCTACGGCTGATGCCTATTTTGGCAGATCGGTGGGCATCTCCGGGCAGATCGTCGCCGTAGGAGCGCACAATGACAGAACAGGGCCTCAAGGCACTGGCAGCGTGCATGTTTATAATCTGGGATCCGGAACTCCTGAGACGCCTGTTCACGCGATTTTTAATCCCGGTCCGGGAAGCAACGAAGCATTTGGTAGCACTCTGGTGCTGCGTGGAAAGCGGCTGCTGGTGGGGGACTTTGTCGAAAACACAGGGGCCACCGCCTCTGGGACCGCTTACCTCTACGAACTGGCCAGCGGCTCTCCCACGGTGCCTGCATTCACTTTCAACAACCCTAATCCTGGCGCATTTGACCGGTTCTCTTGGGGTATATCACTGGCGGACGACCAGGTGCTGATCGGCGCTTACACGGACGACAAAGGAGGCATTGATGCAGGCACCGCCTATTTTTACGACCTCCTGTCTGGAACCCCCACGCTGCCGGTGCGCGAGTTCAATGATCCAGGCTTTGAAGTCCTGTCTCAATTCGGCCAGTCTGTGGCGGTGTCAGGCACACTTGTGGCGGTAGGCACTGGCGAGAAAGACTTGAACATTGACGGCGCCGGCCAGGTGAGAATCTTTGACACGAGCAGCCCGACTCCAAATGTGCCGGTGCTGACGATTCCCTCTCCGCAGCCCGCCTTGCGCGGCAGGTTCGGCGTTGCGGTGGCTCTGGATGGCACCCGGCTCGTGGTCGGTGCCAGGGATATGAATGGCAGCGTCGTCTTTGCAGGCGCAGTCTATGTTTATGATCTGGGCAGCGCCACCCCCGGCACACCTGTGCAGGTCATCCCCAATCCTGTTCCGTCCTCCTCAAGCAATAGGTTTGGGAGATCCGTGGCTCTCTCCGGCACGCATGTGGTGGTGGGCGCACCGGAGGAGGATACTTTGGCCGCCAACGCCGGCAGTGCTTATGTCTTTGACCTTTCCAGCGGCACTCCCGGCGTGCCAGTGCTGACACTTGATCATCCCACTGCTGGAGATTTGTTTGGCTTTTCGGTGGGCATCTCTGGCACCCGGATCATCGTGGGAGCCCATGAAAATGACACTGGCGCCAGCAACGCCGGCAGCGCCTATGTGTACGACCTCGCCAGTGGCACTCCCGCCACACCCGTGGCGGCACTCAACAACCCTACTCCAGCCAGCAATGATTTTTTTGGGTGCACCGTCGCCATTGAAGGCGGCCGCGCCGTGGTGGGCGCGTATGGCGATGACACCGGCGCTCAAAACGCCGGATCCGTCTATGTCTATGACCTCGATGGAGCGACCCCCACGGTGCCGCTGAACGTGATCAACAGCCCCGCCGTCATCTCCGGCGAGGAGTTTGGCAGGGCATTGGCGCTTTCCGGGGGCAGGCTTGTCGTGGGAGCTCCGGGCAACGACACCGGCGCAAACAACACGGGCATCGCGTACGTGTATAACCTTGCAGGCGCCAGCCCGACCGTGCCGGAAGACACTCTGGAAAATCCAGCTCCCGGCATCAGCGACAACTATGGCTTCTCAGTGGCCATCCACCAGCAACGCATCGTCGTCGGAGCGCCTTTATCCGACCTCAGTGGAATGAATCAGGGGGCGGTGCATGTCTTCAGCCCTCCGAGCATGGACGCCAGCCTTGCGAATCTGGAGGTCAGCCAGGGCACGCTCATGCCCGGCTTTGCCCCTGGCACGACGGCTTACACACTGTCCCTTCCGCCGGGAACCAGTTCGATGACTTTGACACCGACGGCGGCCGATGCCGGCGCGGTCATCACCGTCAATGGCAGCGCCGTGGTCTCCGGCCAGGCAAGCGGCAGCCTGCCTTTGATCTTTGGCGACAACCTCATCTCCATCGTCGTGACTGCGGAAGACGGAACGACCCAGCGGACCCACACACTGACTGTGACCGCGCCAGGGTTCAGCACACTGGCCTTCGCCAGCAAGGTGATCCCCGTGGCCAGCAACGCGGCAGGCAGCATGGCGGAAGTGATGATTCAGCGCACGGGAAATCTGGACGGCATGGCAAGCTGCACGCTCACCAGCGCGGATGGCAGTGCCACGGCTCCCGCGCACTACACCGCCCAGAGCAGCCTCCAGGTGGATTTTGGCGACGGCCAGGATACAAAGCAGGTGCAGATACCCATCGCGGCCGATGCGGCAGCCACCGTGGCACGGGCATTTACCATCACACTGGCGGATGCCAGCACTGGTGTGGCGCTCGGACAACCTTCCGCCGCCACCGTGGTCATCCTGCCTCCCGCAGCCTTCACGGAAAAAGTAAAGCCTGTGGTGAAATTCACAGCTCCTGCCAATAACGCCGTCGTGGTTGACACAGTGCCTGTGACAGTGAGCGGCATGGCCACGGACAACATCGGCATCCACAAAGTGCAGGTCTCGCTGAACAACGGCCCCTTTGTGGACGCCAACGTGGCCAGCCCTGGCGGCACCAGCACGGAATGGAATTTGAATGTGACACCCGCGCCGGGCAAAAACACCCTCAAAGTCCGCTCCGTGGATTTCAAAGGCAACCTCTCCAGCGTCATCAGCCGCGGCTTCACGCATCTGCGCACGCTGACCGTGGCGATAAATGGACCGGCGGGATCAGGCACGGTCAGCACCGGCTTCATGCCGTCATCGAAGCGCATCGCTGGGAAAAGCTACAGCATCACGGCCACTCCAAAACCCGGTTTCGTGTTTGATGGCTGGACGGCCAGCGACACCGCCGGCACCGGCATCACCGTCGCAAGCGCGGAACTGCCAAAGCTCGCTTTCATCATGCAGCCCGGCCTCAGCCTTACGGCAAAGTTCATCGTCAATCCATTCGACGCGCAGCTCACAGGCACCTACCGCGGACTGGTTAGACCTGATATGCAGACTGACGAAAACAATTCAACCGCCGGCCTGGTTCATAATGTCGTGGTCACCAGCAAAGGCGCCTTTTCAGGCAGCCTCCTCATGGACGGAGCCAAGATCAAGCTGGCTGGATTTTTTGACAACACGGGTGATGCCCGCTTCGGCCCCGCGCGCTCGAAGACGCTGGTGGTGACCCGCAAAAACAAGCCCGTGATGCAGATCAGCCTCCATCTCGACATGACAGGCTTCACACACCGCATCACAGGGGGTGTGGATCAACTCGACCAAAGTGTTCTTGTGGCCCATTCGGACATCACCGCCGACCGTGCCGCCTTTGGCAAGCTGACCGAGGCTCCAGCAGCTCTGGCATCCAAAAACGGCAAGTCCTACACACTCGTTTTCGCCGCCAAAACCCAGACGCCCGCCATTCCGCTGAACCTGTATCCGCAAGGGCACGGCCATGCCTCTGTCATCATCAAATCCACCGGTGCGGTGACTCTTTCAGGCAAGCTTGCGGACGGCACCATCTTCACCTCGGCCACCACCTTGTCGAAGCATTTGCAGTTCCCCGCGTTTGCCCAGCTCTATCAAATGCAGGGCAGCTTCGGCGGTGAGATCACTGTCGCCGACGCAGGCCAGAACGCGGACGATCTCACCGGTGTCATGTTCTGGTTCCGCCCGCAAGTCAACGGCTCGCAGTGGTACCAGGCCGGATGGCCGGATGGCATCGGAACGGACGCGCTCGGCAACCGCTACACAGTACCCTCAGGCAGCAGCGTCTTTCCGGGCCTGCAAAATCTTCCCGCGAACGCAGACCTCAGCCTCTCAGGCGGACTGCTCGCGCCATCCATTCTCCAGGACATGCTGATCACCCCGGCCAACAAGGTCTCTCCTGTGCCCGCGGCCGCACTGCCCACCGCGGTCATCACCGCGAAGACTGGCGGCATAGCCGGTAAATTCCGCCACAGTCTCGGGGCCAGCACCGCCTATCAGGGAGTGATTCTGCAAAAAGGCACCCGGACAGGCGCGCATGGCTGGTTCCTCTCGCCAAAACCCGCCAAGCCAGACTTCCTGGGCGAAAGCGGCGCCATGCGGATGACGGCGAAGTGATCAGCCAATCAACCACACAAGCAAAACGCTCTGACATGCCATGCCAGGGCAAACCCGGCGCGCGGGGAGGAAAGACACCTCGCCGCGCGCCCGTTTGCCTCCGGGAATGCCCCGCCTTTTTTTCATCATCACCGTTCTGCTCTGGACCGGCCGCGCCTCTCTTCCCGGTGCGGTCGAAGATCCGTCGGAGTTTTTTGAAAAGCGGGTCCGCCCCCTGCTGTTGGAGCACTGCACCGAATGCCACGGCGCTGACAAACAAAAAGGCAGCCTCAGGCTCGACCACAAGGCGGGCTGGGAACGCGGGGGCGACTCCGGCCCCGCGCTCGCGCCGGGGAACCTGGACGGGAGCCTGCTCTGGCGCGCGGTCGGCTACGAGGATCGCGACCTGAAAATGCCGCCCAAAAAGCGCCTGCCCGAAAGTGCCCTGGCCGACCTGAAGGCATGGATCACCAGCGGCGCGCATGACCCGCGCGACGCGCCCCCGGAGGCAGGCGGCGGCAAGTCTGGTCCGAAGGCCGACGGCAGCTTCTGGTCGTTCCAGCTCCCCAAACTCCACGCGCCGCCAACCGTCCAAAAAAACGACTGGCCCGCGCGTCCGTTGGATCACTTCATCCTCGCCAGGCTGGAGCAGAACCAAATGACGCCCGCGCCAGACGCGGACGCGCGCACGCTGGCGCGCAGGCTGCACTTTGACCTCACCGGACTGCCGCCCTCGCATGAGGAGGTGGAGAGCCTCGCGCAAGGCAAGGTCGGCTATGAGGAAAGAGTGGACGCCTTGCTGGCCTCCCCCGCCTTCGCCGAGCGCTGGACTTCCCATTTCATGGACATGACGCGCTTTGCCGAATCCTCCGGCGGCGGGCGCTCCCTGCCGTTCAAGGATGCGTGGCGCTTCCGCGACTATCTTCTGGAAAGCCTGCGCGACGGCGTTCCCGTGGACCGCATGATCCAGGAGATGACCGCCGGTGATCTGCTGCCGTTTGAAAACGCCGCCCAGCGCCGGCGCCAGATCACCGCCACCGGCTTCCTAGCTCTCGGCCCCACCAATTATGAGGAGCAGGACAAGCAGCTCCTGCGCATGGACATCGTGGACGAGCAGCTCGACACCATCGGCAAATCCTTCCTGGGCATGACCATCGGCTGCGCGCGCTGCCATGACCACAAGTTCGACCCCGTCTCGACGCGCGACTACTACGCGCTGGCCGGCATCATGCGCAGCACCCAGACCCTCAAGAACTACACCGACAACGTCGCCCACTGGATTGACACTCCCCTGCCCTACGAGGGCGAACTGGAGGAGCAAATGCGCGCCAAGGAGGAAAAGCTCGCCGAGCTGAACAAGCAGCTCGCCAGCCTCAAGGACGAACTGCGCGACATCGGCGGCGCGAACCTGCGCAAAAAAAACAGCATCGCCGTCACCGACCTGCCCGGCATCGTCATTGACGACAGCGCCGCCCAGAGGGTCGGCAACTGGAAGGAGTCCATGCTGGTGAAACCCTTCATCGGCGAAGGCTATGTCCATGACAAAACGGGCGACACCGGCGAGCGCACCATTTCATTTTCCCCGAAAATCCCCGTCACCGGCCGCTACGAGGTGCGCGTGGCCTACATCGGCGGCCCGGACCGCGCTGAAAAAGTGCGCGCGGATGTGCTCCACGCCGACGGCGAGGAGACGGCAAGCTATTCCACCCGCACGGCGAGCATGGAGGGGCTGCAATTCGCCACCCTCGGCACCTGGCGCTTCGAGGCGGACGGACAGGGCTTTGTTCTCATCACCAACGCGGGAGCCGACGGCGTGGTGACGGTGGACGCGGTGCAGTTCCTGCCGGCGGACGCGGACATGCCGGCCATGCCCGCGCTGACGGCTGCCAGCGACATGGAAAAGGAGGTCAAAGCGCGCATGACCCGGGTGCAAAGGGAGATCAAGGAGATTGAAAAGGAAGGCCCCACTCGCGCGGAAGCCATGTCCGTGACCGAGCCGGACCAGCCGGAGGACTGCCGCGTCCACATCCGGGGCAACATCCGCAACCTCGGCGCGCCCGTGCCGCGCGGCTTCATCCAGGCCGCGCTCAAAGGCCCCGTGCCCGCCATCCCGCAGGATCAAAGCGGGCGTCTCCAGCTCGCCCAATGGATCACCAGCCGGGAGCAGCCGCTCACCGCGCGCGTCTTCGTCAACCGCGTCTGGCAGTGGATCTTCGGAGCCGGCATTGTGCGCAGCAGCGACAATTTCGGCGTCACCGGCGAGCTTCCCTCCCACCCGGAGTTGCTCGACACGCTCGCCATCCGCTTCATGGAGGACGGCTGGAATTTGAAGCGCCTCGTCAAAGACATGGTCATGAGCCGCGCTTACCGCATGGACAGCCAGGCCGCCACTCCCGCCGCAGACCCGGACAACCGCCTGCTCTCACGCATGAACCGCAAGCGACTCGACGCCGAATGCATCCGCGACGCCATGCTCGCCGCCTCTGGCACGCTCGATGACCGCTGGGGCGGCCCGAACGTCGCGGACGCCAAAGCTGTGGACTCCAATGACACCGGCGTGCAAAACCTGGAGTACAACTATCCTTTCAGCGACCACCGCCGCAGCGTCTATGCCGCCGCCTTCCGCAACGTGCGCCACCCGCTCTTTGAAGTCTTCGACTTTGCCGACATCAATCAGCCCATCGCCAGACGCGAAACCGGCACCATTGCTCCCCAGGCTCTTTATTTGATGAACCATCCGCAGGTCATCGAACTCGCGCGTTCCGCAGCGGACCAGGTATGGAAAAGCCAGCCACCGGAGCATGGCCTCCGCCTAGCCTGGCGGCGCTCCCTGAGCCGTGATCCCGACAACGACGAGTTGCGCCTCGCCGCCGACTACCTGGATGCCTCCATCTCCGGCAACGCCACCGGGGACGAGCCGCGCGATGCCTGGGCGCGCCTCATCCAGACACTCTGGGCCACGCCGGAGTTCCGTTTTCTCCGCTAATCCCCATGCAAGCCGCCCCCACACTCTTCGACCTCACCGGTCAGCGCGTCTGGGTCATCGGCGGTGCCGGCTGGCTCGGTCAGGCCACGGTGCTCACCCTTGCGGAAATGGGCGCCAGCGTGCTCTGCGCCGACCTGCCCGGTCGCAGCGCCGCCTTCCTGGAAAAATCCTCCTTCGCGGGCGACATCACCACCGCCGACCTCGACGCGCACGACACCGACGCCATTCCGCGCTTTGTCGAAAGCCACCTCGCCAGCCATGGCACGCCCGTGGGCCTCGTCAACCTCACCTACGCCTCCACCGCCAAGCGCCTCGCCGACCTCACCGCCGCCGAGTTCGACCAGGTCAACCACGGCAACCTCACCAGCACTTTCATCCTCACCCGCGCCGTCGCCGAGCGCATGGCCGCCGCCGGACTGGGCAGCATCGTGCTCTTCTCCAGCATGTATGGCAGCGTGGCGCCGGACGAGCGCATCTACGCCGGCGCGATGAACCCCAACCCTGTCGAATACGGTGTCAACAAAGCCGGCATCCGCCAGATGGCGCGCTACCTCGCCATGCACTACGGCCCTCACGGCGTGCGCTGTAACTCCGTCTCCCCCGGCCCTTTTCCAAACCCCTCCATTCAGAGCGCCCAGCCGGCTTTCATGCGCAGGCTCGTGGAAAAAGTGCCTCTTGGCCGTGTTGGAGTGCCGGTGGAGATCGCCGGCGCGGTGGCCTTTCTTCTCAGTGACGCCGCCAGCTTCATCACTGGCATAGACCTGCCCGTGGACGGCGGCTGGACGGCCTGGTGATCTCCGTGCGCCGGGTTGCTGTTTGCGGTTAGACTGGAGCTCGAAGCCTTGTAAAATCAAGACTTCGCCGACTTTGTGAAAAATTTCACAAATACCTCTTGCCTCTCCCAAGGCTCCGGCTAAATCACCTTCCCTGTCCGGCTCCGTCCGTGAAACTCATGCTGACAACCACTCCCGATTCCGTCTCCACGCTCCCGCTCCTCGCCAGCGGCGTCCACAGTTACGCTTCGGAGTTGTTCGGCGCCGGTTTTCTCAGTTTCTTCACCAACTCGGTCTTCACCGCCCTGGTCGTCATCGGTTTGCTGCTCTGGTTCTCCCGCAAGGCCACCAGCAACATGTCCCTGGTGCCGCACAAGGCGCAGAACTTCTTCGAACTCATCGTCGAGTTTCTTTTCAACCAGGTCGAGGCCGTTGTCGGCAAAAAGATGGCTCCGAAGGCATTCCCCCTTCTAGCCACCCTCTTCATCTTCATCCTGGTCACAAACTGGCTGGGGCTTTTCCCCGGCGTCGGCACCATCGGCTGGGGGCCTGGCACCGGGCCGCTCTCAGTCAAAGAGGTCACCGAACCGCTGTTCCGTCCCGCGACGGCGGACCTGAACATGACGCTTGCCATGGCGCTCATCTTCTTCGCGTTCTGGATCTACTGGACCATCTCGGAAGTGGGAGTCTGGGGTTTCCTCGTTCACACCTTCGGCCCGAAGGGCGGCCTCAGGGGCCTCATGGGCATGGTCATGATCGTCATCTTCTTCTGCGTCGGCTTGATCGAGCTTTTCTCCATCCTTCTGCGGAATGTCACCCTGCCCATGCGGCTTTACGGCAACATCTTCGCCGGTGAAAGCGTGCTGCACACCATCGGCGGCATCCTAGACGGGAAAGGCGCCGTTGTGAGTTTCCTTGGCAGTGTCTTCCTGCCCATGCCCTTCTATTTCATGGAGCTTCTCGTCGGCCTGCTCCAGGCCATGGTGTTCACCCTCCTCTGCGCGGTTTACATCAGTCTTTCCACCGCGCACGACGACAGCCACGGCGAGGAGCACCACTGATCCGAATTTGCCTCCGGGACCATGCCGCGAGCGTGGACGGGGGTGAGCAAACAACAAACCAAGAACACACACACTATGATCACTGAAATTGTCTCCATGGGCGCGGAAGTCGCCTCCGCCTCCGGCGGCGTCACCGGCAACATCGTCGGCGGTCTCGCCGGTCTCGGCGCCGCCCTCGGCGTGGGCATGATCGGCTCGAAGGCCGCTGAGGCCGTCGGTCGCAACCCCGGCGCTTTCGGCAACATCCTTACCATCAGCATCATCGGCATGGCCCTTGCCGAAGGTCTCGGTATCATCGCCTTCTTCGCCGTCAAATAACGCGCGGCGAACGCCACGATTCCGGCACCGGGCCGCCTCGCGCGGCCCGGTGCCCCCTTCAAAAATCAGTCACCCACTCACTCAGCCTCACAAACTCATGCTGGAAGAAATCTCCGCCCAATTCGGCCTGTCCTGGGGCAAGTTCATCGCCCAGGCGCTGATCTTCCTCATCGTTTACAACATTCTCAAGAAGTTCGCCTTCGGCCCCATTCTGGCCATGCTGGAGCAGCGCCGTCAGCGCATCGCCGACGGGGAGGCCAAGCTTGAAAAAATCGCCAAAGACCTCGCCGAGGCTGAGAAGAACGCCCAGGCCATCATAGACAAGGCAAACGCCGACGCGGACCGTCAGATCAAGGAAGCCGGAGAAAACGCCCGAGCACTCGCCGAGAAACGCCAGCAGGACGCCGTTCACGAGGCGGGCCAGATCATCGCCAAAGCCCGCGAGGCCGCGCAGCTTGAGCACGAGCAGCTCATGTCCCAGCTCAAGCGTGAATTCGGACGCATGGTCTCCGAGGCCACGTCCCGCGTCACCGGCAAGGTCCTCAACACCGACGACCAGGCCCGCATCAATCAGGAAACCACCGCCCAAGTTTCGCTGTAATCCCCCATCTTCCCCCGATTAACCGACCATGAAAATCAGCAAGGAAGCACGCCGCACCTCCCGCCAGCTTTTCCGCGCCTGCATGGTTGACGGAAAGCTCGACGAATCCCGCGTGCGCCTCGTGGTCAGCCAAGTCGCCGCTTCCAAGCCCCGCGGGTACATCGCCATTCTCGACTCATTCCAGGGCATGGTGAAGACCGAACTGGAAAACCAGCGCGCACTAGTCGAAAGCGCCACCCCACTCACACCCGACCTCCAGGCCAGCCTGAAAACAAGCCTTTGCCAAAAATACAGGCGCGACCTCGCCCTTGAGTTCCAGGTCAGACCCGAACTCCTCGGCGGCATCCGCGTCAAAGTCGGCTCCGATGTCTGGGACGGCTCCGTCAAAGCCCGCCTCGAAGCCCTCAAAGCCAGCCTGTCCTGAATCCTTCCCTGTCCATTCGCCGTCCTAGCGGCCCCACCCCTTCCCCAAACAAGCAGCACCCATGAGCAACATCCTCCAGGAGATTGAATCCCAAATCGCCGGCCTCAAAACGGCGGTCACCAAATCCAACGTCGGCGTCGTCCGCGAGATCGGTGACGGCGCCGCCAAGATCGAAGGCTTGAGCGATGTCATGCTCAACGAAATGATCGAATTCCCCGGCGGTCTTTACGGCCTGGCCCTCAACCTTGAGGAAGCCGAGGTCGGCTGCGTGCTTCTCGGCTCCGGCGAGCACATCAAGGCTGGCGACGAAGTCCGCACCACGGGCCGCCTGCTCTCCGTCCCCGTCGGCAAGGGCCTGCTGGGCCGCGTCGTCAACACCCTTGGAGAGGCTCTTGACGGCAAGGGTGAGATCAAAGGTGATGCGCAATACCCGGTCGAAAAAATCGCACCCGGCATCATCACCCGCAAATCCGTCTCCGTTCCCGTTCAGACCGGCATCATGCCCATTGACGCCATGATCCCCATCGGACGCGGCCAGCGCGAATTGATCATCGGAGACCGCTCCACCGGCAAGACCACCATCGCCGTGGACACCATCATTTCCCAGGCCAAGCAAAACAAAGCCGCCGAGCAGGGCAAGCTCCAGGGGCACAAACCCCTCTACTGCATCTACGTCGCCATCGGCCAGAAGCAGTCAAACGTCGCCCGTGTCGTCAAGACCCTCGAAGACGCCGGCGCCATGGAGTACACCGTCATCGTCAATGCTTCCGCCTCCGACAGTGCGGTGAACCAATACCTGGCCCCCTACACCGGTTGCGCCATCGGCGAGTGGTTCATGGACCAGGGCATGGACGCGCTCATCGTCTTCGACGACCTTTCCAAGCAAGCCGTCGCTTACCGCCAGGTTTCCCTCGTGCTCAAGCGCCCGTCCGGTCGCGAAGCCTATCCGGGTGACGTGTTCTACCTCCACAGCCGCCTTCTTGAGCGTTCCGCCCGCGTGAATGAAAACTACGGCGGCGGCTCCCTGACCGCCCTGCCGATCATCGAGACCCAGGCCGGCGACGTGTCCGCCTACATCCCGACCAACGTGATCTCCATCACCGACGGTCAGATTTTCCTCGAAACCGATCTCTTCTATCAGGGCATCCGCCCCGCCATCTCCGTCGGTCTTTCCGTCTCCCGCGTGGGTTCCGCCGCGCAGACCAAAGCCATCAAGAAAGTCTCCGGCACCACCAAGCTGGACCTCGCCCAGTTCCGCGAACTCGCCGCCTTCGCCCAGTTCGGCTCCGACCTCGACGCCGCCACCAAGGCCAAGCTCGACCGCGGCGCGCGCATTGTGGAGCTCTTCAAGCAGCAGCAATACCAGCCCAAGAGCCTGCCCGTCATGGTCATCAGCCTCTACGCCATGCAGAAAGGTTACTTCGATGACGTGGCCGTGGACCGCATCAAGGAATGCCAGGGCAAGCTCGAGGAATACCTCGACACCCGCAAAGCCCCCCTGCTCGAAAAACTCGCCAACGAAAAGGCCCTCGACAACGTGGAAGCCGACATCAAATCCGCCCTCGACGACTTCAAAGCCTCCTGGAAGTGAGGGCGCGGCCATTTCAAATCTGAAATTTCAAATTTCAAATCATGCCTAGCACCCGCGACATCCGCCGCCGAATCAAATCGGTCAAGAACACGGCCCAGATCACCAAGGCCATGCAGCTCGTCGCGGCTGCGAAGATGAAAAAAGCCCAGGATCAGGCCGCCAACGGCCGCGCCTACGCCGAGTTGATGAACAAAATCCTCGTGGCGCTCAAGGAGAGCGCCGAGGAGGGAGTCCACCCCTATTTCTCCGAAGGCAAAGGCTCCAAAACCCTCGTCCTCGTCATGGCCACGGACAAGGGCTTGTGCGGCGCGCTGAACACCAACCTTCTCAAAAAACTCATCAACACCAGGATTGAGGGCGAGGTGGAGTTTGTGACCATCGGGCGCAAAGCCTCCCAGGGCCTGTCCCGCCTGCGCAAGACGCTCATCGCCGACTTCCCTGTCAAGGACCCCGCCAAATTTGCTGAAGTCCGTGTCGTCGGCAAATTCATCCAGGAGAAGTTCCTTAGCGGCGAGTACAAGACTGTGCTCGTGGCTTTTAACAACTTCATCAACACCGTCACCCAGGTGCCCTCCATCGAGCAGATCCTGCCGGTGAATCCCGTGACTCTCGGTGGCAAGCGCGGCTTTGACGAAACCCCCGGCGAGATCAACGCCGCTGAACTCCCTCAATACACCTTCGAACCCGGAGCCTCCGTCGTTTTCGAAACCGTGCTGCCGCAATACGTCAACGGCACGCTTTACCAGATGCTGCTGGAAGCCCGCGCCTCCGAGCACAGCAGCCGCATGGTGGCCATGAAAAACGCCACCGACAACGCCAAGCAGATGCTCAAGGACCTCAGCCTCGAATACAACAAGCTGCGCCAGGCCGCCATCACCAACGAACTCCTCGAAATCACCACCGCCAAGATGGCTCTCGAGTAATCCCGCGCCTCAAACTTCACCTTTCCAATCACCTCTATGAGCAACATCGGCAAAATCGTTCAAGTCATCGGTCCCGTGGTGGACGTGGATTTCTCCGCCAGCGGCAAGCTGCCCGAAATCTACAACTCGCTGGAGATCACCTATGATCTCGGCGGCAAAAACTCCCGCCTCGTCTGCGAGGTGCAGCAGCACCTCGGCGACGGCTGGGTGCGTTCCGTGGCCATGTCCTCCACCGAGGGTTTGAAACGCGGCATGTCCGTCACCGACACCGGCGCACCCATCACCGTGCCCGTCGGTGAGGAAGTCCTGGGCCGAATCTTCAACGTCACCGGTGACGCCATTGACGACCAGCCCTCCCCCAAGACCGAAAAGCGCTACCCCATCCACCGCCCAGCTCCCGCGCTCGTGGACCAGGATCCCTCCGCGCAGATTCTTGAGACCGGCATCAAGGTCATTGACCTCATCTGCCCCTTCACCAAGGGCGGCAAGGTCGGCGCCTTCGGTGGGGCCGGTGTCGGCAAGACCGTCGTCATCATGGAGCTCATCAACAACATCGCCAAAGGCCACGGCGGTTACTCCGTCTTCGCCGGCGTGGGCGAGCGCACGCGCGAGGGCAACGACCTTTACCATGAGATGATCGAGTCCGACGTCATCAAGGTGAAAAAGAACGGGCACGACATTGAGCGCAACGCGCAGGGTGGTTACATCTGCGAACCCGGCTCCAAAGTGGCCCTTGTTTACGGCCAGATGAACGAGCCTCCCGGCGCCCGTCTGCGCGTCGCCCTTTCCGCGCTCTCGATGGCCGAGTACTTCCGAGACGAAAAGAACCAGGACGTGCTTCTCTTCGTGGACAACGTCTTCCGTTTCTCCCAGGCCGGTTCCGAGGTATCCGCCCTTCTGGGCCGCACGCCCTCCGCCGTGGGTTACCAGCCCACCCTGGCCGCCGAAATGGGCGCCATGCAGGAGCGCATCACCTCCACAAAAAGCGGTTCCATCACCTCCTTCCAGGCCGTTTATGTGCCGGCGGACGACCTTACCGACCCCGCCCCGGCCAACACCTTCGCCCACCTTGACTCCACCGTCGTGCTGGAGCGCTCGCTCGCCGAGCTGGGCATTTACCCCGCTGTGGACCCGCTCGCCTCCGTCTCGAAGGCGCTGGCCCCGGAAATCGTCGGTGAGGAGCACTACCGCGTCGCCCGCGGCGTGCAGCGCGTGCTTCAGCGTTACAAGGACCTGCAGGACATCATTGCCATTCTCGGCATGGACGAGCTCTCCGATGACGACAAGCTCACCGTCTTCCGCGCCCGCAAGCTCCAACGCTTCCTCAGCCAGCCCTTCCATGTGGCCGAAATCTTCACCGGCACCCCCGGCCAGTACGTCTCCGTCAAAGACACCGTCAAAGGTTTCGCCGAAATCCTCGACGGCAAGCACGACGACGTGCCTGAGGCCAACTTCTACATGAAGGGCGGCATTGACACCGTGCCCAAGTCTTGATCACCGTTCCTGGTTCATCGTTGTGAGTTGCTGGTTCCGCCCTCATACGAAAGCACCCTCAACCTGCGGCCAGGAACAAAGAACCGCCAACTTCCCACATGCCCCTCAAACTCGAAATCGTCACCCCTGAAGCCCGCATCTTTTCCGATGAGGTGGACACCGTCGTCCTACCCGGCTACGAGGGCGAAATGGGAGTGCTCCCCGCGCACGCCCCGCTGGTGACGACCCTCCTGCCAGGCGAATTGCGCATCACCAAAGCCGGCAAGACCACCGAGATGGCAGTTGGCGAAGGTTTGGTGGAAGTCACTGGAAACACCACGCGCGTGCTAACCGACATGGCCGTCCATTCCGACGACATTGACGAAAAGGCTGTCGAGGAAGCCCTGGAGCGCGCCAGGCACTCCCTGGAAAGCCTCAAACACGGCGAGCACCAGGAGGAAGTGGCTGCCGTCATGGCCATGATCCAGCGCAGCACCGCCCAGCTCCACGTCAAGCGCAAGCGCCGCACGGTTTGATCCCGCAAGGCGGTCCCGCTTAAACTACCGCGTGACGGCCCGCGCATTCTGCCGTCCTTGTGGCGCGGATGATCGAGCACCTCTACTTCCACATCCCCTTCTGCCACCGCGTCTGCCCCTACTGCAGCTTTTACAAGCACACACCGGGAGCGACACCGATGACAGGCTTCGTTGAGGCTTTGCTGGCGGAGTTGGACCGTCAAAACGACGCGCATGACCTCAAACCGCGCACTCTCTATTTCGGTGGTGGCACGCCCACCGCGCTCAGTGAGACGCACCTGGAAAACCTCCTCTCCGGTCTGCGCTCGCGTTTGGATTTCTCTGGCGTGGCTGAATTCAGCGTCGAGGCCAATCCGCGCACCGTCACCCCTTCCAAGGCGGACATGATGCGGCGGCTCGGAGTTACCCGCGTCAGCCTCGGCATCCAGGCCTGGGACGCCGAAACGCTTCACACCCTCGGGCGCGACCATGAGCCTGACGAGGCCGGAGAAACCTGGCGTGTGCTCCAGCAGGCCGGATTTTCCAGTCTGAACATGGACCTCATGTTTTCCATCCCCGGCCAGCCTGCGGAGGTCTGGCGTCGCACGGTGGAAAAAGCCGTCACTCTCCAGCCGGACCACATCTCGGCCTACAATCTGAACTACGAGGAGGACACCGAGTTTTTTCAGCGGCTGCGGCGCGGGCAATACCACGAGGACGACTCCAGGGATGCGGAGCATTTTTATCTGGCGCTCGACGTGCTGGAGACCGCCGGCTACGAGCACTACGAGATTTCCAACTACGCCCGCCCCGGTCACCGTTCCCTGCACAACGAGAGCTACTGGCTGGGGCGCGACTACCTCGGCTTCGGGCCGGGGGCTTTTTCCACAGTGGCAGACTTCCGCTGGAAGAACGTGGCGGACACAGCCGAATGGATGCGCCGCGCATCATCGGGTAACAGCGCTGCCGAGCCTGCTGAGGAAATCAACGACGCGGCCAGGCGCGTGGAGCGCTTCGGTCTGGAACTGCGCACCGCGCGGGGACTGCCGCTGAACCTTGTCCTCCCCGCTCAGCGCCCCATGCTGGAGACTCTGGAAAAGGAGGGCCTCCTCTTGGTGGCCGGTGGGCGCGTGCGCCTGACCCGCGCGGGCAAGCCGCTTGTGGACTCTGTGGCTGTGGCACTGATGGGAAACTGAGTGCGATCAGCGCGCCTCGCGCGCGAAGGAGCAATGCCAGCGCCTCAAGCGCGGGGGAGCAACTTCAAACCGGGAAGATTGCGGACCCTCGGATGCAATTTGGACGCCGCCCCGGCTGGCACGCATGATTTTTTCAGCGTGACCAAGATTTGGATTGTGGCACGGGCGTCGGTTCCTCATGCTGGCAGGAATTCCACATCCCTTTATGAGCCGCAGATACGCTTTGATTGGACATCGTGACCTCAATGCAGGTGATTTTCCGACCATCCAGAAAGCGCTGGGAAAGTGGTGGCAAGACGAGCAGGCACGCATAACTGGCAATCCCGTTGTTTTGACTTCGCTATCGGCTGGCGCGGACCAAATGGCGGCAAAGATTTTCTTGGAGGGCGCGGTGGAGGGTAAAACACCGCGATTGGAATGGGTCCTGCCTTTTGACAAAACAGGGTATCGGGATGTGGTGGAGGCGGATGAGGCAAAATTCACTCCCGGAGCGGAATGGAGCTTTGCCGCGCTGTCGCAGAAGGCGCATGAGGTGCCGCTGCCGCCGCCGCCGCCGCCGGAACGCCCGGACAAACAGACCGATGAAAAGCACCGCCAGGAGTGCTACCGGCAGGCGGGGAGACATCTGGCGGAAAACGCGGATGTGCTTGTGGCGCTCTGGGATGGCATTTACGGCGGCGGCATGGGCGGCACCGGTGACACGCTGGCCTATGCGGTGTCCCAGGAGTGCCAGCAAATACGCAAGCAGAAGGGACGGACTCCACTGCGCGTGGTGTGGCTCGCGGTGCCGCGCCAGTCGAATCCGCATCCGGCCACCGAGGCGTTCACGCTCGGCGCCATCCAGCCTGCGCGGCTGGCGCGCTTTTCCGGTTTGGCAGGGCGCAAACTCTTCTGGCCGGTGACGCGGGCGCTGCTGCTGGCGGCGCTGTTTTTCTTCTCGGTGTTCTTCAGCCTGGCTGGCTATCGTGAGAGCGTGGATGCCTGCGAACGTGACACAATCAGCATGCTGGACCATTCCATCCTGGCGCTGAGTCATCTGGTGATGGAGGGACTGACGGAGGACACGGGGCTGGGCGGCGGCGGGGCATGGCAGGTGCGGCTTGGGCGCTGGCTGGCGGTGGGCTTCGCGGGGCTTGGCCTGGCGGCGTTCTTTGAAAAAGTCTTCGGTGTTTGGGCCTGGCTGAGACGCTGGTTCACGGCGCATTTTCTGCCGCATGACCTGATCTGCGGTCTAGGCTGGCGCGGCCGGGCGCTGGTGGAGAATGGCAGCCGGCGCAGACCGACGCTGGTCATCGAGCAGCAGCCCGACGAGGCCGCGCGCGACCTGTGCCGACGCGCCGGAGCCATGCTGATCGAAGGTGACGCCGGTGATCCAGCCATCCTTCGCCAGGCGGGCATCGCCAGGCTGCGCCATGCTTTTGTCTGCTCCCAGGATGACGAGACCAACATGCGCATCGTGCATGAGCTGGCGAAACTGGGCGGCGGCGGCGGCATATTTTTCGGGCGTGGCAAAGGCGCTCCGTTGGGGAGGAAGACAAGCGACGACCAGGCGCTGGTCTGCGGTGTCTCCCTCAAGGACAGGGCCACAGCGCAAATCTTGAAGGATGTGCTGCCGGAAAACCACGGGCTGGACTTGCGCATCTTCAACGCCGAGACCGTGACCGCGCGGATGCTTCTGGAGCGGCATCCGCTGGACCGTTTCGCCGCCTCCCCGGATGCTGCTGGCGCGCGTGTGGTGCTCATCGGAGAGTCATTGATGGCTTGGGAGCTGTTCGAACAGTTTCTCCAACTCGGACACTTCGAGAAAGGCCGCCCCTTGAGCATCGCCTGGCTTTCACCTGATCCGCAGGCCGCGAGGGACAGGCTGGTGGCGCGTCATCCAGTCTACTCAGCCGCGGAGAGGGAGGGCCAGCCCTGCGCTTTTCCAGAGTGGGTCTGGCTTGAGAAGCAGGTGCTTCCGGTGGTGCTCTTCCTGAAACATCCTTCCAGCGAGCGAGCGCTGGTGGATCTTTTTGAGGGCGGGCTTGCCCTGCGCGCGAAGAAGGAGGTGACCTCGGTCTTCATCGCCCTGGAAAGCGCGCCGGAGTCCGCGGCTCTGGCGGCACTGCTCGCGCCTGTGCTGGAGCGGCAGCGCGCGGCGCTCAAACGGGACATCACCCTGACTCTCTACTACAACACGCCGGAGGATGTGTATCGCGATGACATCGAGCAGGCGCTCAACCGCGACCACCCCACCCTGCCGGTCGTCGTCTTCTCCGATTTCATGGGCGACTGCTCAAAGAAGGCGGTGCGCGGTGACGAGATAGACCGCGTGGCGCGCCGCTTGAACGGCATCTATGCTTTCGGCCTTGGGAAAAGCCTTGGCATGCCCATCGAGGATTTTGACGGCAAGTGCGTGGACGCATGGTCGGGCATTTCCGAGGCCGACAAGGAATCCAGCCGCCAGGCGGCGGCCCACGCGCATGTGAAGGCGCGCGTGCGCAAGCGACTGATCGGAAAAGGTCAAACGGCGGCGGCGGCTGAAGAAGCGCTGGCGCGCATCGAGCATGACCGTTGGTGCGCCTACAGCTTGTTGAAAGGCTTCCGCCCGCTGACGCGCATCCCCTCCGCAGTGGGCGCGGGTTTTGCGGCCAGCGAATCCGAAAAGACGGATATCCTGCGCTGGTTCGAGGACAAGACTTTTAAAAACTCATGCCGGCGTGCCCGCATCCATGCGGACCTGGTGCCCTTTGACGACTTCGACACTCTTTTTGACGCGGAGCAGGCGGCGAAGGAGAAGAAAAAGGACATGGATCAGATTCAGGCCCTCAATCTTTTGCTCAACGGGCTGCGCGCGGCGGACTGAAGCGCGGCGGCGCTCATTCCACGCGCATCCAGCTCGCGGACTCCATGCCGGAGGCAAGTTCGCGGACGCGTATTTCCCACGAGCCGGGGTCTTCGTTGGGGGCTATGTCGAGCGTGACGCTGAGCCTGCCGCCTTCGGTGGCGTAGTGGCCGCTGCCCTCGGCGGGTCTGCCATTGGCATCGCGCACACGCACCTCGACCGGGACGACGGCGTTCAAAGGCGCTTCCTGGGTGGTGGTGAGTGTGACGGCGAGTGTGGCGCTGTGGCCGGGCTTGGCGGAGTCGGGCGCGTCGAGCTTGAGGCTGAGCAGCGGCTTGGGGGTGAGCATGTAAAGGCGCCCGTCACAGGGGCCGAGCTCGCAGGGCCATCGCAGGCGGCCTTCATCTTCGCGCTGCGGGATGACCTGGCGCGCGCGGGTGAGATCATACACATGCACTGCATCCTGCGGCCAGGCGAGCATGGCGCGCGTGGGCAGGCCGTTTTCCAGCACCAGGCCGTGCTGGCCGACATAGCTGCCCGCCTCGCGCCGGTCGTTGACGGCGAAAAGGTAGCGAGCGTCGCCGGCGCGACGCGCGCGCAGGATGACCTCCGGCGTGTCAGCCTGCGGTCCTGGGGACAAACCGAAAACGCCGGTTTGCCCGCTGATTTGCGCGGCGAGATCAAGCACGCGCGCCTTGTCCTCGGCGGCGTTTTTGGAGCGCTTGAAGGAAGGGATGACAAAGTCGGCTTTCAAAGCGGGGCAGAGGTGCTCGTCGGCGAGGATTTTGCCGCCTTTGGCCTGCCACTCGCGGATTTTGCTCAGCACGCTTTGGCTGAGCACGTCGCACTCGGTCATGACGAGGATTCTGCGCCCGTTGAGGCCGTCCTTGAGCAGGGTTTCCTCAAACAGGATGTCCACAGGCACATGCGCGTGCTGGAGCGCCAGCCATGCATCGGCAGACCAGGTGCCATTGTAGCCATGACCGCCGCGGCGGGCGAAGACTTGGGAGGTGAAGCTCTCCAGGAAAGCCACCTCGTGCCTTTCGTCGGGGATCTTCATCAGCGCAGGACCGAGCGGCTCCACGACCTCGTGGATGAGTTCCTTGAGCACATGCATCGTGTTGGGATTGGTGAAGCGGTAGCCGCTGCTGCTGTTCGTCACGGGCACCAGCGACTGCCAGCCGTGGTACATGATGCCCTGCACAGGGCGGGCGATCTTTGCCCAGAATGCCTCGCGCAAGTGCATGGGGGCGATGGTGATGTAAGCGGCGTCGGGATCTTGGTCCTCCCAGGCCACGGGATTCTCCGGCCTGCCCGGCTTCACAGGCGCGGTCTGGCTTCGATACCAGATGAGCTGGGTCATTTTCATGACCTTCTGGCCGCGCCCTGACGCCGTGCTCATGGCTAAGAGCTGGTCCGCGCAAAGACCGATGCGCTGCGGATCCGGGTAGGTGTAGGTCCAGTGCGAGAGCACATCCACCGTGCCGCCCGCGCCGCTGATGGAGGGCTGGCGCACGGCGGGATCGAAGAAGGTCCACTGTCGGCTGCTGACGGATTTCACGCCTTTGTGCAGGGCGCTATGGAGCGCGTTCCAGCCATCGCCCACGGTCCAAAACCAGCGGTAGTATTTCAGGATGGGATGGTCGTCGGGCACGACACGATCCACCGGGAAATCCTTGAGCCTGGTCCAGTCCACACCGGTGCGCTGATCCACCTCCGCAGGGATGTCCGCGCCGGCGAAGGCGCGGTAGTTTTCACGGTCCACGGCATTGAAGGATGGGCGCGAACCGTCTCGGACCTCGGTGTTGACGAGCACGGTGGTGAAGGCGGGATGGCTGCCATGGGCGCGCGCCAGGGAGCGCCCAACGTTCTCAAAAAACGGCGGCAGCTCCGGCATCGAGGCGCAGATCGTCGCGCGTGGGAAGGGCCTGCCCTCGCGGTCCACGCGGTGGAATTCCGGCTTGCCCTCGAACAAGCGGGCGGGCGAAACACTGGCCACCACGCCAAGCCCCGCTGCCAGCGCGGCGTCAAGCGCGGCGCGGTTGCGCGCGATGAAATCGGCGTCTCCTGGAGGCGCGTCCTTCTTTTGCGCCCATATCTCGCCGAGCTGCGCACCAAGACCGATGAAGTGGGTGAAACCGATGTCTTTGAGGCGCGGTATTTCATCGCTGCCCGCGCCCCACATGATCACCGGCATGCGGACGGCGGGAAGGCGCGGGACAATGTGAAAATCCAGCGCGCGCGTGCTGGACACGCCGCCCGCCTCCAGCCGCGCGCGCACGGTGTAGGCTCCAGCCTTCAGCGCGGTGTTCACTGGAAAGCGCGCCGTGTGCGCGGCGCCTGGATTTAAATCCGGAACGAGAAAAGTCTCCACCTTGCCGTCGAAATCCACCCGCAGGCTCGCGCCGCGCAGTGTCTCGCGGCGCAGGTTCGTGCAGAGGATCTGAACCGGCTCCGCGCGCTCCATGCGCTGCCACACCGAGCGCGCGCTGGCCACCTCGATTTCGACCGGCTCGAATTTCAACGCTCCCTCGCAGAGCCGGACTTCATCGAGAAAACCGGGGAAACCCGAATAACTGCTGCCGCCGCGGTCGCCCAGGAAAAGCCCTCTCCTGCCCGGCGCCAGCGGGCCGAGTCCGGGCTTGGTGACGCGGCTGAGCGTGGAGCCGTTGTGATAAAACGCCACCGAACCCGCGCCGTCATAAGTGAAGGCCAGATGCCGCCATTCGCCGGAAGCGATGCGCAGCGGGTCCGAATAAAACGACTCCGAATGCGAGCCGAAGCCAAGCGTGACCAGCAGGCGGCGCAGGCCGCCCTTGTCCGCCTCGGTGATCTGCCAGGCGTAATCGGCGTGGTTGTCCGGCACATACTTCTTGTCCGCCAGATGGCAGCGCGCGCCTTTCTCGAACTCCCCCTTCGGCCTCATCCACAGCTCGAATGTGAACGCGCCCGCGGGCGTGAGCCGGCTGGCGGCGGTCACCCGCGCCTGATGCGGCTTGTCCTCCACCGGGATGCCCTCGAAGGATTCCAGCGCGCCGCCATTTTTGCCCGCAGCCACCGTCAGAGCCCCGTTCAAAGCCAGGTCGTTGCCCTTGCCGGAGCTGTCCTTGAGTTCCGCGCCCTCGTCGAACTTCCAATAACCCAGCACATGCGCGCCATCCGCGTCCCTGCCGGAGTAGCCGGTTTCCCAGGTTTCTTGGTACTCCGCGTGCAACAGCGGGGGGAGGATGAGAAAAAAACAAAGTCGCATGGTCGGGGCGGAGTATATCCCGGCTCAGCGCCCGTGCCTTTCAGCCGAATGACTCACGCCGCGGAAGTTTCTTCCGGCTCGAAGTAGTCGTCCTCGGCGATGTCCGGCACGCCGACGACGAGCACGCGCATTTTTCCCCGCGCCCCGTGGACCACGCCGGGCGGGATGTGGACGAGGGAGCCTTTCATGACCGGATGCGCCACGCCGTCGAGCACCACCTCGCCGCCGCCATCAAGCACATAATACAGCTCCGTGCTGCGCTTGTGGTAATGCGGCCGCGCGCCGTCAATGTCCACCGCGTGCGCCCAAGCCGCCGGGTGCAGAGGCGCGTCCTCGCGGCTGATGAGGCGGTCGCGCCATCCGCAGGTGCTGCGCTCGCGCGGCGTGTGCCCCTCATGGCGGATGAGCAGCGGGCCTTGAGTCTTGGAGGGTGGTGTGTTCATGGTCTGGCGCGCCTAACCTTTTCCAGGTCTCCTGTCAAAGCCGCGCATCTTTTTTGCATGCCCGCGCAACCGGCGGCGCGGAGGGTTGTTCCAGGGCTTGCGTTACCAACCCGCACACCCACACACCTTATGAAATTGAAAACCACCCTTCTGTGCGCCCTCGGCCTTCTGGCCGCCGGTGTCTCCACAGCATCCGCCCAGCAGGGCGGCGGCCGTCTGGCTGAGTTCCTGAAACGCGCCGACAAGGACGGCGACGGCAAGATCAGCAAAGAGGAGTTCAAATCCCTCTCCCAGCGCGACGACGGCGACGAGCGCTTTTCCCGCATGGACACCAATGGCGACGGCTTTGTGGACCAGTCCGAGATGGCCGCCATCGGCGAACGCATGCGACGCGGACCCGGCGGACCTCCTGAAAGCCCCGGCAGCAAATCGGAGGGCGGCTTCCGCCGCCCGCCTTCGGAGAATCCCGAAGGCAAACCCGCGCCCGAAGGCGAACGGCCCCCAGGCCCTCCCGGTGAGCGCCCCCCTGGCGACCGTCCGCAAGGAGATCGTCCCCCCGGCGGCCCAGGCATGGGACCCAACCCCGAGGAAATCTATGGCCGCATGGACAAAAACAGTGACGGCTTTGTGGACAAGGACGAATATGTCGCCTTCGCCCGCGAGGAGATCGAACAGCGCTTTGGCCGCCTGGATGAAAACGCCGACGGCAAGATCAGCAAAGAAGAAATGAAGGCAGGCATGGAGCGCCTGCGCAACGCGATGCGCGGCGGCCAGGGCGGCCCTCCCGGAATGCCCGGCGGTGAAGGCATGCGCCGTCCCGGCGGCGGTCCTCCCGGTGAGGGCGGATTCCGCCGCCCCGAAGGCGGCCCTCCCGGCGAAGGCGGATTCCGCCGCCCGCCCGAAGGCGGTCGTCCGCCGGAAGGCGGCGAACGTGGCGGCTTCCGCCGCCCCCCTGAAGGTGAGGGCACAGGCCGCCCGCGTCCTCCCCTGGAGGATGAGGCGCCGAAAAAAGACCCGGCCTGATCAACAGCCAGCCGTTTGACTCAAAGGCGGAATTCCGAAAGGGATTCCGCCTTTTCCGTGCCGGGGCAGAACGCCAGTGAATATCAGGAAGGCAACTTTCCCGCAAGGTGGATGCTCCAGGTCCTGAGTTTGTTTGGAGAGTTTGTCGCCTGACCGATCCAGGAGAATGGCGGGCATTCCCTGCCGTCCGTCTGGACTTGCCCGCCGTATGCTGGCTAAATGATCCGCATCATGCCCCTGCTTGCCGCTTTTTATTCCAGTCTGTTCGGCCTCGCCAAAGCCGGTCCCGGCGAGTCTGTGGACCTGCCCGCGCCAGAGGTGGCCGGCATCAACCAGGATGGGCGGGAGGTGCGGTTCGCGGAGGTCTATGCCAGGGGGCCGACCGTGGTGTTTTTTTATCCAAAAGCGGGCACGCCCGGCTGCACCGCGCAGGCCTGCTCACTGCGCGATGCTTTTGCCGAATTGCATAAACAGGGCGTGCAGGTGCTCGGTGTCTCCACGGACGGGCAGGCGGCGCAGAAAAAATTCCGCGGCGATCACAAGCTGCCCTATGACCTGATCGCCGATCCCGAAGGCAAAATCCTGGCGGCGTTCGGCGTGGGCAAGGTGCTCGGCGGGCTGCTCCCCTATTCCTCAAGGCAGTGCTTCCTGATCAAGGGCGGGCGCGTCATCTGGAGGGACACCAGCGCCTCCACTTCACAACAGGCGGATGACATCCTGCGAGTGCTGGCGCGCGGCCAGTGATCTCCGGTGCGTGGCATGGTGAAAGGATGCCGCTGCCGTCGCCAGCGCGGCCCGGCTGGGTAGAAAATCTGTTCACATTCGCGGAAAGCTGCTATTCCTGCGCTTCCAATCCATACTTCCCCACCCATGAACCGCCGTCATTTCCTCGCCAGCAGCCTCGGCCTCTCCGCCGTCTCCACCCTTTCCGCCATTGACCCCATCAACCGTTCCGGCGCCAGTCGCATGCAGCTCGGCGTGGCCGCCTATAGCTTCCGCGATTTTTTTCAATGGAGCCGCGGCAAGGAGCAAAAACCAGCCGAAGGCCGCAAACCCTGGAGCATCCTCGACTTCATTGACTGGTGCGCCGACCATAACGTTCCCGGCGCGGAAGTGACGAGCTATTTCTTCCCACCGGATGTGGACGCCGCCTTCCTGCTCGAAGTGCGCCGCCATGCCTACCTGCGCGGTGTGCAGCTCGCCGGCACCGCCGTGGGGAACAACTTCGCACTGCCCAAGGGGGAGAAGCTGGACGCGGAAATCGCCGCCGTGAAGCAGTGGATAGACCACGCCGCCGTGATGGGCGCGCCGCATATTCGCGTCTTCGCCGGCCCCGTTCCGAAGGATCTCACCATCGAGGAAGCGGTGGCGAACTGCTCGGCGGCTTATCAGGAATGCCTCGACTACGCGGGCGAAAAAGGCGTCTTCCTCGGCCTGGAAAACCACGGCGGCATCGTCGCCGAGCCGGAGAATCTGGTAAAGATGGTGAAGGATGCGCGCAGCCCCTGGGCCGGCATCAACTTCGACAGCGGCAACTTCCACACTGAGGACCCGTATGGCGACCTCGCCAAAATCGCCCCCTACGCCATCAACGTGCAGCTCAAGATGGTCATGCGCCCCAAAGGCGTGGAACGCAACCAGCCCGGCGAGCCCACCGACATCCCGCGCGTGCTCAAAATCCTGCGCGAGGCAAACTACCAGGGCTGGTTCACCATCGAGTTCGAGGAGAAGAAAGACCCCTTCGAGGAGCTGCCAAAGATCATCGAAAAACTGCGCCCGCTGCTGGCCTGAGCGCGCCGGGCATGATGCGGACACTGTTGTCCGCATCAGTTCTCTTCAGAAAAGTCAGCCCGATCTGGACAGACTTTGGTGTCTTTGCCGCGCCCGCACGGCGTGTCACGCGCGAAAAAAAACCCGTTCCGCCGTTTTGCGCAGCATCCAGGCTCGGTCGCTGGCGCTGAGGAAGTCCAGCCGCCCGCGGATGAGGGCGATGCTGTCCGGGTAGTTGTGACCGGGGCCCACCTGAAAGGGGCAGTCACTCGCCCACATGAGCCGCTGCGCGCCATAGGCGTCACGGCACTCGCGGATCATCGGGCCGAGGTCGGTGTAAGGCGGGCGTTTTTTCCCCAGCGCGTAAAAGGCGGAGGTCTTCACATGCGCCAGCGGATGCCGCGCCAGGTGCAGCAGGCGGTCGAGCTGGGCGCGGTCCACCGCGCCGCTCATGCCGATGCGGGCGAAGTGGTCCACCACCACCGGCGTGCGCGGAAAGCGCGCGCACATTTTGTCCACGGCGGGCAGCGCCTCCGGGTTGATGAGCAGGCAGATGCTCAGGTTCTCATCCGCCGCCACCCGCCACATCTCGGCCATGCCGGGCGAGCCGAGCCAGGACTCGATGTCTTTTTCACCGGTGTGAACGCGGAAACCGGTGACACCCCGCGCCGCCAGCGCCTTCATGCGCCCGCGCACGTCCGGCGCGTGCTCGTCAATGATGGCCACGCCCGCGAATACTCCGGGATGCGCCGCGATACTGTCGAGCATGTAACGATTGTCGAAGCGGTAGTAGCTCATCTGGATCAGCACGACGCGCGACACCCCGGCGGGCCGCGCATGGGCGAAGAGCTGCTCCGGCGTGAAGCTGGCGGGCCGCATGTCCGCCCTGGCAAAGCCCGGCGCCAGCGGATACCGCGCGGTGTCCGGCGTCCACACATGCACATGCGCGTCAACCGCCCCCGCTGCGCCGGAGCTGGCGCATTGGGTGAGATTCCCCGCTGCTGCGGCGGCGAGACTGGTGGAGAGAAATCGGCGGCGGCTGGTGGTCATGACAGGCAAGATTTACGCGAAGGTGGAAAGGAATCTTCGATGGAACTCCAGGGCGCGCTCCACCTGATCCAGCTCGATGAATTCATCGGCGGTGTGGGCGCGGTCTATGCTGCCGGGACCGAAGACGATGGCGGGGATGCCGGCGCGGGAGAGCTTGCTGGCATCGCAGCCGAAGGGCACGCCGCACGGGGCGGAGTCAAGGCCCATCTCATCCAGCACGGCGCGGGCTGTGCGGACCACGGCGGAGTCCGCCGGTGTGTCGAGCGCCTCATCCACGAGCAGAGGCGGCTGCTCGATCTCCGCGCGCACGCCGGGCAGGGCGGCGCAGACTTTTGCCACCAGTTCCTCATACTCGCGCAGCGCGGTCTCTGCTTGTTCTCCGGGCAGCAGGCGGCGGTCAATCTCGATGGCGCAGCGGTCGGGGACGAAGTTCACCTGCACACCGCCATGGATGACGCCGACATTCAACGTGGCTTGTCCGGTGAGAGGATGGCGGTTTTGCGCGAAACGACCGGCATCCGTCTCCAGGGCGCCGATGACACGGGCCATGGCGGTGATGGCATTGACGCCGAGATGCGGCTTGGAGCTGTGCGCGGCTTTGCCATGCGCGACGATGCGGCAGCGCAGCACGCCCTTGGTGGCGATGACGGCGCGCAGCTCGGTCGGCTCGGCGACAATGGCCGCGTCCGCGCGCAGCCCCTCGCAAAAACGCACAACTCCGCGGTAGGAATACTCCTCGTCCACGGCGGCGGCGAGCAGCACCTCGCACGGCGGGGTGACGCCCTCCTCCTTCAATGAAGCCAGCGCGTGCATCATGGCGGCGAGGCCGGCCTTCGTGTCGCAGGAGCCGCGCCCGTACATTTTGCCATCGCGGATGACGGGTTCAAAAGGCGGGATGGTCATGCCTTGGACGGACACAGTGTCGGTGTGCGCTTCCAGCACCACGCGGCGCGCGGGATTTCTCCCCGGCAGCCGGGCGATGACATTGGGCCTGCCGGGAAAGACCTCCTGCTCCCGGACCTCGATGCCGTGCTTCTCGAAAAAGCGGCGGACATGGGCCGCGATCTCCCCTTCCCCCGGCCCGCCCTCATAGGAGGAGTTGACGCTGTTGATGCGCACGAGTTCGGCGAGGGTGGCGATGACCGGGGACATGCTCGTCATGGGCTCAATGCCGCGTTTCCACCGGCAGCATCACCACATCCTCTGCGGCGACGGTGAGAGAGATCCGCGCTTCTGAAGGCTGGCGCACAAGTCGCGGATTGGTCTCGCATGCATGGAGGTCAGGGCCGCCATCCACGCGCATGTCGTACTGCACCGTGGCACCCAGATAAGTGGCGCCGGTGATGCGCGCGGGGATGCTGTTTTCACCCGCGCCTGCCGCGGCAAAAGCCAGCGCCTCGGGCCGGACGGAAAGCAGCACTTTGACTCCTGCGCCGGGCCGCCATGAGGCGGAGTTAGACCTGGCGCGCAGCGCGCCGAAAACGGTGTGGACCTCATGCATGCCGTCCGCTCCCGCAGGGGCGGCCACCACGGCCTCGATGAAGTTCGTGCCGCCGATGAAGCCCGCCACCATGCGCGAGGCGGGATTCCGATAGACCTCCTCCGGCGTGCCAACCTGCGCCAGCCGCCCCGAATCCATCACCGCAAGACGGTCGGCCATGCTCAGCGCCTCGTCGCGGTCATGCGTCACATAGATGCCCGTGAGTCCGAACTGCTTGCAGATGCGGCGTATCTCCGCGCGCATCTCGTGGCGCAGCTTGGCGTCGAGATTGGAGAGCGGCTCGTCCAGCAGCAGGCAGCGCGGGTGGACCACCAGCGCGCGCGCCAGGGCCACGCGCTGCTGCTGCCCGCCTGAGAGCTGCGCAATGCGGCGCACTCCCAGCCCGCCGAGCTGCACCAGCTCCAGCGCCTCGTTGACCCGGTGCTCGATCTCCGCTTGAGGGCGCCTTCTTTCCTCCAGCCCGAAGGCGACGTTTTGCGCCACGTTCAGATGCGGCCAGAGCGCGTAGCTTTGGAACATCATGCCCGTGTCGCGCTTGTGGACGGGCAGGCGTGTCACATCATCCTCGTCAAAGAATATGCGGCCCTCGTCCGGCTGGTAAAAACCGGCCACATGCCGCAGCAGCGTGGTCTTGCCGCAACCGCTGGGTCCAAGCAGGAAGAACAACTCCCCCGCCTCGATCTCCAGGCTGACGCGGTCCAGCACGGTCTGGCGGCCAAAACGTTTGCTGACTTCGCGGATGGAGATGTGAACCATGCGCGCCTTTTCTAGCGCATGGCGGCGGCGGGGAAAACGAAAAATCCTGCAAATGCGGGCGCTGTGATCACTTCACAAACATGGCGTGGCCTTTGTCACCGCCGCTGAGGATGTAGGCCAGGAGGTCGAGGATCTCGTCCTTCTTCAGCATGGCCAGCAGCATCGGCGGCATGGGCGAGACCTTGCTCAGCTCGATGCTTTTCACCTCCTTGCGGTCAATGTTCACGCGCTGGTCGGGGTCGCTCAGGTCGGTGTTCAGCGTCACGTTGTCGCCGCTGAGATTGACCACCACGCCGCTCAAAATCTCGCCGCTGTTTTTCGTGACGATGATCGGGGCGAACTGCTCATTGATCTCCTTGCTCGGGTTGATGATCTGATCCAGCAGATCGTGCGGGCTGTAGCGGCCACCGGAGCCGGTGAGGTCGGGGCCGGTCATGCCGCCGGCATTGCCAAACCGGTGGCAGGTGTAGCAAGCGGCGGCGGAGAACATCTTGCGTCCGGTGTCAAAGTCACGCCCCTTCATGCCGGTCTGCGCGGCGGCGCTCAGCTCCTCCAGCGTCCACATCGTGGGCGTGCGGCCCACAAAGATGGCACCGACATTTTCGATGGCGCTCTTGATCTCCGGCTTCTTCTCGATGAGCGCGGCGTGCGTGGCTTTCTCCGCTTCGGTGAAGGTGGCCAGGGAGTCGTTGCGGATGAACTCGATGAACTTGGTAAAGCTGGAACCTCCCTTGTAACTGGCCGCTTTCAGAAACCATTCGAGCTGCTGCGTGCGCAGTTCCGGCGTCCAGCCAGCTTTCAGGAAGCGCAGGCTGCGCGCATATTCGATCTCCGGCTCCTGGCTGCCGGCCTCGGCGATGAGCGCCATGGCTTTCGCCGCCGTGTTCGGCGCTTGCAGGTGGGCCAGCGTCTCGGTGAGCAGCCAGTTCAGCTCGAAGTTGTCGGCGGGATACGCGGGGTCGAGTTTCGCGATGATCGCGGCGACGGTGGCGTCGTCGGGATTGCCAAAGCGGTGCAAGACGATCTCGATGATGCGCATATAGCCGAGCTTTTGCTCGTTCGTGAGCTTCGCGAAGTCGTGCTTCAGCAGCGCGGTGAGGATGGCGTCGCGGGATTTGGAATCGGGCTGATAGGACGGATCGGTCCGATGAGTCGGGCACACACCGGTGCGGCGCGTGAGAGCGAGCAAGGCTTCGAGCTGCGCGGTGACGTTGGTTTCAGCGAGCGCTTTGTCCTGCCATTCGGCGAGCGGCTGATGCTCCAGCGCAGTGCGGGTGGCGGCGCGGATGTAGCGATCCGTGCTGCTGAGATGCGGCCAGGCGGTGGCGACGGCTTTTGGGTCTTGTTTGCCGTGGAATGCTTCGAGTGAGCGGCGGAGCGCCACCGCTTTGTCTGACTCGTCGGACCGGTCGGACTTGTCAGACGGCGCAGTGCTCTCTTTCCCCACATAACTCACCCGGTACAGCCCGCTCTGCACGCGGCGGCCGCCGATGGTGAAATACATCGCGCCGTCTTGGCCGATGATGGCATCGCTGACGGGCAGCGGGCCGCCGGTGACGAATTCTTCCTTCGTGGCGGTGTAGGTGCTGCCGTTGGGCGTCAGATGCACGGCGTAGATTTTTCCCCAGCTCCAATCGAGCGCGTAAAAGGCCTCCTGGTATTTCGCGGGGAACTTCGCGCCGTAGCCGAAGGTGCAGCCGGTGGGCGAGCCGGGGCCGATGTTCAGCGTGGCAGGAAGGTTGTCGATGTAGAACTCGGGATACTTGCCCGCGCCGTTGCGCCAGCCGAACTCCGCGCCGCTGACGACGTGGTTGATACGCGTGGGGCGATACCACGACGTGTTGAAGTCATACTCCATGTCCGCGTCATAGACGAAGAGCTCGCCGTCGCGGTTCACGCCGCCGTCGTAGATGTTGCGGAAGCCGCTGGCGAAGATTTCGAAGGTCTTTCCATCCGGCGTGAAGCGATACACGATGCCGCCGGGCGCCATGACGTGGCGGTTGTGACCGCGACCGTCCGGCATGCGCGGCAGCAGGTGGTCATCGCCCCACAACTTCGCGACGGGCGAGCTGTCGGGCGTGCCGGCCTTCGGACCCTCCTTGATCTCGGCGTTGTTGCCGCTGATGAGGTAAAGGCCCTTGCCGTCCGGCGTCTTCAAAATGGCATGCACGCCGTGGTCGCTGCCCGCGTCGAACTCGCGCAGCATCTCCACTTTGTCCGGCATGTCGTCGCTGTTGCTGTCGGTGATGCGATACACGCCGCTGGGGATTTTTTTCTCATAATCATTCACGCCGACATACAGCGCATCGAAGGCAAAGAGCATGCCGTTCACGCCGCGGATGTCCGCAGGCACTTTTTCGATGTCGCCCTGGCTCAGCGCCTGGCCTGCGGCGGGCGCTTTGAAGCGGTAGAGCATCCCATACTGGTCGCTCACATAGATGCGGCCCGCGTCATCCGTCGTGAGGTTCACCCACGAGCCCTGCTCGCCGCCAGGCACGCTGTAAATGAGCTCCACCTTGAAGTCCTTTAGCGTCTTGATGTTCGACACCGGCGTCGCCACATTCGCGCCGATGGCCGGTCCGACCGCCTGAGGCCGGTTGACCTTTTTCTTCGCACTTGCTTTAGGCACTTGGGCCAAAATAGGGCAGGTCACTGCCAGAGGGGCGAGCAAGAGGAAGGAAAGAATCAGGCACTTCATGGTTGTGCTCAGATAAACGCCTTGCTCCCCAGAAAACTGCCAGCAAAAACTGTGTCGGATACAGCAAGCCGCGGCAAATGCGCGCAAGACACCACTCAAACGAGCGAGGCAGGACACCGTCCGCCATTGAACCGCGCTAACGCACTGGGTCGAGCTGGACGCTGCCTGAAAGGATGGGCGTCTGGGTGGCTGTCTGGCCGCGCTGGGGCATGGAGGGCAGGTTGAAAAAGCCGACTCCGCGCTGGAATTCCCCGTCCGGGATGATGACGCCTTCAAAGCTGGCGCTGCGTGTCAGGACATTGAAGGGCGGGTTGGCCACGTCGCGCTGGGTGAATTTGAAACTGCCGCTAAAGCCGCCGCTTTCGAGACGCGCGTTGGCGCCGGGGCGCACGTTGAGAGTCACATCCCTGTCCTTCAGCGTGAAGGATTGGACTCCAAAAGGCAGGGTGAACAACCGATCCACCAATGATGGAGGACCACCGATGTCCGCGCCAGCGAAGGTGAGGCGCGCGGTGGGTGATCCCAACACGGTGGCGAATGCCGGCTCCCGGTACCTGCCGCCAAAGATGCGGAGGTTCAACGGTCCGAATCCTGCCGGATAGACACGCCCGGCCAGAGGCAGGCGCATCCAGCTCAACTCACCGCCCAAACGAATGTTGCCAAACGGGGGCGCGAGGTCAGGCAGGACCTTCATAACTCCGCTCAGCGAACCCTTGGTGCCGCGGCTGAAGACCACCACCTCACCATTATCACTCAACACGCTGCCGCCGGTGCAGGCTTCACCATCGGCTGTCTTGCCGGTGATCACAGCGTCGCGTCCGCCATTGCGCACATTGCAATGGCCGAAGCCGGTGCCTTCAGGAAAGCCGGGTTTCCCGCGCACGGTTGAGGGCATCTCCATGCCAAAGTTGTGACTGCCTGCAAAGGCCAGCCCGGCGCCGCTGCTTTCATTGAATGCCTCCCTCCAGCCGATGAAGTCCGCGGTTCCCTCCCCGGAAGCGGCCACCCCGTCCGTGATGCGCCGGCTCTGCGGATTGAGCGTGAAAGTGTATGCGCGCCCGCCTGTCAGGATCTCCACGCTGACCAGCGGGCTGCCGGGTGACAGGCGCAGCACGCCCTGCAGATTGTCCTGGATGCCGGCCCCCAGCAGCACCTTGCCAGTGAAACTGCCGGTGCCGGCCACGGCAAGATCAAAGCGGCCGCCAAGATGACGGTTCATCGCCGCGCGCTCAATGATGCCGGCATATACCCCGGCCAGCCCCTCCGGCAGCGGAGCCACGCTGATCGTCGCAACCAAGGTGGACGAGCCTTTGCTGTTCGTGGCCTTCAGGGTGACACTGAAAGGCTGTGTACGGCTCTGAGTGGGATTGCCGCTGATCAAACCGGTGGCCGCATTCAAGACCAGACCTGCCGGCAGGCCAGCGGCGTTGAAGGTGGTGGCGAGACCGCGCTCCGGATTCAGCGGGATGAAGAAGGAGTATGGAAGGCCGATCCGTCCGTCGGGCATCACGGCGGGATTCAGGGTGATTTGAGGAGCCAGTTCCACCACGTTGACCCGGTTTTCCCCGCCTGTGAGCACGCCCTGGGGTGTGGTGACGACACAGGTGTAAATGCCGCTGTCAGCAGTCGTGAGGTTGTTGATGACGAGATCCTGGCCTGTGACTCCAGTGACGCGCTGGCTAGCCGTCAGAGGTGCTCCGTCCTTGTGCCACAATAGCTCCAGCGGCCCCGGACCGGCCACATTCAAACGCAGGGCGAGTGCGCGTCCGGGCGTGAGATTGAAAGCGGAGACTTTGGTGTCCACCACCACCAGACGTGCGGAATCGCTGGCCGTCGAGCCAAAGGCATTGATGGCCTGGAAGCGGTAGTTGGAGGCGTCATTGAGCGTGACTTTGGCGATCCTGAGCGGGGAAGTTGCCAGTGCTTTGCCGAAGTTGGACAGCGCTCCCAGACCCCGCTGCCATTGGAAGCTCAAGGCCGTCTCGGATGCCGCTCCGCCATCGAAACTCACAGCCGCTCCGAGGGGCACAATCTGCGACTGCGGATGGCCTGTGATGACCGGCAGCAGCGATGGCAGGGCGGAACCACGAAGTTCGATCCTGAACGGGTTTTCATCCAGATCGTTGTTTGGCAGCAGCAGGTTGCCGGCAAAGTCGCCTCCTGCGGCCGGCGCGAAAGTCACCTCGAAGGTGACGGATTTGCCTGCCACAAGCGCGCCGGGCGGCAGCTTGGTGAGTGTGAATGGCGCTCCCCCCTCAAAAACGGGAGCGCCGAGGTTGAGCGTGTTGGTGCCTGTGTTGCGCAGGGTGAAGACACGAACCACTCGGCCACCCGCCAGAGGCGTGCCGAAATCCACAACGGAGGATCCGCTGGCCAAGCTCGCGCCCGCCGGCTGCTCCACGGCAATCTCCTGGGCCTGTATCCCACCTTGCAGCCTGAGATCAAAGAACGGCTGCGGTCCTTCATTGCCCAGCACCTGCACCGAGGCATGGCTGAGCCCGCCGGAGCGCGGGGTAAAGGTGACGGTGAATGGCGTGGAATCGCCGCCGGGGGCAAGCTGCACTTTGCCGGGAGCGGACACCTGATAATCCGGATGATTGACGACGAGATTGGCGATGACGAAAGCCACATTGCCCGTGTTCACCAGGTTGAAGGTGCGCTGCACTGGCACGCCGAACGTCAGATTGCTGCCCAGGTTTTGCAGCGAGGCGGCACCGGATTTTAGCCGCGTCCCATTGAAGTCCACCGCCACCGAGCGCACAGCCTCCGCGGCTCTGAGGTCAAATTCAAAAGGAGTCTGCGCCGGATCGTTGCTGGCGAGGCTCAGCCGCATGCCCTGCGGTGTTGAATTCGGTGGCTTGAAGCTGACGAGGAAGGTGGTGCTTTGCCCCCGCGAGATCGAGGCGCTCCCCACCGGAGTGAAGGTGAAGCCGTTGCCACCGTTGATTTTGCTGACAGCCAGACCCGTGAGCGGGGCGAAACCCTGGTTCTCGATGGTGAAGACAAAGCCCGCCGTCTGGCCTTTCAAGACGCTGCCCAATTCGAGTTTCGCGCGATGACCAAACGCTTCGCCGTTTGGTCCTCTGACCACCATCTGCGGCGGTCCCGGCGGCACGCCCTCGCCGAGAAGATCCACATCGAAAGAGGATTCCGCATCGGGATCGTTGCTGGCGATGCGCAGCACCGCCTCGCGGAAGCCGGTGTCTTTGGGCGCGAAGGTGATGGTGAAGGTGGTGATCTGGCCATTCTCCAAAATCGCGCTCACGCCGGTGGTGTTGACCGCGTAATCCGCCGCCGCCAAGCCATCCACAGCGATGGCGCCGATCTGCAAGGGCAGCGGTCCGGCATTGCGAATGACGAAGGTTTGCGTGACCAACCCGGTCAGCAGCGAGGGGCCGAAGTCATGCGTGCTGACGTCATCCACGAATTCTTGTTTGTCGAGGGTCAGGACCTCGATGTCAGGCTGGTTGTGCGCGATGACGCTTTGCATGATGCCAGCGGAACCGTTGCCACCACCGCTGATGAGATGGGTGCGGGCGCGGATGTGGAAGACATCCAGCTCAGCGAGACCCGCATCCACAAGCGCCCAGCCACCGGGGATGCGCACAGCTTCGCCGAGCGGCGCGAAGCTCAAGCCGCCATCCGTGGAAATGTCGAGGAGAAGCTCCCGCGCCTCGGGCGCGGCTCCACCGCGCCGCCACTCAACACGGCTGCCATCCACCACCTCCAGGGACTCAAAAGGCGCGTCATTGAGCAGGCGCGCAAGATTGAACTGCGCCACGCCATTCACCTGGGTGAAAAAGCCTCCGGCCAGCACGCGCCCGTCACCCTGGATCGCCAGGCATTCGAGCGCGCGCACCGGCACGTCCGCCTGAAAGTCCGCGTCGAGCGTGCCATCGGGAAGGATGCGAGCGATGTTGTTCACCAGCCGTCCATTGCTTATGAGCGTGAAATTTCCGGCCATGACGACGCTGCCATCGGCCTGCGCGGCCAAGTCGGTGAGGGTGGGCACGTTCAACCTGGAGGGCAGCGGCCCGGCACCCTGAGAGGATGAACTCAGCGCCTGTTCGATGTCGAGGGCAACCCCTTCCCCCGCCGAGCCATCCTCACGCAGAGCGGCGAGGAAGTCGTTGATGCCCGGTGAGCGGTCAAGGAACCGGAGCTGCGCGCCGCCGAGCAGGATGCCGCCATCGGGTTTCACCAGGATGCTGTTCACCTCGCCAAGCCCCTGGTGGAACTCCATGCGCGCGTCGAAGCCGGCATCCAGCGTGCCGTCCTCGCCAAGCCTGGCCACATTCACGCGCGGCGCTCCATTTACGGTGGCGAAAAGTCCGCCGATGAGAATGCGTCCATCATCCTGTGACGCCATGCTGAGCACCTCTGGCGTCAGCGGACCTCCTCCACCAAGAACGGGCGCGAAGGTTGTGTCGAGCGCGCCGTCATCCCTCAGGCGCGCCAGGGAAGTGCGAGGTGCGCCATTCACGCTGCTGAAACGACCGCCCACGATCAGGGAGCCATCCGTCTGCAAAAGCAGCCGCAGCACGCTGTCGGCCGGGCCGGTGCCGAAGGTCACATTCGCGAAATCATCATCCAACGTGCCATCGGAATTCAAGCGGACGAGCAAATGGCATGCCGTGTCATTGATGCGGTTGAAGACGCCGCCGACCACCACCCTGCCATCCGGCCGCACCACGATGGCGCGCACCTCGGGCAGAACCTCGCTGCCTTCGTTTCGCAGATTGAAGATTTTGTCCAGGCTGCCGTCCGGATTCAGCCTCGCCAGCGCCGCGCAGGGAGTGCCATTGATCTCAATGAAGTCGCCGCCGACCCAGATTTTTCCATCCATCTGCACTGCCAGCGCAAGCACGCGGCCATTGGCATCCACCTGCGGGAGAAAGCTCTCGTCCAACATGCCGGCGGTGTTGGTCTCAGTGAAAAACACCCCTTGAGCGGTGCTCACACCCGCCGCGTTTTGGGCGCGGACGCGGTAAAAATACAACGTGCCGCCTAGCAGACCGGAGGCCACCGCGCGCACCGGCGTTTCGTCCCCGCCGCTCACGATGGAAGGCTGGGCGGGCACGGTGATGCCGAAGTCAATCGTCGTGCCCAGGTCCACCGTCACCGTGGTGTCGGCATTCCCCGCATTGACAACCGCGCTGAGATCCACGCTCTGGCGCGTCACCGAGTTCGGCCGCAGCAGCCGCACCACCGGGGCGGAGGCGCCACTGCCACTCAGGGTGATGGAGTAATTCTGCCTGGCCTCGACGGGATCATTGCTCAGGAAGGTCAGCACTCCTGAATGCACACCCGGAGTATCCGGCGCAAAAGCAATCTGCACCTGGCGCGATTCACCCGGCAGCAAGACACCCGTTTGAACAAAGCCGACGATGAAACGCTCCAGTCCCCCGCCTTTGACGACTCCGCCGAAATTGAGGGGAGCCTGACCCGCATTTCGCACTGTGAGCTGCCGCCGGACAGATCCGCCTGGCGTGACGCTGCCCACATTCAGAACGCCCACTCCTTCCTCAAGCGCCTGGCCGTTCTCTGTTTCGATCACGAGCACCGGCTGCGCGTCACCGACCGTGATGGTGAAGGTTTGCTCCACCCCGCGATCCACGCCGCCATTCTCCGTGCCTCCGTCATCCTCGATGACCAGCCGGATGGTGGAGATTCCGCCCAGGCCGCGAGTGCGGTAGTTCAGCCTGCCCTGCGGCGAAAGGGTGGGCGCGGCGGCAAAGAAAGGTTCGGTCAATCCGGCAGGCTGCGAGACGGAAAGCACCCGGAAACTGAGATTCTGCGAGGCTTCGTTGGCCGGACCGGCGCTCAGATCAGTGGCCCAATTTTCCACCGTCTGCGGTGTGTTGAAACCGAATGGATGCGCAAAGTCCGGCCCCTTGGTAAAGGAGGGCGCGTCATTCACAGGCAGCACGGTGAGGGTGAAAGTGGTGGCATCGCTCAGGCGCGAGTCATTGACCGTCACGGTGAAGGTGGCGGTGCCGTGGAAGTCGGGCGGAGGTGTGATGAGAACAGTTCTGTCGGCCTGATTCACCGTCACCCCATGCACCGCGCCGGGCGGCGGATTGACCTGGAAAGCACCGAGCGCAATCACAGGACCGTCAATGTCGGTGACACTGATGGGGATCGTTACGGGTGTGTCCTCCCGCGTGCTCAAATCAGCGATTTCAGCGATGACGGGCGCGTCATTCAAAGGTGTGACGGACACGGTGAAACTCATCTCCGTGGTCAGCAGGCCATCGCTCACATTCACCGTAACAACCGCGCTGCCATTCTGGTCAGGCAGAGGCTGGATGGACAAAAAGCGTGAGCCGCCGGTGCCAAAAACATCAAGGCGGGAAGGCGGCAGCAGGGCGTGATTGGAACTCTCCAACGTCACCACAAGGTTATCCGCCGGAGTCTCGTTGTCGCTGATGGTGATGGGGGTCGCTGTGATGAAAAAGTCCTCGTTCAAGGTGATGTCTGACTTTTTAGCAATGACAGGCGCGCTGTTGTTCACCGTGACTTGGAAGCTGCTTTGCGCCGTAGCCGCGCCGTCGCTGACGGTCAGGGTGATGGTGCTGCTGCCGACGGCATTTGGCGCGTGGATGATCCTGACTTCGCGTTTGCTGCCGCCCGTCAAAACGATGCCGTCCAAGGGAACCACCGCTGTGTTGCTGGATGTGCCCGTGACGATCAGCGACTCAGCAGGCGTCTCGACATCCGACACGGCAAAGGAGATGACCACCGGGCTGTTGAGGGCCGTGACATGATCAGCAAAGGGTGAAATTCCAGGCGCGTCATTCACTGGCTGCGCCGTGAAAGTGAAGGAGCGCGTGCCGGTGCGCGCGCCGTCAAAAGCGCGCACCGTCACCGTGGCCGAACCGGACTGGTTCAAGGCCGGTGTCAGCGTGATCGTGCGCTGCCCTCCCGCACCGCCGAGCGCGATGCCGGAGGCGGGCAGCAGGGTGCTGTTGCTGGACACCGCCGTCACCTGCAGCCGCTCCGCAGATGTATGGGTGTCTGAGACAGTGAACGCGATGGGACCGGCGGAAACATCCTCGTCCGTGGTCACCGCGGCGATGGAACTGATGACGGGCGTGCTGGTGGTGTTGAGACTGAAGGGCGCGCTGGTCTGCACAAGTCCTGCGCTGCTGTTCCCCTGCCCGCCGCGCACGGCGGCGCGCACTCGAATGAGGCCCTCATCAGGCAAGTCCACCTCGTTCATCTGCCAGCCTCCGGCGATGAACTGCGCCGTGCCCAGCGGCGTGAAGGTGGCGCCAGCGTCGGCCGAGACATCGAACTCCGCCTCCGCGATCTCGGGCGCGGTGCCGCTGCGCGACCAGAGGATGCGGTTGTCAGCAGTGACGGTGATGTTCGTGGCCGGCGACTCATTGACCAGCACGGCCAGCCCGCTGCGCGGCAGGCCGTTCATCGTGGTGAACAATCCCCCGGCGATGACGCCGCCGTTCGCCGCGAGAGCCACGGCATTCACCGTGTTGTTCGCTCCAATTCCCACCTGGAAGGTGGTGTCGGGCACGAATGCGGCGCTTCCAAGCGTTGCTGGTGTAATGCGCGCGATCCGGTTCCGGGCCTGGCTGTTGATGGTGGTGAAGCCGCCACCGACAATGACATCGCCATCCGTCTGCCGGATGAAGGAAAAGACCTGCGTGATCCCCTGGCAGGTGAAGGCGCCGACTGTTCCCGATGACGAAAGAACCGCCAGGCCACTGCGCGGGAAACCATTCACCGTGGTAAAGACCCCGCCAATCATGATCTGCCCGTCCGGCAGCAGGGAAAGGCAGCGCACAAGGCCATTCGGTCCAGTGCCGGGATTGAAGCCGGCCGTGCTTTCCAGGCTGCCGTCCGCGTTCAAGCGCGCCAGCCGGTTGCGCGGCTGGCCGTTGAAATTCGCAAAGTCACCCGCAATGACGATTCTCCCATCCGCCTGCACCACCGCGTTGCGGATGTTGTCGTCCGCGCCTGTGCCGGGATTGAAACTGCCGTCCAGCGTGCCGTCCGGCAGCAAGCGGACGATGCGGTTGCGCGCCTGGCCGTTGGCGCTGGTGTAGTTGCCCACCACAATGAGACGTCCGTCCGGCTGCGTGACAATGCCAGTGACGGTCCCGACACCGCCGGAGAAGGCGGCGCTGAAGCTGCTGTCCGTGCTGCCGTTCGAGTTCAAGCGCACGATGCGCGTGGCCGTGGCTCCATTGAACGTGGTGAAGTTGCCTCCGACGAGGATTTTCCCATCCGCCTGCACCGTCAGGCAGATGACGCTGCTGCCGGCACCCGTGCCGGTGTTGAAGCTGGTGTCCAGCGAGCCATCCGCATTGAACCGCGCCAGATTCCCCACGGCCTGCCCGTTCACGCTGGTCAGGAGTCCACCCGCCAGGATTTTGCCGTCCGGCTGCGTGGCGAGGGCGATGATATTTGCAGAGCCAATGACCGGGCTAAATCCCGGATGCGGATGACCAACAATGACACCCGTTCCCGAAAGCTGGACTTGGAAGGGATTTTCATCCGGGTCATTGCTGGCGATGGACATGACCGCCGAATGCGACCCGGCGGTGGAGGGGCGGAAGCGCACGGTGAATGTGGACTGGGCCTGCGGCGTCACCGGAGTCAGCGGCTCCAGCGTCACGCTAAAGCTGCCTGCTTGATCGCCACTGAAACTGATGCCCAGTCCCGTCAAATCCGAGCGCCCGGTGTTGCGCACCGTGAAAACCAGGTTCTGCGAGGAGTTCAAGCCCATGACGCCGAAGTTCACCCCCGCCAATGGGGCCAGCACATTACCCGCCGGCTGCTCCACCAAAAGGTCAGGCTCCACTGCGAGCGCGCGCGGGTCCTCACCGTTGGCAAAGAGTTGAGCCAGGGTCTTTGTATGGCCTGGAGGGATGAAACCTGGATTCTGCCCGATGGAACCGAAGAAAAAGCGCTCCCATTCGTCGTCCAGGCCGTTGAGGTCGCTGTCGCGGTCCAGGTTGGGCGGGCTGGAGAGGAACTCCGCCGAAATCACATCCAGCGCCACCCGGCCCCGGTCAGGCGGCAGATCGGTGAAAGCCCTGATGCTAAAGCGCGTGCCGGGCTGCGAGCCGAACCGGTCATCCAGCAAAAACCGCCGTCCGAGCCGGAACAGCGCCACCGGCTCCAGTTCGCCGCCGAAGTCGCCGAGATAGATACCCTCTCCAAGAGGAGTGGGGGGGATTTCCACCTCGATAATGGTATCAGGACGGAAGTTACCCAGGGCAGAAGCCACCGCGCCATTGTAAGCCGTACGCGCCGTGGCGATTTGCCCCGAAGTGGCCGCGCCCGCATACTCAGGTGGCAGGTCCTCGCCGCGCAGCACGACGCGCAGGATGTCGAGCGGCAAGTCCAGGCTGGGCGGATTTGACGCGGCGGAATGCCGTGCATAAATGCCGTTTGCCAATGCGGACATGGCGGTGCGGCGGATCTGCGACTGGGTCAGCGCCTTGCGGAATAGAAACCCCTGCGTGATGAGCAGCACCTTGTCCTCCTCATTCAGCCTCAGTCTTCCTCCATCACTGGGGCGTTGGCTGAAAAGACTGAAGTCCTCCAGCGAGGGCGCGGGATTCTCCACCGAACGCACCGAGACCAGCGCGCTGTGGACCAGGTGCTCCAGCAAAACAGAGACCGCCATGTCAGGTGGATCCAGGCGCGTGCGTGCCGCCGCAAAGGGCACGGCAGCCACGGCAGCCCTCGCGGCGTTGATCCATGCATTTGCATCCCCGGTCAGGTTCGCGCCCGTGGGCGTGATTGACACACTCAGTTGCGGCGGCGGATCGGCTGGCACAAAGCGAATGATCTCGCGACCTGCCGCACCATTGAAGGTGGTGAAGCTATCAGGCGAGGAAAGCGCCACCAGTTCCTCAACCGGCACGCTGGCGCTGGTGCTCAGCCGGGCTCCAAAGATACTGTTGTCGGGCAGTTGGGGATCGAAAACCGCTGTGTTGGCCTCTGCCAGCAAGCCACCAGTGAGGGTACGCAATTGCACCGGCTGGTTAGGGTTCATCTGGCTGCCCAGCACGTCAAAGGGCAGCGCGACAAAGCGCAAGCCAGTGCCGCGCAGCACCGGCGCATTGCCGCCCGGATTCTCTTTCGTACTGCCACGGGGATCATTTGCATCCGCAGCACCCGTGCCGCGGATGAGTTCATCCAAATCCGAGATCCCATCACGGTCATGATCCGCACCACCAAAAGGATCCAGCCCTTTTTCCAACTCGACAAAATCCGGCACACCGTCGCCATCGCTATCCTGAGCCAGCAGTTGGTTCGCGGTGAAAAGATAGCTGCGCGACTGCACGGGTCCCGGCGCGCCGCCAGCGAGGCTTTGCAGGGCAAACTGGAGCGTCGTTGTGTAAGCCACCGGCAGCGGCCCAGTCCAATCCTGCCAGGGTTCACCATCGCGGCGGAAGCGGAGTTTAAAGGCCTTGGTGTCAAAGGTGGCAGTGACCTGGAAACTCTCGTCATACGACCCTGACGGCGGCTCCACCTGCAGGGTGGGTGTGAAAACCGAAGCCGCCGTACCGAGGGTGACGACGCTCATGGCTGGATCAGCCTGGTTGGCCAGGACAAAATTGGTGCCGGGTGGTGGTGTCACCGCCTGGGTGCTGTTGAAACGCAGTCCATCAGCGCTGCCCTGGAAAATCTCCCGCACCACGGATGCGGGCAGAGGCTCGGAGCCAGTTCGGCGTGTCCAGTCCGGCACGGTTTGCATGCCCACCACGCGCGCACCGTTTTCGGTCACCGGATCGCGGTCCAGGAACAGCAGATGAGCCGCCGCTGTGACCGCCGTTGGCAGTGCGGGCAGGGAGCCGCTGCTGCGCGTCACCCAGTCCGTGCCATCGAAGGCCATGCCTTTAAAATCCGTGGAGATGCCGCCCGCCTGCGCTCCACTGAGCAGCACCACGCCCTGCGGCATCGGCAGCAGGCCGGTGAGAGCGGAGCCGGGATCAGGCGTGAAACTGTGCGGCGTGGTGATGAAGCCATTCCCCGCCGCGTTGACCCGCAGCCACACCGCCTGCGTGCCATCCGCCGCCAGCGCGATGACGCCATCCGTGAGCGGACTGTCCCCGCCGCCTGGCACACGCAGCAACGCGCTCACGGGAAAGGGGAAATTGACGGACGCCGAACTGAACGACGAGGTCTTGGTGATCGGCAAGGCCGCTGTGAAGAGGCTGGCCGCGGCGAAGCCATTGCGAAAGGCGATGAAATGCCGCCCGCCCGCGCTGCCGAGAATATCCGTGAGGATCTCGTGCGGCTGGCTGGATGAAAAGACCTCACGCTTTTCTGGTGGCTGACTGACGCCGATGAAGGTGCCCGTGGCGTCTGTGTGAACACCGATGCTGACACGATTGCCATCGGCGGGATTGGTCATCGGCTCCAGCCGCTGTACAAGCTCTTTGCTATTCAGTTCGGTAATGAGAGCGCCGGTCAGTGGATCCCGCAGTTCCAGCTTGGAGATGTTCGTGGGCGCATTCGCCAAAGAGGAGACGAGCAGTTTTCTCACCGCAGCGGTTTCCGACTCACTCACGCCGGAAGTGCCCAACCCACTGAGTGGCTGGAAGACATAAGCCAGAGGAAACTCCGCCGCCGCCGTGACGCGGATCACGCGGTTGGCGGCAGGCGCAGTGAGCACGATCTCCTCCCCCTGCGGGCCGAGGATACCGGAGGCGGTATCACTGACCTCAGTGATGCCTGTGGGCACCACCTGGGAGAAGCCTGTCTTGCCATCCGGGTTCATGATGCCGAAGCGGATGGTGCCAGTGGCCCTGTCCACCAGGGCAAAGCGGCCGCTGTCCGTGTCGAGCGGCACAAACCACTCGGAGGGTAGCTTCGAGGTGGGTGCGGCACGCGCGGTGGCACAGACCAGCGCGAAGATCAGGAGAAAGCGGGCTGCATGTTTCATGGCAGAATGGAGTGGGAGCTTCAGTGCTGGACGGGCGGGCAGGCGATGACGCGGCTGATCTCGCCTTTGTCGTCAAAGCGGACGATGAGATGCTGGTAGCGGGCACCCGCGATCACCGGCAGCGGATCCTTGATGAAAATGGCTGCGTCGGCATCGTCGAGGTAAGGCGTCTTGGCCGGGAGTTGGGCGACCTTGGAGTTTCCAGTCACCGCAGCCTTTTCGAAGATGCAGATGAAGGGATCGCGGATGCGCCGCACCGATGGGCTGGTAAGGTCTTGCCAGGAAAGGCGGTCCAGCAGCGGCGTGCATTGCACCAGGTTGGCCCTGGCATTGGGAAAGGCCTCGCTGGGCAGTTGATGGCGGTAGATGATGCAAGGCATCAACGGCTCCGTGGTTCCCGCATCCTCGCGCACGGGACGATGACGCCAGAACAACGACTCCGGTGCGCCGACACTCTTCGAGAGATCCGTTTGCTCCCCTGATGCACTGGCATCGACGAGCAGGCCCGCGGGCACCTCGCCTGCAAGGATGAGTGTGGCAGCATCCACGGGTCCAGCGTTACCGCTGGGAATCGCCAGATACGGTCCCTCGCGCGTGCCATAGCTTTCCTCACGCATGTCGCCGATCACCGGCGGCAAAGGCCGCGCTGGCCAGGGAATGACGCCCGCCGGGTCGCCACCGATGGTGCCTATGGTGAAGTCCGTGTTCACAGTGATGGCATTGCTGGCCGCCCCCGCCTCGCGCGGTGCCCTGCCTGCACCCACGGCACGCACGGCAATCACCAGCGAACGCGGCAGCGGGTCGGTAACGACTAAAGTCGCGGCAAAGCGTGGTCCGGAACCCATGCTTGCCGAACTCACAGGTCCGGTCTGAAAGCCATGGGCACGCAGATCCGATCTGCCGGGCATCGTTAGGAGGCCCGCATTGGGATTGCCCCCCTCCAGGTCCGCAGGAGTGAAGGGCACCGGATCAAGCTGCACCGGCACCACCCCCACGACTTGCGGCTCGCCGCCCCCTTCCTGGGCGATGAGCACCTCGAAGCGCTCCACCCCAACCGGATCACAAAACCATTCGAGCACAAATTCGGGCTGATTGTCCTTGCCCGAAGCCACGGTGTTTACTTCGGTCAACATGGGTGTCGGCAGCGGCGCACCCTTGAGCGGCACGCAGCCCAGCAGGGTCAGCGGACTGGGGTTGGCATTCTGGTCAAATATCTGCGCGTAGTAGCAGACCGTGGTACCAGGTGTGGAGGGAAGGCTGTCATTCTCCCAAAAACCGGCCGCAATTTTCTTCCCCGTGGCAGTGCTCTCCAGCGGATTGCCCTCGCTCTTTTGGATGAGCGCCAGGTCGCCGTCGGGATGCACACGACGGTAGATGCGCCACTCGCGGATCTCTGGCGCGGCATACACCAGCGTGCCGCGCACCGGATTCACGGTGCCATCGGCGTTCGCCACCTCATGCGCGTTCACCAGACCGCCCAGGGGCAGCTCACGCCTCGTGGAGGAGGCGGTGAACCTGACCTCGGAAAGACCCACCAGGCTGATGCTCGCGGGCTTGCTCAATGTGACCTCGGCGGGGGGGGGAAAGATGCCATTCTTCGTGATGGCGCGCGCTTTGAGGCGGATCCTGCGGCTGCCTTCAAGGCGGAAAGGCAATGGCACACGCACGACATCGCCGCTTTGAAAGCTGGTCGAGGCACTGTATACCGGAAGGAAACTGTTGTCTGCCTGCTGGACCTCGACCACGAGATGCGCAGAGGCGATCTCCGAAGACTGCCGTGTGATCTCCACCAGCAGGCCCCGAAAGCCAAGGTCTAGTCCGCGTGCCTGCAGTGCCTGCCCCAGGGCCGCATTGCTGGCACCCTTGTCCTCAAAGAAGACCGGGTTGCCTGCGGGTTGGATCGTGGGTGTGTTTTGCACCACGGTGATCCCACCCTGGGGCGCGTCAGGTGCCTTGAAGTCTCGCAGCACACCGGGCACGGGAGCACTGTGAGCGCTGAGCGTCTTTTCGTCCCCGCAAGCGGTGCGTCCCACTGCCCGCAGGGTGTACCAAACGGTCTCGTCCAGATGCGTCGTGACGTTGGGCGCACCCGCGCCTTTGTCATCAAACACGGCAAAAGTGGCTCCGGGAGTGTGAGTCAGCGTTCCCACGCGGTTGAACCCCACATCCCCCGCGTGCTGGATCACCTCCTGCGGCGTGCTCCAGCGATAGACAAAATACTTGGTGGCCCCTTCCTGCTGGTTTTCAGGAAGCTGGCGGAACTTCACCCGCAAAAACTGGCTGCCGGTCTGGCCCACTGCGCCTTCCGCCGGAGCTTCAAAAGTGCTGAACACGTTTTCAATCCGCGGCGGCAGCGGCGGCAGCCGGTCGCAGATTGTCACCAGCAGGCCGGTGGAGACAATGCCGGGGCGGCCGGTGATGTCCCGCGCGGCGGCGAAGTAATAAAAGCTTTCGCCATCCGAATAAGGGCGCAGCACGCGGCGGCCATCCGGTGCATCATGGCGCACACCGTCATCGGCGAAATAGACCGTCTGATCGTCATTGAGATCATTGGCTTCATCGGTGCTGAGCAGGCGGTTCACCAGCACCGGCAGCTCGTTGGCGCGGGCGATGTCAGGGTCCGGGCTGGCCGGGTTCATGGCCGCCAGCAGGTTCAGCACATCCGCCGCCGCAGGCCGCTGCAAGTGCCAGCCCAGGCTTTCGGCCACGCCTTTTTTCACACGATAGACATCAAAGCCGAAACTGTGCGCATAGGTGCTGCGCAGATTGGCGGGCGCGCTCCAGCGCAGGCGGACATTCAGATGGTCCTTTGAGCTGGCTGGATGCGGCGAGTTTGCCTTGGGAAGGTGACGCACCGCCACCGGTCGGTCGGGATTGAAGATGAGCACCGGCGCCAGCGGATTCAATGTCACCCGTCCCAGCACGCGCATATCGGCATCGTTTTCATCCAGCTCGCGGATTTCATAGGTCCGCACTCCGGCAGGCATCGGGTGGGTGAAGGCATGGCCCAGAGCGAGCATGACGCCAGCATGGGCACGGCCCAGGAAGAACAACTGCGTGAGCAGGCGCGGGTTCGTGGTGGATGCCTGAATGATGTAGGCCAGTTTTTCCGAGGCATCGAGATTCCCAGGTGCGGCGGGAGCCTGGCCGTGACCCAGGGTAAGGTCACGAAACATGCCGTCAATGCGCCGGGCCGCGCCGAGAGGATCGAGGTCGAGCTTTGACCCCAGCTCCAGCATGGCACGAATGGTGCGCGGGCTGGCCTGAAGAGTCTGGATGCCCTCCCGCACAAAGACACCCGCGCTTTGCGCATCGCCCGGTTTGGAGTAGATGCCGAACTTTTTGAAAAGACTGTCCTCGCTGGCCTGCGGCTGCCAGAGGACGTAGGCATGCGGCTGCCCGGCAACGGTGGTCGTGGTGCCCAGGGTGAGGAGCGTCTCCTGCGCGCGGAGGGTGACGGCGGCGAGGAAGCACGCGAGGATGAGAGGGAGATGTTTCATCGTTCTGTAAGCTGGAAGATTGGGTTGTTGGCTCACTCGAATGACCAGTTTCCATCCTTGTAGTTGACGGGGAAGCTGCGGTCGAAAGGCGCACAAAGTGGGCATGGCCCCACCCTGGCACTCACCGTGACGACTCCACGGTAATTGAAGCCAGTCGGAGTCAGCACGCCAACCATGCCCAGGTCGGCGGAAAAGGTGACCGCGCACAATGCCTCGCCGGAAATGCCCAAGTCCAGCCTGCCGCCGAAGACCGGGCCGTCGGCAAAATAAAACACACCCGCACCCACACCTGCGGAGACTGTGAACATGCAGGTGGCGGGCACACCGAACGCCACTTCTGAAATGGGCACCCAGACTTCCCCTGCCACATAGGCCCCGGTAAAGGGTGGATCACCAAGCACGGCAGCCGCATCCGGGTCCACCAGCCTTAACGGCTCGATGGAGCAGGTGCGGCCGAAGAAGACACCTCCTGACCCTTGGTACTCCGAGACTTTCACCCTCACCCCGGCGGCCAGATAAGCCTGCTCAAAACCAATGGCCACCGCCGCGCGAACGTCCGAGACGACGACGCTCTCGAAATCAAACTCGCCACTCGTCATCTCAAAGGAGCCGCCAATGCTGTTGGGTTCACCTCCGGCAAATCCAAACCAGATGCCCAAACTGGCGCGGAGTTCATCGTTGTTTTCCTCCGCGTTGGGATTCGCCCCGCCTGCGGCCTCGGCCACGGTGTCTGCGGAAGGCTCCACCGAAGGCGTCCAGGACAAAGGTATGTCCAGCGCGGCCACCCGCACTTCCACCGTCTTATCACCATTGGCGGCAGGACAGCCCTGGGTCGCTTCCAGATCGGTGCTGGAGTCGAAGCACGACATCTCGAAGAACGCCTCAAGCTGCATCTTCTCCGGCAGGCTCAGCTCCACCTTGGCATCCAGACGCAGGCGTCGCAGCGTGTCGCCCACGATGTCCGCATAACCGTCCACGGAACCCGCGCCAAGCACGTCCGGCAGTTTGCCGAGGATTTTGTTCACCTGCTCGTCAATCGGTGCCAGGAACTTCTTGGCGATCTTCTTGGTGATCTTGCTCAAGCGCGCGTATATTTGGTCAATCGCATCGTGCAAGTGATGCCTCAACTCCGCCAGACGCTGGCGCAGCAGGTGCTGGATGTCCTGAACGATGCCGGACTCCATGAGCGCGTCCCGCAGGGTGGCCTTCAAAAGATCGCTCAAAGTCTTCTCGCTGAACTCTTGGAAAAGGCCGATGACCTTCTGCCCGGCATCCAGCGGCCCGCCCACGGCTCTTTCCGCCGCCTCGTCAAAGAATGTGAAGATGGAGTCTCGCACCTCATTCACGATGGAGTTCAGCCTGGCCTCAGACGCATCTACGACACGCTGAAGTTCCTCACCAAGCCCCTGCACGGCGGCCACCTGGTTGCGCGTGTCCACGAGCACGCCTTTTACCTGCTGAAGTACCTCGGTGATGGAGTCGAGAGCGGGGTCAGCCTCCGCTATCAGTTCATTCAGAGCCTGGTCAGCCACGGTTGGAGCTCCGGTCAGGGCAAAGATCGCGTCTGCCAGATGCGCCAGATCAGGCGGCAGCGAGGCCTTGACCAACTCGCGCACCAGATTGCTGGCGATCTCGCGCTGGCCTGTCTCAGGGTTCTCCGAAATGAAGCCCAGTCGCGCATTTTCACCTTCGATGGTGGGGCTGAGGCTGCCATCGGGTTGGCGGGTGAAAACGGTGTTCAAGGGGTTGTCCTGACCGTCCACAAGGAAACCACCCGCCACGATGTCCAGGGTCAGGATGGCCTGGTCGAGCGCGTCTTTAACTTCTCCCAGCAGGCTGTTCGATCCCTCCAAATTGTCGGTGAGCCTGCGCAGTTGCTCACGCAAAGGCTGGGTGACTCCCTCAATGCCCCCCTGCTCAAGAGCCTGGTTCACCACATCCTTGAGCTTGCCGTTCTGGCGGTCCACCCACTCAGGGTAACCGAGCGGACCATTGATGACATGAGCGTTGTAGGAGTCCTCAAAAGCCCTGTGCAGCTTGTTGAAGATGGCTGTGGTGATGCCTTCAGAATACTGCTCAATCCACTGGTCCAAGCGGTCCTCGACCAAGTCATCCAGCCGGTCAATGCCGCGCCTCAGGCGCCTTGCCCCCTGGTTCACCCGCACATGGGCCGCGGTGTGCAGGCGTTCCACCCCCTCAACGGCGGCGTTTGCCAGGTTCAGGTGCTTCAGATCAGCAAACTGCGCGCCAAAGGTCAGCTCCGCCCTCTCCGCACTGAGGTAGAGGAGTTCATGTTCGAGGCTCAACACGAGCAGCGGTAGCTTTTGCGTGGGATCTGCCGAAAAGTCGCGTGTCAGCGCGTTCCATGTCAGCTTGTCCTCAATGTCCAGGATGCCAAAGATGGACTGCTTGGCGACGATGCGGAAATCAGGCGAGTTGGGCGCAGGGTTCCGGTATTGCAGGAAGGTCACATTTTGATCCGCTGGTGGAAGGCCGCGGTGCGCGCTGTCAAAAAAGAGGCTGTTGGCGTAGGTCAGGCCGTTTTCCCTCCAGCCAGAGGCTAGGTGGAAGGGCGCTGCGGTGTCGGCGTGGTTGGCACTGGTGAGGACCTGTACCTCCAGGTCCTCATAAAACGGCACATTGCAGAGCGCGCCAAAGGTCACGAATCCCGTGTCTGGAGCGCGCGCGTCCAGCGCGTCGTTGAAATACAGCTTCGACATCGGCCACATCTCATAGGTCTCGAACTCCGGCTCAGCGTCCGAGCCGCCTTTGCGCGGCCCGCGCATTTTCACCACCCCAGGCAAGCCCAGGCGACCGTCCATACCCAGACTTGCGGGTTGCAGTCCGGTGAGGTTGCCAGTGTTTCGGAAGACGAGCGATCCAAAAAGCGGTTCCTCAATGTTCGCCACGCTGCTCTCCACCAGCATGGCAAGCAGGCGGGTGCCTGCGGCGCAGTCCCCCAAAAGAGGGTTCTCCGGCACAAACTGGATGGCCTTGGGCGAGATGCTGCCATTCCAGTAGCTGAGTGGCTTGGCGGACCTGTCGGTGGGGTCAATCTCAGCCCCGCCGAGCGCGCCCAGGCAGGCGATTTTCAGTCCGGTGAACTTCTGCGTGAACTCAGTCTCTGTCTGCTCTTTCACCTTCGGCACCTGGACCTCGCCATTGACGCGCGAAGGCTCCGCCACGCCATCCATGCTGTTGGATAGGAAGGCCATTTCCATTTTAGTGAAACCGAATGGATAGCCGTAAAGCGTGAGCGCGTCCGGCGCGGCCTGCGCCACATGGCGGCCGCTGACACCGCTGCGCCTGGCGTAGTATTTGGAAACCTGCGGCCGCAAGGGAAGCTCGATGCCCGATGTCATGTCCGCGACCCTGATCTCGCCAACGACCTCCGCGCCGCTGGTGACGGTGAAGTTTAGCCCCGCATAGAGTCCACGGCCTTCCAGATAAGCGCGGGTGTGCGGATAAACCAGTGTTTGACCAAACAGGCCCGCGTTTAGCAAGGCCCCCGGCGCGCGTGCATCCGGCAGGCTTGCCTCTGCGACATAGCTTTGATGCCCCGGCATGAAGAAGGTGGCCGCGCTGAACTTGCCGGTCTGATGGCTGAACTCCTCCGCGTTTTCACGCCGGTCCCAAGCCAGGGCAAAGGGTGCTCCAAAGTCCGTGGCGCAGGCCAAGCCACCATCCGGTGTCAGCAGGAAAATGCCCTCCTCCGGGCTGCATGTAACCGTGCGCAAAGAGGGCGCAGGCTGGGGACAGCCTTCTTTCTGGCAGGCTGACTCATGCGCCACTGTGAAGCTCTGCGCACCTGTGAGAGTTGAGCCTGCCTTGATCTTGCCGTTCTCGATCTCCGCGTTGCCTGAGATCCACTCCAGGAGCAAATCAGGCGAACCTGCCGGGGCGGAAGGAAAATGCGGACGCACCTCGCCCTCTCCAAGAGTGAGCTTCACCCCGGTGGTGCGCGCCGTGCCGTCAGTTGCAGCAGTGAATGCCACCGTGCCGCTGGTCGCCTCCACGGATTTTAGCCAACCGTCATTGGTCAGGCGGTCAGCCATGGTGGGCACCTGATGCTCCCCTCTAATTTGCTGATCGTTGAGCTGTTTGAAAGCTCCCTTATGCGCCCATTCGGCGGCGGGATTGGCGAAACTCAGCTCGCCATTTGTGGCAAAGAAGAATTTCGTGACCCGGAACCAAAGAGGGCGGGCTTCATCGAAGACCCAGGCGTCCGCGCCCGTGATGCTGCCATTGAGGGTGCCCGTGTGTCGAAGATCCGAGCTGAGAGTCACTGCGGAAACGGCGGGCAGCAGCCTGAGCAGTTTGTTCCGGCTGGTGGCACGCTCTCCAGTGAATCCAAGGCCTTGCGGCAGGTTGATGACAGCATCCACCACCAGGCCAGCGCTGGTGAGGCGGGGGCTGGCATAGCTCACTTTGATGCGGCCAAAAGTGCCCGAAAGCTCAATTCCTGGAGGCTGGTTCACTGTTGTCACCGGCATGGCAACCACCTCTGCCGTCCCATCGGGTGCCAGGCGCGCATCGAGATTAGTGATCGAGCCAAACGTCATTCCAGCCTGCCCTGTGAGCGCGCCGCCGCTGAGGCTGAGCACGGTACGGATACGGTTGGTCGCAAGGCTGACCTTGCTGGGCGGATTGGGCTCCAACGCGCCTGCCGTCGGTGTGTTGCTGATGGCAGTCATGGTGGCCACTGCCCCGCCGGTGAAGCGCAGCGTGCCATTGAAATGCAGCAGGCGCTGGTTGGAGAGATTCACCAGATTTCCCAGGTCGCGCAGAGCGGTCGTGTTCACCGCGTCGTCCTGGATTTCTACCTTCACACGCACCCGGTAAGTTCGGTTCACGGAATCGAGCTGCGCGACGGGGCGGAAACTGCGAGTTAGGATGAGGCTTCTTGTCGCAGGAGTGTTGGGAGTGCCCGTGTTGGATGCCAAAAGTGAAGACAGCGTGGTAAGGACATTCGCGTTTGAGGCCAGCGGAATCTGGGCACCCAGGTCATCCTCAAGGGTGACAATGGTGCGCAGATTGATAGGACGCGCGCCATCGCCCAGGTCATAGCGGGTGATGAGCAAAGGCACGCGCACCTCGAAGTCGCGCTGCGAGGCATTGGTCGTCAGGGCAAAGCCCTTGCTGATCGTGGCCGCAGCAGAGAGATGCGCATGGACATTGAGGTTCGTCGAGGTCGTCGAATCCCGGTAATGCACGACAGTGAAGCTGCCACTCGTCACGGAGCTGCCAACATTGGAGAAGACTTTCGTGGTGGTTTCCACCTGAAGCTGCGCGCGTACACGGAAGGCCGCGCCTGCGCCAAGCGCCTCATTCGGCTTCAAATTAAGCGTGAAGGTGCGTGTCACTGTTCCGGTTCCCTTGAGATCAATCGTCTGAACGGCAGAGTTACGGGATGAGGAGATCAAGCTCACCGGCGTAGAGCTGCTGGATGGCAGCAAATCTCCCTGCATGCGAAAAACCGCCGAGGTGGCTGCGGTACTCCGCTGCATGGTGACCGTCACTGTGGCTGCGATCGTGTTGCGCGTCTGCGGCGCGGTGCCGCTGTCCGAATCAATCACAAAGAGTGGAGCCGCGGCAGTGCCGGCAGGAGGTGTCACCGTGATGGAGATGACAGGGCTGGTCTGCGCCAGCGCACTCTGGGTGAACATCAGCAGGCAGACAGGAAGCAGAAGGGACAATGCCAGGGTTTTCATCATGGAAGAAGGATGTGCTGGCAGCCAGCCAGCCGAGGGTGGATGCACTTCGTGGAAAAACTTGCGCTCAAAGCCGCGCAAAAGAGCGGGCATCCGGGAAAAGGAGAGCAAGGACAAGCGGAGTTCAGTCTTCATCTCCCTACTATCTTCCGGATTCCTCGAGAGAGGTTTCACAAAGTATTGAGATTTTCCCCGGAAAACTATGCCTGCCTCAAAAAGCTGGCTGGCTGCTTACCAATCCAGCCCCAGCTTCCCCAGATCCTCCCGCAGCGCGGTGATGTCCCATTCGGAGATGCGGTGGCCTTGGGTGAGGACGAGCAGCCGGCGGCTGTCTGCCGTCCACTGGAACCGGGCGGCGCCGCTGTGCTGGAAGATCGGCCCCGGCGGGCGCAGATGCACCACGGGTGTCCAGCCCGCCGTCTCATGCAGGGCCAGGGTGCCCTCGGCGTGCAGCGTGGCCAGGTGGCGGCCATCCGGGGAAAACTCCACCCAGCCCATGCCCTGGAAACCGATGCTCACCGGCCAGCGTGCCACCTCCCGCCAGGAGCCGCATTCATGCACGATGACCTTCGTGCTGCCGGCCGTCACCAAATGACGGCTGTCGGGGGAAAAGGCCAATTTCACCCAGGGCTTGATGGTGATGCTCAGAACGATGCCGCCATCCGCCACACGGCGCACGACATACTCGCCCTGCTGGCTGCCCTCGCCCGCCGCCCATTCACCGTCCGGGGAGATTTCCATCACCTCCCACGGGCCGAAAGGCAGCCGCGTGCTGCCATCGGGATCAAGAACGGCTCCCGATGTGTCCGCTCGGCGCAAGACCAGCCCCCGGCGGTCGGTCATGCGCTGGCGCGGGCCGCCATCCGTCACGGCGGTTTCCTTGGGATCAAAGCTCCCTCCATTCTCCCGCAGCATCGGGCGCACATCCAGGCGATGCCCGGACGCTATGGAGCCTGCCACGCCATCCACCGCGTGCAGCAGCATGCCGTCCTCCAGCCAGAAGCTCGTGCGATTTGAGCGTGCGCCCTGCATCGGCACGTCTGCCACATGCCGGCGCGTGCTGATCTCCCACAGCCGGGCCATGCCAGGGGAGTTGGACACCAGCCAGCGTCCGTCCAGGCTCACATCCAGCCCGATGACGCTGACTCCTGGAATCAGCGGCGCCTCCCAGGTGCGCCACACGCGCGGGACAGCGAACTCGTATCGAGAGGTGCCCAGATACTCCGGGGCAAAGGCCATCTCGGCGCCATCGCGACGGACCGCCAGACCGCGCACCATGGCGGGCAGATGCCCCATGGCCTGGCCAGACCACGCATCCCACATGATCAACTGCCGGTCCCAACCCAGTGTGAAAAGCAGCGGCTGCTGCGGATGCAACACTGCGTGGCTGATGGCCCCCTGGTGTCCGTAAAAGGCCGTCGTCTCGTGTCCTGTGGCCGCGTCCACCAACACAAAGCGGTAGGGGTTCTCCACGCCGTTTCCCACCGTCTTCCCCGAGGGATGCCAGACCGGCCAGGCCAGCGTGGAGGTCTCCGCGCGCTGCCACAGCAGCCGCCCGGACGCCAGCTCCACCACGCCCCAGCCTCCTGACCACTGCACACACACGCGGGTGCCGTCCGGTGCCAGCGTCAGGCCGATCACGCCCCCCGGCGCGTTAAACACCACCGGATCCTTGCCATTGCCCGTCGTGGCCGCGTCATGCCTGCGCAGGGCTGGACTGCCATCCGCATACAGCCACCACGCTTCCTTGGGATGAAAATCCAACGCCACGCCCCAGCGCCTGCCGCCGCGCGGAAGGTGAAAGACCGGCTTCTCCGGCTCCGCCACGGAATGCACCTGCACGGAGTGATCCCGAAAATGCACTGCCAGCCAGCGCCCGTCCGCGCTGAAGCGAAAATTGTTCGGCACGGCCGGGGTGCGCACCACGACCCGCTTTTGCGAGCCGGACGGCGACACGATCTCAAAGTATTTGCCCTGGGAGCCACCCCCCACGGCATGGCGGCTGAAATCCGGCGTGATGGCCGTGCTGCTGCTGCCTTTCGCGTAACCCGTCTGCAGCATCTGCCCCGCGCCGATGCCCGGCATGGCCAGCGCCCGCGCCGCCAGCGTGCGTGTTTCCACGTCGCGCCGGCCGGAGGCCACAAGCTCGATCACCACCTTCAGCGTCTCCTCGCGCGCGGTCAGCTCGTGGCTGCGGAGCAGCGCCGTGGCCTCAGCCATCAGGGCTGTTTGCAGACGCTCCTCCGAGGTGTCCAAAGCGGCTGCCTCAGCGTGCAGGGATTCCTTCAAATCTCGGTTGGCACGCAGCAGCAGCGCGGAAGCTCCCGCCAGCACCACCAGCAGCGCCGCCGCCATGCCCGTCAGCGCCGGGCGGCGCGCCGCCCACATCATCGCCTGCTC
>ERZ761609.232-NODE-232-length-74554-cov-72.771527_pt1 | contig 74554 bp, 60 predicted proteins | sample MGYA00511163_ERZ761609 | MGnify/ENA primary metagenome ERZ761609 (study PRJEB28899, sample SAMN02445070) | bioreactor sludge metagenome | biome: EBPR sludge | place: Australia: Brisbane, Thorneside Wastewater Treatment Plant | collected 2011-12-16 ...
CCACCGAGATCTACACTCTTTCCCTACACGACGCTCTTCCGATCTGTGGGCGGTGAGCAGTCGGCGGTGGGCGGTGAGCGGTCGGCAGTGGGCGGTAAGCGGTCGGCAGTGGGCGGTGAGCGGTCGGCGGTGGGCGGTGAGCAGTCGGCGGTCGGCGGTGGGCGGTCGGCGGTTGGCGGTGAGCAGTCGGCGGTGGGCGGTGGGCAGTCCCAACCCGGAACGTCGAACCCGAAACCCGGAACCCGAAACGCGGAAACCGACCAACTCCTCCAGATTATGGCCCGCGAGGAGCAAAAAGTACAGCAGCGCCTGCGGAGAGCGGGGGCGGCGCCGCCGAAATCAGCGAAAGACTGGTAGTTTAATGCAGCACCAATTTCAATGGAGTCAGGCGGGCGTCATGGTCGTCAATGAGCACCCAGTACAAGCCTTTGGCATATTTCGACAAGTCTATCAGCACCTGCCCCGACACAGGCTGCGCCACAAGCAACTCCCGGCCCAGCGCATCGCGTACGCCCACGCGCCGGATGGAGGCCGCTTCGGCAGCGCTCACTGTGAAGAGGCCCTGCGTAGGATTGGGATACAAAGAATAGGGAGCCGGCGGCTGCATTTCGCTGCTTGCCGAACACACATCCACCGTGACGGGAAATACCGCCTGCACATTGCATTGCTCTGCGGTAAGACTTCCGGCGCCAGCGGTGTTCCATTGCACGAGTACGGCAGAGGAGTCTGCGCCGCTCAAAATGACGCCATTGGTTACCGACCAGCGAATGGGTTGTAAACCGTTGGTTGTCAATGAATACATTTCCTGTGTATGCTCGCAGGCGAGGGGGCTGCCGCTGATGTGTGGCTGTGGAATTTCTACCCCGACAACGCGGCCGTCCAATTCCCAGGCCTCCTGTACCGGCACGCACAGATGGGCCAGTGCGGTGGTTGCCACATCTACAATTCGAGGCGTGTTGCTGAAATCATAGGTCGTGTCGGGCAGATTCACCGGCTCCCAGTCGGCAGCGTTTCCGTGGTACAAAGCGTGCCATCCGTTGGGGCCGCTGTCGGCAAGTTGTTGGCCGTTGCCCTCGTTGATGCGCCAGTAGCCTGCCAAATCGGCGTAGTTGGGATGCGAGCTATGGATGGGCGTACATTGCCAGGCGGCCAGGGTAGCCTCGTTGACGGCGGTTTTCCAGATGCGCACCTCGCTGATGATGCCGTTCATGGCCGATCCGTAGCCGAGGGTGCCATCTTGCCCTATGCCGAGGGCCAGGGTGTTGTTGATATTGCCTGAAACATGAGCCATATTGGTGCTGCCGTCGGGCATGCCGTCTTTAAAAAGGCGGAGCAGTCCGTCGCGGTCAAACACGGCGGCCAGATGGTGCCAGCGGTTGTCGGCAATGGCGCTGCCGTTCACATCGGCCCGATTGCTGCCGTCGCCGATGTTGACTTTCCAGATGTTTTGGTTGTTGAGCGGGGAGGAAATGACGAAACCTTTATTGCTGCCGCTGTTCCAGTTTTTGTTGCCGACAAAAGAAGGATCGCCTGTCCAGCCGGCGGTTTTGATGCGGAGCTCGATGGTAAAATCCTGAGAGGTTCCAAATTGAAACAAGGCGTTATTGGGCACACTTGCATAATCCGTAGCGCCCGCCATGCGCAGCCCCAGGGTGTCGGGCATGCAGTTGGAATTGGTAAGGACGGCAGTTTTGGCCATTTCTGTTGCTGTTCTGCCTGCCTTGGAGGCGAAGTAAAAGATGTTGCGTTCCACAAAAGAAGCCCCTCCATGCGAAGTGCCGATACCGCCGTGATCGGTACTCCCGATGATGAGCCAATCTTCCCCGGCATAATTCGGCCGCGATTTCAAAGCAGCCATGATGTAGCCCACAAAACGGTCCACGGCTTCAATGGCGGCCATGTAGGCGGGCACATTCATGGAAAAACCGCTTGCGTGGCCGGCGTGGTCCACGTCGTCAAATTGCAGAAAAATGACATCCGGATTTTGGTTGCGCAATACATCCACTGCTGCAACGCTCACCAAGGAATCGGTGGGAGGACTCAGGATGAGGTCAATTCCGCCGCCGCCCACAATTTGGGTATTGATGGGCGCCCAATGGCTGATGGAAACCGTAAACAGACTGGGATCGAACGCTTCTACCCGTTTCATAAAATGCGGATAATCAGCAAAATGGTTACCAGTAAAGCTGTTGTCCGTCACGCCGTGTTTGTTGCGCCACACGCCCGTGAGCATAGCCGACCATCCCACGCCGCTCCAGGTGGGTTCTTCGGTAAGGGCATCGTAGCTGTAAACAGACTCGGCGATGAGCGAATCGAGCTGCGGGGTGTAAGCGGCCCGGAGCGCGTCGTGCCGGCAGCCGTCAATGCCGATGATGAGTACTTTTTGCTGCGCCGATGTCATGGCCGGAATCAGGCAGGCCGCCATCAGGAAAAGGAACACCAGGCAACGGATATTTTGTGATAAGCTGCTCATAACGAGTATTTTTAAGAAATGTGAGCATGTCATTTTCACTGCCGGTACGGGCCGCAAAAAGTCGGACAAAGCTACTTTTTTCTAAAAACATCAGCTCAAAAAAGCTTCTCCATCACTTGTTCCGTACCCATAGGTACAGCGCCGCGCCCTGCCCGCGATGCAGCCACATAATGGCCGCGCACATCACAAATACGGCTATGGCGAGGCCGAACAACAGCCCTCCGTCGCCATGCGATTCGATGCCGATGAAGACGAGGTGAGACAAAATGGCGCCGCTCATCAGTCCGATGCCGAGGAATGCCCCCACAAATGCGGTAGTCGGTATGAGCAACAAAATGCCGGTTATCAGCTCAATGATTCCGGTGCCGATTCTGCCCCAGGGTTCTACGCCGAGCAGGCTGAACAGTTCTACCGATTGCGGGTGCGCGGTGAATTTGAAGTACAGGGTTTGCAACAAAATGGCGGCGGCGGCCACGCGGAGCAGCCAGGAAAGGATGTTTTGGGTGTTCATTACAAATTTGGTTTTGGGTGTTTTGCCCGGCATTATTGCCTGACGGTACAAAGGAAATACATCTTTTCAACAGTGCGGCCTCCATTCGTGCCATCTGTCGCGCCCGCAACATCCGCATTAAACTAATGCCGCCATCGGGTGTTTCCCCAAAAAACTTTCCGAAAACTATGGCAGACAACACAGCGCCCACAAGGAAAATGCCCCTGCTGGGTCGCGTATTGGCATTGGCTAAGCCTTATGCCGCGCTTTTTGCCGCCACCACGCTGCTGGCCCTCCTACTGGCGCCCCTGTCGGTACTGCGGCCTTACCTCATCAAGGTGATGGTGGACGAGTACATCGCCCCGGACAAAGTAGGCCAACTCACTCAAATTGCCATCTTCCTCATCGTGTTGCTCATTGTGGAGGCGGGGCTGCAATATGTGTTCCAATACGGTACTTCGTGGCTGGGGCAGGGCGTTGTGCGCGATCTGCGGGTGCGCGTTTTTCAACACATTACCAACCTCCGGCTCAGCTACTTCGACCGCACGCCCATCGGCACTTCTACCACCCGCACCATCAACGACATAGAAGCCATTAACTCCGTTTTTTCAGAAGGCATCATCACCATCATCGCCGATCTGCTCTCGCTCATCGCGGTGCTGGGCGTCATGTTTTACACCAGTTGGAAACTCACCTTGGTGTGTATGATTACGCTGCCGTTTCTGGTGGCGGCGGCTTATGTTTTTAAAGAAAAAGTAAAGGCTTCCTTTCAGGTGGTGCGCAATCAGATTTCCAAAATGAACGCCTTCATGCAGGAACGCATTACGGGCATGCGAATCGTGCAGATTTTCAATGCAGAAGAGCAGGAAGCCCAACGTTTTCGCGCCATCAATCGCGAATATACCAAGGCCAATCTCGACGCCATTCTGTACTATGCGGTCTTCTTTCCGGTGGTGGAAATCATTGCCGCTGCCTCGCTGGGCCTCATGGTGTGGTGGGGCGCCGGCCGCGTGCTGAGCAATGAGGTGACGCTGGGCGCGCTGGTAGCTTTTCCTATTTATATCAATATGTTGTTCCGGCCCATCCGAATGTTGGCCGACAAGTTCAATACGCTGCAAATGGGGCTGGTGGCTTCCGAGCGCGTGTTTGCCCTGCTCGACCGCAAGGAGTTTATTGCCAATACGGGCAAGCTGAAACCCGAACGTTTCAGGGGTGATCTGACTTTCGAGGATGTGTCTTTTGCTTACAACGACGAGGATTTTGTACTGAAGGATGTCAATTTCCACATCTCTGCAGGCCAAACCCTCGCCATTGTGGGCAGCACCGGCTCCGGCAAAACCACTACCATGAGCTTGCTCACGAGGTTTTACGACATTCAGCAGGGCCATATCAAGGTGGACGGCCACGACATCCGCGACTACGAGTTGCACGCCTACCGCCGCCGCATTGCGCTGGTGCTGCAAGACGTGTTCCTCTTTTCCGGCACGGTGATGGAAAATATTACCCTGCGCGATGCGTCCATCTCGCGCGAACGGGTCATCGAGGCGGCACAAATGATCGGCGCTCATGAGTTTATTGAAAAAATGCCCGGCGGCTACGAGTATCAGGTCATGGAGCGCGGGGCTACGCTGAGCATGGGGCAGCGCCAACTCATCTCCTTTGTGCGCGCTTTGGTTTTCGATCCCGACATTCTCATCCTCGACGAGGCCACTTCTTCCATTGACCCCGAAACGGAGTCGGTCATTCAGTTTGCCATCGAAACGCTGATTGCCAAACGCACGTCCATCATCATTGCGCACCGCCTCAGCACCATCCGCCATGCCGACAAGGTGCTGGTGTTGGACAAAGGGCAGGTGGAGGAGTTCGGCTCGCACGATGAGTTACTCCAAAACGAGGACGGCGCTTACCGCAGGCTGTACGAGATGCAGTTTTTGGAGCCGGCGTGAATGCTACAATCCCGGCCGGCCTAAAATCTTCTGCGTAGCGCCGGCATTGTCGCGCAGATATTGCAAGGCTGCCTGGCGTGCCTGCCTGCGATGGTTTTCCTCGGCAAAATGAACGATGGCCCGGCAAAAGTCCTCCGCGTTGTTCACCGACACAGCGCCGCCGGTTTGTACCATTTCTACGGCTTCCCTGAATTTTTTGTATTTCGGACCAAAGATGACCGGCAGCCCGAATGCCATGGGTTCCAGCGTGTTGTGAATGCCCGCGCCGAATCCGCCGCCGATGTAGGCGAGGTCGCCGTAGCGATACAGGGCGTTGAGCATCCCGATGTTGTCAATGAGTAAAACCGCCTGTGGAAGGGGTTGCGCAGGGTTGATGGCTGAAAACCGCACCGATTCTGCGGGCAGCAACGCCTCCATGCGCCGGAGATTGGACTCCGAAATCTGGTGCGGCGCGATGATGAATTTCCAGCCGGGCAAGAGATTTTCCCGCAACAAAACGGCCAGCAATTCCTCATCGGGTGGCCAGGTGCTGCCGGCAATGAAGACCTTATGTCCGGCGGTAAAATGCTTCACGATTTCTATCTCCCGGCCTTCTTCGGCAATGCTCACAACCCGGTCCACGCGGGTATCTCCTGCGATGCTACACCGCTGAATGCCATGTCGTTGTAACAATTCCATGGAAGCGGCATCCTGCACGAAGATGTGCCGAAATTCCGACAAGGCCTTTTTCCAGAGGCTGCCGTACCCTTTGAAAAAAATCTGTCCGGGTCGGAAAACGGCAGAGATGAGCAGCACGGGAATGTTGCGCCGGAAGAGGGCAAACAAAGTGCGCAGCCAAAACTCGTATTTGACAAAAATGACCCAATCGGGTTGTACCAACTCCACAAAACGACGGGCGGCGCGGGGCGTATCGGTGGGCAGGTAAGCCACGATGTCGGCGCCGGGGTAGTCTTTGCGGATTTCGTAGCCGGAGGGAGAGAAAAAAGTGAGCAAAATCTGAGTGTCCGAGTGTTCTTTTCGCCAGGCTTCCAGCACCGGGCGGCCCTGCTCGAACTCACCCAGAGACGCGCAGTGCATCCAGAGCCGGGGCTTGCCGGGACTGAATTTTTCAGCAATTTCACTTTTGAGACGAGCTTCCCAGGCGGTTCGCCCCTGCACCCATTTGCGGGCTTTGGGGTGAAATACAGCAGCGATGCGCAGGGCGGCCACATACAGGGCAATGCCGGCATCGTATAGCCAAAGCAGCAACATGGCGGGTCAATAAAATATTTCGCCGGAAGCCTTGCCGACGTAAAAAGGGAGCGTCCAGCCGGCGCGCAGTCCGATGAGCGCATCGTTGTAGCGGCGGGTATCTTGCGTGCGGGTGTCGTAGTTGAAACTGCGGCGGTTTTGCACCATGCCGTAGCAGGCTTCCAGTCCGATGAAAAAGTTGATGCGCCCGTCGTTGCTCAGCATTTGATAGCCTGCAAAAGCGTTGAAAGCCAGCCCGTTGCTGAGCCGGTCGTATCCTTTTTTATAATCGCCGGCCAAGGCGGCCACGCCGCGTTCGGGGTCGTCCTGTATGCGGATTTTATGTTGCAACAAACCTGCGCCCAGCGTGAGCCGGAGGCCGGAGCGCGTTTCTTTGGCGGACATGGGAAACAGTTTGCCGGCCATGCCTCCGATGTAGTAGCCGCGTTGTTTAAGCGGGATGTCGGCGATGCCCCGGTCGTTGCCCACGATGAAACCTTCGGCAGTGCGCAGTCCGGCCAATACGTCTGTTTTTACCTGATTGCCAAAGATATAGCCCGATTCCAGGCCAAAGATGAGGTTGGTTTTATCGGTCATCCATTCGGCGGCAATGCCCACGTTGGTGTTCGAGCCGTAGCGTTCGGAGAGGTCGCCGGCGGGCAACTGAAATGCGTACGAAATGTGGAAAAGCGCGGCATTGCCTTTGTTGCGGGCGCCGTCCTGGGCGGTGGCGCCAACGAGGCCGATCCAGAAAAATATGATTGCCGATAGTGTGCGCATAGCGTGGTTTTGCGGGCAAAGGTAGGGATTCAAAGATGAAATTCAGCCCTGTTTCGTTATCTGACCAATGCAACTGTTCCCAAACGATACTGTTATCAAAAAAACACATCGCTATGATTCGAGTCCTGCCCACCATTGTTTTTGCAATATGTTGTCAAAGCACTGCTCTGGCCGGCATTATTTCGGGTGACACCACACTGTGTACCTCTTTTGATATGAGCGAGGGATACGCCGGCTGGCAGTTCAGCGGCATGTTGCAGCGACAGTTGGTTCCTGCCGAGGGCGAAAATTCCAATTTCATTCGCATCACAGATCGTTTGGGGCCGGTTTCTGCGGGCATTGCCCCGCCGGTTTTTCATGGCGATTGGAGTCTGTGGAACGAGCGGGGTTTTGTCCAATTTGACATCAAAATTGAGCCGTCGAACCCCGCCGACACCTTGTTGAGCGGTTACCCTGTACTGTTGTTGAGCGGTCCGGGCGGGAGCGCGCAGATCAACGCCTGGCCGTCGGATTTGCTATCGGCGATAGGCCAATGGCAGCGACTCAGTTTCGCTTTGAACGAAGCCGATTGGACGATGCTCAGCGGAGATTGGGCCGCTTTGATGCAACATGTAACGCGTGTTCAGGTTACTTTGGAGTTCATTTATGGATCGGAAATCGTCTGGTTCGATAATTTTTGCCTGCATCGGCCTGCACTTGAATTATTGACTGGAAAGCCAACGGAGGATGACATTCGGGTATTTCCCAATCCTGCTTTTGAGCGAAAAATCACGATCAGTTCTACGGCGCCGTCGCTCGCAGGTTCTTTGTCGGTGTGGGATATTCACGGAAGAAGAATCGTGTATGTTGCTGATCAAGAGCTGAATGGATATGAATGGGATGGTGGCAGTTTGCCTGCGGGAACCTACTTTTTATTGATTCAGCAAAGCGGTCGGCAGGTTCCTGTAAAGGTGATTTTCCAGTAAGGAAGCCATGCGCATCCTCCTCCTCACCACCCAATACCACCCGGCGGCCAATCCCAACGTCTTCCGCTGGGCGGCCATTGCAGGTCATTGGGTTGCTGCCGGCCATGAGGTGCATTTGCTTTGTGCCGAACACAGCCAACGACCTCGCGAAGAAACGATTCAGGGCGTACAAGTGCATCGCGCCGGGCAGGCTACGCTCATGGATTGGACTTATAATCTGTTGAAAACCAAACATCGGCGCAGCGAACCGGGCACAGGCGCCGGTAGAGCAGGGTGGGGGAGAAGCGTGCTGGAAACGCTGCTGAACCTGACTTGGCGAAAGCTCTACTGGCCCGATGGAAGTTGCCTGTGGTACCTGCCGGCGCGGCGCAGAGCCGTGCAATTGTTACAGCAACATGATTTTGACGCCCTCATCAGTGTGGGCACGCCGTTCACCTGCCATTGGGTGGCGCTGGCCTGCAAAAAACGTTTTCCGCAACTGCGTTGGCTGATGGACATCGAAGACCCGTTCAGCATCGCGGAGGAGTTTCCCAACAACAATTTTGCACTGTACCGCCGACGGAACCACCGGGCGGAGGCTCTTGCGTTTCGCTCAGCGGATGCGGTGGCCGTCACCAATCCGGCAGTACTGCGGAGGTATGCCGCTGTATTTCAGGAGGATGCGCACAAAATGAGCGTTATTCCCCCGCTGTATGATCCGGCGGTTCCGTCCGATTACAGTTTGCCGCCGCGCCTGCCGGGAGAGATCAGGTTGGGCTACTTTGGCTCGTTTTATCACAAAATCCGAACGCCGCAGCGCTTTTTGGAAATGCTGGAAATTGCGGTCGGTCAGTCAGGAGGGGCGCTTTCGCAAAGCTTGAGCGTGCATTTTTTCGGGTATCTGGAACCGGAATTTACGGCCATGTTTGAACGCTTTCACAGCCTGTCGCCCCATATCCGGCTGCACGGTTTGCTGAGCCGGGAAGATGCCGCCGCCGCCATGCAACAGATGGACGCGCTGCTGCACATCGGCAATTCGACCGATTACCACCTGCCGAGCAAAGCCCCGGAATACCTCTTCAGCGGCCTGCCTGTTGTGAACATAGCTGCCTGTGTGTCAGATACTTTTACAGAATTTGCCGGCGTGCGCGCTGCCTTGCTGCACATTCCGCCGGATGTGGAGTTGCCGGAAGCGGTTAGTCGGTTGAGCGGTTTTTTGCTGCATCTGCCGAAAGGCGATCTTCCGGGCGATGAGGAGGTAGAAAGCGTGGGGGTAGCGGCCGTGGCAGGGAGGTATGAGGCGGCATTAATGGATAGATAAGAGTAAATCCAACAGCCCGGATTGCCGAAAACTATGCTCCCAGGTTAGCTGAGAAACATCCGGGGTGACAAAAGGGAAACGAGATAACGCTTCTAAATGAAGATTGTCAAACCTGCGATTGAGTTTGAAAAATCGCGCCTGATGTTGTTCTTCAAACTGATTCGCCCAGAGATAATCCGTTGTAATTACCTTCAATCCTGCGGCGCAGTATTCGATCAGTTTGTAAGAGGGTTGTAGGTGATACGGATACAAATCCGGCATCAGATTGAGGCCGCATTCGGCAGTCCGGAGGAGTGCAGGTATTTCATTATGAGATACTTGTCCGACAAAATGGATATTGGGGTATCTTTTTGACAAATCCGCGACGGGCGGCGGCGTGCCGATGGCAAGGATGGAACTGCCGGGCAATTGCCTGCAAACCCAATCGAAGAATACAGGAATGTTTCTGCGGCGGTCCATGGCGCCGAGATAAACAAAATCGTGTGCTTTTTCACTTTGCCCATCTACGAAGAAGTCTTTGCTCAGCCCCGGATTTCTGATAATATGCCGTACTTCATCCTGAAAATCAAGTTCGGACTGAATGGCAGCCCCGTTGAAAATTCTGAGGTTGGGGCGTCTGTTGAGCAGCTTTTTCATCTGGTTTTTCAAGCGCGCCATTGGGGGAACCGAAAGCGATAGATATTCGTGAATCACAAACCTGTCTTTCTTTGAAAAAGATGGAAGATCGGCGCCCATGATATGCCATTCGACATCATAATTTTCGGCGGCCAATTCCTCATTTGTTCGGCAATATGCAACTTGAAACCCATACTGCGACAATAAGTCCTGATAAACCCTTGCCTCCGGGATGTACGCCTTACCTTTGTGAACAATGGCAATTTTTTTCATTCAAGATGTATGCAGATTAAAAAAATCCTCCTCCTCATCGGCACCCGCCCGGAGGCCATCAAAATGGCGCCGCTGATACGGGAACTGCGCAGCCGCCCACAGCACTGTGAAGTATGGGCGGCGGGCAGCGGGCAGCACAAAGATACGGTGCGGGAAGCGCTTGCGCTGTTTGGGATTCACTTAGACGCAGAAATCCCCTGGCAAGCCTCTGCTCATCTGATCGAACTGCACACGCGCCTGCTGTCGGCCTGTCACGCGCTGATCGGGCAGTTCCAACCCGATATGGTGCTGGTGCAAGGCGATACAAGCACGGCTTTTGCGGGCGCATGGGCGGCGTTTTACAGCGGCATTCCGGTGGGACATGTGGAGGCCGGTTTGCGCAGCGGTTCTTTGGAAAGCCCGTTTCCGGAAGAGATGCACCGCATACAGATCGCCCGTTTGGCGGCATGGCATTTTGCGCCCACCGAATCGGCCCGGCAGAACCTGTTGTCGGAGGGCATCTCACCCGACCGGATTTGGGTCTGCGGCAATACGGGCATTGACGCGCTGCATATTGCGCTGGAAAAGATCAGAAAAGGCGGTACGGCCTCGGCAGTTGATTCCAATAAAATCAAAATAACGGCGACGTTGCACCGGCGGGAAAATCAACCTTTTTTAGAAAAAATCTGCCGGGATTTGCTTGAATTGCTTCAAAATGAGCGCTTTGAATTGGATTTTGTGCTGCATCCCAACCCCGCCGTACAGGCCCGGGTGCGGCCCATTTTGGAAGGCCATGCCTGCATTCGCCTGCACCCGCCGCTCGATTATCTGCGCTTTTTACAACTCTTGGACGGCTCTTCCCTCATCATCACCGACAGTGGCGGCATACAGGAAGAAGCGCCCACGCTGGGTAAACCGGTGGTGGTGTTGCGCAGCCATACCGAACGCACGGAACTGATCGAATCGGGCGGCGGCATCCTCTGCGACCCACTGACCGGCAACCTGCAAGAGGCCGTCCAACAGGCCGAAAACAACATCGCCAAAGAGACTCCTGAGAATCCCTTTGGCGATGGACGGGCTGCGCGGCGGATAGCGGAGGTGGTGATTAATCTTTAACCAACTCAAAATCCGTGCGGCGGTTCTTCGAGCGACCGTCGTCGGTGGTATTGGGGGCTACCGGTTTGTCGGGGCCGTTGCCCACCACAATGAAGCGGTTGGACGACATGCCATGCTCGCGCACCAAATAGTTGGCCACCGACTGCGCCCGCTTTTGCGAAAGCGCCACATTGCTCTCGCGGCTGCCCACATTGTCCGTGTTGCCTTCGATGCGGATGCGCGCACTGCCGAACGCCTTGGCAATTTCCACAAACTCCTTGTCAATGATGTATTTGGCGTTTTCATCCAATTGAAACTCGCCGCTGCGGAAACTGATGGACACCTGCTTGCTGGCAAATGCCTCGCGGTCCTTGCCCTCATCGGTGGTCACTTTGGTGAACTGTTTTTGGCCTTCGGCATTGTGTTCCGTACCGCTCAGGTTGGCAGACGTCACCAAAGACGGGAACGCCACTCTGCGCCAGTTGGGAACCGAGGAAGCCTCCATATAGCCCAAGCTGGAATAGGTGCCGGACATGCGCGAGTAGAGCGCGTTGCCGTTCACGCCTTTGTAATCGCTGTTCAGACCAAAGAAATTGCGGTTGTCGCCATGCGTACACAGGCGCACGTTGTCGAGCATTTGCATGGATTCTTCGTTCGAGAGCGGGGTGCCCCGGTCGGTAAATTCACGCGCCAGGATTTCGGCGGCTTTGCGCTTGGCGGCCGGGTCGGAGTTGATTTCCGCCGCGCCGATCATCCAGCCTTCGTAAAGCTTTTGCAGCTTGTCGCGATTGGCTTCGGCCCAGGCGCGCTTGGCGATGAACACGTCGGCGATGATGTTGGTGGCCGAGCGGGTGCTTTCCAAAATTCTGGAACCCGGCACGGCTTTGGTACACAAAATATCGTCGGGACTCCACACAACGGCAGCGTCCACTTTTTGGCTTTTGAACACCTCGGCGGCGTCAATGGCGCTGGCCTGCGGAACGATTTCCACATCTTTGGCAGAAATACCGCCCGCATCGAGCAACCAAAGGAGGAACGAGTGAGAGGGCGTCATTTCCGCTACGGCAATTTTTTTGCCTTTCAGATCAGACACTTTGGTAATGCCGCGCCGAACGACGCATGCATCGCCGCCCCGCGACCAGTCGGCCTGAAAAACAATGACCGGATCGTAGTCGGAAAGCCCGCCCGCCTCGGTGGGAAATGCGTCAGCGGTAGTCCATAGCAGGTTGACTTCATCGGAGCGGAAAGCATTGCGGGAGGCTTCAAAGTCGTCTAAAACCTGAAATTCCACAGGGATGCCGTACTCTTTGGTGAAGCGGGATTTTTCGCCGGCCTCAAAACCTTCGTTGAAATACTGACCGCCGGCATAACCGCCCCAGGTAACGACGCCGACTTTGACAACATCGTCGTTTTTGTATTTGGAATTGGTTTCGTTGCGCTCGGTTTTTTTACCGGTATCGCTACTCGATTCATTGCCGATGATGCCTTTGCTCTGGAGGTATTTCACAGCGAAAGCAGCGCCTCCGACGACCAGCGCGACGATGAGGAATTTGGAAAAAGTGGTGAGTTTCTGTGCCATGATGATGCGAGTTGTTTGAGGTTAATCAAAAAGTGAATCGTATTGATTTCTGTGGCCCGGTTCGCGCACCGCCTGCTTGATGGGCACGTTGAGATCGAGCACTTCGTTGGGGTTGTTGGCTTGCAACAGCAGCGAGTCTTTTTCTTTGCCGAGGATGAGCGAGACGCCTTCCGATTCCCACTTTTCCAGCATTTTCAAGCCTTCTTCTTCAAAAATGCCGTTTTGCAGGTCAATGGAGTTCATAAAGCTGGACGACATTTCCATAAACTGCTCCATTTCGCCCACTTTGCCGGCCACGTCTTCTGCAATGGATTCCATCGCCATATCGAACATGGCGCGTTTGTCGGGGTCGCCGGACATGATGCTCATCGCCGATTTCATGGCGCCGTAGCTGGCGTGAATGGCTTTGCGCTCCTGTTCCTTCACCATCACCTGATCCTGAATGTCTTCCATCAGCACCTGCGAGTTTTCGTACATTTTGGTGAGTACCCGGTAGAGGATTTCCATCTTGCGATAGAGGTCTTCCAATTTGAGGTTGGATTCGCTGAGTCGGCCGGCTTGGCGCGACTTGAGGATCATCACGTTTTGCTTGTTGGTCTCGCGGGCTTTGCTGGCCAATTGGAGGTTGCTCTCGATCTGCTTTTTGTTGTTGTGGATGATTTCCTGCAACTTGTGCATCTGACCGCGCAACTGGCTGATCTGCTTGTTCATCTTGCGCAGGTTGTCCTGAAGGCTTTCCACATAAGATTTCAGTACGCCCACGGGGTCAATTTGTACAAACCAACCCGTGACAGCCCGCATGACGCTCTTGTACATGTACCAGACCAAGTTGCGCATTTTGGGATCGAGCACCATATATACTACGGCGCCCAAAACGGCCAAAAAGCCTGCGAGATAAAGCGTTTGGGAAAAAATATAAGCCCAATTTATGGCTGCTAACGCATACGTCCCGCCGGCTGCCAAGGCTGCAAGGAAGATCATACCAGTGACGCCTTCAGGCCGCTTCCAGAATGATTTGGGTTTCATGTCTTGCATGGAAGATGGATTCATTTTGTTTGAGAGTTATTTATATCAATTAGGAATTTTTGCGAAACAAGCGGCGGAGGATAAAAACGATGACGCCGAAATATACTATGACCGCCAATACTGCAATCACCAATGTTATTGTATTGAAGAAAATCGTGCCCCAGGGAAACGAGGTGACGAACCACACGGTACCCAGCAACAGCAGTGCAAGTGCGAAGAGGAGGAAACTTTTTTGAGAAATTCGGCTCATTTCAAGTATTGTTTCATGTTTTCAACGTCGGATTGAATCTGCTCCACCAGCGCGTTGTAAGACGCGATGAAGTCATTTTTGGTGCTTTCCACCTTGACGGAGGCTTCGGAGATGTCTTGACGGAGCTGCTGCAATTGCTGCTGATGCGCTTCGATTTCTGCCGTAAGGCGCTTGATTTGTTCGGCTTTGGCCTGAATATCCTGCTCCAATTTGCCGATTTCCTGCTCTTTGCTGCCGATCTGCTTGGTTTTTTGAGCTGCCAAAGCCTGTTCAAACTGCTGCTCTTCCCGTTTCAGTACGGCGATGTAGTGCATGGCCGAATCGAGCAGGCCGGCGGGTGTGGCGCCCAGTGTTTGCGCCATAGCGAAGGCCGACTGGAAGCGGGTTTTATCGTCCATGGGCATCTTTTTGAGAGAGTTGATGCTCTGGCGGAATTCCATGTAATCGAAGCCGTCCGGGTTGTTGTTCTCCATCGCCTGGAAAAGGATGTCCATGAACTTGTCGTTCACTTGTCCCGGCTGACCTTGTTCAGACTGATGGATGGTATGTGCCTGCGTGGCGGTTTTTTCAGGCTGTGCCTGTGCAGGCGCCGATGAGGAAGGCTTTTTCGAAGCTTCTTCTTCGACGATGAACAAAGATTTGAGATTTTTCAGCATAAGATCAGTGCGTCCCGATTCTGTACGGAAATATTATAAGAATCAGCAAAGATAATAGTTTCCTGCAACCGCAAAGTATAGACCAAATAAGATGGCGGCTCTACGAGCATTTTTTTACAGCAGAGGAAGGAGATCGGCCCCGTTGGCTTCAAAAATGCTGCTTCTACTTCTCGAACAACCTCCAAATCTGATCGTCGGGCGGTTCTGCGGTGATGGTTACCTGCTCTTTTTTTACAGGATGCTCAAAGCTCAGCGAGCGGCAGTGCAGCAAAATGGAGCCTCCGGGATGGAGCGCCGGAAACCCGTATTTCACATCGCCGCGAATGGGGCAGCCGATTTTGGCCAATTGCGCCCTGATCTGGTGCGATCTGCCGGTGATGGGATGCACCTCCAGCAGGCAGTTGTCGCCCACCTGCATGATTAATTCGTAGTCCAACTCCGCTTTTTTGGCATCTTTGTTGCGATTGCTGGGCTGGTCGAGGGCTTTGGTGATGTTTTTGGCGGGGTCTTTTACCAAATAATGCACCAGATGATCTTTCAGCGGATCGGGGCGTTTGGCGGTCACGGCCCAATAAGTTTTGTCAATGGTCCGGTCGTGAAAGAGCTTGTTCATGCGCTCCAGCGCCTTGCTGGTGCGGGCAAAGACCACCACGCCGCTCACGGGCCGGTCAATGCGGTGAATGACGCCGAGAAACACCTCGCCGGGTTTGTCGTATTGCATCTTGATGTAGCGTTTCACCAATTCGCTCAGGGGCGTATCGCCGGTTTCATCGCCTTGAACCAGCACGCCCGCCGGCTTGTTGACTGCGATGAGGTGGTTGTCTTCGTAGAGTACTTGAAAATTCATTGCACAAAGGTATGAAATTATCCATCGGCTATTCGCCTTGTCCCAACGACACCTTTATTTTTGACGCTTTGGCGCACGGTAAAATTGACACCGAAGGGCTGGAATTCGACATCGTTCTGGCCGATGTGGAAGCGCTCAACCGCATGGCTTTTGAAGGGCAGTTGGATGTGACCAAACTCAGTTATCACGCCTTCGCACACTTGTTGGAGCGCTATGTACTGTTGGATGCAGGCAGTGCTTTGGGCAATAATTGCGGTCCGCTGCTCATTGCCCGCCGACCGCTGTCGGACGAGGAAATCAACTCGGCGAAAATAGCCATTCCGGGGAGGTTTACGACCGCCAATTTTCTGCTCAGCTTGGCCTGGCCCGATGCCGCCGACAAGGTAGAAATGGTTTTTTCCGATATTGAGGAGGCGGTGCTGGACGGCTCGGTGGATGCGGGGCTGATTATCCATGAAAACCGCTTCACTTATGAGCAAAAAGGGCTTTGTAAAATCGCCGATCTGGGCGAGTTTTGGGAAGGCCGCACTGGAATGCCCATTCCATTGGGAGGCATTGTCATCCGACGAGACCTGCCGCCCGAACTGCAACTGCGTTTCAACCGGGTGCTGGCCCGCAGTGTGGCCTACGCACTCGATCACCCGCAACAAACGCTGCCGTATGTGCGCGCTCATGCACAGGAAATGGACGAGGCGGTGATGTTTCAACATATTGGCTTGTATGTCAATGAGTTCACCCGAAATCTTGGAACAAAAGGACGCGCCGCCGTGCAATTGATGTTCGACATGGCGCGGGAGCGGGGCGTTTTGGCCAACCGGGATTCAGCGATATTTTTGCCCGATGGCGAGTCCAACGATTAATGCAGGCAGTATTGGCCGATTACCTTTCCAATTAGACATGCCCAAACAAAAAACAGACGACTTAATGCAGCTCATTCGCAGCCTCACGCAGGCCGAAAAGCGGCATTTCAGAATTTTTGCCCGCCGCCATCAAAGTGCTGATGGACTGTTGTTTGTGCAATTGTTTGACGTTTTGGAGAAAAAAAGAGATTACGATGAGGCCGCTGTTTTGAAAAAAATCCCGGCCCTCAAAAAAGAGCAACTCCCCAATCTCAAAGCCCACCTTTACCGGCAATTGCTCACCAGCCTGCGCCTGCTCTCCAAGAACCGCAATGAAGACATCGCTTTGCGCGAAAACATAGACTATGCCAGGGTGCTGTACGACAAGGGCTTGTACAGGCCGGCCTTGGATATTCTGGCGAAAGCCAAAGACCGGGCAACCGGCGGGCAGTTTAAGTCTATTGCATTGGAAATCATAGAGTTTGAAAAGCACATCGAAGGGCAGTACATCACTCGCAGCATTGAAGGCCGTGCCCGCGAACTGAGCCGGCAGAGCGCCGAACTGACCCGCGAAATTGCCGTCACGCATGGTTTTTCCAATCTCTCGCTCGAAATGTACGGCCTGTACCTTCAGCTCGGTTTTGCCCGCAACCGCGAAGACCACGAGCGTGTCAAGGCTTTTTTTCGGGAGCGAATGCCGGTTGAAACATTTCAGGAACTCGACTTTCTGGGCCGCATTTATTACTGTCAGGCGCATGTTTGGCTGCACCATATTTGTCAGGAGTTTCCGGCCTGCTATCGCTATGCGCAAAAATGGACAGAACTGTTTGAAGCCTCGCCGGCCATGTCGGCACTGCATCCGGCCATGTACCTCAAGGGCATACACAACCTCCTCAGCGCTTTGTTCAACAGTCTCTACGATGTGAGATTTGAGGCCGTTTGGGAGCAGTTGGAAACCTTCCCAGAGCGTGTGGGAGTGGGGCAAAACAAAAATCTGGAAGGGCTTTATACCCTCTACCGCTACATCCACCTCATCAACCTGCACTACCTGCGGGGCGATTACGAGAGGGGCGTTCACATCGTCCCCGAAATGAACGAACTCATTGAGCGCAATCCCTACAATTGGGACCAAAACCGCATCCTGCAATTTCACTACCGATTGGCCTGTCTCTGTTTCGGCAACGGCGACCAAAACGGCGCCATTGATTTTTTGAACAAAATCATACAACAAAAAACGACCGACTACCGCAACGACATCCACTGTTTTGCGCGCATCCTGCACCTCATCGCGCATTATGAGCTGGGGCATATAGAATTGGTGGAGCATTTGGCCAAATCGGTGTATCGCTTTTTGCTGCACATCGAGAATTTACAGGCGGTGCAGTTGGAGATTCTGCGCTTCATTCGCCGGGTGCACGGCCGTCCGACCGAGGGCCTCAGAAGCGAGTTTGAAACGCTGCATACCAAGTTGTCTTTGTTGATGAACGACCCCATTGAGCGGCGGCCATTCATGTATCTCGACATCCTTTCCTGGCTGGAATCTCGCATGGAAGGGGTTCCCATTCAGCAGGTTATACAAAAAAAACGCGTGATTCGCACGATGCGTTGAGCCTGTGCAGGGAGTGGTTCACTATAAAATAATACGTCTAATCTCTTTTTCAGACATTTGAATCAACCCCGGAGTACTAAATCAACAAAAAAAATTCCGCAAGTCTATAAATATGAAAAACCCTTCATACATTTAGCCGCCAATTTTATTAAAACCAGAGTGTATGAAGTTTGGATTTATCATTGACAACCGGAAGTGTATAGGCTGCCATGCTTGTACAACTGCCTGTAAATCAGAGCACGATGTGCCGGTGGGCGTCTTTAGAACCTGGGTAAAACAGGTAGAAAAAGGCGAGTTTCCACACACGCGCCGGCTCTTTTCGGTGATGCGCTGCAATCACTGTACGGATGCGCCTTGCGTAGAAATTTGCCCTGTGGAGGCGCTTTATTTTCGGGATGACGGCATCGTGGATTTTGACAAAAACCGCTGCATCGGGTGCAAATCCTGTATGCAGGCCTGTCCCTACGACGCGCTGTACATTGACCCCGAAACACACACGGCGGCCAAGTGCAACTACTGTGCGCACCGCATAGATGTGGGCCTCGAACCGGCCTGCGTGAACGTGTGCCCCGAACACGCCATCATTTCCGGCGATATGGACGACCCGAATTCCGAGATTTCCGTGATGCTGGGCCGCGAGCAGGTGAGCGTGCGCAAAGCCGCCAAAGGCACTGTGCCGAACTTGTTCTATATCAATGGCGACGAGGCTTCGCTCAATCCGGTAGCCACCGAGCGCCAGAGCGATTATTTCTGGAACGAGCAGTCGCACGGCGTGGGCCACTTTGCACAAAAAACGGAAAAATTGGCCTTTTCGGAAGGCAACTTAGTGAATGCCCTGCTCGACAAAAACGGCAGTGCCGTAGCTGCCGGCGATCTGGCCAAAGGCACGCCCGCCAAATCCATTGACCTGCTCATGGGCCAACCCCGCCGCGTATATGATGCGCCGGTGAAAGGCATCCTCTGGGGCTGGGAAGTGTCGGCGTATGTGGTCACGAAGGCCGTTTCTGCGGGCGCTGTTTTGGTGGCGTTGATGGGTTCTTTGTTCCGGCTTTCGTCTGTGAGCGATACGACTTTCTGGTGGGCGCTGGGCTTGGGCCTGTTTTTTCTGATGGCTACGGGAGCCTTGTTGGTCAAGGACTTAGACCGTCCTGATCGCTTCCTCAACGTGTTGTTGCGCCCGCAGTGGAAGAGCTGGTTGGTGCGCGGCGGATATACCATTTCTGTGTTCGGCGGCCTGCTGGCCCTGCTGGCAGCCCTGATGTTCTTCGACCTCAAAGGCGGCTACACTCCGGTGCTGTATGCGGTCACTTTGGCGGCAGCCACCATGACGGCGGTTTATACGGCCTTCCTGTTTGCGCAGGCCAAGGGCCGCGATTTCTGGCAAAGTCCTTCGCTGGCGCTGCACATGTTGGTACACAGTTTTATGGCCGGCGCGGCGGTGTTCCTCATCGTGAATTTAATTACCAATGAAGGCATCGTGTGGACCGACTATCTGCGCAACACGCTCATCATCGGCTTGGTGGTCAATATGGCGCTGATGGTGCTGGAGTTCGTGACTACGCACCCCACACAGGAAGCCAAACTGACGGTGAAGATGATTCTCAAAGGCCGCTACCGCAATATGTTCTGGATCGGCGCGGTGCTGGTAGGCAATGTGTTGCCGCTGGCCCTGCTGCTGCTTGGTAAGGACGCCATGATGAGCGCCGCCGCTTCTGCTTTGGTAATGATCGGCATGTATGTGACCGAAAAAATCTGGGTGGAAGCGCCGCAACGGGTGCAGTTGGTATAACCAAAAAAGAAAAATCTAAAATGAAAAAGCACACATTAATAGAGCAGATCGCAGAAAAACTGCGCATCATTCCCAACCTCCACAAGGAAGGCGAAACGCCCGTTGATCGCCTCGCGCCGGGCAGCGAACTGCACAAGTTCCCGCCGATGGAACAATGGGACAACTGGACCGAAAACGACGCAAAGTCCTGGCCCAGAATCAAAAAGCGCAATTACACCATTGTGCCCACCACTTGCTTCAACTGCGAGTCGGCATGTGGTCTCACGGCGTATATTGACAAGGAGACCATGCAGGTGCAGAAGTTTGAGGGCAATCCTTACCACCCCGCCAGCCGGGGCCGCAACTGTGCCAAAGGCCCGGCCACCGTCAACCAACTTACCGACCCCGACCGCATCCTGTACCCGCTCAAGCGCGTGGGCAAGCGCGGCGAAGGCAAGTGGGAGCGCGTGACCTGGGATCAAGTGCTTGACGACATTGCCGGCAGGCTCAACAAAGCCCTCCGCGAGGGGCGCAACAACGAAATCGCCTACCACGTCGGTCGCCCCGGCCACGAAGGCTACATGGATCGCGTGTTGCAAGCCTGGAACGTGGACGGCCACAATAGCCACACCAATATCTGCTCCTCCGGCGCCCGTTTCGGCTATGCCCTCTGGTACGGCCACGACCGCCCGTCTCCCGATCATGCCAACGCGGATTTCATCCTCCTCATCAGCGCACACTTGGAGAGCGGCCACTACTTCAATCCGCACGCCCAGCGCATCATTGAGGGCAAAATGAAAGGCGCCAAACTCGCCGTCCTCGATCCACGCCTCAGCAATACCGCCAGCATGGCCGACTACTGGATGCCGAGCTATCCCGGTACCGAGGCCGCCGTGCTGTTGGCCATTGCCAAAATCCTGCTGGAAGAAGGCATGTACAACCGCGATTACATGGAAAACTGGGTGAACTGGGACGAATATCTCGCCGCCAAACACCCCGACAAACCGCGCACTTTCGAGCAGTTCATCGCTTCCGTTGTGGAAGAATACGCCGAATATACGCCTGAATTTGCAGAGCAGGAAAGCGGCGTCACGGCCGAAATGATCCGCGAAGTGGCCAAAGGCATCGGCAAGGCCGGCACGCGTTTGTCAACTCACAACTGGCGCAGTGCAGCCAGCGGCAACCTCGGCGGTTGGGCCGTAGCCCGCGCCCTGCATTTCCTCAACGTCATCACCGGCAGCGTAGGCACCGAAGGCGGTACGGCCCCCAATACCTGGAACAAGTACCACCCGAAATTCTTCGATTCCCCGCCGGCACAGAAGTTCTGGAACGAACTGCACTTCCCCAACGAGTACCCGCTGGCTTTCTTCGAAATGAGCTTCCTGCTGCCGCACATGCTCAAAGAAAACCGGGGCAAAATGGACGTGTATTTCACCCGCGTGTTCAATCCGGTGTGGACGTATCCCGATGGGTTTTCGTGGATTGAAGCCCTCTGCGATGAAGAAAAATTCGGCCTGCACATCGCTCTCACGCCCACCTGGAACGAGACGGCCTACTATGCCGACTATGTGCTGCCGATGGGTCTGGCCTCTGAGCGCCACGACCTCAATACTTACGAAACGCACGCCGGCGTCTGGATCGCCTTCCGGCAACCCGTATTGCGCGAGGCCGCCCGCCGCATGGGCAAGCCCGTCACCTTCACCTACGAGGCCAATCCCGGCGAAGTGTGGGAAGAAGACGAATTTTGGATAGAACTCTCCTGGCGCATGGACCCCGACGGCAGCCTCGGCATCCGAAAGCACTTCCTGTCGCCCTACCGGCCGGGCGAAAAAATCAACATTGACGAGTATTACCAATACGTCTTCGAGCATACCAAAGGCTTGTCCGAAACGGCTGCTAAAGAAGGACTTACGGCATTGGAATACATGAAGCGATACGGCGCCTACACGGTAGAGGAAACGTCCTTGAGCAAACACCTTGAAGCGCTCAAGCCGGAACAAATGGAAGGCGCTGTGGTGGACGAAAAAACGGGCGTCATCACCAAAAACGGCAAAGCGCTGGGCATCATGTCGGGTGGCAAACCGGTGGTAGGCTTCCCCACGCCGTCGAGAAAAAATGAGTTCTACTCGCAAACGATGGCCGACTGGAAATGGCCGGAATACACCATTCCTACTTACATCAAGAGCCATATCCACGAGGAGCAGATGGACCGCTCGAAAAACGAGTATCCATTGGTGCCCACCTTCCGATTGCCCACGCTCATTCACTCGCGTTCCGGCAACGCCAAATGGCTGTACGAAATCTCCAACCGCAACCCGATCTGGATGCACACCTCCGACGCAGAGCGGCTGGGCGTACAAACCGGCGATCTGCTGCGCGTGAACACAGAGATCGGATATTTTGTGGACAAGGTGTGGGTTACCGAAGGCATGAAACCCGGTGTGGTGGCCTGCTCGCATCACCTGGGCCGCTGGCGCAGGCCGCAAGACGTGCCGGGCAACCGCTGGGCTACCAATACCGTCGCCATCGAAAACGACGGCAAGGGCGGCTGGCGCATGCGCACGATGGATCACATCAAGCCTTTCAAGAGCAGCGACCCAGACAGCGCCCGCATCTTCTGGAGCGACGGCGGGGTACACCAAAACATCACGCACGCGGTGCATCCCGACCCCATCAGTGGTATGCACTGCTGGCACCAGAAAGTACGCCTGGAAAAGGCGCATCCGGAGGACACCTACGGCGATATTTTTGTGGATACCAACAAATCTTTCGAGGTGTACAAAAAGTGGCAGGCTATGACGCGCCCGGCGCCCGGTCCTGACGGGCTGCGCCGCCCGCTGTGGATGAAGCGCGCTTTGCGACCTGCAGAGGAGACGTTTTATATCAAGTAGGAGCGGGGGAGGCAAGGTTGAAACGGCTACAAGCTGCTGGCTGCAAGCTGCAAGCCGCCGACTGGTTCCGCGTTCAAGATTCCGGCATTTCGGGGTGTAACGGCTCCGGGATGCCGGTTTTTTTATAGTTTTTTTCAAGTCAGTCGTCCTCCATCAGGCTTTAGTAGTTTTTCTAAGCCTTGCGCCGCCAGGTTTTGTGCATAACCTCCGGTTTCAGCGCGATGGCGCACCTACTGCCTACCGACTCAGGGTCCTGTATTTATAAAAAAACATATTTACATTTTAGCCAAAGGATTAGATAAGTAAAAGCTTCATTTTAAGCGTCTTATCTAATTCTTTGGCCTTAAGAAAATGTAAATCTATTTTCGTTTTACTACAGCGATTTCCCCGCCTCCAAAGTTTTAATCATGCCTTCCAGCGATCTTTTATTGAGGTCGTCGGGTGCCTGAGAGAGTGCGATTTTGGCGTGCTTCAGCGCGTTTTTCAGATCGCCGACAGCAGAATAGGCGCGCATCATGCCCACATGGGTAGGCCAGGCATCTCCATGCTTTTTGAAGTTTTTCTCAAAAACCGCAAAGGCCTCCTGATATTTTTTCTGGCCGATCAGTTGCCGCCCATAGCCGTGCATTTCAAGCAGCGTAGCGTTAGCCAGGGCTTTTTCCATCGCTGCGTCTGCTTCCTGAATGCGCCCCACTTTGCGCAGCAATCCCGCTTTGGTGGAAAGAACTGCAAAAGTGGCCAGACCGCCCAAATTAGGATCGGTGGCCGTATGAATCCAAACGAGCGCTTCCTCTGTGTTGACGTCGTTGATGAGGCACCACTGCGCCGCCGCCTGCAAGCTCGGCGGGTCGAAGCCCAAAGCGCCGCGCATCTGGCGTTGTATAGAAGCCAGCCCCGTTTGTATGTGGTCAACCTCCACCTTGAAGGGAATGCGCCAACGCTCCCATTCCAAAGCTACAACTACCGAACGGTCGGTTTGGTCTGAAAATGTATATTCCAATCGCTCCCGGCTTTGGGGGATGTCCTTTTGTTGGCGCACAACTACTCGCAACACGTCTGCATCTGCCTGATAAAAATAGCTGCCCCAGCCTGTCGTGTTTTTAGAAAAAATCAGGACACAGGAATCCGGGTAAAGGGCGATGAAGAAGCCATATTGACCGGCGGCCAGGGGCTTACCTTCAATAAGCACATCTGTGGAGAAGGAAATGGTCGTGCTTTCATTGGCGCCTGCGCGCCAGGGCGACTCAACATTAGAACCGTACCCCAAAATCGAATAACCGTAGTGGGCAATGGGCGTGCCCCATATTTGGCCTTCCCGGCCTCTCACGGCAGGGGCATTCCAGCGGATTTCCACATCTGTAACGTTGATGCGGCGCCCGGCCCAGCTTTTGTGGTTGACGCCGCCTTCGGGCAATACAACCGCCTGGCTCCATGTATTGGAAATCAGACAGCATGAAAATGCGACGCATGCCAGCACTTTGAGCAGTGTGTTGGTGTGTATTACAGTCATTTTGTTGGTGATTTTGGTGAAATAATACTATGTAGAGAGGTGAAATGAAAATTTGTCATCACCTGTCAGCCACCATTTGAGTACTACTTTGTCTTGTGTTTGGAAGTACTGAAACATCTCTCGTTCAACACAACATCACCTCAAAGCTGCAATATCTTTCTAAGTTCTTCCTTCGAGGCAGGAGCAGGCTCCTTGAGGTCCAATACCAATTTGTTGGAAGTCACATTAGAAGCGGCCTGTTGGAGGTCGCTGGGGCGCAAAACGGCTATTTTTCCGTTGGGGTGAACGGCCCAAAGCGTGCTGCCCGGCGCAATGGGGATGCGGCTTTTGCCGGAAATCATGACCTGATGGAGGGTGTTATGGCCAGGGTGTACCACATAGGCTACCCGCTGCTCGTAGGCATTGCCGAATTGGTCGGTGATGCGGCCTGCTGCGATGGTAGGAGTAGTCGGCAGCGGTTGTGCAATCGCCCACAGCCCCAAGCGGTCAATGGTCATTTCGTGGCGCAGTTTCATCAGGAGCTTGGCGCCCGTTGTGCCTGCGTCGGCCCATTCTTTTTCCCGGGTTTTAATGGCTGTAGTTTTGTCTTTTTCTGCCTGGCGGTCTATTTCTGCCAATGCCTCCGTAGAGCGCTTTTTCCAGTCGGCCAATGCGCGCTCGTAGTCGGCATAAGCGCTGCGCCATTGGCTCAGGGCCTGGTCGTAAGCGCTGCCGGTGAGCACCGGATTGACGATGAGTTGGAGCGAGGTAGCGCCGTGGCTAAGCAGCAATTCATAATCCTCTGAATCTGCGATTTGCGTGAGTTTGGCCGATTGCCAGGTGACGCCGAAAGCGCGCTGATCGTAGGCGGGGCTGCGCGGCGAAATTTGCCAGATGGCGCCCTGATACAATTTTGCTTTTTGCCCGTCGGCGGTTTGCGGCACGGCATTGGCTAAGAAGTCCAGCTCGATGGTGGGCTGGTCCGGGTTGCTCTTTTGGGGTTTGGCGGGCACTGTGGGCGCCGGATTGCCGGCCAACCATTGTTCTTTCGACTTTGCTGCACGGTCATCCATGCGGACCAGCGCATCGTAGAGTGCTTGCTTTTCTTCGTAAAGCGGGTCGGAGGGGTTCAGGTCGCCCTGCCCGATGACTTCCGTGCGACTGAGTCCCTGATTCATCCAGGCATTTTTGTCGGCATCCAGAAAGTATTCGTAAAAGGCGGGCATTTTGCCGTTGGAAACGAGTTCGATTTGGGATTCAAAAGAAAGCTGAACGATTTTGCCGGGCGCCAGAAATACGCGTTGGCCGTTTTGTTCGGCATAAATTTCTACCATGCCGGCCGATTCCAACTGGCGTTTTACATTGCCCGAATCCTGTGTCAGTTTGATGCCTGCGAGAAAGAAATCAACGAAATCATCCAATTTGCGGAAACGCAATTCCACATCGCCGGAAACGGGCCGACCGCTTTGGTCAATAAAAGCATCTGCGGGGACGGTGATGTGCGGGTTGCCTTCGAGGCTTGTAACTTGTGCGGAGGGCAGTATGTGTGTTTGGTACGGAAGTTCAATCTGGGGCAGTGGCGGCGGCGTGATGAGCTGCTTTTCCCATGCAGCGGTTTGTCGGCGGGCGTCTGAGGTGGTTCCGGGCGTTCTGAAAATGAGCAATAAAGCCACCGCCGCAGCAGCCAGTGCAGCGCCGGTGTACATGAGGCGGCGCATCTGGACAATGCCGGTGCGACGCTTGCCGGAGCGGTGTTGGCGCAGCAGAGCGTCAAAATCCTTATGTCGGGCGATGTCTTCGCTCGACAAAGGGCGGGGAGTGGTGCGAAAGTCGTACTCGTTCTTCATACGCATTTCTTATGGCAGCTTCAAAGCCCGGAAGCCGTTTGGTTATTAATCATTACCCCTTTCATTCGTTCCAAAATCCGGTATGTTTTCACTTTGGCATTGCTCTCTGTAATGCCCAGAATATCAGCTATTTCTTTAAAAGACCGTTGTTCGAAGAAGCGCATCTCGATCATGGCTAAGTCCGCTTCTTTGAGCGACTGCATGGCGGTGAGCAAAAGGGTGCGCCGGGCCTCCGAGTGGTCTTCCTCAATCTCGTCCACCAAGGCATGCAGCCCGCCTTCCTCTACGCTGACGATGCGCGTTTTTTGTGCCTGTCGGTAGTGCCCTGCTATTTCGTTGGCTGCTATTCGATAGAGCCAGGCCGAAAAAGGCACTCCCTGAAACGTGTAATCGCCCAGCCTTTGCAGGGCTTTGAGAAACACCTGAGCGCACAAATCAGCGGCCAAGTCTTCGTCTTGAGAGCGGTTGTACAAATACCTGAACACAGGCTCGTAGTAACGCTCGTACAAGGAACGAAACATGACAGGATCGCGCTGAGCCGCCTGCACTTCCAACCATTCGGCGTGCATGGCCTCAGCGGAAACAGTTCGGTCGCTGCTGCCCTGAACCGCCTTATCTGTAGTATGGCTAATTTGTAGGTTCGAAAACATCAGCTCCGGAATTTTTCCTTGTTTCTCGGCTGTTTCACTTTCATAATGCAAATTTGCAAAAAAGATACATCATGGCTCCCGACTTTTTATTCGTTTCTGATCAATTACACCTTTCTGCCTTTCGCGAAAGCGATAAAAGCGACCTGATACACTGGCTTCAGGACGAAATTGTTCATCAATATACGCTGCACATGCCTTTCCCTTACGGGGAAAAAGAGGCTGACGAGTGGCTGGAACTTACCCGAAAAATGGAGGAGAAGCATGCCTGCCGTCCCAACTGGGCCATCCGTAATGCAGAAGGTCGGCTCATCGGCGGTATTGGGAGAAGTATGCACAAAGGAGAAGAAAATCATTGGGATGAAATCGGCTATTGGCTGGCGGCGCCTTATCGCGGCAAAGGGGTAATGACTTCGGTGGTAGATTTCTTTTGCCGGTACTGGTTTGAACATTCGCCTTTGGTGCGCATAGAGGCGGCTGTGTTCGACATCAATCCTGCCTCGGCCAGGGTGCTGGAAAAAACTGGTTTTGAGTACGAAGGGCGCTTGCGCAAAAAGTATTTCAAAAACGGACGTTTTTTGGACGGGCTGATGTACGGGAGGTTGAAGTAGGCGGTTTTCGGTAGGCGGTTTTCAGGGGTGAGGGGTGAGTGTGTGAGAAGTGAGGGGTGAGTGCCCTGCTTAGTGAAGGGGTGACTAACGGGGCTGAAACTTGCCGAGTCACCCCTTCACTACCCCCAAAACCTTGAACCCAAAACCTTGAACCCACCTTCCCACGCCTGTGGCGTGGTTCGGTGGATAAAACCCGGAACCCCAAACCCGCTGGGCTTTCACATTTTTACAAAACGAACCTGAACGGGTATGGAATCGGTGGTGTATCCCGTGAGGAAATAGATGCCGGGCGGGAGCATAGCCGTTTGCAGTGCGTTTCGGAGGTTGTTCCAATGTGCATTGAATGCCTGTCCTTGCAAATTCCACAGCCGGAGGGATGTGGGCGCCATATCTACATCTTTTAAGAACAAGTAATCGGTGACCGGATTGGGCCATGCGAGCGGTTGGATTGCATCCGAAGTCGTCGTTTTAGAAACAAGCCCGCAATACACCCTGAAAAGATAGAGCAGGGTGTCCTGATTGGGGGCAAAAGCTCTCGTTACTTTTACAAAATCCAAACCCTCATAACCCGGCTGAGGCTGATAAAATACCCCTGCGCCGTCGGTTGGCTCCAGCACGATATAAGAGCGGCCAAACTGCGCTGAATCCAGGATGGCCGGCGCGGACCAGCCGCTGAGATTGTTGACGTAAATGGAATCCAAGCAGTCCACCTCAAAAGAATATACGGTGGAAATGCTTTCTTCGCAACCGATATTGAAAATATAAATACCTGTATCACAGGTGATTTGGGTGGCTCTGGCGCATTGTATGACGACGGTGTCACGGCCTGTGAAACAAGGCGGCGCAATGTATTGCAAGATATTGGCCTCGATAAAATCGCCCAATAAAGAGGAGTGGCCGTAAGAGGCGCGCTTCACAATTTGCGGCGGGTTCCAGGTAGGATACCCCAAACTACCGATGACCGAAGTGTCTCCGCATGGCAGGTTGATTTCTTCCGTAAATGTTTGTGCATTCAACGCCAACGGCATCAGGCCCAAAAGGCTGATAAGCATCCATGTTTTCATAATCTTTGTTTTTTTTAAAGACAGGTGCGCGGGCAAGATTCGTTGGCAAATTTGAAGCTATTTGATTGTATATCAATAAGTATAGTACAGTACCCGCTGAAATGTGACCAACATCACGATAGATTGCCTGTGCTGCGGGATACCTTTGCCCCGATTTTATTGAGAACAACAATTGGCGCATCCATGCAACTCAAACAACTTCTGCCCATTCTTTCCTGGCTTCCCGGATATGATAAAAGCAATCTGCGCGGCGATCTCAGCGCCGGCCTCACGGTAGGCGTTATGCTCATCCCGCAGGGCATGGCTTATGCAATGATTGCCGGCATGCCGCCCATTTACGGCCTGTACGCCGCCACCATACCTATCATTTTGTACTCTATGCTGGGCACCTCGCGGCAATTGGCTGTTGGTCCGGTAGCCATGATCTCCCTGCTCACCGCAGCCGGCGTGGGCGCTATGGCGGAGGCAGGCTCTGAAAATTACATCAGCTTAGTCATTACTCTGGCACTGATGGTGGGCGTGATTCAGTTATTGCTGGGCGTTTTCCGGCTGGGATTTATGGTCAATTTTCTTTCGCACCCGGTCATCAGCGGGTTCACCTCGGCGGCGGCCATTGTCATCGGGCTGAGCCAACTCAAACATCTGCTGGGCATCAACATGCCGAAGGGCGAGCATCTCCACGAAATACTGCACGGCGCCTGGCAGCACATCGGCGAAACCAAGCTGCTGACGCTCGGCATCGGCGTGGGTGCCATTGTACTTATTCAGGTGGTCAAAAAATGGAAAAAATCCTTCCCCGGTTCTTTGCTCGCGGTGGCTGCCGGCATCCTCTTGGTGTGGGGGCTGGGCCTGCACGAACAAGGTGTAAAAATAGTAGGCAAAGTACCCGGCGGTCTGCCTGCATTGGGCTTGCCCCGGTTGGACTGGGCCACCATTCAATCGCTGTTGCCCATTGCTATGGCCATTTCTTTGGTGGCGTTTATGGAGAGCATCGCCGTAGCCAAAGCCATGCAGTCGCGGCACAGGAATTACAAACTCGACGCCAATCAGGAGTTGATTGCACTGGGTGCGGCCAACATCGGCGGGGCGTTTTTGCAATCCTTCCCGGTTACGGGCGGCTTCTCGCGCACGGCGGTCAACGATCAGGCCGGAGCGCGCACAGGGCTGGCCGGCATTTTCAGTGCGGCATTGGTGATTGTCACGTTGTTGTTTCTTACTCCTCTGTTCGAGTTCTTGCCCAATGCCGTGCTGGCCGCCGTCATCATGGTGGCGGTGTACGGACTGATTGATTACAAAGAGGCGCGGCACTTGTGGCACAGCAATCGCAGCGATTTTACTTTATGGCTGATTACGTTCGTCGCCACTTTGTTCATCGGCATTGAGCAGGGCATCGGGCTGGGCGTTATTTTGTCGCTGGCCTTGGTCATTTTCCGCACTACGCGGCCACACATCGCGGTGTTGGGGCGCGTACCCGATTCGGATTTTTACAGAAATGTGGAGCGTTTTTCCAACCTGATTCAACGCCCCGACATCCTCATCGTCCGTTTTGATGCGCAGTTGTATTTTGCCAATGTGAACCATTTCAAGGATTCGATAGACAATTTGGTGTCGCAAAAAGGCGAAGCCCTGCGCGCCATTGTGCTCAATGCAGAGAGCATCAATAACTTAGACAGTTCGGGTGTACATGCCCTGGAGGAAGTAATAGAGCAATACCGCCGCATGAATATTGCCGTCTATTTTGTGAGTGTGAAAGGCCCGGTTCGCGATGCGATGGCCAAAGCGCACCTGACAGACAAAATCGGGGGTGGCAATTTCTTTATGAGCAATCAGCAGGCGGTGGATGCCTTTGACCAGAAAAATACGGGCAATACAGAGGCATTTGCAGACTATGCGCTGCAAACAAATGTTTGATTATTTGTAACTATTTGCCGGGATTCAGGCGCTCTTTCAGCGTTTTGAGTCTCGTTCTTTGCATCACAAACTCCGTTTTGTCGTCGTTCATGCGCAGGATGTATTTGTCGTTTTCCCAATAGGAGTAATTTTTTACAAAACGCAATTGCACCAGCACTGCCCGGTTTACCCTGAAAAACAATTCCGGGTCGAGTTGTTCTTCCAATTCGCTGATCGTCAGTCCGATACCATAAGTTTTTCCATTTGTTACAGCCATATAGTTCTTGCCTTCCACCTCAAACCACCACACCTGATCTACCGGCAGCAGGAGGGTGCCCTCATCGTCTCCGGCTTGCACATATTGCAGGTATTTGGGGGCTTCCGGCGTTTGCAGTGCCTCCGACAGTCGCGAAAAGCGCTCTTTGTTCCATTCGTTATAATTGAGAAACAGGTTGAAATTCAGGATCAAATACCCGAAAACGAGGTATGGCAGCAGGTAATTCACATACATCCTGGCAGTGAAAAAATACTCCGGGAAATAATCGCCCCACACATAGTCGGGGTAAAACACCACCAAATACCGCAGCCCGTTGGTGATAGGGCCGAAGACCAAAATGGCCGTCAAGACCAAAGGCAGAAAACGCAACTGATGCAGCAACCAACCTTTGAACGACAAGGCCACTTCATCCAACCGTCCCAGTGAAAAATACAATAGTGTCAGGCGCAAAAAGATGAACACAGAAAGCAGTTCAAAAACAAAATAGTACAACAACAGCGAGCGCAACCACTCGAATATGCGCCCTTCCAACAGCAGCCGAAACTCGCCGAAGCCCGGCCGCTGCAAAGTAAAAAGCTGGTACAACAATATGCCGATGAGGGTGTAAACCAACCAAGCCCATCCCCGGCCCACCCTGAAATCCACTCTTATCTTTTGTGCAGCAGCCGTAGTGTTTGTATCCATATCTTCCATTTGCGGCCCCGAAAGTAGAAAACTTTCACCCGTATTTCACGCCGTCCTATCCGTATTTCAGGAAAAAAAGCCCTTATGCGCTCCTTGTTTCAGCCCTGCAATTCCTTATCCCGCTCCGTCGCTCTTGACATCGGGGAAAAGGCCGGTATATCTTTGTCGCATTCAATCACATTTACTTTCATCTGAAAAACAATTGATTATGACGCTCTCCAAATTTTTGTTCTTCGCTCTTGCTGCTGTTTTTGTAGCTGCTTGCTTCCCTTCAATGGCTCAATCTGCCGCCCAATCTGTCAATGGCGCCTGGCAAGTCACACTCCGGCACCGCAGCTTTGGCGAAATGCGCCTCCATTTGGATTGGAAAGTGGAATCCGACAGCACATTTCAGGCTTTGTCGCATCGCAAAGGCGTCAGAAATTTAGTGGGAGGGTTCAAAGCCACTGCCGGTAAAATCTTCAAGTCGAAATCCAACGCCATGCTCCGCACCGGCGCTTTGACCCGATTGGAAAATGGCCGCTACCGCATGGAGGGCGCCGATATGGTGTTTACCGGCGTGTTGCATACGCCCATGTCTTCGATGGACATCAAAGGCCGTATTTCGGGCGATTCTATCCGGGCAGGCGTTTTTCAGGCAGGTACCGACAGAGTCTTGGGAAGTGTGGATGGTTTTCGCACCACAACGAGCTATCGTATAGACGACTATGTGGCGATCACCCATTCGCTGATGGAGGTTTTTGGTGAAAACATCTATGATGCCCGGGCGCTTCAAAGCAAAGAGTGGAAGGAATTTGAAGCCAAAATGCGCCGCTTTTCCAATAAAGCGCAGGATGATCTGGAACTCATTGCTGCTTTTCACAACTACTCCAAAGACCTCAAGTTTTCCCACAAAGGCTTCTATCGGGTAGAAAGCATCAAAGGCCGCATGCGTCTGCCGTTTGCGCCGCGCCCCAACCAAATTACGCTCGAAGAACAAACCCCGGAAACCGTTGTGCTGCGGGTCAAATCGTTTTCCTGTACTGCCTCTGAAATGGACAGCGCCATGCAGATCGTACTCCAAAAAGGCTATAAAAATCTGATCGTGGACTTGAGGGGCAACGGCGGCGGCTCGCTCGAAGGAGGCATTACGCTGGCCGGCTATCTTACTATTGAGGAAACTCCCACCGGCGTATATCTCACGCAGCGTTGGTTCCGCGAAAACCCTGCGCCGCCCACCGCACAGCAGTTGGAAACCATGCCTGCATTTACCAAAGCAGATGTGAATTCTTTTGCACAAGAGTTGGACGATCAAGGTTTTGTGGTGCTCAAAGCCCGCCCCGGCAAGCAGCGCTTCGACGGCCAATTGTTCGTGCTCACGGATCGCGGCTCTGCCAGCGCCTGCGAACCGCTGACCTGGAATCTGAAACACACCGGCAGAGCTACCGTCGTGGGCGAACCGACGGCCGGCCAGATGTTGAGCGCCGATTCTTACCCTGTGCGCAGCGGATTTGTGGCCATCATTCCCAATGCAGATTATTACACGCCCACCGGCGAGCGCCTCGATCTCGTTGGCGTAAAGCCCAATATTGAAGTGAAAAGCGCACAGGCACTGCAATATGTGTTGGATCAATTGGCTAAGAAATAAACTCCGGTCAGGGTCAGGCGGCAACTTCTTGTTCGCTGCCTGGCTTTTTCGCTCTGCTTCCAAGAGGATCAACTAAATGAAACTTGTTGTTGCCCGCTCTGTCACGGCTTTATCTTTTTGTAATTTTTGTCGTAGGCTTTTTGCTTACCCCATATTTCATCGAGGTAATTTTTGTCCGCAATGATGATTGCGTCAAGTTTGAGATTGTCGGAGATATTGTTTTTTGTGACGTTGGCCGACAGAGGTATTTTGGTAGCTATCACTAAAATTTCGTTGTTGGGCGAATCAAACTCGAAGCAATTGAACTCAATCAAATGCTTATCAGTCGTGAACGACCTTCGGTTTTGGTGTACAAAACCATTGGTGCCAAACCGCGCTCTTATCTCTCGAAGCGTGGTGTGACCGAATCGAAAATCGGAATAAAGCGGCTGTGTTGCTTTGGGGTTTTGAAGCCAGTCATTTTCCATATAAACGATTTTTCCCTTTTGTACGGTGACGGAGAAGTCGTTGCCGTCGGAGGTTTTAAATTTTATCATATTCTTCTCCCGCGCATCCACTTTAAGCTTGATTTGCTCTACTGTCTTGGGGCTGTCTCCGATTTTGAGTCCGAGCATCGAAATGCCGGCCGGTTGGGCAGGCGTCTTCAATTCTTTGTACAGTTCCTGCAAGTTTTTTTCCAAACCTCCCGAGTACTTGAAATATTCAGGCATTGATAAAATGGAATTGAAATATAAATCACGCAGCTCCTCGTTTTTGCCTTTTTCCGCCAATGCAGACATGTGCCCGGCCAATGCTGAATAAAGACTTCCAAGATGCCTCGTCTTGTAAGATTCGGTTTTATTGTAGCCGATCCACTCAAAGTCCTCAAAACCAAAAGCAGTGTATTCATAATAAGGCCTCCCGTTAAAGGTCGGCATACGGGCTACATACTCGAGCAATTGGTCATAATTTTTTATCATCTTAAGTACCTGAAACCTTTGGATAAGCGCGTTGGAAGTCGAGAAGAACAGCGTCGCTTTTTCTGTGTCTGTTTTTAATCCATACTCATCAAGTCGGATGTCTGTTTTGCTCAAGTCTTTGTCATTGAACATTTTAGCCACACCTATATTTATTCGGTAGTAATAATTGTCCAACAACCAGCGATGGTCAATATCATCCTCCAGCGTCTGTCTGGCCACTTCCACACTCGTTTTGGGATTTGCGTTATCAGGCTGAAGGTTATAATGAATTTCCCTCAGCACATACCAGTATTTCAGTTCTTGATCTGAAGGCTTCGAAAGAAATTCTTTCGACAGGAGTTTTTGATCGGCCTTGCCCACTGCAATCAAAGCGTCAACGATGTGATTGAGATTTCGGGTTCTCAGCCGGTCAACGGTTTGGATAAAATCATCGCCGGTGCAATCAATGTTTTTGGAATAGAACTCGCCAAGCTGTACGAGGTTTTCAAAATCAGCCTGATTGCTTTGGCCAAAAGACAGGAAGGCGGCTGCGGCCATTAAAATAGTCAATATCTGCTTCATTGGCGTTTTGTTTAGTATGGATGCAAAAGTAAGTCAATACTTTGGAATATCAATCCGGTAGTTGCCGAAGCTCTTTATCTTCGCGCAAACAATCATCACATTGGCCATGCGTTCATTCCGATTTTTGACAACCGTCGCCTTTTGTACGGTCTTCATTTGGGGCAAACTTTCTGCTCAGGCGCCCATGCCCGGCATCCTCGACGAACAGGTTCGCGCCCGTGTCGTCAACGAGGTATTGGAAGACCGGTTCAACAACCTTTTGCCGCAACTCATGCGCCGCGAGGGCATAGATATGTGGGTGCTCATATCGCGGGAGTACAACGAAGACCCCGTGATGAAAACCATGTTGCCCGCCGAGTGGCTCTCTGCGCGCCGCCGCACGGTAATGGTCTTTTTTGATCGCGGACCGGGACAGGAATTGGAAAAATCGGCCATTGCCCGCTACGACGTGGGCCTACTGAAAGCCGAGTGGGACCTCAATGTGTATCCCGATCAATGGGAGGCGCTGGTAGAAATGATCAAAGCGCGCAATCCTAAAAAAATAGGCATCAATACCTCGGATACCTACGGACTGGCCGATGGACTGGTGCATACCGAGTACCAATTGCTGATGCAGAAACTGCCCGCTGCGTACAAGAGCCGTGTCGTGTCGGCAGAGAAATTGGCCATTGCCTGGCTCGAAACCCGCAGCGAAAAAGAAATGGCCCTGTACGAGCAAATCTGTCGCATATCGCATCTCATTGTGCAGGAGGGTTTGTCAGAGCTTGCCATACAACCCGGCGTGACCACCACAGACGACGTGGTGTGGTGGTATCGCAACCGGGTGCGCGCATTGGGTTTGGACACCTGGTTTCACCCTACGGTGGACGTGCAGCGCGCCGATCCTGCTAATTTCGACCACCTGCGTACCTTCAGCAAGCGCCCGCAAGGCCAGGTAATCCTGCCCGGCGACTTGCTGCATGTGGACTTCGGCATCACCTATCTGCGCCTGAACACCGATATGCAACAGCACGCTTATGTGCTGCGTCCGGGCGAGACGGAAGTGCCGGAAGCGCTCAAAAAGGCATTCCGGCAGGGCAATCGCCTGCAAGACATTCTGGTGCAGCAATTCAGTACAGGCCGCACCGGCAACGAGATGTTGGCGCGGGCATTGGCGCAGGCCAAAGCAGAGGGCATCGAGGGCAGCATTTATTCACATCCCATTGGTTTTCATGGCCATGCGGCGGGTCCGGCCATCGGCATGTGGGACAACCAGAAAAACGTACCCGGCACCGGCGATTACCCGCTTTACCCCAATACGGCTTTTTCCATAGAATTGAACGTCTCGGCTCTCATACCGGAATGGAATAAGACCATTCGCATCATGCTCGAAGAAGACGGCTTCTACGATGGGAAGGGTTTCCGCTTTATGGACGGGCGGCAGGAGGAGATTTATACGATACCGAGAGGCAGGTAGGAACGGGGGAGGGTTCATGGTTTCGGGTTTCATCCGCCGTAGCTTTGGCAAAGGTGGGTTCCGCGTTCAAGGTTTCGGGTTGGAACGGGTTGATGCAGGCCGCAAGCTGCAAGTCGCGTTCCCTCGCATTCGCGGAAATTCGCGCCCTTCGCCAAGATTCGCGTTAAAAATTTTGGCGTTCCGGCAGGAACGGGCTTTGTTCAATGTTTCGGGTTGCTCACCCCTCACACACTCACCCCTCACACACTCACCCCTCACACACTCACCCCTCACACACTCACCCCTGAAAACCGCCTACCGAGAACCCCATGCCACACCCGATGCCACTTTGCATAAAACCAATGAATCCAGGTACTTTCCATTAAAAAAACAATTTTCCCGGAAGTGCGCCTCCTGCACATATCCGCATTTGAGCAGCACCCGCGCCGAAGCTGTATTTTCAGGATTGACAATCGCCTCAATGGAGTGCAGCCCCATCTGGCGAAAGCCAAACTCCGTTGCTGCCTCCACCGCCTCCGGCATGAAACCGCGTCCCCGGCAATCAGAGTGTAAAATATAGCCGATCTCCGCGCGGTGGTTGTCCTGGTCCCAGTTCCACAACCCGATGGTACCCAGTAATTTGGGCGCATCCGGCAGGCATATACACCACAGAATGGACTGCCCCTCCTGTTGACCTTGCAGTACTTTGGATAGCAATTCCTCCGTCTCTTCCATGCGGGTATGCACAGGCCGGGGCACAAAGCGCATCATTTCCGGGCTGCTGCGGAGGGCGAACAAATCAGGCGCGTCGGCCATGCTGATTTCGCGCAAGCACAGGCGGGTAGTGCGCAATTCAGGAAAAGGAGTCATCGGCAAGGTCATGGCAATTAGGAATTGATCTAAATAATTCTGCAAAGGAAAACTTTTTTGTAATTTTCAATGCCTGTCATTTGCGTTTCTTGCGCCTATTGCTATGTTTACAGCCAGAAAGCACAAATCATTTTCAGTCAAACAAACTGCGTTTAGTGGAACCAACCAACATTCAAGACCCGGAGTATTTTCATAAAGTGGTGGACTGCCAATATGCCTGTCCCGCTCACACTCCGGTACCCGAATACATCCGCCTGATTGCTGCCGAAAAATACACGGAAGCCTACATGGTCAACTGGGAATCCAACGTGTTTCCCGGCATTCTGGGCCGCACCTGCGACCGCCCTTGCGAACCTGCCTGCCGCCGAGGACGCATCGAACAGGAGGAAGAACCGGTGGCAATATGCCGTCTCAAACGCGTAGCTGCCGACAACAAAGGCGAGGTGAAACACCTCATGCCCACTGCGCCGGCACAGGGCAACGGCAAAAAAATAGCCCTCATCGGCGGTGGTCCGGCCTCGCTCACCGTGGCCAGAGACCTGGCGCCGTTGGGCTACGAAATCCACTTGTACGACGAGTGGAACAAGGCCGGCGGCATGATGCGTACGCAGATTCCTGCCTTCCGGCTGCCCGAATCGGTGCTCGACGAAGAAACCGGCTACATCCTCTCGATGGGCATTCATACGCATTTCAACCACTATGTGTCGAGCATGCGCGAGGTACTGGACAAGGGCTACGACGCTGTTTTTGTGGGAACCGGCGCTCCCAAGGGCCGCGACCTCGAACTGCCGGGCCGCGAAGAAGGCGCCAAAAACATCCACATCGGCATTGAGTTTTTGGCCAATGTAGCCTTCGAGCACAGGCACAGCATCGGCAAAAAAGTGGTCATCCTTGGCGGCGGCAACACGGCCATGGACTGCTGCCGCACGGCCCGTCGCCTCGGCGGCGAACAGGTGACGGTGGTGGTGCGCAGCCCGTTCAATACCATGAAGGCATCGCCCTGGGAAATCCAAGATGCTCAGCGCGAGGACATTCCGATTTACAACAACATGCCGCCCAAGGAATTTGTGGTCAAAGACGGCCGCCTTACGGGCATCGTTTTTGAAAAAGTGCGCGTCGAATACGACGACAAAGGCCGACGCAACCTCGTGCCCACCGGCGAACCCGATGTGCTGATGGAGGCTGACGACGTCATCATCGCCGTGGGACAGGACAATGCCTTCCCCTGGATCGAGCGCGACCTCGGCATCGAATTCGGGCGATGGGATTTGCCGGTTTTGGACAAAAAAACCTTCCAGTCCACGCTGCCCAAAGTGTTCTTCGGCGGCGACGCAGCCTTCGGGCCTGAGAACGTCATCACCGCCGTAGCGCACGGTCATCAGGCGGCCATTTCCATGGATCTGTTTTGCAACGGCAAAGACCTGCTCACCGACCGGCCCGCTCCTACCACCAACCTCGTGCGCCAGAAAATGGGCATCCACGAATGGATGTACGACAGCGCGGTGGTGAACGACGACCGCTACGCCGTGCCGCACGAAGAAAAAACGCTGGCACTGAGCAACCGCAAAATCGAAGTGGAACTCGGCTTCGACGTAAAAACCGCCTTCCGGGAAGCACAGCGCTGCCTCAACTGCGATATTCAAACGGTGTTTTATACCTCCCGCTGCATCGAGTGCGACGCCTGCGTGGACATCTGTCCCACCACCTGCATCACCTTCACGGCCAATAGCGAAGATGAGGACGAACTCCGCAGCAGCCTCAACATGCCGGCCCTGAACAAATCGCAAGACCTGTATGTGTCGGGAGCGCTGCCTGCCACGGGCCGCGTGATGATCAAAGACGAGGACGTGTGCCTGCACTGCGGTTTGTGCGCCGAGCGCTGCCCGACAGCGGCCTGGGACATGCAGAAGTACTTTTATGGTGTGACCAAAGCGACAAAAATCCTATGAGCAAAGTGAAGATAAATGACTTCGTAATTCGTTTTGCGAACGTCAATGGCACAGGGTCTGCCAGTGCCAACGATATGTTTTCCAAAGCCGTTTTCCGTATGGGGATTCCGGTGGTGGCCAAAAACATTTTCCCTTCCAACATTCAGGGCCTGCCTACCTGGTTTGATGTGCGCGTGAGCGCCGACGGCTACCTCGGCCGGCGGGAAGAAGTGGACATTGTGGTAGCCGTCAATCCGCAGAGTTTCAAAAAAGACATTGCTGCGGTGCGTTCCGGCGGCTACCTGATTTACGACAGCACCAAACCGCTGCACCCCGAATTTCACCGGGAAGACATCCACTTCATCGGCGTGCCCATGATGCAGTTGTGCATGGACCATTACAACGAGCCGCGCCAGCAGCAGTTGTTTAAAAACATGGTCTATATCGGTGCGCTGATAGAATTGCTCGACATCGAATTGGAGGTGGTGCAAGGCATCATCCGCGATCAGTTCAAAAAGCATGAAAAGCTCATCGAACCGAACTTTCAGGCAATTGATCTGGGGCGCAATTACGTCAAGGCGCACTACGAGTACCCGCTGCCCGTTCGCGTGCAACGCATGGACAAAAACGGCGACAGCATCATGATAGACGGCAACACGGCTACCGGATTGGGCGCTCTGTACGGCGGCGCTTCGGTGGTGGCCTGGTACCCCATCACGCCTTCTACCTCGGTGGCCAAAGCCTTTGAAACCTACGCCAAACGCTACCGGGTGGACCCCGAAACCGGCGAAAAACGCTACGCCATTGTGCAAGCAGAAGATGAATTGGCCGCCATCGGCATGGTCATCGGAGCGGCCTGGAACGGCTCGCGGGCATTCACGGCTACCAGCGGTCCGGGCGTGTCGTTGATGAGCGAGTTTCTGGGATTGGCCTACTATGCCGAAATCCCCGCCGTACTCGTCAACGTGCAGCGCGGCGGGCCTTCCACGGGGATGCCCACGCGCACCCAGCAGGCCGACCTCCTCTCCTCGGCCTACGCTTCGCACGGCGATACCAAACACGTTTTGCTCTTCCCCGCCAACCCGGCAGAGTGCTTCGAGATGGCCGCCGATGCGCTCGACCTCGCCGACCGCCTGCAAACGCCCATTCTGGTAATGACCGACCTCGATCTGGGCATGAATTTCCACCTCTCGCCGCCGCTGAAATGGGACGACAACAGGAAGTACGACCGGGGCAAAGTGCTGAATGCTCAACAGTTAGATGAAATAAAGGACTTTGGCCGCTACTTGGATGTGGACGGCGACGGCATCCCTTACCGCACCATTCCGGGCACGCATCCTACCAAAGGCGCTTTCACCACGCGCGGCACCTCCCGCGACGAGTACGCCCGCTACACGGAGGATGCAGCCGCCTACGAGCACTCCATCAGGCGTTTGGATAAGAAGTGGAAAACGGCCTCTACTTTGGTTCCCAAGCCGGAGGTGTACCGCTCGCGGGGGCACGCGCTGGGCATGATCTGGATCGGCACTTCGCACCACGCTGCGGTGGAGGCCATTGACCTGCTGGAACAACAAGGCATTGCGATGGACGGACTGCGCGTGCGGGCTTTCCCCTTCAACGAAACGGTGGAGGCTTTCCTCGATGAACACAAGCTGGTGTTTGTAATCGAACAAAACCGCGATAAGCAATTCCGCACGCTCTTGGTGAACGAGTTGGAAACGGCGCCCAAAAAGCTCGTGCCCATCCAAAACTTCGATGGTATGCCCATCACGGCAGATTCGATTTTGAAGCAGGTGCTGGAGAGGGTAGGGGAGGCAGAGGTGAGCAGATAGCTGCGAACTGCGAGTGGGCCAGGCGAGCGGGAAATTTGACAAATCTTGAAGATTTGTCAAATTGTGCTGTGAACTGACTCAGCAAGCGGGCGAGCGAGGTAGTATGTCACCTGAAAACGCAAGATGACGGCGGAAAAAGTACAAAACAACAACAAATGGAACCTGTAACCACATCCAAAATGGTCGGCGCGGTGGCCGGCTACTTAGCGCAAACGCTGAAAGACCAGCGCTCTGTGCAGGATTTTTTCAGTGACTTCACCGACGCGGCCGTTCAGTGGGTGCGCCCGCTTTTTCTGACCGACGAGGGCCAACCCAAAGAAGTCATCGAAGACCTGCAAAAAGACCCGGAAGAGAAACTCAATACCGATGCGGTGGAAAACACCCTCGCCAAAGCGTTGAAAAAAGACCCTTCCGCAGAGGCGTTGCTCCAGACCATGTACGAAACCATACAGGCCAAAGCTGCCGCCGGGCAAACCATCTCCATCGTACACAGCAAAAACGTAGTGACCGGCAATATCTCGACGACCGGGAATGTGATTATTGGCGACAACAACTCTTGATACAAGATGAGCGAGATTTCCCACAGCAAAAATATCGTGACCGGGCACATTGATGCTCAGGGCAACGTCGTTGTGGGCGATACCATCATCAACCTCAAAGAAGCTGCCCAATACAAAGCCATAGAAGCGGAGATAGCCGAGCTGAACACCCGCTTTGAACGCACCCGAAAGCGAATAGAAAAAGCCCCTGACGACATGGATTTCCAGATGGAATTGCTGGAAATAGACGCCAAGCGCAGCCAAAAGCAGCAGGAATTGGACTCGCTCCGGAGGGAAGTTTTGAAATTGGCCGAAGACTTCCAGCGCATCCCGCTCAATACCGAGCGATTGCGCCGGGCGAAAGCCCATTTCGAGCAGGGCGAGTTTTCCGAAGCTCGTGCTGTGCTGGACGCCGAAGTCGAAACGATGGGCATTGAATTGGACGCTTTGCTACATGAAAAAGGGCGTTTGAACCAAAAAACGGCTGAAAACCAACAACATTTGAGCGACAAAGCCAACGAATACCTCATACTCGCACGCCTCACCGCTACGGATTACGAACTGCCCGGTCGTTTTGAAAAAACGACAGCGCACTTTGAGCAGTCCCTGCGGGCAGAGCGAAATGCGGAGAATGTGTTTGCTTTTGCCCATTTTTTACAGGAGCACAATGTGTTGATGCAGGCACAGCCCCTGTACGAAGAAGCCTTGCAGATGTATAAAGCGCTGGCCGAAGAGAACCCACGGACGTATTTGCCCGATGTCGCCATGACCTTAAACAATTTGGCTAATTTACAAAAGGCTAAAAATGAATTTGGGGAGGCGCTGGCGAAATACGAAGAAGCCTTGCAGATAAGAAGAGCGCTGGCCGAAGAGAACCCGCGGACGTATTTGCCCGATGTCGCCATGACCTTAAACAATTTGGCTAATTTACATTCGGCTAAAAATGAATTCGGGGAGGCGCAGGCAAAATACGAAGAAGCCTTGCAGATAAGAAGAGCGCTGGCCGAAGAGAACCCGCGGACGTATTTGCCCAATGTGGCTACTACCTTAAACAATTTGGCGGTTTTACATTCGGATAAAAATGAATTTGGGGAGGCGCTGGCGAAATACGAAGAAGCCTTGCAGATTTATAGAGCGCTGGCCGAAGAGAACCCGCGGACGTATTTGCCCGATGTCGCCATGGTATTAAACAATTTGGCCGCTTTACAAAAGGCTAAAAATGAATTTGGGGAGGCGCTGGCGAAATACGAAGAAGCCTTGCAGATTTATAGAGCGCTGGCCGAAGAGAACCCGCGGACGTATTTGCCCGATGTCGCCATGGTATTAAACAATTTGGCCGCTTTACAAAAGGCTAAAAATGAATTTGGGGAGGCGCTGGCGAAATACGAAGAAGCCTTGCAGATTTATAGAGCGCTGGCAGAAGAGAACCCACGGACGTATTTGCCGGATGTCGCCATGACCTTAAACAATTTGGCTAATTTACATTCGGCTAAAAATGAATTCGGGGAGGCGCAGGCAAAATACGAAGAAGCCTTGCAGATTTATAGAGCGCTGGCCGAAGAGAACCCGCGGACGTATTTGCCCGATGTCGCCATGGTATTAAACAATTTGGCCGCTTTACAAAAGGCTAAAAATGAATTTGGGGAGGCGCTGGCGAAATACGAAGAAGCCTTGCAGATAAGAAGAGCGCTGGCCGAAGAGAACCCGCGGACGTATTTGCCCGATGTCGCCATGACCTTAAACAATTTGGCTAATTTACACAAGAATAAAAATGAATTTGGAGAGGCGCAGGCAAAACACGAAGAAGCCTTGCAAATACGAAGAGCGCTGGCCGAAGAGAACCCGCAGACCTATTTGCCTGATGTCGCCATGACTACCGTCAATATAGCTATTTTTTATTTGCAGTCCCTACCAGACCGGGAAAAGTCCTTGGCATATTGTACAGAAGCGTTAAGGACGGGATTGCCTGTTGTGGAACACTTGCCTTCGGTGCAGAACTACCTTCAGGCAACCATGCAAGTTATAGCCGCCTGGGGCGAAGACCCCGAAGCCTTCCTCCAAAACACCCTCACCCAAATGAACGAACAAGCATCACCTTAGCAAAACACAGCTTGAGGCTTGCACCACGCCTCGAGCGTGGTTGAAGCTCACACAAAAATCATCCATCTAAAAAAAACACACAACATGTCCTTCATAAAACCACAATTCCACCATCCGGCACTGCCGAAAAACAAGGTAGGCTACACCAAGGCCGACTACGAAGGCAGCATCTCCACGCTCTGTGCCGGCTGCGGCCACGACTCCATCAGCGCCGCCATTGTGCAAGCCTGTTATGAAATTGATCTGGAGCCGCACAAATTGGCCAAAATATCCGGCATCGGCTGTTCGAGCAAAACGCCGGCCTATTTTCTCAACAACTCCCACGGTTTCAACTCCGTACACGGGCGCATGCCCTCCGTCGCCACCGGCGCGTACATGGCCAACCGCGACCTGATCTACCTCGGCGTTTCCGGCGACGGCGATACGGCCTCCATCGGCATGGGGCAGTTTGTACACGCTGTGCGGCGCAACCTCAACATGGTCTATATCGTGATGAACAACGGCTGCTACGGCCTCACCAAAGGCCAGGATTCCGCCACCGCCGATGTGGGGTCCATCAACAAAGAGGGCAGCGAAAACCCCTTTCAGGGCATAGACCTGTGCAGTCTTGCCATCGAACTGGGCGCTACCTTCGTGGCCCGCAGCTTTTCCGGCGACAAACACCAGCTCGTGCCGCTCATCAAGGCCGCCATGTCGCATCCGGGCTTTGCGTTTTTGGACGTGATCTCGCCCTGCGTGACCTTCAACAACAACAAGGGTTCTACCAAATCTTATGATTATGTCCGCGAACACATTGACGCCACTTCGGAACTGGATTTCGTGCCGATACACTCGGAAATCACGATTGACTATGAAGAGGGCAAATCCGTACTGGCGCCCCTGCACGACGGCTCTCTCTTGCATCTGCACAAACTCGCAGCCGGCTGGGACCCCACCGACCGCAAATCGGTGATTGACCTGCTGCAAACGGCCAAATCCGCCGGCGATATTCCCACTGGTCTGCTCTATTTGGACATGAATACCCGCAACCTGCACGACCTGATGAAAACCGCCAAAAAGCCACTCAACAGCATGAACGAGAGCGAATTGTGTCCGGGCGGGGCCGTACTGGAGGGGATCAATGCGGGGTTTAGATAGCACGCGAAGTAGAACTTCGCGCGAGCGGAGCACGAAGTAGAACTTCGCGCGAGCGGTTTTGTTTGCCCTGCGCTCGCCCCACTAACTCCCCGGTTGGGGAGAACCGGCAGCCATGCAAACAAAACACGCTTTCTGCCATTTCTATTCAAAATGGGTTTTGAAAAGCATTCTAAAATCAGAAAGTATGACAATACGGGCATTCACCCCACTGATGTGGATTTATCTGCTCTTGGCCATAGCCGGGCTGATCGTGCCCTGGTATTTCAATTTGCAGCATTTGCTGTACAGTCCGGTAGCTTTTACCGTGGCGGAGTTTTTCCGGCAGAACACAGATACCCCGATGGCCTCCAGCCTCACTTATGATTTTCTGATCGGCGGCAATGCTGCCATCATCTGGATGATCGTAGAGCACAGGAGGCTCAAAATGAAACACTTGTGGCTCTACATCATCGCTACTTTTCTCATTGCGTTTGCGTTTACCTTTCCGCTGTTTTTGTTTCAACGGGAGCGGCACTACGCATCTTCCCCGAAGGTCAACAAATTGTGATCGGGATCGAGGACTGAAAACTCCTTTTGGCCCCAGGGTTTTGTTGCCAAGCGGCCATTCGGATGCACGACGGCGTTTCGTTCAGCCAATGCGTACATTTGGTCTATATCGTTGGTTCGGATATACACCTGTCCGTAGTTTTCTGACGGATTGAGTTCTTTAAACTCAAAAAAATGTATCTGCACCTGATCTTTTTGGAGCATCAGATAACCCGCGTAATCGGCCGCGCCGAATTCTTCAAATCCTAATTTGTTGAGGTAAAAATCCCGCGTGACGGCTTTGTTACGCATCGGCAATTTGGGATGGATGGAGGTGAGCATTTTTTCAGGTCTTTGTTGATTCAAGTAATTGATTATTCAATTCTTAGCCACCTCCCCCAGCACCTGCAAAAACACCTCGCTGCCCCTCGCCCCGGACACCGCCAGACGATCATTGAATACAAAAAACGGCACCCCGCTTACGCCCACCTGCCGGGCTTCGTAAACATCGTGGCGCACCTCTTCTGCATACGCATCTCCCGCCAGCAAAGCATCCACTGCATCAGGCGGCAAGCCCGCCGACAGGCCGATGGAGCGCAGCACTTCCGCATCGGCTGTGTTTTTGCCCTCGCAGAAATAAGCCGCAAAAAGCCCTTCTTCCACGGCGTTTTGCAGTCCATGCGCTTTCGCCAGATGCGTCAGTCGGTGCGCATCGAACGAATTGGCCACCACAGCCCGCTCAAAATCGTAATGCAGACCCTCGGCAGCGGCCATCTCGGTTACATGCGCCATGGCAGAGAGGGTTTGCTCCCTGCTCCAGCCCTTGCTTTCGGCCAACGATTGCAGCACGCTTTTGGAGGGGTCGGTTTGCAGATTAGGTTGAAGTTGAAAACTCTTCCAGATTACTTCAACCGCTTCGCCTTGTGGAAACTCCCGCAGTGCGCGTTCCAACTGCCGCTTGCCGATGTAACAGAACGGACACATCACATCCGACCAGATTTCTATGGTTATTTTGCTCATAAGTCAATGTGCTGATTTGATAATATGCTAATCCCGATTCCTTCGTCATCGGGACAAGTTGTGCCGATGGCCAACTGCGAGCATTCGCGAAACGTGTCCGCCAAGCCCCCATTGTGATAAGCGCCGCCAAAGGTACAGGTTATTTTGAAAAAGGAGCCGGCGACACTTCACCCCGCCAGCTCGATGTGCGCTTTCAGCGAGGTTTCTACCGCATCGGCTACGAGGGTATAAAAGTGCTCCGGCTCATTGTCGGCCTGCACTTTCTCCAAAGCGCGGTAGTACGCCAGCCGTGAGTTTGGATCGCCTTTGAGGTTGGCAATAGTGTAGCCGTTGCGCAGCAGAATGAGGTTCATCACCAAGCGCGAGGTACGGCCGTTGCCGTCAATGAACGGGTGAATGCTCACAAGGCGTTCGTGCATGTCGGCAGCGAGCAAAACAGGGTGCAATGTATCCCGCTGCTGCCGGTAGTGAATGAAGTAGTCCTCCATCAGTTTGTCCAACAAGTAAGGCTGTGGCGGCTCGTGGCGACTGCCGCCGATGCGCACCGGCACCGAGCGGTAGCGCCCTGCGTTTTCGGAGTCCACGCCCCGGAGGATGAGGTTGTGTAAATCGAGCAGGGTGCGGCGGTCGAGGTCGGCTTGTTGGGTGGCCAATTCGGTGATGAAGGCTACTGCATCGGCATGGTTGACGGCCTCCAGATGCTCGCGCATGGTTTTGCCGCTGATGGTGAGTCCTTCGTTGATGACCAATGAGGTTTCCTGAAGTGTGAGGGTATTGCCTTCTATGCGGTTGCTTTCGAAGGTGTATTCTGTATGAAAATACTGCCTCATGCGCTCCAACTGGCTTTTATTCATTGGCTTGCAAGCCTGCCATGTTGTTTTCAACGCATCAATGGCGATGAGTTTATCCATCAGTACGCCGGGTATTTCGGGCAGTATGAGGCTGCGCTCACTGCGGAGGTATTCGATGCGACTTTCGGCTACCATGAGCAGTTCGTGTACACCCGTTTCGTATTGCAGCAGTACGGCTACTTTCTCGGCGAGGATGCTGCGGCGGAGGCTTGCCTCGTCTAAATGGTAGGCTTTGGCCAATGCGGGCGCCTGATCTTCGGGCGGCAGGCGTTGGCCATTCTCGAATTTACTGAGCAGCGCAGCGTCCATTTGAGCGATGGCGGCGGCTTCCCGGAGTTTGAGGCCGGATTTCTGGCGGGCGTTTTTGAGGAGTTGAGCCAATGTGTTCATGTTTTTATTTTTTTCTTGACAAATTTAGTCAAGAACACTTTGTTCCAGTTATTTGTTTCCTGTTTTCTCTTTTTCTTCCATTTTTGTCCAAACGGGCTACCTTTGCAACGTTTCAACAAGCCGACGGATTTGCATTTAGAAAAGCTCATACTCACTCAATTCAAGAATTACGCAGGGCAAACGCTGGAGTTGTCTGAGCGGCTCAATTGTTTTACCGGGCTGAACGGCATGGGAAAAACCAACCTCTTGGACGCCGTGTATTACCTGTGCCTCAGCAAGAGCCGGTTTGGCCTCGCCGATGCGCATTTGTGCCGGCAGGGCGAAGACTTCTTTCGCTTGGAGGGGCATTTCCGATGGCAGCAAAAGCCGGTAAAAATAGTGGCCAAAGTGCAACCCCGAAAGCGCAAAGTGCTGGAAAACAACGATGTTGCTTACTCTACGCTGAGCGAACACATCGGCCTGTTTCCGGTGGTGTTCATCGGGCCGGACGACACGCAGATGATTACCGAGGGCAGCGAGGAGCGCCGGAGGTTTATAGACAACACGCTTTCGCAAACCGATCCGCTGTACCTGCGGCAACTGATGACCTACAATCAGGTGCTGCAACAGCGCAACGCCGCCCTCAAGCAATTGGCCGAGCAACGCCGTTTCGACCAAGCGCTCATCAGTGTGTATGATGCGCAATTGGCGCCGGCGGGCCGCTACATTCACCAAAAGCGGCGGGAGTTTGTGGCCGAATTTGCGCCCATCATGCAGGCCACTTACAACAAGATTTGCGGCAGCCGGGAAACCGTATCGTGCAGCTACCGCTCAGCACTGGAGCAGCGCCCACTGGAGGAACTGCTGACGCAAAGCATTGAAAAAGACCGCATTTTGCAACGCACCACCGAAGGCGTACACCGGGACGATCTGGAACTGCTGATCCACGACCTGCCGGTGAAGCGGTTCGGCTCGCAGGGGCAACTCAAGTCCTTTGTGCTGGCGCTGAAACTGGCGCAGTATGATTTTTTGGAAAAGCAGAAAAGCATGCGCCCGATTTTGTTGCTCGACGATATTTTTGATAAATTGGATGCCGAACGGGTGAGCAGCCTGCTGCAACTGCTGCATCACGGCGATTTCGGGCAGGTATTCATCACCGACACCGATGAGCACCGGGTGGAAAATATCATCCGGGAATTTGACGCCGATTACCGCCGCTACCGCATTGAAAACGGCAGCGCTCATCTGCAAAACGCTATCGCATGAGAAAAACAAACGAACAAAGCGTGAAGGAGGTGCTTTCGGAAATGCTGGAAGCCTACCGCCTCAAATCCAAATTGGACGAAACGCGGGTGCGCGACGTCTGGGCGCAGGTGATGGGGCAGGTGATAGCAGGCTACACTACCGAGATCAAACTGCGGCGGCACAAACTCTTCGTGTCCATCTCCTCGGCGGCACTGCGGCAGGAATTGAGCTACGGTCGCGACAAGATCATGCGCAACATGAACGAGGCGTTGGGCGAAGACGTCATCAATGAGGTGGAGGTGAGAGGTTGAGGGCCAGGATTGCGGCAGGGGCCGGCGTGGTACCGCTGCTCCGTAGCGCGGGGTCTGAAACCGCCGCGCTACGGAGCAGCGGTAAGAGCAGAGGACCCGGTGCCCGCCATAAGATCGGAGCTGTTGGCTTTGGCGAGTCATTACAGGGATAAAGCCAACAGCGCTCGCGGTAGAGCGGGCAGCCGCCATAAAGAAATAGGATATTCTCAGATGAAAACGTGCAACCTGAAGCTTGCAGCCTGCGGCTTGTAGCTTACAGCCAACGACCATTTTACAAACAACTACTTAACAACCAATGCCAACCAATACATCCTTTCAACAAGCCATTTTGCAGGGAATACCCGCCGAACTGCCCCCCGTAAAACCCTACGACGCCACGGTGAGCCATGCGCCGCGCCGCGTGATAGAAGGTGTGCTGACGGCCAAAGAAAAACAATTGGCCCTGCGCAACGCGCTCCGGTATTTTCATCCGCGCCACCATGCCGTGCTGGCGAAGGAATTTGCGCAGGAATTGGAGCAGTATGGACGCATATACATGCACCGCTTCCGGCCCGACTACGAGATGTACGCCCGCCCCATCGGCGAGTACCCGCACCAATGCAAGCAGGCGGCGGCCATCATGCTGATGATACAAAACAACCTGGACCCCAAGGTGGCCAAGCACCCGCACGAACTCATCACCTACGGCGGCAACGGCGCGGTGTTTCAGAACTGGGCGCAATACCTGCTGACCATGCAATACCTGGCCGAAATGACAGAGGAACAGACGCTTGTGATGTACTCCGGGCATCCGATGGGCTTGTTTCCGTCCTCGCCGCAGGCGCCCCGCGTGGTGGTGACCAACGGCATGATGATACCCAACTACTCGAAAAAAGAGGACTGGAACAAATATAATGCGCTGGGCGTGACGCAATACGGCCAAATGACCGCCGGCTCGTACATGTACATCGGGCCGCAGGGCATCGTACACGGCACCACCATCACGCTGCTGAACGCGGGCCGCAAATTGGGACTGGGCGAAGACAGTCTGCGCGGCAAGGTGTATGTCACCTCCGGGCTGGGCGGTATGTCGGGCGCACAGGCCGGCGCGGCGGTGATAGCAGGCTGTGTGGGCGTGATAGCCGAAGTGGACGGCGACGCAGTGCAACAGCGAGTGACCGACGGGTACATCCTGCGGGAAAATGTATTTACCGACTTGGACCAACTCATTACCCGCATGGAGGACAGCCGCCGCAGCGGAACCGCCATAGCCTTGGTGTATCACGGCAACATCGTGGACCTGTGGGAACGCTTTGCAGAGCGCGGCGTACAGGTGGAATTGGGGTCGGACCAAACCTCGCTGCACAACATAGACGACATGGGCTACTGCCCAGCGGGCTACACCTTTGAGCAGGCCAAAGAACTGTTGATACGCGACAAACCGGCCTTCATGGAGGCCGTGCGCGACTCCCTGCGCCGCCATGTGCAGGCCGTGAACACCATGACCGGGCGCGGCATGTACTTCTGGGACTACGGCAATGCCTTCCTGCTGGAGGCGGGCCATGCCGGCGCCGATGTGTGGAAAAACGAAGCCGAGGGCCTGTATCGCTACCCCTCGTATGTGGAAGACATCATGGGGCCGATGTGCTTCGATTTCGGGTTTGGGCCTTTCCGCTGGGTGTGTACATCGGGTTTGAAATCGGACTTGGACCTGAGCGACCGCATTGCCGCCGAAGTGATAGAGGAAATGATGCAGGAAGCGCCCGACGAGATCATGGGCCAACTGCGCGACAACCTGTTGTGGATACAATCGGCAGATGAGAACCTGCCGGTGGTGGGCAGCAAATCGCGCATCCTGTACGCCGACGCCGAGGGCCGCATCCGTATAGCGCGGGCCTTCAATCAGGCCATTGCCGAGGGGCGGCTGCAAGGCCCGGTGGTACTGGGCCGCGACCACCACGACGTGAGCGGCACCGACTCTCCCTACCGCGAAACAGCCAACATCTACGACGGGTCGCGCTTCACGGCGGATATGGCGGTACACAATGTCATCGGCGACGCTTTCCGGGGAGCTACCTGGGTGAGCCTGCACAACGGTGGCGGCGTGGGCTGGGGCGAGGTGATGAACGGCGGATTCGGGCTGGTGTTGGACGGCAGCGCGGATTCGGAGCGCCGTCTGCAAAGCATGTTGTTCTGGGATGTGAACAACGGCATAGCGCGGCGCAGTTGGGCGCGCAACGAGGGCGCCATGCACACTGCGCAACGGGCGATGGAGATGGAGCCAAAACTGCGCATCACCATGCCGTATCTGGTGGAGGATGAGGTGTTGGAATAGGAACGTGAGGTAGCAATCGCGATGAGGGCAACCCCTGACAGGGGTTGAATGTCCCATGAGCGGGTGTGAATAATGACATTGAACCCCTGTCAGGGGTTCTTCTTCCCGTGATACGCATACCCCGCGTTCACTTCGTGACGCGGGGCTATTCACATTCAACCGCCGTTGGCGGTTGCCGGCGAGGCGCACGAGAGGCAGTATCTATAAAAATACTTCATTCGCCACTTCTTCGATCATTATTGGCGCTGAACTTACCTTTCGCTTACGCGAAACGACCGTTGTTGCTCATAGCGGGCAGCCAAAAGCAAAAAATTGCAGCCATCGAAAAAAAATATTCAAAAAAACTTGACATTGATTTAACAAAGCATACATTTGCTCTGTCTTTCCACCCCCTGCGAGAGATATTACTACTTACCAAATCATTAGTTCTGGATTTTCTACTGCTTTTTCATCGGTGTTGCCGCATGAGGGGGCCGGAAGTCGTTATACCTTATTTTCTCATTTTTAACACTTTGATGAAATGAAAACACTTTTAAAAGTTTCTGGAAGGCTGGGATTGGCCCTCGGTATGTTGTTATGGACATATCAGGGGTTCTCCCAAAACACCTGCGCATCACCTGCCGTGATTCCAAGCGTGCCTTTTAGCAGTGGCGCACAAACCACTTGCGGCACAGGCAACGATTATGTGGCAGGTTTTTCCTGTGTGAGTACGAACTATGGTGGTGGTGAAGACTATGTTTACTCCATCAGCATCACGGGTGCTCCTGTCACTTACACATTGGCTTTGGGAGGCGCCGCCACTTGGAAGATTGCTTCCGTACACAGTGCCTGCTCGCCTACAACGGGCAACTGCATTGGCGGGGTAGCTACCAGTTCCGGCACAAGCGCCAGCGCCAACGTAACCTTTCCGAGCGACGGCACCTACTACATTATTGTGGATACATGGCCGGACCCTACTTGTGGTGGATTCACGCTTGATCTTACAGTACCGCCCCCGCCGCCTGCCAACGACAACTGCTCGGGCGCCATCGCTTTTCCCACCATTCCAACAAATGGAACATGTGCTACTTTGATGGGAAATACGGCCAGTGCTACACAGTCACAGGCAGCCTGCGCAGGCTCAGGTGCTGACGATGACGTCTGGTTCTCTTTTGTAGCACCTGCTACTACTATTATTGTAGAACTGACCGCTATCTCAGGGAATACCGACCGTGTACACCAGATTTTTTCAGGTTCTTGTGGCTCGCTGACCAGTGTCAAGTGCAGCGACCCCGAAACCAGCACTACAACGGGGTTGGTAGTAGGTAATACTTACTACATTCGGGTTCACACTTATGGTACTGGGTCTTCTACTTCTTTCAATATCTGCCTGAAAACGCCGCCGCCGCCGCCGGCCAACGACGACTGCGCAAATGCCACTCAATTGACGGTCAACGCCGATCTCTCCTGTGGTGTAGTAACTCCAGGCACCGTTGCAAGTGCTACCGGCACCGCCGATGCTACCTGTACGGGTACGGAAGACGATGATGTATGGTTCAAATTTACGGCCACTGCCACCAGTCACAAGATTGACCTGCTCAATGTTACGGGGTCTACAACTGATTTGGCACACCAGGTATTGAGCGCTTGTGGAGGTACCAATTTGCTGTGCAGCGATCCCAACTCCAGTACTGTCTCTGGGCTGACGGTGGGTGCTGAATATCTCCTCAGAGTTTATTCTTACACCTCTACGACCGGTCAAACGACAACGTTCAACGTATGTATTGGTACCAATCCACCGCCACCGGCCAATGACGAGTGCGCGGGAGCCATTGCGCTCACAGTGGGTTCTTCCTGCTCTTTCACACAATACACGACTTCGGGTGCTACCGGCTCGGTAGGCCCTCCGGCTCCGGGTTGCGCCAGCTATTCGGGTGGCGATGTATGGTTCAGTGTAGTAGTGCCCTCTACCGGTCGCATCATTCTTGATACCAATACAGGTGTAGTAACCGATGGCGGTATGGCCATCTACTCCGGTAACTGCGGCACCCTCACACTTATTGAGTGCGACGACGACGACAGCGCCAATGGCCTCATGCCTTTCATTGATCGCTCCGGCCTTACTCCCGGCTCTACCGTTTATGTTCGTTTTTGGGAGTACGGCAATGACAACCCGGGCACCTTCAGCATTTGTGCCTGGGCCCCTGCTCCGCCTTGTGAAGCGCCCGGCGCACCCTCTGCTTCCAGCGTAGGCTCCACTTCCGCCACAGTAAGCTGGGCTGCTGCTCCCGGCGCTACCAGCTACCGCATATCGGCTGGCACGGCCGGCCACGTTTGCGGTACAGGCTCGATCACTACCTCGGGTACCTCCATCAACCTCACGGGTCTGATACCCAATACTACTTACACTTTCTGCGTACGTACAGAAGCTTGCGGTGGCGGCTCGTCCAGCAGCTATGTGACCACTACCTTTACCACGGCTCCGCTGCCCAACGACAACTGCGCCGGCGCTCAGGTCGTAACCTGCGGCACTACAACGGCCGGCAGCACAGTAGGCGCTGCTTCCGATTCAGGTGTCGGTTCTTGCGGCATCGGCAGCGGCGGTACGCCCGGCAACGGCGTGTGGTACAAGTTTGTAGGCAACGGCGCTCAGGCTACCATCAGCCTTTGCGGCTCTTCTTATGATACCAAACTGCATGTTTACAGCGGCGCTTGCGGCAGCCTCACCTGCGTAACCAGCAGTGATGACTTCTGCGGTTCTGGGTCTCAGGTGGTTTTTAATGCCACCGTAGGCGTTGACTATTATATTCTTGTGAGCGGTTTTAGTTCAGCTACCGGCGCGTTCACCATGAACATCTCCTGCCTCTGCGGGCCGGTGATCGGCGCGCCCTGGACGACTACCGGCGTAGGCGGCGCTACCGGCTCTGCCATTGACAATGTGTGCGAAAATACGCTTGATGTAGGTTCTAATGGCTTCTCGCCTTCTCTGAGCGCCGACATGATGAACTTCATCCACCAAAACCTCTGCGGCAACCAAAGCGTGACGGTGAAAGTGAAGAACATCACCAACGGAGGCTGGGCTGGCATCATGTTCCGCGAAAGCACGGCTGCCGGCGCCAAAATGGTAGCCATCAAAACGCAGCTCAATACGCATGTCACCCGCGATGCCCGCACCACCACCAATGGTATCCGTTCTACACAGCAAATTCCCGCCATCGGCCATACCTGGCTGCGTTTGGTGCGCAACGGCAATATCTTCACCGGCTTCCAGTCTCAGAACGGCGTCACTTGGCAGACGGCATTTACGGTTACAGTGGCTATGAACAGTTGTCTGGAAGTGGGTCTGTTCACACAGGGCATCAATGTCAACTCTGTGGCAACCGCCAGCTTCAGCAATGTTTCCGGCATTCCGACAACCATTATTCCGTTGGTAGGTGCGGGAGGCGTCCAGTTGGACGTTGCTCCGCTGGAGTTCAGCCTCTTCCCCAACCCGACTCAATCGGAAATCAATGTGAAGATGGGTGAAGAATTTATGGGCAAAGATGTGACGGTACAAATCATGAACCAATTGGGCCAGACAGTGATGGTACGCCGCCTCAACGAAGTACAAAACCCGGTGGAGAACATCCGCTTGGACAACTTCGCAGAAGGCGTATATTTCCTCAGTCTCCGTACGGAAGGCCAGGAAGTCCTCACCAAGAAGTTCATTGTGAAAGGTTTGCGTCCGTAAAACTTTCCACGTTCTATAAACAAACAGGAGCCGGTTCCGCAAGGGGCTGGCTTTTGTTTTTGTATTCGGACAGTTTATGAAATGCAAATGATGTCGAGGCTTGGGGAAATGTTGTGGGCGCTCCCAATGCGGAGACAGCATAAAATCATCAAGTAGAAAAAAATATTCAAAAAAATTTGACATTAATTTAACAAAGCATACATTTGTCTTGTCTTTTCACCCTCCGCGAGAGATTTTTCTGCTTACCAATCATTGTTTCAGGATTTTCTACTGCTTCTTCATCGGTTTTGCCGCATAAGGAGTTGGAAGTCGTCATATCCTTATTATCTCATTATTAACACTTTAATGAAATGAAAACACTTTTTCGATTTACTCTAACGGCCTTTCTGGCGCTGCTATCTTCTGCAGCATGGCAGGCTGCTGCACAGTGCGGCAATGACAACACCCAGTTTGGAACAAGTACGATTACTTGCGGAGCAGGTTCCACAGTGCTTACTACCTGCATCTATGGCGGTGAATATCGTCTGGTAAACGTTACGATGGGCAATACCTACACGTTCTCTACCTGCGGAGATACTGATTTTGACACGCAGATCACGCTCTTCAACGATGCAGGCGGGTCTTACTTAGCTTACAACGATGACGGCTGCGATGCGCAATCAATAGTGATCTGGACAGCTACCTTTACCGGTGCGGTACGCGTATTAGTGGATCAATACAACTGTACCTCCAATACTACTTGTATGACGCTTAATGGAAGTTGTACGGTTCCGGGCAGCGGCAGCGGATGTACTACAGCTTCTTATGGTTTGTATCCTTCTTCTACCTATACGCCTGTATGCAACGGTATCGCAGGCACCATTACATCAATTGGGTACGCCGGCGAATACTCCAATGTAAACGTCACTTCAGGTACTGCTTACACTTTCAGCAGTTCAATCGGCACAGACTACCTTACAATTGCCGGGTCAACGGGTTCGCCTGTTTATACGACCGGCACAGGTTCGGTAACCTGGACTTCGACGGTTACCGGTACGGTTCGTTTTTATACGCATACCAATTCGGCTTGCGGTGAAAGTACGTCTTCTCGCACCAGGTCTGTGACCTGCGGAAGCGCACCGGCTTATGACCCCTGCGCCAGCATTACCAACCTCACTTGCGGCCAATCCACTACGGCTTCCAGCACGGGGTCTGGCGCCTGGAGTGTATCTGCTTGCGGTTTTTCTACCCCCGGGCAGGAAAAAGTGTACAGTTTTACCCCAACCATTTCGGGAATGCATACGCTGGTTATTACTTCTACCAATTCTCTTTACGCTGATTATTTCTACAAAACAGCTTCCGGCGGTTGCAATGCATCGGGTTGGACTTGTATTGATGACCTTAACTCTGCCAGCTCCGTCACTTTCGGACCTTTAACTGCGGGCACGGCCTATTACATCTTGTATGATCCGGAAAGCACCAGTACAACAACCCATACCTTCCGCATTGACTGCCCGGTACCGCCCTGCAATGCTCCGGGTACGCCTTCTGCCAACAGCGTAGGCACAACTTCTGCCACTGTAAGCTGGGCGGCTGCACCGGGCGCTACCAGCTATGACTGGACGGTAGGCACCGGCGCAAGCTGCCCCACCGGTACCGGCGCCAACACGGCTGCTACTTCCGTAAACCTCACCGGTCTTATTCCCAACACGACCTACCGCTTCTGTGTGCGCACCAGCGCTTGCGACGGCGGTTCGGCTACCAGCTATGTGAGCACTACCTTCACCACGGCGCCGCTGCCCAATGATGCCTGCTCCGGCGCTCAGGTAGTTACTTGCGGCAGCACCATCAGCGGCAGCACGGTAGGCGCTGCTTCTGATTCGGGTGTCGGCACTTGCGCCGTCGGCGGTGGCGGCACGCCCGGCAACGGAGTGTGGTACAAACTTGTGGGCAACGGCGCCCAGGTTACAGCCAGCCTTTGCGGTTCGTCTTATGATACCAAATTGCACGTTTATACCGGCACCTGCGGAAGCCTGACTTGCTTAACAAGCAGCGACGATTTCTGCGGTACTCAGTCTCAGGTGGTGTTCAATGCCAACTTAGGTACGGATTACTACATTTTGGTCAATGGCTTTGGCAGTGCTACCGGATCATTCAGCATGAGCCTGACCTGCCTCTGCGGCCCGGCCATCGGCGCGCCCTGGACGACCACCGGCGTAGGCGGCGCTACCGGCACTGCCATTGACAACGTATGCGAAAATACGCTCGATGTCGGTTCCAATGGATTCTCTCCATCGCTGAGCGCCGATAAGATGAACTTCATCCACCAAAACCTCTGCGGCAACCAAAGCGTGACGGTGAAGGTCAACAGCATCACCAACGGCGGCTGGGCAGGCATCATGTTCCGCGAAAGTATCGCTGCCGGCTCCAAAATGGTGGCCATCAAAACACAGCTCAGTACGCATGTCACTCGCGAAGTTCGCACTACTACCAACGGCCCACGCTCCACGCAACAAGTTCCGGCCATCGGGCACACCTGGCTGCGTTTGGTGCGCAACGGCAATATCTTCACCGGCTACCAGTCGCACAACGGCGTAAACTGGCAGTCTGCATTTACGGTTACAGTGGCCATGAACAATTGTCTGGAAGTGGGTCTGTTCACGCAGGGCATCAACGTCAACTCCGTAGCTACAGCCAGCTTCAGCAATATTTCCGGCATTCCGACAACCATTATTCCGTTGGTAGGTGCGGGAGGCGTACAGTTGGACATTGCTCCGCTGGAGTTCAGCCTCTTCCCCAACCCGACTCAATCGGAAATCAATGTGAAGATGGGTGAAGAATTTATGGGCAAAGATGTGACGGTACAAATCATGAACCAATTGGGCCAGACAGTGATGGTACGCCGCCTCAACGAAGTACAAAACCCGGTGGAGAACATCCGCTTGGACAACTTCGCAGAAGGCGTATATTTCCTCAGTCTCCGTACGGAAGGCCAGGAAGTCCTCACCAAGAAGTTCATTGTGAAAGGTTTGCGTCCGTAAAACTTTCCACGTTCTATAAACAAACAGGAGCCGGTTCCGCAAGGGGCCGGCTTTTGTTTTTGTGGGAAGCCTCAAACAAACAGCATCGCAAAGGAGTTATTGGATGCGTTTGTAACTAATAACTTTCAAATACCCGACTTTATGAAAAACATCACTGCGCTTTTGCTCATCGCCGGATTGGCTTGGGCCTGCAACAACGAAAAACGCCCCACTGCCGAAACCGGAGATGCCGCCGCCACACCTGATGCCGCTGCCATTGCCGGCACAGATGCCTACACGCTGGATGCCGCTGCTTCCACCCTGCTGTGGGAAGGCTATGAAGGGCTGAGCCTCGGCCAATCGGCGCACAATGGCTCTTTGCGCATCGCTTCGGGCGTCGTCAATGCGCAAGGCAACCTGCCTGTTGCCGGCAAATTTGTCATTGACATGACTTCCCTCAAAGTGGAAGACATGCCCGCCGGCGACATGGGCAATGCCAAGCTCACCCGCCACCTGTTGAATGCCGACTTTTTCGACGCGGCCAAATATCCGCAGGCTGTTTTTGAAATCACGCAGTCACGGGCTATTACGGCGGACAGTATCAATATAACCGGCAACCTGACCTTGCGCGGAACGACCAAAAGTGTGAGTTTTCCTGCCAAAGTAAGCGCGGCCAACGGCATGTTCAGCGCCGTGACGCCCAAGTTTTATATCAATCGCAAAGACTGGGGCATGTTTTACCGCAGTGAGGATTCGCTCGGCGACGACCTCATTCGCCCGGAAATGGGCATCACGCTGGCCATCGTTGCTAAAAAGTAGATCATGGAAAAGGTCAGAATAGACAAATGGCTGTGGAGTGTGCGCATTTTCAAGTCGCGTACCATCGCCACCGACGCCTGCAAAGAGGGTAAGGTGAAGTTGAACGGCATCAGTGCCAAATCATCTCAACTCATTCAGGTAGGCGATCAGGTGGAAGTGAAAAAAGAGGGGTTCAACATGCAATACAAAGTGCTGAATCTCATCGAAAAACGCGTGGGAGCGCCCATTGCGCAGGCTTGCTATGAAGACCTCACTCCGGCAGAAGAACTGAACAAATACAAAGATTGGTTTGTGGGGAAGGCCGGTGCTGAATACCGCGAAAAAGGCGCCGGCCGTCCTACCAAAAAAGAGCGCCGGGTAATTGATGACTTTAAAGATCACCGGTAACTCAGAAACTAAGCTCCGGATGGTAGCCCCGCACGCCTCTGAAATGATTGGAAATGAACTCCATATCGGCCTCGGCATCGCCGGTGGGGTAGAATGGCTCGGCGATGGCCACGCATTTGTTGCCGTAGTCGAATTTTACCAAAACGATGGGTACTTTGGCGCCCACGGCGATGTAATAAAACCCGGTTTTGAGTTTGTCCACTTTTTTGCGGGTGCCCTCCGGCGCTAAGGTGAGGCGGAATTCCTTTTCGCGGTTGAAAATGTCCACCACCGAATCTACGAAGTTGTTGCTCTTGCTGCGATCTACCGGGTAGCCGCCCAACCATCTGAAGAACCAACCGTGCGGAGGACGAAACAGAGCGTCTTTGCCTACAAAATTGAGGTCGGAATGTCGAAAAATGGAGCGCACCATGATACCGATGGGGAAATCCCAGTTGGAGGTATGCGGCACTACGGCAATGACGAATTTGGGCAGGTGGAAGGGGAACGCGCCTTCCATGCGCCAACCCATGAGTTTATAGAACACAAAAGAGCAAAGCCATCTGAACATACGTCGTGTTTTTTAGAAGGGCGAAGATACTTCGGATTTCGGATTCCGGGGTCAAAGTTCTGGGTTTCGGGTTTCGGGTTCAAGGTTTCGGGTTCCGAGTTGCCCACCCCTCACGCACTCACCCCTCACCCACTGAAGGCCGCCTACCGCCTACCGAACCCTCGCGCTTACCGCGCCACGGCGCGGCTACCGCACACCGCCGACCGCCGATCGGTTTCGGGTTTAAAGTTCCGGGTTTTCGACGCTGAAAGACGCAGATTATTATGATTGTTATGCCCCTCTCCGAGCAGCGCCAATCATAAAAATCATAAAGATCAGCGTCAAAAAAAATTCGCGTTTCGAGGTTCGAGGTTCCCCCGGCTTAGCACTGCCTATCGAGTACCGCCTACCGGTTCCGGGTTCAAGGTTTAGGGTTTAAGGTTCAGCGTTCCGTGTTGCTCACGCCTCACGCACTCACCACTAACCCGCCGCATACCGCCTACCGAACCCCCGCGCTTAGCACCGCCGACTGCACACCGCCGACCGCCTACCGAACCCTCGCCTACTGGAACAACTCCCTTTCAATCAACTCGCACAAAATATGCCCCATGAGGATATGGCATTCCTGAATGCGCGGCGTGTCCTTGGAGGGCGCGGCCAGCAGGTGATGCGACAGCGCGGCGAGTTGACCTCCGCCTGCGCCGGTCATACCGATGACGTACATGCCGATTTCGCGGGCGGCTTGGGCGGCGCGCACTACGTTGGGCGAATTGCCGGAGGTAGAAATAGCCACCAACACATCGCCGGGGCGGCCGGCAGCGCGCACCATGCGGGCGTACACCTCGTCGTAGCCGTAGTCGTTGCCCACAGCGGTGAGGTAAGAGCTGTTGACGTGCAGCGCTTCTGCGTAGAGGGGCGGGCGGTCTTTGTAAAATCGGCCCGACAGCTCGGCGGCGATGTGCTGGGCATCGGCGGCACTGCCTCCGTTGCCGCAGAGGAGGATTTTGCCGTCGCGGCGATAGGTGGCGAGGCAAGCCTGTACGGCCGATTCGAGCGTTTTGAGCAGCAGCCCGTCGGCAAGCATGGCCTGTTTGGCTGCGATGCTGTTTTGTATGATGGAGTTGATGGTGGATGGCATACGGTAGCGGCGACTTTAGTCGCTGTATTATTTTTTAGCATATCGGCACGCGGTACCGGCGACTTTAGTCGCCGTACTTTAGCTGCCGTTACTTCACAAAATGAAAAAACAAAAACATGACCACGCCGATGAAAGCGATTTCCAATATCTGGCCGGTTTTTCGGTCGCGCACGCGGAGGCGAATGAGCGCGATGGAGGAAGCGATGAATGCCACGGCGAGATAAAAAAGCAGCTTTTTGAAACTGAACGCTACGCCGCCTTCCTGTGCGTACCGCTTGCCGCTCCACACGATTTCTTTGAGGATGATGCCGGTAAACGAGGTGACGATGCCCGCCAGATAGAGCCGCCAGAGTTCGATTTTGGGGCGGATGCGGTGGATGGCGCGCACGGTGCTGGTGACGACCAACCAGATGAGAAACAGTTCTATGGCTGCCAGAACTGACCGCGAAAAGGAAGTTTCCCGGCCGAAAATATGCGGCCAGCCCCAAAGTGCCGCCGAGAGCAGCAGCGCCAGAAATATGCCGCCTATGAAGGCCGCCTGCCATTGTACGCGATTGTTGAGATACTGTTGCTCAACGGCGCTTTCTCTATTGTTGGTTGTTCTTTTTGCCATGTTGTTTGAGTTGTTCGTACAGGTGGAGCAGGGCGGCGCTCATGGCCGACCAGGAGAATCTTTTTTTTGCTTCCCGCACTGCCTGCAGCATCGTTGCAGCCCGATGGTGGTTGAAATAATCGGCGATGGCTTCCGCGATGGCGTTTTCATTCACCGGCACCACATAGCCCGAAACGCCATGCTCTACGATTTCGGGGAGGCCGCCTACATGGGTGACGACCATCGGTTTTTCAAAGTGGTAGGCCAATTGCGAAATGCCGCTTTGGGTGGCCGTGCGATAGGGCTGCACCACGAGGTCGGCGGCGCCGAAATAGTAGCGTACGTCGGCTGCGGGAATGTAATCGGAGTGCAGGGTGAGGCGGTTTTCGAGGCCCAGTTCGGCAATGAGCGCGCGGTATTTGTCTTCGTTGCCGTAAAACTCTCCGGCTACAATGAGGTGGAGGTCGAGATGGGCCAAAACCGGCAGTGCGGCGGCCCGCAGGAGCAGGTCCAAACCTTTATAATCGCGGATGAAGCCGAAAAACAGCAGATAGCCTTTGGCCGGGGGCAGGCCGAGCCGGGCGATGGATTCCTGGCGGGAAGCCTGCGCTCCGTAGTTGTCGTAGAGTGGGTGCGGGATGTAGGCCGTTGGTTTATCGGGTTCAAAATCATGCAGTTGCGATTCTACCGAGCGCGACATGGCGATGAAGGCATCGGCAGAGCGGGTAAACCAGCGGGTGAGCAGGCGGTCGCCGGGGTGGTGTTCGTGCGGCACGAGGTTGTCCACCAAGGCCACGATTTTGGTATGCCCGTTGCGGCGAATGAGGCGCAGGATGCTGCCTTTGCAGGGCGCCATGAAGGGCAGCCAGTAGCGCACCAGCACGATGTCGGGGCGTTCGCGGGCCAGCATATTGCCGACGCGGAGCCAGTTGAGCGGGTTGACGGAGTGGATGAGCGGGCGAATGTGCAGGCCGGGCGGAGGCGGATCGGTGGTGAACTGCGTTTTGCCGGGAAACAAAAATTCGGGGTATTGCATCGAAAAAGAAACGATGCGCACCTCGTGGCCTTCCTGCATGAGTTCCTGTGCCAGCCGTTCGGAAGAGGCCGCGATGCCCCCCCGCAGCGGATGAGCCGGCGAGATGATGACAATCTTTTTCATTCCTGCTCTCCGATGCGTTTTTCGATCAGGTATTGGTTGCGTTCGGGCGCGTTGCGAGTGACTAACTCGGCTAGGAAACCAGTGACAAACAACTGTGTACCAATGATAACGATGAGAATTCCGAAATGAAACAGCGGCCTGTCGGCAATGCGATAGGCGTCATAAACGAGCTTGGCGATGCTGAGGGAAAGCAGGATAAAGATGCCCAAAGCGATACAACACATCCCCAAGGTACCGAAAAAGTGCATGGGGCGTTTGCCGAATTTGCCGACGAAAGTAATGGAAAGTAAATCTAAAAAACCATTGATGAAGCGCTCCAAACCGAACTTGGTCACGCCGTATTTGCGGGCCTGATGCTGCACCACTTTTTCGCCGATGTTGGAAAAACCGGCCCACTTGGCCAACAGCGGTACATAGCGGTGCATTTCGCCATACACTTCGATGCTTTTTACCACATCGAGGCGGTAGGCTTTGAGGCCGCAGTTGAAGTCGTGGAGTTCTATTTTGCTGATCCAGCGGGTAATGGAGTTGAAAAACTTGGAGGGCAGCGTTTTGGAAATCGGGTCGTAACGCTTTTGTTTCCAGCCGGATACGAGGTCGTAGCCGCCGTCGGTGATCATGCGATGCAGGTCGGGAATTTCATCGGGGCTGTCTTGCAGGTCGGCATCCATGGTGATGACAACGTTGCCGGCGGCCTGTTCAAAACCGGTTTGCAGGGCGGCGGATTTGCCGTAGTTGCGGCGGAATTTGATGCCCCGCACGGTATCGGGCTGCGCTGCGCATAGCTGTTCGATGACCTGCCAGGAGCGGTCTTTGCTGCCGTCGTCCACAAAAATAATTTCGTAAGACAGGGCATTTTCGAGGCAAACCCTGCGAATCCAGGCTTCCAATTCGGGCAAGGATTCTTCTTCGTTGAACAAAGGCACTATTACGGATACATCCATTTTTATCATTCTTTATAGCTGCGAGCTACGAGTCGCGAGCTACGAGTTTGGTTTTCCAAAAGAAAAAGGATTGATTTTATGATGAGTGAAGGGGTGACTACAGGCTGTGATCTTGATTGAGTCACCCCTTCACTAAACTACTATGCTATGCCTCCCTTTTGATAAACAGCGCAATGATGGCCGAGAGGAAAAAGCCGCCGATGAGGCTCCATAAAAAGCCCACAGCCGAGTTGCGGAATCCCACGCGGAGGTCGTCTGCGCTGATGTTTTCCATTTGTTCCAGCATATCTTCGCTGCCTAATTTTTCAGCCAGCACTTTGGATTGCTCAATCATCATTTCCCGCTGGATTTCAACGAGATTGGTATCCACATAGTTGTAGAGCACATAGTTGAACGCCACATAAACCAAGCTGGCAATGACATACGAACCGAATGCCGGCCGCAGCGCTTCCCGGAAAGGAAATGCACCGCCGGAGGCATCGCGCTCCACCATCGCAGCCTTGACCATTGCAACAATATAGATGATGAGCGAACTCCAGGAAACCCAAGGGCTAAGCATCATCTTCGGGTCTATAAAGTAGAACAGGAGCAGGTACGCTATGGTACCCGCTCCTGCATACAATCCGTGTTTTAAAATGTTGGCGTTCATTTAGTTGGAATACGTGGACGGAGCGTCGCGTTTCATGATGGCAGAAGCGATAAGGGAGTAAATGAGGCCGGAAACCAAGCCGCCGATCAATCCGAATATTGCCATTACGGGAGTGCTGGTGAACATACCGGCCATTTTGGTGGCTTCTTCAATTTGTTCATCGTCCAGGCCCTGGCTTTCAAACTGTTCCTGCATGGCGGTACTCATGGCGTCCTGCATGACATCGCCCATGTAGGTCACCACAAAAATAGCGCCGACCGTAGCCATGACTAAAGCAATCATCATGCCCATGCCAAAGCCGCCGCCAAAGCTGATGAATCCGCCGTTGTGATCGTCGCGATACTGTTTGATGCCCAGCGCCGTAGCTCCAATACCTATCGCCCAGCCCAGCGGCATAAGGGCAAGATTGCCTGCACTGAAACTGCTGGAGTAATCGGACCAGCCCATCACCTGCCACAACATTTGCAGGGCGATGCCGGCCAAGCCGCCTATAAGGCCCCAGCGAAGGGCGAGCGGCCATTTGGAAGCGGGCTTTTGTGCGTTGTAAATAGGATCATCTAGTGTACTCATGGTAGTGTGGTTTTTGATTCAATCCCGAAGATGAGGCGAAAGTATTAAACGACCAAACGTCTTTCTACAAAGCGTCGAATTTTCTGTAATGAGGGCCGGAAATCGTCGCCCAAACGCGCCCTTTGAAGGATTGGCCGATGAGCGGCGAATTGTGCGATTTAGACAAAATATGCTCGCGCTGGAATGTCCACTCGGCATTGGGTTGGAACAGCGTGAGCCAGGCCTGAACGCCCACTTGAACAGAAGGAGCAGGCAGCCCGAAAATCTCCCGCGGGCGGAGGGCCAACCATTTTATCCATTGTTGCGGGCTGAAACGGAGGCCCAGATGCGTGTGCAAAGCGGCGGCGGCCGTTTGCAAACCGATGGCCCCGAAATCGGCGTAAGGAAATTCGCGGTCTTTGGCCTCGGTGTCTAATGGCAGGTGATTGCTGAAAATAAAATCCAGTGTGCCGTCTTCCAAACCTTCGAGGAGCGCCTCGCGGTCGTCTTCGCTGCGGAGGGGAGGCAGCACTTTGAAATTTTCATTAAAATCGCCGAGTACTTCGTCGGTAAACAGCAGGTTGAGCGCCGCTACCGAGGCCGTCACGGGCAGGCCGGCTTTTTTGGCCCGCCGCACCATTTCTACAGCGCCTCGTGTGGAAAGTCCCCACAAATGCAGGCGCGAACCCGTGTATTCCAGCAGGTGCAGATCGCGCTCGGTCATCAGTTGTTCGGCCAAAGCCGGGATGCCGCGCAACCCCAAGCGGGTACTGATCGCGCCTTCGTGCAACTGCCCCCCGCCGGCTATGCCCGCATCGGAGGGGCGATTGACGATGATGCCGTCGAAGGCAGTGGCGTACTGCAAAGCCCTGAGCATGAGGCCGCTGTTGGCAATGGGAGTATGGCCGTCGCCGAAAGCTACCGCGCCGGCTGCCCGCATATCCAGCATTTCGGTGATGTCTTTGCCCTGGCAGTGCATGGAGGCAGCGCCGAGGGGCAGCAACTGAACCGGCAGGCGGCGGTTTTGCGCCATTAAATAGGCGATTTCGGATTTGGAATGGAGTGGCGGATCGGTGTTGGGGGCGCATACCAATGTGGTATAACCTCCTGCCAGTGCTGCCTCACTCAGGCTGTTGAAGTCTTCGCGGTGCTCCAGTCCGGGGTCGCCGCCCTGTGTTCCGAAGTCGAGCCAGCCGGGGCTGCACCAGGCGCCTTTCCCTTCAATGACTTCTGCGCCCGATGCCTGTAAATGCTCGCCGATGGCCTCTATTCGTCCTTCCAAAATGTGGATGTCTGTTGTGTGGCCATTGTGCGGCGAGGCGGGGTCAACGATGGTAGCTTGGCGCAACAGAAGGTTCATGCGGTTGGAAAATTTGCGGCAAAACTACGAAGTAAGGGGCGATAAAAAAATAAAGTGATCATTTTCGCCAAAGGATTAGATAAGTAAACGTTTCATTTTAAGTGTCTTATCTAATCCTTTGGCCTAAAGAAAATGAACACTTTATTTTTGCCCCACTACTAAATGTGAAATGTTTTGGGTTCAAGGTTTCGGGTTGGAACGGGTGGCTGCTGGCTACTGGCTTCAAGCCGCAAGACGCGTTTCCCTCGCGCTTAGCACTGCCTACCCCGCGCTACGGCGCGGCCACTGGTTCCGGGTTCCGGGTTGGAACGGGCTGGCTTCAAGCTGCAACCACGCGCCCACTCTACGCTTAGAACTGCACACCGCCCACTGCCTACCGCCTACTGGTTTTCGCGCAGCAGATGACAAAACTTACCGCTGGTGGTGACAAAAGTTTTTTTTGGATTACGAACGTTTGTTCTATTTTCACGCCCTGTAAACGAAAATGCCAATGAAACTGGGAATTTTAAAAGAACAAAATGACAGCCGGGTGGCCATCGTGCCGACACTCCTCGGAAAATTCAAGGACTTGGGTCTGGAAATCTGCATCGAACAAAACGCCGGAGCAAAAGCCTCTTGCGCCGATGAAGAATATACCGCCAACGCTACGGTCTGCTCCCGCAAAGAAGTACTGCAAAACAGCGATATTGTGGTGTGTATCAACGCGCCATCCGACGAAGACCTGGCGCTGTTGCGCCCCGAAACCCTCGTCATTTCTCAGTTCCAATCTTTCATTGACGACAAAGTGGCCCCCAAGCTCAAGGGCATGAACCTGCGCGCTTTTGGTATGGACGTCATTCCGCGCACCACGCTGGCTCAGTCTATGGACGTGCTGTCTTCTATGGCCTCCATTGCCGGCTACAAAGCCGTTTTGGATGCCGCATCCCGCTTGCCCCGCTACCTGCCGATGATGATCACCGCTGCCGGTAGTATCAAACCTGCCAAAGTGCTCATTTTGGGCGCCGGGGTAGCAGGTTTGCAGGCCATTGCCACCGCCCGCCGTTTGGGTGCTACCGTGGAAGTCTTCGATACCCGTGCTGCCGTGAAAGAGGAGGTGCAAAGTTTGGGCGCTCGTTTTGTGGAAGTGGCCGGCGCTAAGGACGAATCTTCTGCCGGCGGTTATGCTGTGGAGCAAAGCGAGGAATTCCTCCAGCGCCAGCGCGCCGAAGTAGCCGACCGCGCTTCCAAAGCCGACATCGTCATCACAACGGCTCAGGTGCGTGGCCGCAAAGCGCCGATTTTGCTCACCCAAGAAACCGTCGAAAAGATGAAACGCGGCTCCGTAGTCGTGGACCTCGCAGCCTCTACCGGCGGCAACTGCGAACTGACGCAGGATCGCCAGGTGATCGTTCACAACGGCGTCACCATCGTGGGCAATTCCGATCTCGCCTCTGAAATGCCGCAGGACGCCAGCTTTCTGTATGGCAACAACCTGCTGAATTTCATGAAGTTATTTGTAAAAAAAGGCGAACTCAATATTGATCTTCAAAACGAGATCATTCGCGGCGCGTACCTTACCGCATGATGCCTCCCGCTATAAAGAATCCTCTTCACTCACCGATAAAACACCGGTAATATGGATGGTTTTATTCAATTTTTTCAGGATTACCTCCTGCTCATTTATCTGCTGATCTTTACGATCATTCTCGGCTTCGAGGTGATTTCCAAAGTGCCCACTGTACTACACACCCCGCTTATGTCGGGCGCCAACGCCATCAGCGGCGTGGTGGTCATTGGCGGTATTTTGTTGGTGCGGCAGTCGGAATCAGAAGATGTGCTTTCCATGGCCCTCGGCATGGTGGCTATTGTTTTGGGCATGATCAATGCCGTGGGTGGGTTCGCCGTTACGGACCGGATGCTGGAAATGTTCAAGAAAAAGAAAAAGTAAGCCATGTACCTCGAATTTATATCACAACTCGGATACCTCATCGGTTCTGTCTGTTTTGTCTGGGGCCTCAAACTGCTCAGTTCGCCCGACACCGCCCGCAGGGGCAACATCATAGCCGCAGTGGGTATGGCAGCCGCCATCATCGCCATTTTGCTGGCGCCAATGGAGCGCGGCGACAACAATTTTGCCCTCATTGCCGGCGGTTTGGTATTGGGCGGCGGCCTCGGACTCTTCATGGCTTACAAAGTCAAAATGACCGGTATGCCGCAAATGGTGTCTATTCTCAATGGTTTGGGCGGCGCTTCGGCAGTGGTGATTGCCACCGTAGAAATGTCGCACTACTATGACGGCTCGCGGCCTATGAGCGACAGCCAACTGCTCATTCCATTGGCCACGCTGCTCATCGGCGGCATCGCCTTTACGGGCAGTTTGCTGGCTTGGTGGAAATTGGAAGAATGGATCAATGACAATGCACTGACGCTTCCTAAGCACAACATTTTCAACCTCTTGCTGCTGGCTGTCATTGTAGCCCTGGGTGTTTGGTTGTTCATACAAGGCCCCGAAGCCAGTTTTGGTCTTGCCATGTTGTTCATGGGACTTTCTCTGCTGTATGGTTTTTCATTCGTCATTCCCATCGGCGGCGCGGATATGCCGGTAGTGATCTCGCTGTTGAACTCCTTCTCCGGGCTTTCAGCGGCGGCGGCGGGCCTTATTTATGGCAATAACTTCATGCTGGTGGGCGGTATTTTGGTGGGTGCATCGGGCACCATCCTCACTCTGTTGATGTGTAATGCCATGAACCGCTCGCTGCTCAACGTGCTGGTGGGCGGTTTTGGCGGCAGCAGCGGCCCGGCCAAAGCGCAACAGGGCGATCTCGTCATCCGCGAGGTGAGCCTCAATGACGCCGCCATCCAACTGTTTTATTCTCAGTCGGTGGTGTTTGTGCCAGGCTACGGTTTGGCGGTGGCGCAGGCCCAGAAAGTGGTGAAAGAAGTGGACGAAATATTGGAAAAAAATGGCGTGGATGTCAAATACGCCATTCACCCGGTGGCAGGCCGTATGCCGGGCCACATGAACGTACTATTGGCGGAAGCCGATGTGCCTTATCCCAAACTCCTCGACCTGGAGGAAGCCAACGACTTCATTGCCAATGCCGATGTCGCCGTCATCATCGGCGCCAACGACGTGGTGAATCCCGCCGCCGAGGACGATCCTTCCAGTCCGATTTACGGCATGCCCGTGTTGCAGGTCTGGAAAGCCAAACACGTCATTGTGCTCAAACGCAGTATGCGCGCCGGTTATGCCGGTATTGATAATATGCTCTTCTTCCACCCGCGCAACAAGATGCTCTTCGGCGATGCCAAAGACACGCTCGGCAAATTGGTGGGCGAACTGAAAGGCTTGTAAACCAATAATATGCGAAAGCTGCTCATCCTCGAAATCGGGGTGGCACAGGTGGCGCTGTATATGCTGCTGTGGTTGTGGAACGAATACAACGCTTCCCTCTTCAGCCTCATATTCGGCGCCATTTTTCTTTTTATTTTCCTCATTTCCATCATTGTAGAGTGGATCGAACCCTCCAAAGTGCCGCGCTGGTACTTCGGTCTCATGGCGGTTTCGGTGGCCGCGCCTATTGTGGCTGCGCTCATTTATGTGGGCATCAACGGCCGGCCGGAGTGGCTGGGCTGAGGTTTTGGGTTGGAACGGCTGCTGGCTACTGGCTACAAGTCGCGGTTCCTCTCGCTTTCGCGTTCATTCGCGTGTTTCGCGAAAAATTCACGTTTTGCCCTCGCATTCGCGAAAATTCGCGCCCTTCGCAGAAATTCGCGTTAAAAAATTCGCGTTTCCTCGCGTTTAGCACCTCGCGCCATAGCGCGCCCACCGCCACCGCCTACCGCCCACTGTTTCCCCTCCTGCAAGCCACCCGACAAAGCGCCCCTTGTTTTGACGCTGAATAATGCTACCTTTGCGCGGCTTTTGCATACAGGCAAAGCCTCACTCGACAAAATGAAACTGAAATTTTTACTTCCGGGTTGCCTCCTGCTTTTCGCCGGCTGGCTGAGCGCCCAAAACGGCATTGTACGCGGCAATGTATTCGACAAAGAAAGCGGAGAACCCATCATTTACGGCACCGTGCGCCTGCTCAATACCAGCCTCGGCGCCAATACCGATGTAGAAGGCTTTTTTGCCATCCCTAATGTACCGCCCGGCAGCTACCAATTAGTGGCTACTTATGTGGGGTATGACAGCGTCGTGGTGGACGTCAGCGTGAAAGCCGGCGGTATTGTTTTTAAAAGCATTTACCTCAACGCAGCCGCTATCGAATTGGGCGGGGTCGAAATATCTGCCCGCAAGGAGCAGGCCCGCGCCGATGTGCAGATTTCCAAAATCACCGTCACTACCAAACAAATCCGATCCCTGCCCTCCACCGGCGGCGAACCCGATATTGCACAATATCTGCCCGTGCTGCCGGGGATCATTTCCTCCGGCGACCAAGGTGGCCAATTGTACATCCGGGGCGGTGCGCCCGTGCAAAACCGCATCCTGTTGGACGGTATGACGATTTACAACCCCTTCCACTCCATCGGCTTTTTCTCGGTGTTTGAAACAGAGGCCATCCGCAGTGTGGACGTACTCACCGGCGGTTTCAATGCCGAGCATGGCGGGCGCATATCGGCCATCGTGGACATCAAAACCCGCGAGGGCAACCGCAAAAATTTCGGCGGCATCGTCTCGGCCAGCCCGTTTCAGGGTAAAGTATTGCTGGAAGGTCCCATCAAAAAACTCAAAGACACCGGCGGCGGCAGCACCTCGTTTTTGCTCACAGGCAAGCATTCCTATCTGGATCAAACCTCCAAAGTGCTGTACAAATACGCCACAGATACCAGTTTCTACTCCTTCGCCGCCGGCGACACCAGTCTGGCAGACGTATTAAAAGACGTAGGACTGCCCTTCAGCTTCACCGATTTGTACGGAAAACTTTCTTTCATCGGCGACAACGGCAGCAAATTGCACCTCTTCGGCTTCAATTTTACAGACCGTTTCAGCCTGCCCAACATAGCCGATCTGGAATGGACCAATACCGGCGGCGGCGCCAATTTTACGCTCATTCCGCCCAATTCCAACATCCTCATTGAGGGTTTGGCAGCAGGCAGCGGCTATCTCATCGGACTCAAAGAAAGCGACGGACGGCCCCGCACCAGCGCCATCAACACTTTTACGGTGAACATGAATTTTACCTCCTTCCATGACAAAGGAGAGGTCAATTATGGGTTTGATTTTACGGGTTTCAACACCGACTTTGCTTTCCGCAATGCGCTCAATATCGGTTTTGCACAAAAAGATTTCAATACTGAAATCGCAGGTTTTATCAAACTCAAACAACAGCTTGGCAACATCGTCTTCGAGCCGGGCCTGAGAATGCAGTATTTCGCTTCCCAATCGGACATGCAGATCGAACCACGCCTCGGCGTCAAGATCAATATCAGCGAGGGGCTGCGGTTCAAATTTGCCGGCGGTCTGTATTCGCAAAACCTCATCAGTACGGTCAACGAGTTGGATGTGGTCAACCTGTTCGTCGGGTTCCTCGCCGGCCCCGAACGGAGCCTGTTCAAACCCGCCTCTACCGAACCCGCCGCCGACCGCCTGCAACATGCCTTCCATGCCATTGCGGGCCTGGAAATTGATCTTGGCAAAAACACAGAACTCAATGTGGAGCCTTACTACAAAGGCTTTACACAACTCATCAGCATCAACCGGAACAAGCTGTCTTCTGCCGATCCCGATTTTGAAACCGAAACAGGCCGGGCTTACGGCATTGATTTTTCGCTGCGCCATGAGGTGAAAGACCTCTACCTGTGGGCTACTTACTCCCTTTCGTATGTGGATCGCGATGACGGGCGGCAACAGTATTTCACGGTGTTCGACCGCCGCCACAATGCCAATTTCCTAGCCACCTACAACTTCGGCAAAAAGCGCCTTTGGGAAGCCGGCCTCCGCTGGAATCTTGGATCGGGATTCCCTTTCACGCGCACACAGGGTTTTTACCAAAATGTCAATTTCCAGGATTTGCTGCTCACCGATGTGCTGACGGGCAACTTTCCGCTGGGTACCATCCTGTCTGAAAAGCGCAACGACGGACGCCTTTCTTATTACCACAGAATGGACATTTCGCTCAAGCGCCGCTTTGAACTGGGCGGCACCAGCAAAATAGATGCTACCCTGAGCGTGACAAATGCCTACAACCGCGAGAATATCTTCTTCGTGGACCGCATCACCAACAACCGAGTCAATCAGTTGCCGATTCTGCCGAGTTTGGCGCTGACGTATTCGTTTTGATGTGAGGGGTACAAAAAAAGCCCGTTTCTCAATGTTGGGAAACGGGCTTTTTTTATTGGAGCGTATTTTCTCAGGCAGTCTTGCTGTTGTCCCTGAAAGCTACCGCAAACAGCAGCAAAATCACCCCGGCGATGGCCGAAGGAATGAGCCAGATGTTTTTCCAGGCATGGCCGCCGTCCACCGCATAAGCGTCTGATACCAAGCCGGCTACCCAGAATCCGATGAGCATGCCCACGCCGTAAGTGGCCAACGTGATGAGGCCCTGCGCCGCGCTTTTGAATTTCTCGCCGGCTTTGGAATCGGTATAAATCTGGCCGGAAACGAAGAAGAAATCATAGCAAATACCGTGCAGCGCAATGCCCAAAAGGAGCATGTACGCATTGCTGCCCGCATCGCCGAACGCAAAGAGCGCGTAGCGAAGTACCCAGGCCAACATGCCCACCAGCAGCGTCTTCTTGATGCCGTAGCGCTTGAAAAACAAAGGCAGAAGCAGCATAAAAATGACTTCCGACGCCTGCCCGATGGTCATTTTGCCGGTGGGATTGCTCATGCCGATTTCAGACAAAAACGGGTTGGCATTTTGATAATAAAAGGCCAGCGGAATGCAGATCAGGATGGAGGAAACAAAGAAGACGGCGTAGTTGCGGTCTTTCAGCAGTTTCAGGGCATCCAAGCCCAGCATCTCGCTCACGCTCAGTTTTTCGCCTTTGGACACTTTGGGAGGCGTGGCCGGCAGGAAGAAACTGAAAATGCCCAATGCCGCCGATGCGATGGAGGCCATGAGGAAGGTGTTTTTCAAAAGTCCCTGTGAAATGCCGTCCTGGCTATCCCACAAAAACAGGTAGCTGATGATGAGTCCTGCTGCAATCCAGCCCACAGTACCCCAAACGCGAATGACGGAAAACTCCTTGGCGGGGTCTTTCATCTGATTGAACGACACAGAGTTGACCAATGCCAGCGTGGGCATGTAAAGTACCATGTAAGCAAAAACGTAGGGATAAAACGCCCCGAAATCGCTGCTGCCATACATGAGGTACATCAGTCCGGCGCCGCAGAGGTGCAGCACGCCGAGGATGCGTTCGGCGTTGAAATATTTGTCGGCAATGAGGCCGATGATGAAGGGGGCGATGATGGCGCCGAAGGATTGGGTGGAAAAAGCGGCTGCGGTTTGCGCGCCGGAAGCGCCGAGGTTGGCTCCCAAAAAGGTGCCGAGGGTAACGAACCAGGCTCCCCAAATAAAAAATTCGAGGAACATCATAACGGATAGTTGCAGGTAGGTGGTTGTTTTCATGAATACAGATTAAAGTTGGTTGTACGGCAGATGGCTGCGCCGTTTGTTTGGCGCTTGCAGGGCAAAGGTATCATTTTTGATGAATTATTGGATTGCCCCTTAAAACTTAACCGACAACTCCAGCACCTGCCCGTTTCGATTGATTTTCAAAACAGTAGCATCTCCTGTATTGAACTTGGACAGGCCGCCCATGTAATCCTGTATGGTTTTGACCTGCACATCGCCTATGCCGATGATGATATCGCCTTTCTGTACGCCGGCAGCCTGAGCCGGTTTGCCGTCGGTGACGCCGTCCACGCGCATACCCTCGCCGTCATACACATAGTCGGGCATCACGCCGAGGCTCACTTTGAAAGAGGATGCGCGGCGGCCCTGCTCTTCGTCTTTGGTTTTGGTGAAAGCCAATTTGCCCTGCCCGTCCAACTGCTCAATGAGGTTCGTCATCAGATTGGTGATACCCAACAGACCTTCGTAGTTGATCTTTTCTGAATCGTCGGCGGGCGTGTGGTAGTCGCTGTGCTGACCGCTGAAGAAATGCAGCACGGGAATATCCTGCAAATAAAAGGAAGTATGATCGGAAGCGCCCATGCCGGAGTCGGTGGTTTTTACAGTGAGGCCGGTACCGCGCGCTGCGGTTTCAAGGGCGGGCTTCCAGGCCGGCGAAGTGCCTGCGCCGTTGACGGCTAATACCTTTTCTTCATTGAGGCGGCCGATCATGTCCATGTTGAGGACGTAATTGGTGCGTTTTTTATCAAAAAACAGGGAGTCGGAGGCGAATATTTTGGAACCGATGAGGCCCAGTTCTTCGGCAGAAAAAGCCACAAAGAGGTAGTTGTTTTTGCGCGCCTTTTTGCTGGTTTTGAGGTGCTGAGCCAATTGAAACAAACCGCCTACGCCGCTGGCATTGTCATCGGCGCCGTTGTGAACGGCCGGCTCGCCTTTGTGCCGCGAACCAAACGCGCCATGCCCCAGGTGATCGTAATGCGCGCCGATGACGACCGTGCTTTGGGCCTTGTTATCAATGTATCCGGCCACGTTGATGCCTTTGCGGGCCTCTCCGCCGGCAGCGTGCGGGTTGGGATTGTATTTGAAATCAAACTGATAAAACCAGGTGCCGTTGCGTCCGGCGGGTTTCAGCCCGATTTGAGCAAAACGGCTTGCAATGTAATCGGAGGCCATGCGTTCGCCGGGCGTACCCGCCTCGCGGCCTTGCAGCAGGTCGGAAGACAGATACACGACGTCCACCTGCAATTGGCGGAGCGCCGCGGCATCGTTTTGGCCGGCAAGAGCGCCGCTTATTAGAAAGAGCAGAAGAAAAGTAAGAGCGTTTTTCATTATGTATGGTATTGTGGTGAATTCTGGATTTCTGATTTCCAATTCCTGATTTCCAATTCCTGATTTCCAATTCCTGATTTCCAATT